>Ga0315294_10003473_pt1 | contig 17164 bp, 31 predicted proteins | sample YL17G13_40_MG_FD_203626 | JGI IMG/M metagenome (GOLD analysis project Ga0315294, IMG submission 203626) | Sediment microbial communities from Yellowstone Lake, YNP, Wyoming, USA - YL17G13_40 | ecosystem: Environmental > Aquatic > Freshwater > Lake > Sediment | place: USA: Wyoming | collected... | reverse complement strand
AAAGTAAAAGAAGAAAAGAAATAAGGTAAGGGGTTCGCCCCTTATTTTTTTTGCGCCGTACTATCATCATTGGTGGTGGCTCGGTGGCTCGTCACGAGGTGGCTCGGTGTATCGGTTCGACTCCGATTCGTGGCGCTAAAAGTGTTGCTTGGCACTATAACACAAGTATTTATATGAGAGCATTAGCAATTATCGGATTTTTCTTGGCTGTATTTACGGCAGGATTTTTCATTCTAAGCCTTTTCGGTTTGTTGTGGTGTGATACGTACACTCAAATCATCAGGCGTCCTGAGTGGTTTATGATTTATACTTTATTTATTGGTTGGTGGTTGGCATTGATACCAACACACGAAGTATACAATGATATGTTTGACGTTCTATAATCGTATCTCCGAAGATACACTTTTACAAATCATTAAAACTAAACAAAATGAAAAAAATGGCAAATTATTCTTACGTAGTTATGGAGACAACAGGACCATATTTTGTGGCTTTTCCATACAGAGTATTTTTAGACGACAAGCAAGCACTTGAGTTTGTGGAAAAGCACAACGAGTGGTACAAAGAAATGTGTATAGACGAGGGTAAAGATTATGATTATCGAATGGAATTATGGGTAGAAGAAATACAATTAATCAAAAACTAAACTAAACAAATGAAAAAACAAATTGACTTCTCAGTATTGCTAATTGGTGCCGTTATACTAATAGTGTTCGCACTTTCATCATGTGGTGGGCGTAGGGTAGGTTGCCCAATCAACGCCACTCATTCATTCGGGACCGGCAGAATCTAATTCAATCAAATTCAAATTTTATCAAATGCAAACTATAAACTGTATCAAGTGTGGAGAAGATATGCCGATGCTTAGGCTGACTCGTTTCGGCTACAAAAACTGTGTAAACTGTTCAAGTGTACAACGTGTCGGTGGAGTACCGATAACCAATCATAAGACAGGCAACACTATTCAGGTGGTGGACAAGGACGTAGCAGACAACATTATCAGGCTATCAACTCGCAAAGGCTACGGAGTATGTAGTGGCATGAAGCACAATTAAATCAAATCTAAAAACAAATCAAAATGGAAAAAGTATTTATAGTAAAATGGTGCAATAACGAGCTGTATGATGAAATTGTAGACACGAAGGGTGTTTTTTCAAGTATGGAAAAAGCTCAATCATATATAGATAAGTGGGAGGCTGATTACAGAAAGCAAGGTAAGGAGTTTTTCATACATCGAGGCGAAGAGTTTAATGAAGAAGATTTTAAAGATTACTTCCCTGAAACAATGTGGATAAACACATGGGATGTACAATAACAAAATTATAAACCAATAAAAAAAAATCAAATGAAGTGTTACGTTATTTTCTTTTCGGAGAGTAAGCATGAGGCTCCGTTCATACAAAAGATTTTCCTATCTAAGAAAGAGGCTCACGACTATGTTGAGCATCGTACTTGGCAATGCAAGGATAGGTACAAAAAGTGGTGCGAGAGTGTTGATGTTGAGTACCACGAAGAAGATGTGTATGAGACAATGTGGTTAGAAGAAAAAGAGTTATTCTAAATCAAATATTCATTAATCATTAAAACAAAAAAACATGGTTACATTTTCAAAATCATTCAGGGATTTCCTGAGACATTCAAACAGCCGTATTGCATATTTTATTTTACGTGCTGAGCAGTATGAGTATTGGGATTACAAAAGCTACAAGCTTATGGTTACCGATGCTGAGATTAATTACCTCACGCTAAGGGGTGACGGCACGATTAGTTACTTGCCAAAAGGTAAACCACATCTACTTACTGACGATGGTCAATGGGCTCGTGAGGGTAGGCAGAATGGCGCGGCAGGTAAGACAATCAAAAAGATACTTACCAAGAGGGCGCAGAAGTTATTCTCGGATAGTGAGTATGAGTCGTTTGTAAACCAATACAAGTCGGCTTGTGATGCTGAGAATAAAGAGTTTGTATTGCGTCCCAATGTAGACATACCTGATGTGTATTGTATGAAACGAGAGAGGGGTAGTGGTACATTGGAGGACTCGTGTATGAATGGAGATAGGGACTACTTAGACCTTTACAAGTGTTGCCCTAAGTTGCAGATACTTACATTGGTTAATGGCTGTGGAGAATTGTGTGGTCGGGCACTTGTTTGGGACATAGGAGGTGGAGAGGTGCTTATGGATAGGGTTTATGTCAATCAGGACCACTACTATGATTTGTTCTTGGCATATGCTAAGGATAAGGGTTGGCTTAGGAAGGTGGAGTATAAATCGTATCGGGATAAGGATTACTACACTAAGGATGGGGTAACAAACTTCTATCGAACTATCACGATTGACACGCCTACTACCTTCGAGGCTTATCCATACATTGATACGTTTACGTATGGTGGCGATGGGTTTCTAAAAAATGTGTGCAATGGTACGATGTATGAGTATTGTCAAACAGGTGGGACACGAGATGGAGACGAGGATGAGGATGATGAGGAATATGGCTATTGTGAGCATAGTGGGAATAGGTATCACGATGAGGACTTGCGTTATATAGAGAGGGGTAGGTATTCAGGCTCATGTATACATTCTGACTATACTGTTTATTGTGAGACGGATGGGCATACGTACTACGAGAGTTGTGATTACCTTGTGGAGATAAGTGATTCATGGTATAGAAAGGACGATGAAGATGTGTGTTATGTTGAGGACGATCAAGAGTATTACCTATTAGAGGACTGTAAGTACTCAGAGTTTCACGATGAGTACATACACTCAAGCAATTGCTCGTACTCAAGTCACCACGAGACGTACATCAAGGATTGCGAGGCGTACAATGTAGCAGGTGAGATATTTCACGAGTCGGTAGTAAACAAGGTTGATTAATCGTATCTCCGAAGATACACTTTAAAAAAAACAATATGGACAAATTATTAGAAGTGCTTAGTATTCAGTCGGTTAGCCACGACCAATGGAGAATGTTTGCGTATATCATACGACAAGCAAGTCAGATACCCAATGCAAAGTATTGGGTAGTGGATGGCAACATCTACATAGAGAAGGGATATGCAGATGACTATCCGTGTATGGTTGCCCATATGGACACGGTCCACGACATAGTCGAGGATTTGCACCCGATAGAGTTCAATGGTATGATAACAGGGTTCAATCGGATAAAAATGGAGCAGACGGGTATAGGTGGAGATGATAAGGTCGGGGTGTACATTGCCCTCGAATGTCTCAGGGAGTTTGACAACATCAAGGTTGCGTTCTTTCGGGACGAGGAAGTCGGATGTATGGGTAGTTATGTCGCTGACATGGGGTTCTTTGCAGATTGCAAGTTCGTACTGCAATGCGATAGGAAGGGTAATGCTGACTTCGTTGTAAACGCTAGTGGTGTTGAGCTCAGCTCGGATAAGTTTCAAGATGACGTGCTACCAATACTCAAGACCTATGGCTACAAGTTTGCTCAGGGTATGATGACGGACGTGATGGCGCTGAAGGAGAACGGCATCAGGTGTAGTGTTGCCAATATGAGCTGTGGGTATTATCGCCCACATAGTGCAGATGAGTTTGTGGTTATTGCTGACGTGATGGACTGTTTGGATATGTGCAAAACTATCATACGTTATTGCAACGGGAACTACAAGCACAAAGCCAAGCCAAGATACGTAGCACCAAAGCTACCTTATGGCAAGTACGCAAAGAGCAAAAGCTATTGGGATTGGAGCACTCCCAAGACAAGCAGTTCAATATGGGACGAGGAGGCAGAGACGAAGGTAAAGGAGACGTATTGTATGGACTGTTGGAGTGGTGAGGCTAAAGCCAATGGCTTGTGTGACAACTGCAACGAGTGGTACAAAGGCAATGAAATATTATTTTAAACCAATAAAAAAAACAATGACAAAACAGACATTTGATGTATTAAGTCCTGATGGATTTCCAATACACTTTTCGGACACTTATTCAAGTGAGAAAAAAGCAATGAAGGCTTTTGATGAATGGAAGAAACGATATGAATTTCAAGGATATTATTCGTCCAACAATGGCAGAATACCTTTAACCGAATTACATAACCATATTAAAATAATTAAACTTTAAAAACAAAACAATGACACAGAAACAAATTGACATTTTAAAGTCGATTGAGCAAGAGTTCAATCGCATCAATGCACAAGAAGTGGTGGACAACAATGACCTGATAGCGCAGATAGAGAACCGAGTCGATAGTAAGCGAAAGCTACGGCTTGAGTTGGGTGTGGTGGACACGGTCAATAAATTGGCTGTTAATGACATCAAGCGTAGGATTACGCAAAAGCTATTGCCTATTACAGTAAAGTATGGCTTCAAATTGGAAGACAACTATAACGATGCGTACATAGCTTTGAGGGTAAAGTGTTGTGGCTATAAACTCGGAGACGGATCTGAAAGAACAATAGATGGCTACTTGCGTTATACGTGGAAGAGTGAGGATGGAATTGCCTATACGCCTTCGCCGATACCGATGTTTGAGACAAAGTATAGAACGGATTACGTTCATAACGAGGACGCATTTATCAACCATTATGTAGACGGTATTGTAAACGCATTAAAAACTAAAGTATGATAAAGGGTACACGATTCTACCTTATCATTGATGACAAACGTTACCTACGTACAATGACGTATGTAGGTAACCACTTGTTTGAATGGGACCGTGGGTTTTCAACACTGTCTAAACTAAGGGAGAATACAAACAAGAAAAGTAAAGTAAAATACATTTTAAATCAAAACCAATTATGAGGAGACACCTCAATTAAAAACTGTACAATTATTATGGGACGTTATTATCACGGAGACATTGACGGTAAATTTTGGTTTGCTGTTCAGTCAAGTATGGCAGCACAACGGTTTGGTGGGAATTATACCGAGCCAAACTATGTATCGTTTTACTTTGAGACGGACGACTTAGACGACATCAATGCTGAGATTAAAAAGATTGAGGACGATTTAGGCGAGTATAAGCAAAAGATAGACGACTTCTTCAAGGCGAACAATGCAGGGTATACAGACAAGTCTTTAGACGATGTAGGTATAACAGCAAAGCAATTGGAGGACTATGCTGACTTAGAATTAGGAATAAAAATTAGAGATTGTGTCGTGAGTCAAGGCTCGTGTACATTCGATGCTGAACTTTAAAAAAAACTATTATGGTAAGCAAATCAATTTTATCAATGTTGGAACTAACTGACATTGAGGACTATTTCGAGTACATCATGGAACGCTTTGAGGATGGTCGAGGACTTGAGGCAAAAGGTTTGTTCAGTCAGCTATCTGAAGATAGTGGTAATCGTAAAGGTCAGAGGACGCAGTTCTTTGATTGGGTTGAGACCACGTATTACTACGAGGCTGAAGGTATAGACGAGATGAACACAGAGATGACAAACATTTATAATTTCTTCACAGGTAAAAATTAAAAACAAAAAAAATGAAAGGAAACGCACACAAAACAGGAAACGGATGGATGGTAAGTTATTTATCAGGCATCAAAGATTTGGATAGCATAAGTGTTATCCCATTACTCCCTCAGTCATTGGGAGACAACTTAGTAGATGGTCAAGAGATTGACTTTGAGTTGGAGATAGGCGCAAAGTTCGACTCAAGCGACACGTCTACGTTCAGGTATGCAAAAATAATACCTAAACTAATACAGAACCCTGACAGAATTGCCATTACAATGCTTTGTACTGATGAGTACACGGATTCATTTGGGCAAACTTGCCACATGTTCAAAGTATATAGCAATGGTGAATTGGTATACGAAAGGGATTATGGTTACAACGTACAAACAGAATCAGATTACATAACAAATTATTTATCACAAACTAAAATTTAATTAAAATGAAAAAACTATTATTGGCTATATGCCTACTATCATCAGTAACCTCTCGCAGTCAAGAAGTTATGGGAATTAAAGTCGATGGACTTAGAACCGAAGTTATTAACAAATTCAAAGCCAAAGGCTTTAAAGTAACAGGAACGCCAAGTGTAAAAGCCGTAACTATGGAAGGCACGGCTAATGGCAACAAGTACGAGGTTGTTATTGTAAATACACCAACGACAAAAAAGGTGTGGAAGATTGGATTGTATCTATCAAAGCAGGATGATTGGTATGATATAAAAGCTACCTACGAGAAATTTTATAACATGCTTGTAGAAAAGTACGGAGAGCCTAATTCGTCTTACACCGGATTCTCATCGCCATATTACGAGGGTGACGGATACGAGATGTCGGCAGTAGGTCTTAACAAGTGCAATTACTCAGCATTTTGGGACTTTGTATACATAGAGATATCACAATTTAAGCAGGTGTACTTAAGCTATGAGAATGCTGTTAATAGCGAATTGAATACGGTTGAAAACAAAAATATTGACAACAAAAACTTTTAATCATGGACAGAGACACACTTGAAAATGTATTTGTTACTGCGCTTGAGGGCGGTAGTAACTATTGGTATTTCCTTAGCGATGCTGCTAGAAAAATAATCAGAAGCCATGTACATGAGAACTTCGATCCTTATCTAAGCACGGCTATTGTTAAAGCAATTATGGACTACAATGCTATTGTGCCAATCAATGACGCTGAGCACCCTGATGAGATATTGGGATATCTTAGCAAGGACAAGATAGATGATATGATAAACAAATTATCAGGAGATGCTAACTATAATTGGGCATTGAAGAATGAGATGAATGAGGAAGGAGATGCTGAGAGTAGTGACATTGTCTTTCAATATTTGGTTATTGGTGGTGTTGAGTTCTCATAATGAGGTTGGTCGGATGGCGCAATGGTGACGCTGTGGAGTCGCTCTCTACATTGACGCAGGTTCGAATCCTGCTCCGACCACTAAAAAAATAGTAATAAATTAATTTGTTTTTAAAAATAAATTAGTGTATATTTGTAACCCAATAAAAAAAAGACACATGAAATTAGAAGTATTTAACAAGTACGTAGAGCAGGTCGCAGACTTGTACGGACTTAAGAAAGAAGAACTTTTCTTAAACTCAAAAAGAAAGGACATTGTAGACCCTCGTCATTTATTAATATGCCTATGCCAGAGGCGAGGGATAAGTTTTACCTACACAAAAATCTACATGGCAACCGGTGGGTACAAGCTCACCCATTCATCATACGACAATTCTTTGAAGTACTCGGAGAATAAGATGAGAGATGATGAGGACTACATCTACGTACTCAAAAGAATTGAGAACTCAGTATTTATTTAATCATTAAAAACAAAACAACATGGAAAAGAAAACAGTATTTGAAAGGCTATCAGCCATCAATGTGAACGCACACGTTGAAAAGAAAAAAGACCTTAGCTACTTATCTTGGGCTTGGGCATGGTCAGAGGTAAAAAAGAATTGCCCTGATGCTACGTACAGAATTGGAGAAACAGAGTATGATGATGCTCTTGGGTTCATGTGCCATACTACCGTTACCATCGAAGAAGAAACATTGGAGATGTGGTTGCCTGTAATGGACGGAGCCAACAAGAGTATGAAGAAACAAGCATACACGTATCAAACAAGATTCGGAGAAAAGCAAGTAGAAGGTGCTACTACCTTTGACATCAACAAGACCATCATGAGATGCTTGGTTAAGAACTTGGCAATGTTTGGCTTGGGTATCTACATCTATGCCGGTGAGGACTTACCTGAAGTTGAAACTACTGCACCATTGGTAGCGAAGAAAGAAGAGGCACCTGCTGAGCTTATCGTTCTAAAGAAAGGAACGACTAATTGGGAGGCTGTGGTGAAGTACGTAGAGTCAAACAAGGACTTGAGTATGGATAAGCTTGTTCAACAATTAGGTAGGAAGTACACGCTTTCACCTGCAATACAAAAGGAACTATCATCATTACTAAACAAATAAATCATGCAAGACATTCTAAACAAACTAAAAGACGACAACGAGTATTACTCAGGTGTCGGAAAGAACTATCTGTCGAACTCAGACATTGACGCACTACTCAACAATCCCTACGACTTCAATAAGCCTCGTGAGGACAATAAAAACTTCGCAGAGGGTAGATACTTCCATCAGCTCCTAATCGAGCCAAATAAGGCTGTAAACGTGCCATTTGTTGATGTGAGCACAAGAACGACAAAAGAGTACAAAGCTTTTTGCGAGGAGAAAAACCTGCCCTTCGCAATGCTAAAGAAAGAAAAAGATGAGATCGAGCGTTTGGTATCGCTTATGAGAGGCAATATCTTATTCTACGATGCCATCTATCAGGATGGAAACCAATTTGAGATACCGATGATTGGAGAAATACACGGTATGATGTGGAAAGGTAAAGCTGATATTGTAACAGATAGCATGATTATTGACTTAAAAACCACGAGTGATATACAAAAGTTCAAGTGGTCAGCTAAGGCATACAACTATGACTCTCAATGCTTTATCTATCAGCAGTTGTTTAACAAACCGTTAGTTTTTTATGTAATCGATAAAGGTACAGGACAACTTGGTATCTTTAGGCCATCAGAGAACTTTATCAAGGGTGGCGAGTTAAAAGTTCAAAGGGCAATTAAAGTATTTAATACGTACTTTAGCGATACCAAAACAGATGACATTGCTAACTATTACATTGACGAGACATTAGATTAAAAATACTGAGTGAAATGCTTAGCCCCAAAGGTGTTGCACTCAGATAAATAGATTGGGGCAATTTTAAAAAAAGTAACATGCAACAAGAAGAAAAAATCTTTGCAGACGGATTCGTGTTTAAAAGAAGTGAAAACGCACCTGACTTTGTAGTCGGCAGACTTTCGCTTAAAGTAGATGAGGCTATTGCCTTTATCAAAGCCAATGAGAAAATAGGTTGGATCAACCTTAATATCAAAACGGCAAGAAGTGGTAACCATTACATTGAGTTAGACACTTACGAGCCAAAGCAAGGCGGACAAAATGAACCTGCTTCGAAACCAAGTAAGGCAGCACCAACAGCAAAAAGTGATGCAGTTGATTTGCCGTTCTAACATTTTATGAAAAACCAAATAGATTAAGGGGAGTTCGCTCCCCTTTTCTATCCCTTTTACAATGTCGCAATGTCAATTAATTTTTCCTATATTCTCTATATATATTTTACTCTCTCTCTTATTTTTTCTGATTATATTTTGAATAAAAAATCGACATAAAAGACATTAATATTGATAATCAATTAGTTAGATAAATTAAATCGTCATAAAATAGACATAAAATGAGTAATAATCAGGTAACTATATTCCAAAACATCAGAGATACTGATACACCATTCTACCGAGATGTCTTCAAGATACTTGAAAGAGTAAAAGATGGTTCATCAAAAGAGTTGGTTAAGAAGATACGTTCAGAGAAAGGTAAGCCTGAACGCAACGAGATTAAGAAGCAATTACCTGCCGTTTGTTTTAGTGGTACCTTCAATAAAAGGTCAGACAGCTCACTCATTGAGCATAGTGGTTTAATATGTCTTGACTTTGATGGATACGAGAAGACAAAAGAACTACTACACGACAAAGAGAACTTGTCTAAAAACAAATACGTATTCGCTGTATTCATATCGCCATCAGGCAATGGCTTAAAGGTATTGGTAAAAATACCGGAAGATCCTGACAACCACGTAAACTATTTCAATAGCCTTGAGAAGTACTTCAACTCACCATACTTTGACAAGACAAGTAAGAACTTGAGTAGAGTATGCTACGAGTCTTACGACCCATTGATACACGTAAACGTGAACTCGTCAATATGGGACACGATAGAAGAAACTGAGTACGTTGAGGTGAACAAGTTCAGGGACATAGCAACCATACCAATTACTGATGAGAATAAAATCGTTGAGATACTTGTTAAGTGGTGGCACAAGAAGTACCCAATGCAAGAAGGACAACGCAACCATAACGCATACATACTTGCGATGGCGTTCAACGACTTCGGTATCAACAAGAGTTTAGCATCATACGTATTAAACCAATACTCAACAAGCGACTTTAATATATCAGAGATTTCAATTACAATTGACTCAGCATACAAGAACACCTCAAACTTCGGTACGAAGTACTACGAGGACGAGGAGAGGGTAAACCAAATCAAAGCCAAGCTAAGACGTGGTGTGTCAAAAAAAGAGATACGGAGTCAATTACAAGACTCCCACTTAGAATTAGAAACTATTGATTCCGTATTAAATAAAATTGAGGAGGATAACGAGAAGCAAACATTTTGGATTAAGAATGACAAGGGTATGATAAAAATCATACACATACTGTTCAAGCAGTTCCTTGAGGACTCAGGGTTCTACAAGTACTGTCCTGAGGGTGGCAAGAACTACATCTTCGTGAAGGTTACGAACAATCTTATCGACCACACATCAGACAAAGAGATTAAAGATTTTGTGCTGTCTCATCTTTTAGATTTGGATGACATATCAATCTACAATTACTTTGCTGACAACACAAGATTCTTTAAGGAAGAGTTCTTGTCGCTACTATCTACCATTGACATCTACTTCATTGAGGACACCAAAGAGACAGCATACTTGTACTACCTGAACTGCGCTGTACGTATAACGCACAATGAGATAACACCTATTGACTACATTGACTTGGGTGGTTACGTATGGAAGGACCACGTTATAGATAGGAACTTCAACCTATGTAGCGTTACTGATATGTGCGACTTCAGGAAGTTTATAAGCAATATCAATGGCTCCGATCCAAACAGAGTGAAGACAATGGAGAGTACAATTGGATTCTTAATGCATGCATACAAGAACTTATCATTTTGCCCGGCAGTCATATTAAACGATGAGGTTATCAGCGACAATCCTGAGGGTGGTACAGGCAAGGGACTTATAATGAACGCACTAAGCAAGATGAAGAAGTTGGTGGTAATAGATGGCAAGTCATTCGCATTTGAGAGAAGCTTCGCTTATCAGTTGGTATCAGCAGACACGCAGATACTTTGCTTTGATGACGTTAAGAAACACTTTGACTTCGAGAGATTGTTCTCAGTAGTGACTGAGGGATTAACGTTGGAGAAGAAGAATAAGGACGCTATAAAGATACCATTCAGCAGGTCGCCAAAGATTGCCATAACAACTAACTATGCTATCAAGGGTGCAGGTAACTCGTTTGCTCGTAGGAAGTGGGAGTTGGAGTTGCATCAGTATTATAGCAAAGAGTTTACGCCGTTGGATGAGTTTGGTAAGTTGATGTTTGGCGATTGGAGTGATGATGATTGGTGCGAGTTTGACAACTATATGATTAACTGCCTTAAAGATTACATAGGTACAGGACTTGTTAAAACTACATTCGTGAACTTAAAAATACGTCAGCTATCGGCAGAAACGTGCCATGAGTTTATTGAGTGGTGTGGTTTGATAGATGGTCAAGATAAAAATAATTCATTAGAAACTGATGTAAGATTATATAAGAATGATTTACATCTTAATTTTATAGAAGAATATCCTGACTATGGACCACGAGGTAAGATGAGCATTAGTCGTACAAAGTTTTACAGATGGTTAGTATCTTATTCGTTGTATAAAGAGGGCGTTCAACCTGAAGAAGGTAGAGATCAAGCGGGGCGTTGGATAATAATAAAAAAGAAAAAAAATAGTGAACAATAAAATAAATTAGATTATGAATAACCAACAAAGAGTTATAAATTTTAGCGGTGGTAAAACATCAGCGTATATGACTATTCAAGAATATCGTGAAGGAGATTTAGTTATTTTTTGTGATACAGGTAGAGAACACGAAAAGACATACAAATTCATAAATGATTTTGAAGCTCACGAAAAAATTCCAATTATAAGGATCAAATATATGGAACAAGAAAAACCATTTGATTTCTTATTAGCTAAGAAGAATTACAAGGTTATACCTAATCGAATGAAACGTATTTGTACAGTTGAACTAAAAATAAAAACTTGTAAAAGATACTTAAAAACATTAGGTATATTAAGATTTGAAAACTTCATTGGTTTTAGAATAGATGAACCGCTTAGAGTAAAAAGGCATGTTGAAAGATTTGTAAAAGTTAAAACTAGATTCCCTTTGTATGAACAAGGAATTAATAAAGATATGATAAACGATTTTTGGTTAAAAAAACCATATACGCTTGAAATACCATCTATATTAGGCAATTGCGATTTATGTTTTATGAAAGGTAAAAATGCTATAATCAATATCCTTTCAGTTTACCCTGAACTTGCAGATAAATGGATACAAGATGAAGATGAAGCACAAAAAAATGGGAAGCTTGGAGGTCATACATATTTTTCTGATATAACTTATAGAGAATTAAGAAACATTGCTCAAAATAATTTATTTAAAGAAACAGATTTAACACAGATATCACCCGCATTTAATTGTGCGTGTACAACATAAATAATTAAAAATGAATAAACAACAAAGATTGCACGTTAGTATGATAAACTCTTTTAACCTTATAACTGATAGGGTTACTATTGAGGAGATATTAGATTCAGGAATATCAGTATTCGCACACGTTCCTGATAGCGATATAAAGTTCAAAGACATCAACCTTATGGTTATATACTTTAAGGACTTGGAGATGTTTGAGGAGTGCTCAAAACTCGTTGAGTACATAAAGCAAAACTTCAACGATGACGGCAGTCCTATTGAACAGGAGTGCAAGTGCGAGTATCCTGAGATAAATAAATACGTTAAGAAAATAAAATGTTCAAACTGTAAAAAAAGATTAAAAACATGATAAAAGAAACAAGAGGTCGTAAGCGACTGCCTGAAAATAAAAAGAAAAAACCAATTAGTTCATTTCTTTCAAATGAAGATATTGAACTACTCGGTGGTGAATTAGAAGCCAAATCGTTATTACAACAATATGCAAACTACAAAATAAAACAAGGTGAAAGAGTTAATAAAAAGAACATTGGGGTATAGCAATGAAGCAATGTTGAACTATTGCGAAGATTTGAAGACTGTGATAACAAAAACTAGAGAAGTCAAAACAGGATCAGGTAAGAACATAAAACTAACAACTGTTAGCAAATACAAGACAGATGATTTGACTTTACAAAAAGTTATAAACAGCATAGAGCATTACAAAGATTTATACCAAAAAGAAATGAACAACAAATTTATATTCAGAGACTACCAAGAGGATATCATATCGAGAGGTACTGACATCATAAACAAAAGTGGGTTCGTGTATCTATCAATGGAAGTTAGGACCGGCAAGACGCTTACAAGCCTTGGTATTTGCAGTAACCTGAATCCAAAAGTTGTATTGTTTGTAACCAAGAAAAAAGCAGTCACCTCAATTGCCGCTGACTATAAGACGCTCAATCCGAGCTACGGTATAACTATCATCAACTACGAGAGTTTACACCACGTAGTTAATGATGAAAATTGGGACGTGATTATTGTTGATGAAGCTCACGGTGTTGGCGGTGCCTATCCCAAGCCAAGCGCAAGAGCCAAAATGATTAAGGACTTGATCGAGAAGGACAATCCAAAAGTTATTTTGCTATCAGGTACGCCTACGCCAGAGTCATACTCCCAAATGTATCATCAAGTGTATGGTATCCCTAACAACCCATTCAAAGAGTTTAAAAACTTTTACAGATTTTGCGATGTGTATGTAAAGGTAAAAGACAAGAAAATAAACGCACTTATCACTAAGGACTATTCTCACGGCCTAGAATCAATTATAGAGGCAATGAAGCCTTATACTATTAGTTACACGCAGAAAGAGGCAGGATTCAACGCTGAGACTATTGAGGAGGTGTTGTATGTAGACATAAAACCTGCTACGGTTAATTTGATTGCAAAACTGAAAAGAGATTTAGTTATAGAAGGCAAGTCGGAGATTATACTTGCAGACACACCTGTAAAGCTAATGACTAAGGTACATCAGCTATGCTCAGGTACAATTAAGTTTGAGAGTGGCAACTCAATGGTACTCGACACATCAAAGGCTGACTTCATCAAAGAACATTTTGAAGGTTGTAAGATTGGTATATTCTACAAGTTCAAAGAAGAATTAAACGCTTTGCAACAAGTATTTGGAGATGACTTGACTACGGAGCTAAGCAAGTTTGACTCTACGGATAAAAACATAGCTTTGCAAATAGTATCAGGTAGAGAAGGAATATCGCTAAAGATGGCTGACTACTTGGTGTACTACAACATTGACTTTAGTGCAACAAGTTATTGGCAGTCAAAAGATCGGATGACAACAAAGGACAGACTTACAAACAATGTGTATTGGATATTCAGCAAAGGCGGAATTGAAGATGACATATACAAAGCTGTAACCAAAAAGAAAGACTATACACTAAACCATTTCAAGAAAACTTTATGAGTAAAACAAACAATACCTATTCATTGGCAAAGTCTTTGCACCACATCAATATCGCAAGAGAGTATATGCTTGATGTAAAGCGAGATGCTCATAGCAACGTAAAAAATATGTTCACTAATTATGTAACAAAGTGCGACTACATTTTAGCAGGAGTTAGGGATATGCTGAGCGAAGAGAATAGGATTGTGTTTAAAAAAGAGTTGAAGGATTCATTTTTAATTGAAGCTATAAACGACAAGCTTATTCATTTAGATGAAAATAAAAAGATAGAAGTGGAAAATTTCATAGATTTGATAATTAAAAAAAGCAAAGATGAAAAGCAAAAGAAACTCAATGGCGGGTAAACACCCATCTTATGACAAACTAAATATGTCACCTGAGAGAATTAAAAAAAAGATTGCCTATGACAAAGCGTATTCAGCTACTGAGGCAAGTAAAAACCGCAGGGTAGAATTGAATAGAGCAAATAGACAAGCAGGTACTTATGGTAATGGTGATGGTTTAGATATGAGCCATACAAAAAAAGGAACATTAGTAAAAGAAAGAATGAAAACAAACAGGGCTAGAAATGGTCAAAATAATAAATCAACAAAAAAATAAAAAAAATGAAACAAGTAAAAAAAATATTTGGAATGGCTTTGCTTGTTGGATTGATTAATCCAATTGCATTTACAAACAATCAACAATGGTATCAGGGATTTGCCTGTTTACTTGCTGCCTTCATTGGATCAGGTTTAATCTTTGGATTCGGTGAATACCGAGTTGCTCCAAAGAAAATCGGAAATGCCGAATCAATGCCACAGATAAATCAGACTTGGATGTTCTTTTTTATTGGTGCAGTTGCCAATTTATTATTTGCCACAATGTATGTATAACACGTACCGCACTGCATACCATAAGAACTGCTTTGCGGTCACTTTTACAAAAACAACCTAAAAAAAAACTATGACATCAATAGAATGGTTAATAGAAGAAATGCTTAGTAAAGGGTTTTTTAAAGAGTCAGTAACATTGACTAATATAGACCACTTACAATATAAAGCAGAAGAAATGCACAAGCAAGAGATAATAGATGCTCATAAAAATGGTGAATATTTAATACCTCATAGTGAAAATGCAGAACTATACTATCAAGAAACATTTGTAAGTAAGGGAAGTGGTGATACATTAAAAGATTATCATATTGTTGACACCAACGAAATGGTATACCAAGTTCCTGATATCAGGAAGATGGAAGAAGATGATGACATTAACATCAATTGAGAATAAAGACAATGAAAAGATATCATATAACAATTCTTGGGTATTATAGAAATTCAGATACCACTCATCAAATTACTATCGATTGCGATGGTATGAATTATAGTAGTGCAGGTGCATATGAATTTTGGAATCGCAGAGATACTACTAGTTATGAAAATATAGCATACTACCCAGTCAAGTGTACTATCATAACTAGTATAGAATCGCTTAAACAACCTAAAAAAGATTAAGTATGACATCAGAAAGAATTAAAGAAATACAACAACAAACTGCATATCCTGATAGTATAAGTGTACAACAAGCATTATTACAAGTATGGAATGAGTGTTCACAACTTCCTCAAACAACATCAGATAAATGGAAAGAATATCAAGATTGGTTAAACAATAAAATAGATTAGTATAATGCCAATAGATAAACAATATCATTTTATTGCAGGATTCTGCATTTACTTAATTGCTCAATTATACATGCCTACAATATGGGCAATGGTGCCTGTAATTGCTATTGGAACAGCAAAAGAAGTGTATGACTATATTAGTGGAAAAGGTACACCCGACATCAATGATTTGCTTTACACCATCTATGGTGCATTGCCTATACTAATAATTAAACTTTTATTATCATGAAAAAGTTACTATTCGTATTGTCATTGCCAATGTCTTTGTCAGCACAGAAAATGCTTGAAGGGACTTACATTTCAGCATCAGGGACAGGCGGTATAGCACCATACACATTTAGTTTGGATGGAAGTGGTACATACCAATCATCAAACATATTCTACAACGTACCTCCGGGAAATCATACCGTGTACACAAAAGACTCAAGGAACTGCATAAATGTATCTACCTGTGTTCTATATACCCCAATAACTTTAGCATTAGTTTCTACAACAAAAACGTCAGTAACAGTATCAGCATCATCAGGCAAGCCTCCGTACTATTACAACATAAATACAAACTCAAACTACATCTTAAACAAAACAAGATTTACAGAACTTAGGAGAGGGCGTACTTATACCATAACAGTTAAAGACGCACTAAACTACACATCATCAATAAGCGTTGGACTATGACCGAACAACAAATACAATCTAAAAAAATAAAAGAACTTGAAGCTGAAGGGTACTATGTAATAAAACTTATAAATACCAATAAGAACGGCATACCTGATATAATAGCCATAGCACCAAATGCTGATGTGCTATTCGTAGAGGTTAAAAAGAAAGATGGTAAGGTTAGCAAGCTACAAGAGTTCAGACTAAAAGAACTAGACAATCACGGACTAAAAACTCAAATACACAGAGGAACATGAAAAGACTACCAACACAATTCGCAGAAACAGAAATGAACTCTTTAAAAGAAATAATTTCAGATACTACCGGCATGAACATAATGGATAAAAATAGATTCAGACAAGTTGTAGATGCTCGTATCGTATTCTCTAAGATTATAAGAGAGAGAGGTTATACCTTCTCATCAATAGCTAGATACCTGAGCAAAGACCACACCACAATTATTCATTATATTTGTGAGTGCAA
>Ga0315294_10003472_pt1 | contig 17166 bp, 16 predicted proteins | sample YL17G13_40_MG_FD_203626 | JGI IMG/M metagenome (GOLD analysis project Ga0315294, IMG submission 203626) | Sediment microbial communities from Yellowstone Lake, YNP, Wyoming, USA - YL17G13_40 | ecosystem: Environmental > Aquatic > Freshwater > Lake > Sediment | place: USA: Wyoming | collected... | reverse complement strand
TTTCCGGGACGACCTCGAAGAATTGCGGCGCCTGCTTGAAGAAATCCGAGCCAAAGAGTTTGAGCTTTGGCTCGCCAACAGGAGGCGGTATGGTTGGCACCTCTTCTATGGCTGGAGCAGCTTCACCGGTCGGGGCGCCTGCAGCGGGGGCAATTGCAGGTGTTGCGCCGGGCGGCGTTACCTGCCCTGCTGCCGCGGCGGCCGGCGCGGCGCCTGGGGCCGGGGCCTCGCCCTGCGCCCAGGTAACCCCAAACTGCACGAAGACCAACACGAGTAGGGCTAGCAAAGAGAGTGTTTTTCGCACTTCAAGTCCCCTTCCTCACGATTCGATCTGCCGAGCATGATACGAATTCTGGGGTCTTCATGTCAATGGAGCAGCCAACCTGGGGAGAGGAGGGCGGCGCCTATGCCCCAGGCCATCAGCGCGGCGAGTAGAAGTGGATAACTGGGGGAGAGCAGCAGCGCGGCGGCAAACAGGCAGTAAGAGAAGCCGCCCAGGGTCAGGGAGGCCGGATTGCCTATGCGCCGGATGATATTGGCCACGTTGACCCGCCAAAAGGCAAAGCAAAAGTAAACGGTTGGGAGGATCCGGTAACATTTTTGCTCCGACCAGCCCCTGACCTCCTTCAGGTAGGGGATGGCGAACTGCTGGAGGGTCGCCGCCCCCATGAAGATCAAGAAGAAAGAGCCGCCGAGGAAAAGCAGGTCTTTCGGGGCGGTATCGGGCTGGGGGATTTTGGAGTGCGAAAGCTTGTCCGTCCAGGCTTGGACGGACGGCGGCGAGCCGCCGCACTCCAAAGCCCAGGCTTCCGCCAGGCGGCGCAATGCGTCGGTCCCAGATTCTTCGCTTCCCTGGGCTGCGCTCGGGACAAGTCGCTCAGAATGACAATTCCCTCCTCGCCTGAAAGTTGGAGACTCTTGTTACTGAGTCTCATGTATCAGGTTGGGTGCTCCTGGGGAGTTCTGCGCGGCGGCCCCGTCATTGCGAGTCCGTCCACGCGTGGACGGACTCGCAATGACAGTGGGTTTCAATCTAATGCAGGAAACTGAACAGATGTCGCGGCGGCGGTTCAGTCCTTCCCGCGTCGCCCCTTGTCAACGGCGTAGAAGATGGCGAAGACCAGCGCCATCACCGCGACGGGGAGGAGAATGCTGTTCATTGCCAGGGCCCACGCCCGCGTCACATCCTCGGTTGCTGCTTTGACCGCGTCGGCTATGCGACCGACCACTAGGGGATAGAGCATGGCTCCCAGGCCGCCAGCGCCGATGATGATTCCGAAGGCGGCTGCGGAGTGCTCCTTTACCCTCCGGCGGGCGTCTGCCAGTATCGTCGGCCAGATTATGGCGATCGAGAAGCCCATCAAGGGGAAGAGGACGAGAGCCAGAGGGATCGAGCCGAGCTGGTTGGCAAGCGCCAGGCAAATGCCTCCGGCGATGGTGCTCCAGAACATCACCGCCGGATAGGAGACCTTGGGAGGCATGGCTGCCGCTCCGATCAATCGGCCGACGGTCATCAGGCCCCAGTAGAAACTGACCGGAGAGCTGGCGGCCGCCTTGGTCGCATGGAGGCCGTTCTCCAGGTACTGGGGGATCCCCGTGGAGGTGGCCATCTCGGCGCAGCCGTAGGCCAGCATCACCAGAACCAAGGCAAGGAAGGACCCGCTCAGGAAGAGGGAGCCGGCGCCTCCTTTCGCCGCGGCAGGCTCGCCGGTCGGCGCAGCAGCCGCCTCAGGTGCGGGGAAGGTCACAGCCATCAATCCTAACGCCAGAAGGACGATGAGGACGGTGGAAGCGAAGTAGACGGTCGGCCAGGGGAGCGCCACTTTATTGGGGTCGAGCAGGTATCCGGCAAGGATCGGGGCAACGAAGGCCCCGATGCCGAAGAACACCTGGGAAAGGTTGAGGGCGCGGGCCGGGTTCGCCCGATAGATGTCGGATATGGTGGAGGTGGCGACCACCTGGAGGATTATGCCGCCGGAGCCCATGAGGAACTGTCCGATCTGCCCAAAGACGAAGCCCAGCCTGATGGAGAAGCCGAAGATCAGCAGGCCAATCGCCAGAACCGTGCCGCCCGCGACGATTAAATTCTTCCTCCCAAATCTTTCGGCCAGGTAGCCGCACAGCGGAGCGATGACCACGAAAGCCAGGAAATAGAAGGTGAACAGGGTGGCCATTTGGCCTGCACTGGCGCTGAAGTCCTTGGCGATCGAGGTGTTGGCGGCGGAGGTCAGGGTGCCGCCGTTGGTTATCCCGAAGAAAAACACGGAGAGGAAAAGGAAAACCACCAGACTTTTGCTTGCTTGCAATGCAGCGCCTCCTTATGGCCCGGCCGTATGCTTATCTGAGCCAGGGCAAATATAGCCGATCAGGTGTCAGCGATGCAAAAGGGGGGAGGAACTGGGCTGGCGATGGCCGGTTCCCCACCGGTGGACAGTGCGCTCGGACTCCCGCCTCTACTGCTACGCGAATGGCAACCAAGCCAAAGTCAAACGGAACCGCGCAAGGCATAACCTGGAAGCCCAAACCTTGTAACCGCACATTCGCACACCTGATGTAGGGGCAGGCTCCTGTGCCTGCCCTGGGGCAACCACGGGGGGTTACCCCTACACCAACAAGCACATCCACCCCTGCCTCTAGGCAGCGTCGCCGTGACGGCTTCCAGCCTCCGTCCGTCCAGGCTTGGACGGACTACGGCGGAGGAGGCTTAGCGCGTCGGCGACTGCTATGCTAACTCAACCCCTCCCCAAAAAAACTCCAGCAAAACCTCTCCCAGCGTGATCCGGACCACCCAAGCCTATCACTCTAATGATCTGGAGCTCCGCATCGAGGTGACCCCCGGTGGCCCCTCTGTTTGGACTGCGGTGGTCTGTCCTGAGCCTAGCCGAAGGGCTCGCCGCCGCTTTTGAAAGCGGGAGCAAGCTCCCGCACTCCATACACCCTACCCACCCGCGACCGAATCCCATCGGTGTAATCCGTGGTTGCATTCCCTTCGCTCTCCTACCACCATGCCTCCTCCACCGGCCACTGGTCACCGGCCACTGCCCTACCCAATTCACCCTCACCCCACCTCAAAACTGACCCCCACTCGGGTAAACTCCTCCACCTCGTTCGCCGCCAATTTCCTCCTTACCTCCTCAAACCGCTTCACTGTCTCCGGCGGGTATAGTCTCTCCCCACAGTGCAGGCACACCTCCGCCCATACCCGCAACACCGCGGTATGTACGCCTCCTCGCACCAACTTCTCCACCGTTTTCCCCACTACTTCGCCTCCGCAAACAGGACACTTCTCAAACAACCTCAACATCTCGTTGCTCAATTTATCCGCGTTCATCGGCGTCCATCGGCGGTTTAGACAGAACAAGTCCTACCTCAAACATCCCTCTTCACTTCCTCCCAGCGGCGACTCCCAGACGCTCGGACGCGCCTTCAGATCCCCACCTCGGCCTTGACCTTTCGGCAGTCCGGGTTGTAGCACCTGGCGATGTGACTTAACGGGGGGAAGTTCTCCGGCTCCGAGAGGCTGTTGAAGATCCGCGGAAACTCCTTGGCTATCCGGCGGACCTTCGACTGTGCCTCCGAGCAGGGAACGAGGGTGCCGGCGCGAACGGCCGTGCAGTTGTCTTCGTCGAGGATGAACTCCTCGAAAATGATCGGCGCCTCTTTCTGCATTATCTTGAGCATTTCCGCAACTATGCTGCGTATCTCCCATTGGGCGTTGGGGGACAGGCGCAGGTCGAAGATGTGGCGCAGTTCGCGGAAGTTGAAGGTGGCCACCAGGCGGCTTTCGACCGCATTCGGGAGCACGAACCTGGCGTCCTCGTTCTTGAAGCCGATCTCCTGAAGCTCGGCGTAGAGTCTGCGCGCCGATTCGATATAAGCCTCGTATCGCTTGGCCGCCTCGGGGTTGCGGGCTATCTCCGGAGGGACGATATACTTGAAGCCGGCCTCGCCGACATACCTCTGGGATTGCTGTGAGTAGGAGGCCATGCGGTGGCGCACCTGTTCGTGGGTGAAGGCCCGAGAGCCGCCCGCGATCAGAAAGGTGGCGGAGGCATGCTCGATCACCGACTCGTGGCCGCGCACCAGCAGGCTGCGGAGGAAGCGAGGATTGGACTCCGGCGTCATGGCCTTGGCCGACTGGTAGCAGTTTCGGGCGGCCAGTTCGATGACCTCCTGGGCTGACTCCCCGTTGACGCCGCGGCTGATGGCGAGGAGCCTGACCTCCGGCTTGACGATGACGAGTTCCTGGCTCTGGTGCTCTTCCATGGCCTCTATTTGGCCTTAGCGGTCTTGATGATTATACTTGGCCTGGCGGCGGGGGGCAAGAACTTGCGGGGGAATCGGTACGCAGGTGCGGGGTGTGACAAGAAAATGTTCCACGTGGAACATTGTGGATAACTTTGGATAACTTTGTAAGGGCACGGCATTCAGCCTTCGTCCGTCCACACTTGGACGGACTTCGGCGAAGTGGGCTGCCGTGCCCCTACAGTCCTGGTGGGTGCATGCGACCGTCGGCAAGGGATAACGCTTTTTCGGAGGATGAGAATAGATGGTCTTGAGCGATAAGAGCATAAAGGAACAGATAGAAAAGGGCAGGCTGGTCATCTCCCCGTTTAACCCGGAATTGGTTCAGCCGTCCAGCGTGGACGTGAGGCTGGACCGGGTCTTCTGCACCTTCAAGCGGGGAATTCTGGGCATCCTCGACACGAAAAAGGCGGTGGACGACCTGATGGAGACGATAGAGGTGCCGCCGGACGGCAGTTTCGCCGTCCCTCCGCGGGAGTTTATCCTGGGGACCACCCTCGAGAGCGTCACCCTGCCCGACGACATAGTCGGCAGGCTGGAGGGGAGGAGTTCACTGGGCAGGCTAGGAATTGTGATCCATTCGACGGCGGGTTACGTGGATCCCGGCTTCTCCGGCCAGTTGACCCTGGAGATATCCAACCTTTCTCCCGTTCCCGTCATCCTCTACCCAGGGACGCGGATAGCCCAGATATCCTTCCTCCAGATGTCCACCGCCGCCGAAAGGCCCTACAGCGCCGAGGGAATGGGAAGCAAGTATCAGGGCCAGCGGGGACCCACCCCCAGCCGCCTCTGGCGGGATTTCGACTAGGGCTCGCCCTGGAGAGGAGGATCTGGAGGGTCTGAATACGCTGGGGTAACCCCGCCCTACGAGAACCCGGAAGGGATGCAGCGGCGGAAAACATCAAGCCTCTGGTTCATCCACTATCCCGTTGTTACAGAAAACTGATGAACTCCTCGGCGGTGAGGTCTGCCTGGGAGAGAATGGCCTGGAGGAGTTTGGGGTAGATTGTCTTGCCGGAATGGACGGGGACCGTTACGACCCCGCCCCAATGCTCTTACTCCCATCTGTGGAGGTGGTAGTGACTGCCAGTAATTCGGAATACTTGGAAACCGGCGCGTTCTAAGGCTCTTATGACCTCTCTCCCCGTTACCCTTGGGAGCCTGGGCACTAAATAGTTACCTCTACCGTGCGGCGGGTCTTGTCACTGGGAGGAGGCGTCTTTCCCTGCTGTCGGAGGGCAGCCAGGTGGCCGGCGATGGCCTCCCGGGCATTCTCCAGGGCCTCCTCCACAGTCTCCCCCTGGGTGAGGCAGCCTGGGAGTTCAGGAACTCTAACTACATAGCCGGGCCCTTCATCATCCCATTCTAGCTCCACCTTGAAGGTCCTTTTCCGCATAACGATCATAGATTAGCGGATGGGCTTCAGGCCGTCAACGGGAACACTCCCATCAGGGGGGGAAAGACTTCCGAGGATCGTTCAAGCGTGGCGGCGCGAGGGAGCGAGATTGCTTCTAGCCGCTGGTTGGATTAGGCTGCTCTGGCGCGGCGGGCGGCTCTGCTTGAGGAGGAGTTTGCGGCGCCGCCTCCGGACTCGGGGGCGGGGCAGGATTTGGCTGCACCTCGGGGCGTGGCCCCGTTCCTACGACGGTTATCAGGGTGACTTCCGGGGGGACGAGGCAACGGATGCGGGGCGCGTCGCCGTTCTCCATGCCAAGTCCGGGGTTGACATACATGGCCAGTTGCCCCTTGCGGAAAAGGCCTTCGTCATACCTGGGATTGCCTCGCAGGTAGGAGATGATCATCCCGCGCAAGGCGGGTACGGCTATCTGGCCGCCGTGGCTTTGGCCCGCCAGGAGCAGGTCCGCCGGTGGACGCGATTCGAATATCCGCGGCGAGTGGCTCAGGAGGATGGTGAACAGGTCGGGCTGTACCTGGGCGAAGACGCGCCTCAGATCGGGCGCGTCAGGCTTCAGACCCGCCACCGTCAGAGCAGTCTTTCGCACCTCAACCCGGGCCGTCTCGTTCTGCAGGATCTTGATACTCGTTCCTTCAAAGATGTTGGAGAGTTCACTGTTGCGATCATCGGCGCCGGCGACCGCGAAGATGCCGAAGGGAGCATGGAGTCGGCTGAGGAACTCCTTTACTTTGGGCCTTGCCTTTGGATTGTCAAGGTAATCGCCGGTCAAAAAGATCACGTCAGGCCTCTCTGACAGGACGAGCCCCAAAGTGCGTCTCTCCCTCAATCCCAGCCTGGCAATGTGCAGGTCACTGAGTTGGACTAGCCTGAGATCGCTGCCCGCGGGGAGTTTCCGTGAGGCCACGGTCACCCGGGTGAGGCTCACTGCATTGGGTTCGTAGAGGCTCGCGTAGAGACCGACGGCGAGGAGCAGGGCGCAGACTGCGACTATCCCTTTGGCTGCACCCGGCCGGCCGACCGAACTATCCCGAGCTGGTTTACCTCTTCCAGCGATTGCCACGCTGACGGAGGAAAGCAGCACCGACGTGGGGATCACCCAGAAGAGACTGGAGAAGACGAGGTTCATCCCCAGCCAGAAAGAGACGGAGCCGTAGGCACAGAGATCGGACAGGGCCATCCCTGCCGAATAGGCCAGGCAGAATATCGCCGACACGAACAGTCCCCACCGGGCTGCCGAAGAGCGGCAGACCCGCCAGGCGAAGCCCTGCCTGGGATAGGAACGACCCATGTGGGCGATCCAGACGGTGGCCAGCACCATTACAAGACCAACGGGGAAGCTCATCGCACCTTCTGTTTGCTACGTAACCTTGTTTATTCCATGAAATGGCGAATAAGAACTATGCAATCTCCAAAATGTATAACAGGGTCCTCTGCGGTAATCAACTTGACCTTGCCGGTAGGAGTCTGGAACTGTTAAAGTGTTCGGGCAGGGCCTTAACCTATTCTGGAGGAGGAAGGATGCCAAAGAGAGCAGGATCGTGGGATGGCAAGGTGCCGGTGCTGGTGATAGGCGGGGGTATGATCAGTCAGGAGGTGATCCTGCCGACGGTCTTTCAGGAGCGCAAGCGGGGGAAGGTGGGAAACATCAGCCTGTCTACGCTGACCAGGGAACAGACGAATCACGTCCAGAAGGTGTTTCCCCGCGAGGAGTTCCGGGGCTACCCCGCCGAAGGCTCGGCAGCGGAGAACGAACCCAGGCCTGAGGACTACAAACAAGCCATCGCCGATTTGGAGGAGCATGGGGTGGTCATCGTGGCAACCCCCGACCACCTGCACCAGATAATGGTCATGGAAGCCATAGCGGCGGGCCATGACGTAATCGTGGAAAAGCCGCTCTGCCTGAAGACGGCCGACGCCGACATGATAGGGGAAGCCGCGACCAAAAGGGGCATCTATGTGCTCACTGACTACCATAAACGGCACGACCGGGCGATAAGGGCTGCGAAAAGGAAATACAATCTGGGCGAATTGGGGGAGATGCTGCACGGGCACGCCTGGATCGAGGAGAAGCGAGAGATGCCGCTGAAGGTTTTCGCTGCCTGGGCGGAACATTCCTCTCCTTTCGAATATGTCGGGGTGCATTATTCCGACGCCTATTATTTCATCACCGGCCTGAAGCCGAGGAAGTTGGTTGCCTTCGGCCAGAAGAAGTTCCTGCCCAAGCACGGCAAGGACGCCTTTGACGCCATCCAGGCGACGATAGAATGGGAGGATGGGTCAGTTCTTTTCATCCAGACGAGTTGGGTCTGCTCGGATTACAGCAGCGCCCTCACCAATCAGGGGCTGCAACTGAGCGGCACTGAGGGAGAGTACTGGGCTGACCACAAAGCCAGGGGACTGCACTTCGTCACCCAGGCACACGGATACGAGGACTGGAATCCCAATTTCTTTCGGTCTTACGATGATTGGGATCGGCCGGGGGAGGTTGAATACGTCGGCTACGGCTACGACAGCATAGTGCAGGGGTTAGATGACATCAGAGCGCTGGGGAGGGCCACTTTGGAAATGACGGAAGAGGATGCCCTGGCATTCCGAAGAAAGCGCTTGAAGGAACTGGAGAAGATTCGCGCGCTGCCCAGCCAGGCTGCGGTTGGCACGGCCATAAACGAGGCGGTGCGGCTTTCGATAGCCAACGGCAACGCGTTCGTTGGTTTCGACGAGAACATGCATCCTAAACTGTTAGGCTAGAGGGTGTTGAATTCGAGATTCAGGAAGGTGATCGGAAGAAAATGACCCGCAGGGAACTGAACTTCGCCATATTTGAGGGCACGGCGCAGAGCGTTCTTTGGCAGCCACGGCTGGAGACGTGGATCTTTCACCACATCAGGATGGGCACGTTGCCCGAGCGCTTCCGAGGGATGGGCAGCCTGGAGATTTACGATGCCCTCCGGTGCTCGGTTCGTTACGGGACATCGGGGGCAATAAGGGGTGTCAGTCCGCGCGATGACGTGGTCTATATCGAGGAGCACCATCCCAACCACACGATCACCAGGCAGCGCACTCCTCTGGGCGAGATTGCGACGGTTTCTCGGGACATCTGGGAAGATGGCCGGCTCGCCAACCAGCGTATCCAGGAGTATCCGGTGAAGACGGTTCAGGACCTGCGCGTCGCCACTTACCTTGTCGAGCGCGAGCAGTTCCAGGCCGATCTCGCGGCCTTCGATAGGTCCGACACGAACATTGGTCAGCGCGGTGCGCCTGCCGTCTTCCTCTCTGGCTCAGGCCTTACCGATCTGATCAAGGGATGGTGTGGGCTAGAGAACACGTTCTACCTGCTGCACGACCATCCGGCGGAGGTCGAGGCATTTCTGGAGGCCTGTGACCGGAGGGATGACCGGCTGATCGAGGAGGGGCTGAAACTTCCCTGCCGCATCTTCAACCTCGGCGACCATGCCAACAACGAGTTCACGCCGCCTCCCATCCTGAAAAAATATCTGATCCCGCGCTGGCAGCGCATCGCTGCGCGGCTGCACAAGGCGGGAAGATTCGTTCACACTCACTGGGACGGCAATTCCCGCACCATGCTTCCCTATCTCCAGGATACCCATATGGACGGGGTGGAGGCGCTTACGCCCGCCCCCATGGGCGATATGACCCTGGAGCAGATAAAGGGGGCTGTGGGGGACAAGATGGTGGTGCTCGACCTCTTGCCGGCCATTGATTTTCTGTCCAACAAGCCGCTCAAAGAGGTGCTGGACTTCACGCGCCGGGTGATTGACATGTTCGCCCCAAGGCTCATCCTCGGCATCTCGGACGAGATCTCGCAGATAGGGGAGATCGAGAAGGTGGAAGCAATCACTGAACTGGTTGACGGAATCTGCGGCCTGGCTGAGTAGTGGGATCCGGGCATCGTAATTGGGGCGGAGCTCAGGAGAAATCGGCCCGGCTTTACCAGTTCCTCTGTAACTTGACAGAAGAGAAGTATCACTGAAGGGCTAGAGGAGGTGCTTAATTATGGCTAGGATCGGAAAGGCCGCTTTGGTTGCGGCGGCGCTCATTCTTCTCGGCCTGGCAGTCGGGGGCTGCAAGGAGCCGCCGGAAGGCGGAAGAGGCGGAGGACCAAGACTCAAGTTCATTGTCAGTGACGTAGATCTGGTGCAGGCAGCCGCGATAGCCCTGCTGGCTGACCACTTTGGGTGGGACGTGGACGTGGTTGTCGTGGTCATGCACGAGCAAAACCTGACGGTGGAGGATCTGGTGGTCTTGTTCGTTTTGCTCCAATTAGCGAAAAGCGAAGACGCTGCTCTTGCGGTTGGCCTGAGGGGACAAGGGCTCGGATGGGGAGAAATCGCCCACCGGCTGGGCATCCATCCAGGCGTTTTCAACCAGTTGCGGAAGAGGGTATTCGGCCCGGCGGGCGGTCCAAAGCGAGGTAAATGGGAGAGCGACGAGGACTTTCGGCAGGGGTTGTTCATAATCATGCTTTCCGATTACTTTGCGGTAGGGGCGCCCATTATCTACGAGAAGTTCCAGAAGGGGAACTCCCTGGGCGATTTGACTTTGGCGCTGGCGCTCGGCAAGAGAAGTGGCGTGGAGTGGACGAAGTTGATGGAGGAGAGGAAAGAGAAGGGGAAGTCTTGGCTGGAGGCGGCCGAGGCGCTGGGAACGGACTTGGGTGAACTCGACAGCATCGCCGAGAAAGTCAAGGCCCCCCCGGAAAAAGAGCATCCCTTGAAAGGGCAGGGCAAAGGAAAGGGGAAGGAGGCGACATAGCCGGGTGATATGATCCCGAACACATCGGTAGAGAAGGCCCTGAATTCTCGTTGTTCCTGTTCCAAGGGTGAGGATCAGAGCCACGCCCATTGGGGCATCTTCGATCCAGCCGCGCCGATACCGGAGCACCTGCTTTGGGCAGCGCGGGGACGGACGCCGCACCTCTACAGGGGCCGCCGGTGGGGCCTAACCATTCCCACCTGGGCCGGCGGGCAAGAGTGCGCGAGCGTAGGGCTGGCCTCTCCCGAAGGAACCTTCCGTTATGTTAACTGGGCTCACTACGCTGCGGCGCACCAACTGGAAAAGGTCGGTTCGGCGCCTCGCTCCCTCTTGGAGCCCGCCGCCAAGGGCCCAGGTTGTCCTCTCTTTCCATGAGGACAGCGGGCGCGGGCGCTGGGAGGTGGGATACATCCTCTATAACCTGCTGATTCAGGCTGTCTCGCTTGGAATCGGATACCGGGCGCACCTGTTGAACGAGGAGGAAAGGACTTCCGTGGCCTCTCTGAATCTCGGAGGCAAGGCGGCGGCGGTGTTCTCGCTGAGTTGATCTTGCACGGGAAGTTCAGCAGGCTGGTTGTAGTCGGCGGGGGATACGCTGGACTGCGGGCGGCCTTTCGGCTGTCGTCGTATTTGCGGCCGCCGGCCGAAGGCTCGGTCACCCTCATTAACAGGGACGATGGCCATCTGCTGACCACCGAACTACCGGAGTTGGTTTCGGCTCGGGTGGCCTGCCTGTCGTGCCGGATCCCGCTTGGGCCGCTGCTCGAGCGGCGGGGGATCGAGTTTCGTCAGGGCGAGGTGGAAAGTTTCGACTCCGAGGAAAAGGTTGTCCACGTAGGAGGCGAAGAGATTCCCTTCGACAAGTTGGTCTTGGCGCCGGGGAGCGTGCTGAATGTTCGGAGTGACGATGGGCAGGAGATTCCGGGGGCGAGGGGAGCATATACCGTCTGCAGTTTCGAGGATGCCTGCCGGCTCAGGAGGAGGGTGCAGAAGTGCTTTTCCGATGCCCTGGAGGAGCGCGATGCAAGCGCAAGGCGCAATCTCTTGACCTTTGTAGTAGTTGGGGGTGGGTCAACCGGCGTGGAAGTGGCCGGTGAACTCTCCCACCGTCTCCGCTGGCTGTCGGAGGAGGCTCGCCTGGACCATGACGAACCGAAACTGACCTTGCTGGAGGCAACGTCCCGCCTCGTTCCTGGATTCGGCCCCGGAAACTCCCGGCAGGTGGAGGAAGCGCTCGAAAGGACTGGGGTCAGGGTGAGACTGAAGAGCAAGGTCGTCGCCTACGATGGAAGGCTCGCCCTCTTGGAGTCGGGCGAGGAGATTCCCGCGCCCACCTTGGTTTGGGCGGCTGGTGTGCGGGCGGCGCCGCTGATCGAGAATTCCGGCCTGAAGGTGGACTTGCTCGGCCGCGCCCACGTCACTCCCCTGATGCAGGCGGAAGGCTTCCCCGACATCTACGTTATAGGCGACAGCGCGAACGCGAAGGACTCACGAGGCCGGACGATCCGGCCCAACGTCCAGGTCGCCCTCCAGGAGGCGGATGCGGTGGCCTGGAACATCGCCGCTGAACTGGGCGCCCAGGAGAAGACGGAGTCGCATCCGCGCCAGGGGGCGATGCTGGTCTGCTGTGGGGGAAGCAAGGCGATCGGACGGGTCGGGCCGTTCTCCATTTCCGGCTCCTCCGCCTGGCTGCTCAAGGAACTGGCCTCCGCCCGCTACCTTCGTTCCCTCGGGCACTTCGGGCTATTTCGGAAGATCTTCAAGCAGAAACTGGAGGGGTATGGGCACAAGCATGAGTGAGTGGGCCAACGCCTGCCAGAAGGTGGTTGGCTATGGGTGCAGAATCCGGGTCAAGATGTCGATCATGTCGTTCTTGTGTTTCTCAGACGCGATGGAAAACGCCCGGACCGTGTCCAGTAGCACCGGGATCGTTGGTTCCCAGGTCACCACCTGTTTGGCCGCGGCAGTTTGTCCCACAGGTCCGGGGTCACAGACGTTATGGGAATGCGGAGAAAGAGCATCGGCTGAAAGCCAACTGCCTTCTGCTTATGGCGCAGCTCGACCCAGATTTGGACGCCTTCGGTGTCCTTCTGCAGCACGGGCACCGTCTTCCTCAAGACTCTGAAACCATGGAAGTCCTGTGGGAGGTCGCCCGGACCCACGTCGATGGAGTACCTTGCGGCAAAGAAATCTGTGCTGCCTCTCACCTCGCTCAGGAGGTGTTCGAGTTCTTCCTTCTCCACGAGCCTGTTACGGTAGGCAAGCTCGAGGAGTCTTGCTAATTCGACCATCTTGTCGTGGTTTTCAAGAGAGGATATCATCCACTCAACGACGTCTCCCTGGCAAAGGTCGTCCCTTCTTGTCGCTACGGACTGACTATCTCGAAGAACCCTGACCTTGCTTGTGGCACCCGTTATTGGGAGGAAGCACCGAAGCGTGCCGTCCAAGTAGTCGACGGAGCAGTATTGGGCGATTCTACGCACCTGCCATCACCGCAGCTTCGATGGCATTTGTCATTTCTTCAAACTTCTTCATGGCTTCACTTGTGTGTCCGGAAGTTCGGAGCCTAACCATTTCCGCATACCCCGCATTTACCTGGTGCTGAAGACTCTGTGTCGGGATGGGAACCAGCACCTCTTTCAGTAGTCTCAGGGGGACGTTTACTGTCCCGACACCCCGTTTTAGCCGGTCAACCTGCATCTTGCCGAGCTTGGTGTAGAAGAATAGCGCGAGGTAGGACGGCGATATGGTCTTTGGCCTCATAATGTATATCCAGTCATCAGCGATTCCGGGTTCACAGTTCCCGACTACCGCCGCGCTTCGGCCGCTGCACCCGACGCCCACACGAACAAAGAGCACATCCCCAGCTGATGCGTGGGCCTTTCTCCTGTCCATAGATGTGCCTGCCTCGATACGCCTTCCGTCTCGGGCAAAATCGATCCCAAGAGGAGTGATGGTCCTGGCGGAGATAAATGGGATGCCTTCAGCGGCGAACCTCCTTCTTTCGCCGTACTCAGTGCTGCCGCAGCGGATTTCACATAGGAGTTCGCCCAAGTGCGCAACTGGAAGCCCTGGCTTGACCAGTTCCTCAATACCCCCGGCCGACCAGTAGAACTCAGGTTCGAAACTGTCGGCACTGAGATCGCGCCAGAAGGCCGGTGGCTGTTCGAGCTCCTGGTGGTTCAGGTAGGCTTCCAGGAGTTCGGGCAAGTCCTCAAGGCGTTCTGCGATGCCCATGAAAGTTCTTGCCCCGGTATGCGCCTTTGAGGCGAACAGAATGGAGGTCTTTGAGGTGGTGCCATTGGTGAAAATACCTCTCGGTAGGGATACTACTCCGAGAATGGCGGCTTTGTTGGCAAGGTAAGTCCGGAGGTATTTCATCGGGAGGGCGGAGAAGATACCTTGGGGTAGTATGATGCCAATCAGCCCGTTCGGTGATACCAGTTGGAGGAACCTTTCCAGGAATAGGACTTCTATGGCCTGAGTACGCCTTCCCCTGGCCAACTCGAAGTTACAGAGTGTCTCTCTGTCAGTCACCCTTCCGTATTTGGCGCTGAACGGGGGATTCCCTACCACACAGCTTGCGGCTCCCTCGAGAGAACCGAGGGACCCAAGGCCGTCGCCGAGGATGGTGGTCGTTCTGGTCCTCAGGTCTGGAGGGAGCTTGCCAAGAATTTCGGTATCAAGGTCTATTCCTACCACCTTTTCAAATCCGGCCTCCAAGAGAGCGCGCAGGAAGACTCCGTTGCCGCACGCTGGGTCAACGCCAAGAGCCCTGTCTGTGCTCGTGGCCAGGAAATTGACTATGAAGCGAGCGACCAATGGGGCCGTTAGAAACTGGCCGTGCACCTTTTCTCGACGCAGGAAGTGCTTGCGCCTCTGCCGTAGCATTCCAGAGGCAGGCTCTCCAACAACGAGAGTGGAAAGCGGCTGCTGTCCGACATCCGGCATGATCCTCTAATCCTCCCGGGCCATATTATAGCGTTGGGCGCCGACACTGCGCAACCGCGTTGCAGCCTTGCCGGGCTATCCGGGAGAAGCCAGCCTCCCCTTCGCCGCGGCTAGCGTGCTCCTAAGCAGCATGGCGATGGTGAGGGGGCCGACGCCGCCGGGGACGGGGGAGAGGTAGCCGGCGACTTCCTTCGCGGTGTCGAAGTTCACGTCGCCCACCATCTTCCCGTCGGGGGTGCGGTTGATGCCGACGTCAATCACCACGGCGCCGGGCTTTATCATCTCGCCGGTAACGAGGTCTATCTTACCGGTGGCGACGACGAGGATGTCCGCCCGCCTTGTTTCAGCGCCGAGGTCTTTGGTGCGGGAGTGGCAGATGGTCACGGTGGCGTGGCGGTGGAGGAGGAGCATGCTCAAAGGGCGGCCGACCAGGTTCCCCCTGCCGACCACGACCGCGTTCAGCCCCTTGGGGTCAACGCCGATGCTGTCAATCATGTGCATGCAGCCAAGGGGGGTGCAGGGGACGAAGAGGGGGCCGGTGTCGGCGAAGAGGCGTCCCAGATTCGCCGGGTGGAAGCCGTCCACGTCCTTGTTCAGTTCTATTGCGCTCTGAATGGCCTGCGTATCGAGGTGGCTGGGCAGGGGAAGTTGCACCAGTATCCCGTCAATGGTTTCGTCGCTGTTGAGGGCATCAATCTCGGCTAGCGCATCCTGCTGGCTGATGTCCTTCGGCAGGTGCCGCACGACGCTATGAAAGCCTAACTCCTGGCAGCGCTTGGCCTTCATCCGGACGTAGGTTTGGCTGGCGGGGTTATCGCCGATGAGGACGGCAGCCAGGCCGGACGGACGGGGAAGCGACGCCGCCTCCGCCTTCAATTCCGAGAGTATTTGGTCTGCCAGTTTCTTTCCGTCAATTATCTGCGCGGGCAATTGTGAGTGGCTCAAGGGTCAAGGTCTAAGGGTGAACGCGGGCGCAATGAATTGCGCCCCTACATTACCCCCTGTGCTCTGCGCCCTGGTGATGGCTGTAGGGGCGAGGCGCCGCCTCGCCCAGGGCGACCCAGCGGGTCGCCCCTACCCGCGCCGCAAGTGAGCGACAAGGTCTGCAGCCGTAACCCTTTGCGAGCCTTTCATCTCCTTTCCGTGAGCATGGCATTTTGGGCGAATCCGCCGATGGGCGGCGAATCTGCACCTATTCTTCCCCCGGGGGCGGCTGCTGAGCGGGAGCCTTTGCAACCTTGGCCTGTTCGCTTCGGGCGATTCCGCCGAGGATGCCGTTCACGAACTTCCCCGATTTCGCGCCGCCGAACTTCTTGGCCAACAGCACCGCCTCGTTTATGGCAACCGCCGGCGGTATATCGTCTCGATAGAGCAATTCGTAGCAGGCGATTCTGAGCACGTTCCGGTCTGCGGCGCCCATCCTGCCGATTGGCCATTGGGGCGAGAATGAACCTATCAACCGGTCTATCTCGGCCAAATGGGCGACGATGCCCTCAACCACCTGGGCGACGAAATCTCCTTCTTTCTCCGCGGGCGACTGGCCCTGGGACAGCCTGGGCGCCATCTCGGCGGGAGTAATCTTTCCCAGGTCAATCTCGAAGAGAAGTTCCAGGATGCGTTTTCTAGCCTGGCGACGGGTCATAATTCGCCCTCCGGTGCGTGAGTTGCCCTATGTTTGCCGGCGGCCGCTGGAGCGCTGAAGCGCTGCGCGTTCAGAGTCCCATTCTCCGGCGCAGGAAATTAGTGGCGACTTGTCCCTGGCGGAAAAAGGCGTTTTGAAGGATAGCCTGGTGGAGGGATTGGGTAGTGCACGTCCCCCCTATCTTGAGTTCTGAGAGCGCCCTTTCCATCCTTCTGATTGCCGCCTCCCGGTCGCTGGCGTGGACGATGACCTTAGCCAGAAGGGGGTCGTAATGGTTGCTAACCTGGTAATTAGCATACAAATGCGTATCAACTCTAACGCCCGGCCCGCCGGGCAGGAGCAACTCGGAGACGGTGCCTGAGCAGGGGAGGAGATTATTGTCCGGGTCCCGGGCGTCAATTCGGCACTCGATTGCCCAGCCGTCGGAGCGCACATCCCGCTGCTGGAAACCCAGTTTTGCTCCCTGGGCGATCCTGATTTGCTCGGCCACCAGGTCAAGGCCGGTTACCGCCTCGGTCACCGGGTGTTCCACCTGGAGCCTGGTGTTCATCTCCATAAAGCAGAAGCGGTTGTCCTTATCAAGGAGGAACTCGACCGTTCCGCAGTTCTGATAGTTGACGGACTTGGCGGCCCGGACGGCCGCCTCTCCCATCCGGTGTCGCAGGGAAGAGGGCAGGTTAGGGGCCGGAGACTCCTCTATGATCTTCTGGTGCCAGCGATATTGAATTGAGCAGTCCCTTTCTCCCAGGTGGATGACGTTGCCGTGCTCGTCCCCTATCACCTGGAACTCGATGTGCCGTGGTTCATCGAGGTATTTCTCCAGATATACGCTGCCATCGCCGAAGGCGACCCTAGCCTCGGCCTGGGCGATGCTGAGCGCCTCTTCCATCTCGTCCTCGTTCTGGACGACCCTTATTCCCCTTCCGCCACCTCCGCCAGCGGCCTTGATTATTACCGGGTAGCCGTTCTGTTGGGCTAGACGCAAGGCGACCTGGAGGCCCTCCACCGGGCCGTCGCTGCCGGGGATGATCGGTATTCCAGCCTTTGCCATTATCTGGCGGGCGCGCGCCTTGTTCCC
>Ga0315294_10003471_pt1 | contig 17167 bp, 15 predicted proteins | sample YL17G13_40_MG_FD_203626 | JGI IMG/M metagenome (GOLD analysis project Ga0315294, IMG submission 203626) | Sediment microbial communities from Yellowstone Lake, YNP, Wyoming, USA - YL17G13_40 | ecosystem: Environmental > Aquatic > Freshwater > Lake > Sediment | place: USA: Wyoming | collected... | reverse complement strand
TGCTGATCATAGCCCGGGCCTCCACGACCGCCTTGCGCCGGCTTCCGCTACAGCATGCAGTGAGCGTCATCCCCAAGGTTCCAGCCACGCACTCGATCACCGCCGAAAGATCGGCGGACTGCGGCATGAGAACTGGGCGGAAAGACTCACAAGCCATTTCGGACAACACGTGTAGAACGAAATCCGAACTTCCAAGCACGCGCTCGTCCGACGCCCACCGCTCGCGTCCTCGCCGCAGCACTTCCACCCCTTGCCACCCACCGGCACTACGGCGAAGACCCCCTCCCTGCAACTCTGGCCGCTGTCCGAGCGTTACCCCATTACCGACGAAGGCTCGGTACGCCCGCCGCGCCTGTGCCGCCCGGGCGCCAAACTGACTCAGCACTTCCTCGACAGCCTGCCATGGGCGAACGATGACGCCCAGGATGGCGCTGTGTCCTGTCCATGGGTAGCGATCAAGAGCAGAGAGGTCGGGCACGATACCCCAACGCAGAGGGTTGAGGTGGATGTACCGCACCAACTCGCGAAGGTACGGCTCCTCCTCGACTAGGATCGACTTGTACCGATTCTGTACGAGGTGTCCCGTTCGGTGATGGCGGTGGTTGAACCCCACTGCATATCCGGTGAGCAAGCGCCGCATTCCGGTCGCCAATGGCTTGTGCCCGGTGCGAACCAGCAGGTGAAGGTGATTGGGGAGTAAGGCCCAGGCCAGCACGACATGCCCGGTGGACTCGCACACCCTGGCCAGCCGGTCAGCGAAGTCCTGCCGGTCCTCATCGGCCCGGAAGATCGTCTGCCGGTCGAGTCCCCGCACCATGACGTGGTGGAGGGCGCCGAGCGCATCGAGGCGTGGACCGCGAGGCATGGAGGGAACCGTATCCTCCTCGCGCGCAGTTGTCAATGCGTAACTGAATTAACCGAACTACGTCCCCTTAGTGTTCGTCCCCTCGGCGTTGTGGGGTCAACGTGTCAGGTGCGCAGGCGGGGGTCCATGGCGTCCCGGACCGCATCGCCGAACAGGTTCAACCCCAGCACGGAGACGGCGATGGCGCAGCCCGGGAAGATGGCGATCCAGGGGGCGTTGCGGATGTACTTCTGGGAATCTTGCAGGATATTGCCCCAGGTCGGCGTGGGCGGCGGCTCCCCCAGCCCGAGGAAGGAGAGCGCCGCCTCGGCCAGGAGGACCTCGGCAAAGTAGAGGCTGAGTTGGACGACGACGACCGAGAGACAGTTGGGGAGGACGGTCCTGAGGACCAGGCGCCAGCGGGGGCTCCCCAGCGCCTGGGCCGCCACGATGTATTCCTGGGCCACCACGGTGAGGGCGATCCCGCGGGTGACCCGCACGATGCGCGGCAGGTACACCACGCCGAGCGCGATGATGATGCTTCGCGTCCCGGTTCCCAGCGCCGCCGCCACCGCCACCGCCAGCAGGAGCGGTGGGAACGACATCAGGAGATCCATCACCCGCATGATCAGGGCGCCAACCCGGCCCATGCTGACGCCGGCCAGGATGCCCAGCAGGACCCCGGGCAGCCCCGCGCCGAGCATGGTCAGGAGCGACGCCATCAGGCTGACCTGCGCCCCGTGCACCACGCGGCTCAGGACGTCCCGGCCCAACTGGTCGGTCCCGAACCAGTGCCCCGCGCCCGGCGGGAGGAATCGCTGTGGGATGTTCAACTTCACCGGACTCGGCAGGCCGAGGTGCGGGCCCGCCAGGGCCACCACGACCAGGCTGAGAACGATGGCGGCCCCGGCGAGCGACAGCCGGTTGCGGCGGAGCTGCCGCCACATCTGGCCGGCGCGCTCGCCACGTGGCGGCGGGGCCAGCGGAGGGATGCTGGAGGTCGAGATGCGCATCGTCGTCGCCAACCGACCCGCTCAGGCCAAGCGCAGCCGCGGATCCAGGTGCGTGTACAGGAGGTCCACCGCCAGATTGATCAGGACGTACAGCACCGAGATGTACAGGATCAGCCCCTGGATCACCGGGAGGTCCCGATTGTAGAGGGCCGTGATCACGAGCTGCCCCACCCCCGGCAGGACGAAGAGGGTCTCGATGACGGCGCTGCCGCCGAGGAGGATCCCCATGTTGATGCCCATCACGGTCACGGCGGGAATGAGCGCATTCCGCAGCGCGTGGCGGAACAGCACGACCCGCTCGGTAAGTCCTTTGGCCCGCGCCGTCCGGATGTAGTCCTGCCCCAACACCTCCAGGACGCTGCTCCGGACCAGGCGCGCCAAGAGGGCCGTGAGGTACATGCCCATCGCACAGCTCGGCAGGATGAGGAACCGCAGCCCGCTCCACAGGTCGGTGACGACAGACGTGTACCCCACGACGGGCAGGAGGTTCAGCTTCAGCGAGAACAGGATGATGAGCATCAGGCCCAGCCAGAAGCTGGGCATGGAGAGACTGACCAGGGTGAGCAGGCGCGCCACGTGATCCACCCACGAGTCCCGGTGGACCGCCGACAGCAGCCCGGCGGGGACTCCGATCAGGACGGAGATCAGGAGCGACAGGCAGACCAGCGACAGCGTGGTGGGAAATCGCCAAATCAGCTCGTCGATGACCCGCGTGCGGTTGTACAGGGACTCCCCGAGGTCGCCTCGCGCGACCCGTGTGAGCCACTCCCAGTAGCGGACAGGCAGCGGGCGATCCAGCCCGAGCTGCTTGCGGAGATCCGCGACCTGCCGTGGGGTGCCCTCCCCGCCCAGCATCACCAGCGCCGGATCGCCCGGGATGACGTGCACCAGGGCAAACGAGACGATGGACAGCGCAAGGAGCATCGGAATCAGCGCTATCAGCCGTGTCAGGATGTGTCGCAGCAGTGGAGGCATCGTGGGTTGCGCCCGCCCGCCCCGCGGTGAGCGGGCGGGCGGGCCGATCGCCTGTGGGCTACTTTGAGAGGCTCACGTTCCAGGCCCGGGCATACCCCGCGGCCCAGTGCTGCCACCCCTGGACGTTGCTGCGCCAGCCTTCGACAATTGGGATGGAAAAAATCGGGATCCACGGTACGTCGGCGCGGAGCAGGTTCTCCAGGTCGGTGAAGACCTTCTTGCGATCCTCGTCCTTGATGGTCTTCCGGGCGGCGCCGCACAGCCGGTCGTATTCGGCGTTCTTGTACCCGGTCGAGGTGCTGGTGCTTTCCCAGAACTGGCAGTAGTAGATCTCGGCATCCGGGCGCGGGCTAAGACCCGAGAGGAAGAAGGCGAATTCGCCCCCGTCCCAGGTGGTCTGCAGCGCCGCCGACTCCAGCGTGCGCACGCGGACGTTCATCCCCACGGCCTGGAGCTGCGACTGGAGCACCACGGCGAGCTCCGGGTAGATGCTGGGCTGCAGGTGCGCGTCGAGGATGATCTCCTCACCCTTGTAGCCCCCTTCCTTCAAGAGCTGCTTGGCCTTCTCCGGGTTGGGCTTGGCATAGGGGTCGTTGGCATGCACCGGACCGAAGTACGGCGTCCCGATCGGAATTCCGGCCGGCGAGGCCTTCCCCAGGCCGAAGGTGACCGCCTTGACCGCCTCTTCCTTGTCGATGGCGTAGGCGACCGCCTGGCGGAGCTTCGGGTTGTTCAGGAAGATGCCCTTCTTGAACCCGAAGCGGAGATCGGTGAAGGAAACCCCAGGTTTGGCGGTGACGGTCAGGCCCGGCTTCCCCTTGTACCGCTCCACGTCCTGCTGCGTGAGGGCGAGGGCCACGTGCACGTCGGCGCGCTCCAGCGCGGCCGCCCGGACCGAGGAGTCCCGGATGGGGATGAAGTCCACCTGGTCCACCAAGGGCAGCCGCTTCCCGGTGAACCCGGAGGTGGGGCGGTTGTCCACCGTGTACTTGGCGAACTTCTTGAGCCGGATGACGCTGTCCTTCTTCCACTCCACGAACTCGAACGGGCCCGTTCCCACCGGCTTCGTGATCGAGCCCCCCTGCCGCTCCGCTTCCCCGTCCGGGTAGATCACCGCCGGGGCGATGGGGTTCGCCAGCGTGGCGATGAAGCCGGCATTCACTTCGTTCAGGTTGATCTTCACGGTCAGGGGATCTGCCGCTTCGATGGACTTGATCAGCTGTTTGAACTGGCCCGAGCGAGGCCCCTTGTTCTGCATCTTGCTGAGGCTATAAACCACGTCCTTGGCGTCCAGGGTCTTCCCGTTGTGAAACTTCACGCCCTTGCGCAGGGTCAGGGTGTAGACCAAACCGTCGGAGCTCACCGTGTACTTGTCCACGAGGGACGGCCGGGGCCCCATGTCCTCTCCGAGCGCAAACAGCATGTCGTAGACGTTCAGCAGGACGACCCGGTTCAGGTAGTGGGTCGTGTTGTGCAGGTCCACGTCGGAGATGTCCCCGTCGGCGGCGATCTTCAGCACGGTGCCGGCCGGGGCGGGCCCCGCCATCCCCGCCAGGAGCACGAATCCCACGATACCTCCCATGAACCATGTGACCCATCCACGGTTTCTCATAGCGGGCTCCTCCTTCCTCGGGTTCGTCGCTCCCCGGCCTCCGGTGCCGGGAACTGCCAGCGGATCTCACGCTGGACGAGAGGCTGGTGCCGAGCCTGGCGGGACCCGATCGGCCGGGTCCGCGGGTCGCGTTCGAAACCTTCCCGGGCGTGCCCGGGATCCTCCCCGGGGGAGGCGGGTGCGCGTCACGCCGGCCCGTCGCAGAGGCGAGCGGGTGCGCAACGGACAGAAGATGGGAAAGGTCGTCTCTGGCACGGTGTCGTATCAGAAGGGTGCTCGACTGTCAAGGGCTTCACGTGGGGGGGCTTCACGTGGGGTGTCAAACCGGCGGGAGCCGGCCAAAACCCAACCGGGCACCTGGCGATGCAGCCGGGTGCCCGGCGCAAGCGAATGGCAGTCGCGCAACGTGCCCTTCCCCCGTCCCGGATCGTCAGATCTGGCTATCGGCGCCCCTGACGGGTGCGAGTGCGCGGAAGGTGGAGGTGACGATCACCAGGGCTGCGATCGCGAGCAGCATTGCCGAGAGGGGCCGGGAGAAGAAGATCGAGAAATCGCCCCGCGACATCTCCAGGGACTGGCGCAGCCCGCGCTCCATCAGGGGCCCGAGCACCAGGGTGAGCACGAGGGGCGCCGTGGGAATGTCGAGTTTCTTGAAGAGGTAGCCGAGGATGCCGAAGGCGAGCATCGCGCCGATGTCGAAGACACTGTTGCTCAGGCTGTAGGCCCCCACCACGCAGAAGCCCAGCACGAGCGTGAGCAGGATCGAGTAGGGGATCTTCAGCACGGCGACCCACACCGGGATGAAGGGCAGGTTCAGGATCAGGAGGATCAGGTTGCCGATGTAGAAGCTGGCGATGACCGCCCAAACGAACTGGGGGTGCTCCTTGAAGAGTCCGGGCCCGGGGACGAGCCCGTTCATCATGAGGGCCCCCATCAGGATGGCGGTGGTCGGCGAGCCCGGGATCCCTAGGGTGAAGAGGGGGATGAGGGCCGCGTTGGCATAGGCGTTGTTCGCCGTCTCCGGCCCGGCCACCCCCTCGATCATCCCGGTCCCGAACCGCTCCGGGGTCTTGGAGGCCTTCTTCTCGACGGCGTAGGACAGGAAGGTCGGAACGATCGCCCCCACACCGGGGATGAGCCCGAGGAAGAAACCGATGCCCGTGCCGCGCGCGACCGGCATCGCCGAGTCCTTGATGTCCTGCTTGGTCAGGACGAGGGAGCTCACCTTGGTGTCGAAGACCTGCACCGCCCGCGCCTCGGCGTTCATGAGGATCTCGCCGATGCCGAACAGCCCCATGACCACCGGCACGATGCCGAAGCCGTCCAGCAGTTCCATCTGGCCGAAGGTGAAGCGGGGGGCCCCCATCACCGGATCGATGCCGATCTGCGCCAAGAGCAGTCCCAGGATGGCTGAGACCAGTGCCCGCACCAGCGAGCGGCCGGCCAGCCCCGTCACCAGGGACAGCCCCACCACCATCAACCCGAAGAACTCGGGCGGCCCGAACCGAAGGGCGAAGCGGGTGAGCGGAAGCGCCAGGAGCACCAGGCCCATGGTCGCCACCGTCCCCCCGATGAAGGAGCCGATGGCGGCCACGGCCAGGGCCGGTCCGGCGCGGCCCCGCTTGGCCATCTGGTAGCCGTCCAGGCAGGTCACGGCCGACGCCGCCTCGCCCGGCACGTTGATGAGGACCGAGGTGATGGTCCCGCCGTACATGGCCCCGTAGTAGATGGCGGCCAGCATGATGATGGCGCCGGTCGGATCCAGCGCCACCGTGATGGGAATGAGAATGGCAGTCCCGGCCGCGGGGCCGACGCCGGGCAGCACCCCCACCAGCGTCCCCAGCACGCAGCCGACCACCGCGTAGAGGAGGTTGGTCGGCTGGAGCGCGGTGGCAAAGCCGCCCATCAGGAGACCGAAGGTATCCACGGGGCCACCCTCTGTCGTGTTCGGGTTCGCGGGAGCGGTCCTACCAGCTGAGCAGCCCTCGAGGCAGCGGGACGTGGAGCCACCGGACGAACAGGTGGTACACGCCGAAGCTCCCCCCTAGGGCGACCAGCGCCACGACGAGCGCGCGCTGCCGCCCCAGGGTCAGGAGCAGGAAGAGGTAGACCGCCAGCATGGTGAGGCAGAACCCCAGCGGCTCCAGGACGAGCGTGGTGGCGACCATCGCCGCCACGACCGCTCCCATCCGCAGGTAGCCCCCGCGGCTGGCGAAGAAGTCGGCCGGCATCGGATCCGGCCGGCCGAGTCCGGCCTGCAGGAGCATCACGACGGCCAACCCCCCGAGGATGACCGACAGCCAGAAGGGGAAGAAGCCCGGTCCGGGCCCCAGGGAGGTATAGTAGCGGAGCCGCAGCGACTCCACGGCGACGAATCCCGCCAGGAGCAGGAGGACGATTCCCGTGATCTGGTAGGGCCGCCGCATCGTCATGTCGCACACCCCCGATCTACTTCTCTCTGGCTTTGGACCACTCGACCCACTGCTTGGCCTGCACCTCGTAGTCCGTCCAGAACTTGGCGTAGGTCTCCGGGTCCATGTACAGCGGGGCGTAGGTGAGCTTCTCCATCCGCTGCACGAACTCGGCATTGTTGATGACATTTTTCAGCGCCTGGGCCAGGGTGTCCCGTACCTCCTTGGGTGCCCCCGCCGGCATGCCGATGCCCCGGTGGACGCCGGAGAAGATCTTGTACCCCTGCTCCTCGGCGGTCTTGACGTCCGGGTAGAACTTGCTCCGCTTCCGATCCATGACGGCCAACAGGCGAACCTCGCCGGCGTCCACCTGCGCCTTCATCTCGCTCACGTTGCCATAGAAGGCCTCCACGTGCCCTCCCAGCACCGCGTTGCGGCCGGGGGCGCTGCCGTCGAAGTGCACGATGGCGAACTTCACCCCGGCCACCTCCTCGGTGGTCATGGCGGCGATGTGGTCATCGCTCAGGATGCCGGAGGTGGTGGTCCGAATCGTCCCCGGCTTGGCCTTGGCGGTGTCGATGAGGTCCTTCAAGGTCTTGTACGGGCCGCTGGCCTTGACGGCGATGATGCCGGGGTCGTTGTCCTGCAGCGCCAGGAGCTCGAAGCTCTTGCGGGAGAAGACCGCCTTCCGATCCGGATTCAGGTAGGTGGTGATGACCGTCGGCAGGATCAGATTCGCGATCGTGTACCCGTCCGGCTTGGACCGAGCCAGCTCGGTGAAGCCCACCTGGCCGCCCGCGCCGGGCTTGTTGAGGACCTGGACCTGGATTCCCAGCTCCTTCTCCAGCATGGGGGCCATCAGCCGGGCCGTGACGTCGGTCCCCCCGCCCGGCGGGTACGCGACGATGTGGGTGAGTGTCCGCGCCTTGTCGGGGAAGCTCGCCCCCGGCGCCACGGCCGGCAGGGCCAGACCGAGGATGACCAGAACGGCGAGGAAGGCTACCGCGGCGCCAACGAACCCTTTCGCGTGTCTCATCGGAGTCTCTCCTCCATGTAAGGGTGAACCTGCCTCGTCCGCGGGAAACGATTCCGTGCTCACTCCTCCTCGACGGCGATGACCCGAAGCGGAAAGGCCTCCAGACCGCGCACCGCGATGGGCAGGGCGTAGACCCGCACCCGCGGCCCGGACAGCCGGTCGAGGTTGGTCAGGTTCTCGATGAGGGGGATCCCCCGCTCGAAGAGGGCATGGTGGTTGACGTGCTCCTCGCTGCCGGGAACCTCGACCCCCGAGGCGTCCACCCCCATCAGCTTCATCCCCTGGTCTGCCAGCCAGCCGATGGCCGGCGGATCGAAGTAGGGGTTGGCGCGGTAGGCCTCCGTGCCGTAGTGCTGCGCCAGGCCGAGATTGCAGAAGACGATGTCCCCCGGCCGGATGCCGCCCGCCTCCTCCGCGGCACGCTGGAGCCGCCCGACGGGGATGGCGGATCGGGGCGGGCACTGCCGGAGATCCAGGACGACCGCATCGCCCGCCAGCCGGTCCAGGGGGAGGTCGGCGAGGTCCTCGCGGTCCTTCAGCAGGTGGTAGGGGGCCTCGATATGCGTGCCGATGTGGGTCACCATGGCGACATTGTGCATGATGTACCACTGGTTCTCGAGTCGGACCACATTCGGGTTCACCGTGTCGGCGCCCACCATCTCCACGGCGAACTTGCGGCCGGCCCGCCCCGGCTCGATCACATGGGAGAGGTCAACGAGTCTGCGCAACGTGTCGTCCCCCTTCGCCGCGAGGAGCGCAAGGTCGGGTCTCGGCATCCGCTAGGACGTGGGCTGTGATGAGCTGGCGCAAGCCGAGTCCTGGATCCCCAGCTTCTTGCGCATCCCACGGATGTTCGCGCGGATCGCCTCAAGGCCGCCCACGGCGTCGCGGCGCCGGATGCAATCGAGAATGGCCCGGTGCTGGCGGATGGAGAGGTCCTGCTCATCCGGGCTCATGTCGGGCCGCTCCATGGCCCTGGCGATACGCATGAAGTCCTCAAGCTGTCCGATGAACTCGATGAGCTTGCGGTTCCGGGAAAACGCGGCGATCTCCTTGTGGAACTTGCTGTCGAGTTCGCTCGCCTCCCGCAACCGCTGGCTCAGGAGCATCTCCTGGTAGTCGCACAGGATCTTGTCAAGACGGGCAACCTCGTCGTCGGTCACCCGCTGGATACACTTCTCGAGGGCGAGAACTTCCAAGACCTCGCGAACGGAGAGGAACTCCAGGAACTCGTCCCTCGTGAGGGTGACACAGAACAACCCCTTGCGCGGAAGGCTCACAATGAAGCCCTCGGCTGCCAACTGGTTGATCGCCTCGCGCACGGGAGTCCGGCTCATGGACACCTCACGGGCGAGCAGGTCTTCCCGGATCCGCACGCCCGGCTGGATCTCGTGGCTCAGCAGCTTTTGCTTGATGATGGTGTAGGCCTTCTCGCGCAGAATCGGGTGCTCCACGAATTCTTTCCCCCTCCGTGTCCTGGGACCTCGGCCAGCATCATGGCTCCTGGCCGTTGGGCCGACTCCTCGTATTGGCTGCCTGTGACGTATAAGTAGACCAAAGATACAATTTTCCTGCAAGGAATACTTTATAACGTATACATTATTCAAACAAGACATCCATCAAGCTTCCGCTTCCCTGCCCGGCACGGGTCGAGGGTTCGCGGGAGCAGCCAGCCGGCGCAGCCGAAGCGGGATGGCCCGATCAGCACATGAAGTTGCCGCCATTGATGAAGAAGTTCTGCCCGGTGATGTAGTCTGACTCCTCGATGATGAACCGGGCGACGCGCACCACGTCCTCGGGGGTGCCGAGTCGGCCCAGCGGGATCTCCTTGGCCGATTTCTCGTAGTTCGCCCTGTCGTACAGGTCGAACCGGGTCATGACCTCCTCGGTCTGGATCCGGCCGGGGATGATGCAATTCACCCGGATCCTGGGCGCCAGCTCGAGCGCCAGGCACTTTGTCAGCGCCATTGCACCGGCCTTCGCGCTGCAGTAGTTGGCCCCGTTCATCCGTCCCCGGATCGCCGTCGAGGCCCCAACATTGACGATGTGCCCCACGTCTCCCGTGAAGTGGAAGGCGAATTCCTGCGCACAGATGAACGCCCCTGTGAGATTCGTGGCGATGACGCGATCCCACTCTGTATCGGTCATCTTGAGAAATGGCCCGTCGAGGTTGAGACCGGCATTGTTCACCAGGGCATCCACCCGGCCAAACTTCTCCAGGACCCGATCGAACATGGCCCCCACTTCACCCCTCCTGGCCACGTCCGCCTTCACCTTCATCACCCGGTCCGCCCCAACCTCTTTCACGAGAACGTCGAATAGGTTCGCGGCCTCCTCTTCGGCATGGGCGTAGTTCAGGATGGTCTTGTGCCCTGCCCTCGCAAACTTGGTGACCAGGGCGGCCCCGATTCCCCGCGACGATCCCGTCACAAGTATCACCCGTGGCTCAGGCATTCTTGAGTCCCCCTTTCTTCGCGATGGTCCGCACGCCAGCGCCGCTCACGGCCGCGCGAGGAACACGTCCTTGTACCGCTCCCGCAGCACGTGCTTCTGCACCTTGTCTCTTCCGGCCTGCGCCAGTAGCCTGCAAACATCTGCGCGGTGCGGACCTCGAGAACGCCCGCCTCGCCCCGTTGCCGCGGCCGGCCCTCCTTGTCCGTGATCCGCAGGTCCACGCCCGGAACCGGAAGGCCGATAAGGGCGAAGCGACCGCTCGCATGCTCCAGCTGGGCATACGTGCAAAGGCCTCCATCCTCGGTTTCCAGGAATAGCCGAGAGAGGTACGCAAGGAATCGCTCTCGAAATCTCCCGTACAGAGTATCCATCATGCCACGTGTTCCAACCTGTGGAGGCGAAAATATATCCGACTTTCCCCTTGAATTCGATATCATTGTATGGAATAGCCTGACATGCATCCGAGCGCGGGTGCGTGTCCGGCCAACGCCGAGGGATGAGGGAGGCAGTGCCAGTGGAAAGCAAGCAGCGATCCGCCCGAGAGGCGGTGGAGTTGATCGCATCCGGCGATACGGTCGCGATCAGCGGCAACATCTCCATGGTGGTGCCCGAAATGGTCCTGCGGACCCTGGGCGAACGGTTCCGGGATACGGGCCAGCCGCGTGATCTGGTCCTCCTGCTGCCCACGCGGGCCGGGTGGAAGGCGGACCCCCCGACGGGGCTTGAGCATCTGGCGCAGCCGGGTCTGGCGCGCCGGGTGATCACCTCGACGTGGAGCGGTCGCGACTCGCCGAACTGGATGCGGATGGCCCTCGACGGAGGCTACGAGGCCTACTCCTTCCCGATGGGCACCCTCTTCCGGCTGTTCCGCGAGTGTGCGTCCGGCTCTCCCGGCTTCCTGACCCGGGTCGGCCTGAACACGTACGCCGACCCTGGCGCCGGGCCGGAGGCCGGCGACGTGCGGGTCAACCGCAGGACCCCACCCCAGGATCTCGTCCGCCGAATGGATCTGGACGGCGAACCCTATCTCTTCTACCGCACCCTCCCCATCCAGGTCGCCATCATCCGCGGCAGCGTGGCGGATCCGGATGGCAACGTCAGCCTGGCCGGCGAGCCGGTGAGCGTCGGTGTCAGGTACCTGGCCATGGCGGCGAGGAACTCTGGCGGCAAGGTGATCGCCCAGGTCAAGCACCTGACGGAGCGGGGGGCCATCCATCCCCGGATGGTCGAGGTTCCGGGCATCCTGGTGGACGCGATCGTGGTCGATCCGAGCAGCATCCAGACGCAGATCGGCGACTACGAGCCCGCCCTGACCGGCGAACTGCGCACCCCGAGCCCGCCGATCCCGCCGCTGCCCTTCAATCACGAGAAGGTGATTTTGCGGCGGGCCGCCATGGAGCTCGAGCGGGGGGACATCGTGAACCTGGGCGTCGGCATCGGCACCCACCTCCCGGCCCTCGCCATCGAGGAAGGATTCCTTGACGACATCGTGTTCAGCCTCGAGCACGGCGGCGTGGGGGGAATTCCGGCCATGGGAACGCCCGAGAAGTCGGGTGCCTTCGGCGCCCATTACAATCCCATGGCCATCTGGGATTCGCTGGCGGTCTTCGATTTCTACCACGGCGGCGGACTCGACATCACGTTTCTGGGGTTTGCCCAGGTGGACGCCCGGGGCAACGTCAATGTGGGCTGGTTCAGCGGAAACCTCCGCGCCCCCGGGGGCTTCCTCGACATCACCTCCCGCACGCGGAAGCTGGTCTTCTGCGGGACGCTGACGGCGGGAGGATTGAAGGTCGAGGTCGCCCCCTGGCGTGGCACCGGGGCGCCCCCACGGATCCGCATCGTGGAGGAGGGCCGTGTCAGGAAATTTATCCCGAAGGTCGAACAGGTCAACCTCCACGGGCCCACGGCCGTCGCGAACGGTCAGCAGGTCGTCGTGGTGACCGAGCGCGGGGTGTTCCGGGTGACGGCGGGCGGGCTCGAACTCGTCGAGATCGCCCCGGGCATCGACATCGATCAGCACATCCGTCCGGTCGTCGGGTTCGACTTCACGATCAGCCCCGGGCTCCGCGAGATGGATCATCGCCTCTTCCTGGAGGGCGTGACGGGGCTGCGGCCCAGGCCGCGAGCGGCGCGGCGCCGCTCGGTCCCATAGGTCCTATCGGTCCTATCGGTCCTATCGTCCCTTATCGGTCATTCACGTCGTCGGAGAGGAGGATCCATGGCCAGTCAGGTGGCACGACGGATCCTGGAACGCGGATGGGCGGAACGGGTGGACACCGGGGGCAAGCATTCGAGCCTCTTGAATGCGATGTTCCTGGCAGGACTGCACGACTGGTTCCAGGAGAAGATCGCCGACGTGCTGCGCGGGCCCATCATCACACACCCCAACCTCGCCGACAGCTCTTCCAGGATCCGCCCCCTGGTGCTGGCCGGGAAGATTCCAGAGGCCCTCCAGGCGGCCGAGGAGTTCTGCCGGCAACGCGTGGTCGCCGGCGGGGTCACGCAGCACACCACCGCCCCCAGCACCGCCGGTTGGGTCTTCGCGGACACCGCGTACATGGTGCCGCCGTCCCAGGCGATCGTCGGCGCGAGCTCGCTTGCGGTCTCGGACCTCAAGGGCTTCCACCGGATTCTCGCCCAGCCGGACGGCCTGATGCGCCACGTCTACAACGCCAGCGTGCCCAGGGAGCAGAGCTACGTGGGCCTGGACCTCTGGATCGACGGCACGGCCTGGGGGCGCGCCAACGGGTGGTGGGTGGCCGGGGTCGCGGATAGCCTGGAGGTCATCCCGGAGCCGGACTGGGACCCGGAGCTCGTGGGCGCGTTTCGGAAGACGGCCGCCGCCCTGATCACCTACCAGGATGCCGGCCTCTGGCGCTGCACCATCGATGACCCCTACGCCCCGGTGGACACGAGTGCCACCGTGATGATCGCCTATGGGCTGATGAAGGGCTACCAGCTCGGCCTGGGCAACGCTACGCTGGAAGCGGCGGCGTTCGCCGCCCTGGAAGGGGTGCTCACCCACCACCTGGACTGGCGGACGGCAACCTTGCGCCACCAGCAGTTTGGGCCCATGATCGTGAACATCCCCAGCACCAACCCGCGCTACCTCGTCCAGGGGAATCCCTATGGCCAGGGATTTCTCGCCGCACTCTACACCTTGACCGCCGAGGGGGTGCACGTTCGGGACCTCGGGATCACCGCGGTCGCGCCCAAGTCGTAGCGCCCGGGAAGCGGCTGCCGACATGTGAGGAGGCTATGGCGGACAAGTCTCGATACTTCGAAGAGCTCATCGAGGGGCAGGAGTTTCGCTCGCCCACGCGGACGATCGCGGAGTCGGATCTCTACATCTTCGCGGGGCTGACGGGGGACATGACCGAGTTCCATCTCAGCACCGAAGCCGCCAAGACATCGGTGTTCGGGGACCGGCCGGCCCACGGCATGCTGCTCGTGGGCATCGCCAACGGCCTCTACAACCGGATCGGCGTGACGGATGAGACCGGCCTGGCTCTCATGGGCATCGAGTGGCGCTTCCTCGCACCCGCCTTCATCGGCGACACGATCCACCTGGTGGCGGCCGTGGAGAAGAAGCGCGAGACGGACAAGCCGGATCGCGGCCTGGTCTTCTGGCGGGTGCGCATCTGCAATCAGCGGGAGGCGGTGCTCTGCGAGGGGCGCATGATCCGCCTGGTGCAGCGCCGACCGGCCGCCCCCTCGCAGGAGCGCCGGCAATCCTGAGGAGGCCGCCGCATGGACTTCGCCCTGACAGACGAGCAGCAAGCCATCCGGGAGATGGTGGCGCGGTTTGCCGAGCAAGAGATCGCGCCCCACGTCCGCGACTACGACCGGGAAGAGCGGTTCCCCCTCGAGATCTATGAGAAGATGGGACCCCTCGGCCTGACCGGCGGCGTCATCCCCGAGGCGTACGGCGGGGCCGGGATGGATCACGTCACCTATGCCCTGGTGATCATGGAGCTGGCGCGGCATTGCCAGGCGCTGGCCGCGGCGGCCTCCTGGGCCAGCGGTGTGACGGGCGCCAGCCTGCTCCGGTACGGGTCGGAGGAGCTGAAGCAGAAGTACCTTACCCCCCTCGCTCAAGGGTGCGGGCCGGTCGCCATCGCCTTGACCGAGACCCATACCGGGTCCGATGTGGCGGCGATGCGCCTGCGCGTGATCCGCAGGGGAGATGGCTATGTCTTGAACGGAACCAAGACCTGGGTCTCCATGATCCGCTCCTGCAAATGGATGCTGGCCTTCGGGACGCTCGATCCCGCCCTCGGCCACAAGGGCATCTGCGCCTTCGTCGTCGAGCCGTCCTGGCCCGGCGTGCAGGCGAACCCGTTCAAGCACAAGGTGGGCTTTCGCCCGATGGAAACCGGCGAGATACACTTCGAGAACGTCTTCGTGCCCGCCGAACACCTCGTCGGCAAGGAGGGCGAGGGCTTCCGGGTGGCCATGTGCGCCGTCGAGAACGGACGCCTCGGCGTCGCGTCGCGGTGCTGCGGCATGATCCGTGCCTGCCTGGAGGAGTCGCTCGCCTACATCCCCACCCGGCAGACCTTCGGCGAAGCCATCGGGCGACGGCAACTCATCCAGTCCAAGGTCACGGACATGGTCGTCTGGCTCGAGGCGGCCACCCTCCTCACGCTGAAGCTGGCCAGCCTCAAGGACAAGGGGGAACGGGCCCGCGCGGAAGCCTCGATGGCCAAGATGTATGCCAGCGACATGCTCATGCGGGCAGCGGAGCACGCCATGCAGATTCACGGCGCCTACGGCTGCTCGGACGACTACAACGTCGGCCGCTACTGGCGGGACGCCAAGTTCATGCAGGTCATCGAGGGGACCAGCGAGATCCATCGGTCGTTGATCGCCGAGTACGCCCTCGGCTATCGGAAATAGTCCCAACGCGGATTTTTCACGCCAAGATCGCCAAGGACGCAAAGACGCGCAGGAATCTCCCGCGGCCCCGCCTGGCCCGGGTGCGGGTCTTCCCGCCGGATCCGGGGGGTGTTGGGAAAGTCCCATGCCGGTCGTGGCGCGCTTGCCGGCGTCGCGGTTTTCGAATTGGAACTAGCAAAAATCATAGAACGCGGCGGGATTCTCCACCAGGATCGCCCGGCGCAGCGAGCCTTCCGGGACCCATTCCCCCAGGCAGTCCAGCAGATCCGCCTCGTCGGGTTTGACGTCCACCAGCGGGTGCGGCCAGTTCGTCCCCCAGAGCAGCCGGTGCGGCGCGGCCTTCACCAGCGCGGACACCTGGGGCGCGTAATCGGCGTACTTCGGGCCGGGCATCCGCGAGAGCTGGTAGGGCGCGGACAGCTTGACCCAGCAGCGCCCCCGGTCGAGCAGACGGAACAGCGCCCTCCACGCCGGATGGCTGAGGGGCTCCCCCGGCGGGATGCTCCCCAGGTGGTCGAGGCACACATCCACGGGCAGCCGCAGGAGCTGCGATTCCAGGTTCGGCAGGTCCCGATGCGTCGACCGGAACTGGATGTGCCATCCGAGTGGCCGGATCCGCTGGGCCATCACCTCCAGGAGTTCGGGACGCAAGGCGTTCTTGACGACCAGGGAGAACCGCAGGCCGCGAATGCCTGCCCCGTGGAGCCGCTCCAATTCAGCGTCGGAGATCGCCGGGTCAACCACTGCGATCCCGCGGGCGTTCGGCTGGAGACTCGCAATCGCCTCCAGCGTGCAGGCGTTGTCGGTCCCGTAGGCGCTCGGCTGGATGACGACGGTGCGCTCGAGGCCGAGGCGGCGGCGGATCGTGAGGTAAGCCTCGACCGGCGCCTCGACCGGCGTGTAAGTCAGGTCGGCGGCCAGCGGAAACCGCCCTCGCGGTCCAAAGACGTGAATGTGACAATCGCAGGCTCCGGGAGGCGCGACGAGCGCCGGTCGCCTGCGGCGTGGGGTCTCCTCCACTGCGGGCCTCCCTGTGGTTGCAGATCCGGGCGGATCTGCCATGCGTGCGTCCGCCCCTCGTCGGCTTCAGGCCGCGAAGACCGCCCCCTCGGCCGAGGCGAGGGCGGCGGGGCGCGCGATGCTCAAGCTGTCCACCAACGTCACGTCGTCCGCCCCCGCCCGCTCGGCGGCCTGGACCGCGTCCCGCAACTGGTCGAGCGTAGTGCGCGTGGATTCCGGCATGAAGAAGTTCGCGTGCAGCCCGAACTCCTTCGCCCGCCCGATCGATCCGATCGCCTCGTCCAGCAGCTCTTGTCGCCCCGCTTCAGGACATGTTGCTGGTACTGGTCGCTGGCGCGAAACCAGACCATGTAGACTCATTCCCCCGCCCACGCTTGCCATCTCGGATCCTGCAGCGCGGCGTCAAGTTCCTTGCCCAGGAGTCGCGCCTTGCGCTGGTTCTCACTCAGGGCGGACGCGAAATCCCCCAATTCCCGACACAGATCGGGCTCCCATGTCGGGTACCCTCCCAGCCGCTCATACGCCTGCATGAGGCGCGACCGGGTTGCCGTCTCTCGTTCCATCAGCCGATGAAAGACGCCGTTGAGATCATCCATCCCTTGCCCGGCACACGCCAAATAGCGTCCGAGCTCCTTCAAGAGTCGCGACCGTGCCGCCGCGATTTGTGCACCCAGCCCGTTGGCCTCGGTCTGGCTGGCCCGAGTCTCCATCTCCTCCACGAGGCGTTTGGCCTCGGCGCGTGCCGCCTCGTTGGCGGCCAACCACGCTGTGGGATCCACGAACTCGCCAGACCATGTCTCGAACAACTGCTTGAGTCGCGCAATGTCCGCGACCGCCTCGGTACCGCCGCCTCCGATCCAGATCGCCACCGCAGCCCTGAACGCGCCGGACCGATGCGTC
>Ga0315294_10003469_pt1 | contig 17167 bp, 10 predicted proteins | sample YL17G13_40_MG_FD_203626 | JGI IMG/M metagenome (GOLD analysis project Ga0315294, IMG submission 203626) | Sediment microbial communities from Yellowstone Lake, YNP, Wyoming, USA - YL17G13_40 | ecosystem: Environmental > Aquatic > Freshwater > Lake > Sediment | place: USA: Wyoming | collected... | reverse complement strand
TTGACCACCTTTGCCTCCCAAGCCGCTATCGCCATAGATGATGCCCATCATTTTGAACAGACCAAGAAAAAGATTGGGGAGCTTTCGATTCTATATGAAATCGCCAGTACCCTTTCCACCTTAGAAAATTTCGAAAAGATTTCGGATTTTATCTTTGAGCGGATTAAAAAAATTATGGGGGTCGATTTTGCCCTATGGTTCGGATGGAGCGAAAAAGAAAAACAATTGAGCCTTGATTTCTGCCGGGGCCTGGAAAACAAAAGAGTAGATTCGAAGAATGCTTCGCATTTCCAAATTTCTTTGGAGAAGCAAGAAATCTTGGATTCGGACAAACTCAACTCTAAAATCAAAGGGAAATTAAAAGAAAACTTCAATTTATCCCCATATTTGGATTCGGTGGCTTCGTTTCCCATAATCGCAGAAGGGATGCTGCATGGGGTGCTTTCGGTGGGGAATCGAAAACACCAGATCATATCCGAAGAAGAGAAACATTTGATTTCCATCATCGCCTCTCAGTCGGCCTCGATTTATGAAAGACAGAAAAGCATACTCAACGCCACCCGTCTTTTGACTATGGGAAACATGGTGTCGGAGATCACCCACGATTTGAAAAAACCATTAACCAATATCAAAGGGGTTTTACAACTCCTGAAAGAGAGATGGTCGGACACAGACGCAAAAGAGGAGTTTTTCGATATGGTGGAACAAGAGATTTTCCGCCTAAATGAATTAGCCAAGGAGATAGTAAACTTCTCCAACCCCAATAAATACGAGCTGGAGAAAAAAGACATAAGGCATACCCTGGATCGGGCATTGAACTTGGTGAAGCCAGATCTGGACACAAGAAAAATCGATTTAAAAATAGACTACCAAGAAGTTCCACATGTCTTCATCAACGAAAATGAAATTATGGAGGTGCTGTTAAATATAATCTTAAATGCAATTGAGGCCATGCCCGAGGGTGGTGAATTGGGGGTGAGCTTAAAACCCGACCAGGAATCAAAAAATGGGGCTCAATTTCTGCAGATAGGTATAGCGGATACTGGTTGTGGAATCGCTCCAGAGAACTTAAGTCGGATTTTTGACCGTTATTTTACCACCAAAAAAGAGGGCACTGGTTTAGGCTTATGTGTGGTGGAAAGGATAATTAAGGCTCACGGCGGCAGAGTCTCAGTGAAAAGCGAACCGGGCAAAGGGACCTCCTTTTTTGTAAATCTGCCAGCAGAAGAGTTAAGAGTGGAGAGTTAAGAGCAGAGAGCTAAGAGTTGAGACTTAAAAGTTAAGAGTAGAAAGATTAGATTTTAGGGCTTGACTCTAAACTCTGAACTCTACACTCAAAATTTTTTGTCGATAATTCATATGAATGCATGCGCATATGAAAGTAGTCACCCTGAATTTATTATGAGGCTAGGGCTTCACCTAAGCCAAACTTGAAGATAATAAAAGCTAATACGAATGTTTAAAAGTGTTTACAATCTAATCGATCTTTACTCTCTTTCCTCTCCCCTTGGGGAGAGGATCAAGGTGAGGGGGCAACATTCTATTAAAACCTTGCTATCTTAAGGAAACTAACAATGGATCAAGATAAGGTCAAAATATTAGTTATCGATGACGACCCTAAGGTCTCCTGGTTTCTAAACGACAGTTTAGGCAAAACCTACGAGATCGTCTCTGCCAAAGACGGACCGGAAGGGCTGCAGATGGTCTCCAAAACCAAGCCCAACTTGGTCCTTTTAGATATAAAAATGCGCGGCATGGAGGGTTTGGAGGTTCTGGACAGAATAAAGTCCATGGATCAGCTAACCGAGGTGATCATGCTCTCCGGACACGGAGAGACGAAGAACGTGGTGGAGTCGATTAAAAGAGGAGCATCCGAGTTTATTACCAAGCCTTTCGACCCCAAAGAGGTGGAGATCCACATCCAGGGCGTCTTAGAGAAAAATCATCTCAAGAAGGAACTGGATCATCTTAAAAAAGAGTTAAAGGATAGGTCTCAATATGAAACGCTGGTAGGTGATAGTTTCCCCATGCTCCAGATCAAAACGGTCATCGAACAAGTGGCGGATAGTGAGCTGACCATATTGATCCGGGGGGAATCAGGCACCGGCAAGGAGATCGTGGCGAGAATGTTACATACCCTCTCCAGCCGAAAAAGTGAGCCTTTCATCAAGGTAAATTGTGCCGCCATTCCCAGAGAGCTATTGGAGGCGGAGCTTTTTGGCTATGAAAAGGGTGCTTTCACCGGGGCTTTTAAAACCAAGCCGGGAAGGTTTGAAACGGCCAACAAGGGAACCATGTTTTTGGATGAGATTGGAGATATGCCTCTGGAGCTTCAATCTAAATTGCTTCAGGTTTTGGAGCATTATGAGTTCATGCGGGTAGGGGGAATAAAAACCATCAAAGTAGACACCCGAATCGTTTGTGCCACCAACCGGGATTTGAGTAAAGCTCTGAAAGATCAGACCATAAGAGAGGATCTATTCTACAGGCTAAATGAGGTTACCCTGAACCTGCCCCCTTTAAGAGAAAGAAGGGAAGACATTCCACTATTGATCGAGCATTTCTTACAAAGATATAACACGGTTTACAACAAAAAATATCGTCCTCTCTCTTCCAAGACCATCCAGCTCTTGCAGGAATATGATTGGCCCGGCAATGTGAGGCAGTTGGAGAATCTGATCAAGCAGGTGGTGGTTCGGGAGGATGAAGAGATAATCTATGACACCATAAAGCCGACTTCGGTTTATACCGGATCTTATGCCACACCAACGCCCAGCTTCCCTCAGACAAAGAACTACTCATTGAAGAACAGGGTAGGAGAGGTGGTGGCACAGGAGGAGAAGTCTTTGATCTCTGAGGTTCTTTCCAAAACCAACTGGAATAGAAGAAAAGCCGCCCAGCTCTTAGAGGTAAGCTACCGCTCGCTTCTTTATAAAATCAAAGAATACCAACTCACCGGCTAATTTAGGAATCTGCCTCAATATTTTGCTTGGTTCTCAAATGTATCACTATTAGGATTTCTGTTAACAAGGAATTTGGAGTGTTCACCTTCAGGTGAACCATATAAACCTCTTTCTCTTCGCCTACAGACTGAAGACTTCATCCTACTTTTTTTAGAATTTTTCTGCAATTTACTTGCCCTTTCTTTTACATATTGTTTGACAAACAGTTTTATTCACTATATAATATTAGTTGAAAAACTGAGAAGCCTGTAGGTCAACCATGTCCCGTCTTTGGCGGAACTTTTTGACATTACCTAACTACACAAATAGTTTCAGAAAATGCAAGAAAAAGTTTATACAATTACCGAGATCACAAAAGAGATTAAAAGCATATTAGAGGAAAGTTTTCCCAACGTTTGGGTGGAAGGGGAGATCTCCAATTATACTTTACATTCATCTGGTCATCGCTATTTTTCCATGAAAGACGAAAATGCCCAGATAAGATGTACCCTGTGGAGATTTCGAGGAACCAGGCTTTCGTTCGAGCCAGAGGATGGAATGAGAATAATAGCCTTTGGGAATATCAGTGTTTACGAAAGAAATGGGCAATATCAATTAGATGTGATTGAGCTTATTCCAGCAGGCTGGGGCAAGTTGGAGATCGCCTTCCAGAAATTGAAAGAAAAACTTTTCCAAGAGGGACTGTTCGACGAGGAGCACAAAAAACCAATTCCAGAATTTCCGGAGGCTATCGGATTGGTAACCTCACCCACCGGAGCCGCCATAAGAGACATGATAAAAATCATACATAAGCGTTTTCCCAGCGTAAGAATAATAGTGAATCCGGTTAGGGTTCAAGGTGAACGGGCGGCAGAGGAAATTGCACAGGCTATCCAAGAGTTTAACGAATTTGCAAAAATCGATGTAATGATAGTAGGTAGGGGAGGGGGATCTTTGGAGGATTTGTGGGCGTTCAACGAGGAGATCGTTGCCAGAGCCATCTATGCTTCAGAAATTCCCATAATCTCAGCGGTGGGGCACCAGATAGATTTCACCATCTCTGATTTTGTTGCAGATTTGAGAGCACCGACTCCCTCTGCAGCCGCTCAAATGGTGGTAAAAGACAAAGAGGGACTTCTAAAAGAGACAAGATCCAATGCCAAAAAGTTGACCTCCTATCAAACCTCTCTGATCGAATATTCAAAGCAAAGGTTAAAAGCCGCCCAACAAAGCTATGGTTTCAGAAGACCGCTCGATCTTATCACCCAGAGAGCACAGAGGTTAGACGAGTTCATCAGGCAACTTCGGGATAGAATAAAAAACTATTTTGAATTTAAGAAAAACGATTTATCTTTAAGAGAGGAAAAACTTGAGGCTCTGTCTCCTCTATCGGTATTGAAGAGGGGTTACTCTATTGCTCGAAAGTTGCCGGAATTGGAGATAATCAAGGATGCGGGCTGGTTGAAAGAAGAAGATAGATTAGAGGTGAAATTTTTCAAAGGAAAAGCCAAGACCAAAGTAGAGAAAGTTGACTCAGGGTAGATTTAGTTTTCTTCCACGAAAAAGGGGAGAGAGGAATTTCCCCTCCCTTGAGAGAGTGTCTCAAAAATGTCATTGCGAGGAGCGAAGCGACGAAGCAATCTCAAAGTCCAAAGAATTTAAATCGGAGAAAACGTGGTCAAAAAAACTTGTAGTGAGCGAAGCGAACCTAAAAGTTTTGAAAAGGCGATGAAAAGATTGGAAGAGATCGTTCACAAACTGGAGGAAGGCGAGCTATCTTTAGAAGAGTCTTTGAAAATATTTGAAGAGGGCATTAATCTCTCCAAATTCTTAACTCGAAAATTGTCTGAGGCTGAAGCTAAAGTTCAAAAATTGATTAAGACCCAAAAAGGTCAGTATAAAACCGAACCTTTGGATATAGAAAAAAACGAAGAGGAACTTTTATAGAATTAACAGGACGCTTACTTCCCCTCTCCCCACAGGGGAGAGGATAGGGTGAGGGGGAACAGCTTTGTATCAGAAATTTTGCAATTATAATTAATTATAAAAAAATCTGAGGAAATCGTGAATTTAGAGAATTATTTGAAGAAAAAAAGAGGAATAATAGAGAAAGCGTTAAATGGGTATCTTCCCTCGGTGAAAACGCTCCCCATTCCTCTCCACCAAGCTATGCGCTATTCGGTCTTTGCCGGTGGTAAAAGGCTTCGTCCCATATTGGCTATGGCTTCATTTGAGTTAGTAGGAGGCAAAGGAAATGCCATTCTGCCTGTGGCGAGTGCTTTGGAGTTGATTCACACTTACTCTTTAATACATGATGACCTCCCCTGTATGGATGATGATGATTTAAGAAGAGGAAAGCTCACCTTGCACAAGGTCTTCGGGGATGGAATGGCGGTTTTAGCTGGTGACGCTTTGCACGCTTTAGCATTTGAGCTTTTATCTAAGACCAAAAATTCAAAGCTCGTTTCAGAAATCGCTTTCGAAATAGGAACCTATGGCATGGTGGGAGGACAGGCGGCTGACCTGCAAGCGGAGGGGAAGAAAGTTAACATCTCTCAGGTAAATTTTATTCACTCCCATAAAACCGGCTCTTTGATGAAAGCTTCGGTGAGAGCTGGAGCCATCTTGGGTGGCGCCAGAGGGGAAAAACTCAGGGTTTTGACATCCTATGGGGAAAAATTCGGATTGGCTTTTCAGATTATAGATGACATTTTGGATGCTACCGGAAAAACCGAAAAGTTAGGCAAAAAAACTAAGGCGGACCAGTCCAGAGCGAAAGCTACTTATCCCAAAATATTAGGGGTGGATAAATCTAAAAAAATAGCAGCAAGACTTTTGGAAGAAGCAAAAGCCGAGCTGAAAATATTTAGTGATGATGGAGAGATACTTAAAGAATTAGCGGATTATATGATTGAGAGAATGGATTGATATTCCGGAGTAGCGAGACTTGTCTCGCGCCCCTGTTCTTACTTCCTATCCCTCTCCCCTCGGGGAGAGGGGAGGTTGAAAATCCCGCCAGAGGCGGGGGTGAGGGGTAATCAAGTGAATGGTTGAGGTAAAATAAAAATGACGAAATGGCTGGACCAAATAAATTCCCCAGAGGATTTAAAAAAGATTCCCAGTGAGAATCTGAAGGAATTGGCTGAGGAGATCAGAGAAAAGATCATAACTGTAGTATCTAAAAATGGTGGACATTTAGCCCCCAGCTTAGGGGTGGTCGAGCTGACTTTAGCGCTCCATTATGTTTTTAATTCGCCCAAGGATAAGATCATCTGGGACGTGGGGCATCAATGTTATGCGCATAAGCTTTTAACTGGAAGAAAAGACCGATTTGAGACTTTAAGAAAATATGAAGGGATAAGTGGTTTCCCTAAAAAATCCGAAAGCGAGCACGATGTCTTCGGTGTAGGTCACGCCTCCACCTCCATCTCCGCCGCTTTAGGCATGGCTTGTGCCAGAGATCAGAAAAAAGAAAATTTCTCAGTGGTTGCAGTAGTAGGTGATGGAGCTTTAACCGGCGGCTTATCCTTTGAAGGATTGAACAACAGCGGCGCTCTGGGAAAAAATCTCATCGTCATCTTGAACGACAACAAGATGTCCATCTCCAAGAATGTGGGAGCAGTCTCCAAATACCTGACCGATCTTTTGACGGATGAGAAATATAATAAGCTGAAAGCGGAGGTTTGGGAGCTGGTGGGGAGGTTCAAAAGAAGGGATAAGATCAGAGCCGCAGTGGTAAAAGTGGAGGAGGGCATCAAAGGATTTTTGGTTCCCGGAATTCTTTTTGAAAAGTTAGGTTTCCGGTATTTCGGACCTTTGGATGGTCATGATATAGGTGGTCTCGTAAAGACCTTAGAGCATTTGAAAACTTTGAGTGGACCCATCTTACTTCATATCTTGACCCAAAAGGGGAGAGGATATAAGTTTGCGGAGGATGACGCTCCCCGTTTTCACGGCATTGGAGCTTTTGACAAGGTGACCGGAAATTCCAACGGACAGGCAGGAAAAACGACCTATACGGATGTCCTGGGTCAAACCTTGGTCAAATTAGCTCAAAATGATGAAAAAATTGTAGCCATAACTGCCGCTATGACTCTGGGAACTGGTTTGGCTGATTTCGCTACACTTTTCCCCAAGAGATTTTATGATGTGGGCATAGCCGAGCAACATGGAGTCACCTTCGCCTGTGGATTAGCATCTCAAGGTTTAAAGCCGGTATTCGTAGTCTATTCCACTTTTCTCCAGAGGGCATTTGATCAGATAATCCATGATATTGCACTTCAAAATCTTCCGGTGGTTTTGGCAATAGACAGAGCCGGGTTAGTCGGTGAAGATGGTCCCACCCATCATGGAGCCTTTGATATTTCTTATCTCCGGCAGATTCCCAACTGGGTGGTGATGGCTCCCAAAGACGGGAACGAATTAGAAAATATGCTATACACTGCGGTCAATAGATTCGCTTCGCTCACTACAAGATGGCAAAATGGCCCTGTGGCTGTCAGGTATGCGCGCGCTCCTATTCCAGACGATCCAAAATCAGTCTCAGTCAAAGACGATTTCACTCCAATAGAGATAGGGAGTTGGGAACGGCTAAAGGAAGGAAAAGACCTATCAATTCTGGCAATCGGCTCCATGGTCTATCCGGCTTTGGAAGCATCTGAACAGCTTGGTAAAGAAGGGATAAATGTGGAGGTAGTTAATGCACGCTTTGTGAAGCCATTGGACGAAGAAATGATTCTTTCTATTCTAAAAGGATTTGATAGAATAATCACCGTTGAGGAGAATGCTCTCTTGGGTGGTTTTGGGTCAGCTATTTTGGAATTTGCCGAAGCACATGGTATAAATAATGTGCTCATCAGAAGAATGGGAATTCCCGACAAATTCATCGAGCACGGTCCCCGAAATAAACTTCTAAGCATTCTTGGATTGGACAAAGATGGGATCGTCAAGATGGTAAAAAATGTCCTGAAACTTAAATATAATGCTATTCGTGTCTGAAGGACCTCACCCCCTTTAATTCCCCTCTCCACACATGTGGAGAGGGGGAGATCGAAGATCCGTAGGACAGGGGGAGAGGTAAAAAAGAAAGAACGTAGCGCCCCGATGAAATCGGGGCGTGGCAAAGCTTGTTTTGCCCCAAGGAAGTAGTGGCAAAGTTTACTTTGCCCAAAAGTTGAGCAAGCTCGACCACTACATCTTTAATGCCATTCATTTCTGAAGGAGAAACTAATTGGACGAACTTAAGCCTATTGACAAAGCCATAATCCCTAAGAAACAGCAACAATGGCACTACAAGATACATCCCTATTTCACCAAGCAGGCTTCTAACGTTGTCCGAACCTATATCGAGCATTTTTCTAAAAAAGGTGATACGGTTTTGGACCCTTTCTGTGGAACCGGTGTCACCGCCATAGAATCCTTAAGCCTTAGAAGAAAAACCATAAATGTCGACATTGCTCCTTTAGCTATTTTTCTTACAAGACAAACTTGTATTGCTCCGGTTGATATAGAGAAGTTTCAATTAGCTTTCAATGATTTGGAGAATAAAGTAAAAGAAAGTGTAGAGTTTATAAGAAACGCAAAAGATAAGGAGATAGAACGGTATGAAATAAAAGAATGGTATCCCAAAGGAGTAAGATTGCCGAGCAATTCAGATTTTGCATTTGTAGAAGATCTGTTTGACAAAAGGCAATTGATAATTTATGTAAAGCTTTTGAAAGAAATTAAGCATATTAGAAATCCTGTGGTGAGGGATTTAATGAAGTTGGTCTTCTCTGGAACCTTAGCCAGAGCAAATCTGACGTATAACCTCAGCACCACTCGTGGGGAGCATAGATTGGGGGATGGGGGTGGCAGCATTTTTGCCCAATATCGTTATTGGAAGCCGAAAAGAAGAGTTGTCCTCGACGTATGGGATAGATTCAAATATAGGTTTTACAGCGTAAAGAAAGCTAAAGAAGAATCTAACAAGTCCATAAATAAGTTTTTTAAAAAAGGCAAGACTTTCACGGCACAGGTCGAATCCGCCACCAATTTATCAAAGTTTATCAAAGAGAAATCAATAAACTATATATATACGGATCCTCCTTATGGGGCACATATAGCTTATCTTGATCTGACTACCATGTGGGATGCTTGGCTTGGGTTTAAAGTCAAGGATGAAAACAGAGAATTGGAAGTAATTGAAGGGGGTGACCAAAAGCATACCAAAGAGGATTATCTCAATCTCCTGAACCAGTCCATAATTGAGATGTATAAAGTTTTAAAGAAGGATGCCTGGTTATCGCTGGTATTTCAACACAAAGAAACTTGGCTTTGGTATGCAATTAAGGATGCGGCAAAAGATGCCGGATTTGAATATGTTAACACGGTCGCCCAACCTACTCATACCACTTCAATTCATAAAAAGAAAAATCCTCTTAAAGTCTTGGGTGGACAACTGATAATAAATTTCAGAAAATCCAAAAGTATGTATTCGACAATAGAACCCGAGGCTTTACCTGCAGTCAAGGTGGTATTAAATGCAGCGGAAAGAGAGATCGTGAGAACAGGTGGAGCTACCTTAGAAGAGGTTATGCAAGCAATAGTGCCTGAGCTTTTTGAAGCCAAGTTAATTGATAAATTTGCTCTAAAGACCGCTGGGGACGTGAGCGAACTTCTGGCTAAGGAATTTGAGTTGGGCTTAGATGATCGCTGGCACATAAAAAAAGAAAAGGAGAAATACATAGGGCAGTATCTTCCGACCAAAGATCGCATTCGCTATTATCTGATCAGTTTTTTAAGAAGGGAAAAGATGGCAGATTTTGATAAAATCGTGGCCACCATCCTTCCTCTTCTGATTAACGCTCACCAGCCTCCGCCCAAAAAAGATATCTTAGATGTGCTGGAGGAGATTGCGATTTCCAGAAATGGACGGCTTTGGGAGCTAAGACCACCTGAGGAAGTAATCATTCAAAATGAGTTTGATCTGGAAGAGGAAACCATAAGAGCACAGACCATCCCCAAAGGGAGTTTGCATAATCAACTACTTTATCGTTTAATCGTGTTAGCCGGAAAGCTTGGTTTTCTGCCTTACTTAGGTAAAAGAGAACAGGCGGTCGACCAGGGAAAAATGTTTAGAGACTTGAAATGTTTGACTGAGCTTCCGCTGAAAGAACTAACTGCTACACAGGAGAAACGTATAGAGCAAATTGATTGCATCTGGTTTCATAAGGATGGCACTCCGATATTTGCCTTTGAAGTTGAAGAGAGGACAGGAATTTTAAGTGCACTTGAGAGATTCCATGCTTTACTGAAAGTCCATGACAGAATTGGACATGATCGAAGACTGGTAATTATTGCCCCCAAGTCCAGGCAGAAAAAATTAATACAAGAGCTAACTTCATCTTCCTATGTGGGGCATCCCAATTTTCTTGAGCAAAAAATCGCTTATATGTTTAATGAAACTTTGATAAAATACTATCCTGAACTGCTAAGAAAACAAAATTTACAGATCGAAGACATGGATAGGCTTCTTACGCCAGCCAAAATATTGATAAAGGAAAATAACAAGATTTAACCCGTGAAGTATTAAAAGATCCATTGTAGCGGTCGGATTCATCCGACCCGCCATAGATAGGTAGGTTGGATTGCGAAGCTACCCGACAAAATGAAAACTTTAAACCTCACCCCCTTTTTGTTCCCCCTCTCCACACCTGTGGAGAGGGGGATACAGGGGGAGAGGTAGAAATCTAAAGAGATTATATATGAAAAGCATTGGAATCATCGCTAACATCAAAAAGCCTCTGACCAAAGAGGTGGTGGAAAAGATCATCCAATGGGCAAAGGAGAATAAAGTCGATTTCTTCTTGGATGAGGAGCTTTGCACTTTAGTCGATTACAAAGAAAAATCTTCTCCCAGAGAAAAGCTCTGGCAGGTTTGTGAAATGATAATTTCTTTGGGAGGGGATGGGACCATGCTCGCCTCCGCACGTGCAGTGAGCGAACACCAAACCCCCATCCTCGGGATAAATTTGGGTGGCTTGGGATTTTTGACCGAGATCACTTCTAATGATATTGATAGAACCTTAGACAAGTTGAAAAATGGGGATTTTTTCATTGAGAAGAGGATGGTTTTAGAGACCGAGGTGGAAGGGTTAAAAAAGTTCGACCAATATGCCCTGAATGATGTGGTTATAGACAAAGGCGAAGTAGCACGATTGTTCCAGATGCATCTTTATGCTAATGACGAATTCATCTGTTCCTATTCCGCCGATGGTTTGATAATCTCCACCCCTACTGGATCGACCGCTTATTGCTTAGCCGCCGGAGGACCAATAATAAATCCAAAGACAAATCTCATTATCGTCTCTCCCATCTGTCCGCATACATTTGCCTCACGCCCCATAATTTTTTCCGAAAACGAAAAATTGAAAGTAGTGGTTGAGCTTGCTCAACGAGGAGAGCTTGCTCAACGGGAAGCTGTTTTGACCATCGACGGACAAGTAGCTTTCGCTTTGAAATCTGGCAGTTCGGTCTTGGTTCGTAAAGCCAAACATTCGGTCAATTTGATCAAATTCAAAGATAGATCATTTTATGATATTTTAAGAACAAAGCTTCACTGGGGCGCCAGACCAAAGTTAGGGGAATAAATTAGTTCAAAAGTGGTTGGAACTCTAATATTTTGTAATCTTCTTCAAAATAATTGCTACGCATAGAAGTATGTTTGGGACAAAATTGTGACTGTTTCCACCTCACCCCCGGTTCCCCTCTCCACAAATGTGGAGAGGGGGAGATAGGGGGAGAGGTCTCTCAAAAAGGAGAGATGCCCTCACATGTTGAAAAATCTTAGAATAAGAAATTATGCTTTAGTCGAGGATTTGGAAGTGGAGTTTCATCCGGGATTGAATGTCCTCACCGGAGCCACTGGTGCGGGAAAGTCAATCATAGTGGGGGCGGTGAATTTGGTCTTAGGGGAAAGGGCGAGTTCTGATGTGGTCAGGACCGGCTTTGATAATGCAATAATCGAGGCAAGTTTTGAGTTAGAGTCCGATCAAATTTTTAAGAATTTGTTAGCCCCATTGGGAATAAACTGTCCGGACAACGTACTGATAATTCGAAGAGAGATTTCAGGCAAAGGAGTCAGTCGTTGTTTTCTCAATGACAGACAGATGACCTTGGGTAGTCTGAAATCAATCGGGGATAGATTAGCCGATTTGCATGGACAGCATGAACACCAATCGCTTTTGAATGTAGGAAGACATATAGAATATCTGGATGATTATGGTGATCTGAATGATTTATTAACTTCAGTCAGCCAGAATTATTATAGATTGAAAGAAAAGCAGAGACAATTAGAAGAATTGGAGAAAAGTAAGAAACAAGACCAAGAGAGGAAAGCCCTCTATGATTTTCAGATAAAGGAAATCGAACAATCTAATCTGTCTTTAGGAGAAGAGGAGAAGCTAATTCAAGATAAAAAGATATTGGAGAACATAGAGGAACTCTATCAATTATCTTCATCCATTTATCAAAATCTTCATGAGGGAGAAGGATCAATACAAGAGAGGCTGGCTATCTCTTCCAAAGAAATAAAGAAGGGAAAAGAACTGGATTCACGATTGAAAGAGCCGGCAGAAAGTTTGGATTCGTGTCTGATTCAGCTTCAAGAGCTGTCAAGATTTTTGGAAGGTTACAAAGACTCCTTAGAATTCGATCCGGAAAAACTGGAAATGATAAGGGAGAGGTTGAACCTGATTAATACCCTGAAGAAAAAATATGGGAATACGATTGATGAAATCCTAACCTATGCACAAAAGATAAAAGAGGATTTAAATAAAATTGAAAATAAAGATCAAATCATTAATGGATTAAAAGAAGAAATCAAAAGGCTTTCGGGTGCTTTTAAAAAGGACTGCCTTTTGCTTTCCCAAAAAAGAAAAACCAAAGCTATTGTCTTAGCCAAAAAGATTCAAACTACCTTAAGTGGATTAGGAATGAATAAGACTAAATTTAATGTAAAAATCACGTCTCAAGAAGATGAAAATGGACTCTTGGAAATAGATGGCAAGAGATATTTTGCTGATGAGAAAGGCATGGATCAGGTGGAGTTTTTCGTCTCCCCCAATCCCGGAGAGGAGTTAAAACCATTAGCCAAAATTGCCTCTGGCGGGGAGATATCGAGAATAATGTTGGCGCTCAAATCGATCTTAGCTAAAGCCGATCAGGTTTCCACTATGATCTTTGATGAGATTGATGTGGGAATCGGTGGTGAGGTGGCTTCGGCTGTGGGAAAAAGTTTGAAGAATTTAGCCTCGTCACATCAGGTAATTGTGATTACCCACCTCCAGCAGATCGCCTCTCAGGCAGATCATCATTTCAAAGTATTCAAAGAAAGTTCAAAAGGAAGGACGGTTACCCAAATTAAAAAATTGAAAGAAGAGGAGAGGGTAAAGGAAATCGCCCGCATGATCTCTGGAGAGAAAATAAGTGAACTGACTTTAAAGCAAGCTAAGGAGATGATCAAAGCCTCGAACAGGTCAGCGGATTAAGCGGACAGAACGGATGTAGCCGCAATCTTCAGATTGCGCTATCTGAACTAAGTAGTTCCCAGCCACTTTAGTGGCGTAGGCTCAAACCCGACTAAAGTCAGTTAGAACGAACCTCAGGCAATGGGTCAACGGATTAAACGGATTCAAGTTTTGTAGCCGCAATCTTTAGATTGCGCTATCTAAACTAAGCAGTTCCCAGCCACTTTAGTGGCGGAAGCTAAAACCTGACTAAAGTCAGTTAGAACGAACCTCAGGCAATGGGTCAACGGATTAAACGGATTCAAGTTTTGTAGCCGCAATCTTTAGATTGCGCTATCTAAACTAAGCAGTTCCCAGCCACTTTAGTGGCGGAAGCTAAAACCTGACTAAAGTCAGTTAGAACGAACCTCAGGCAATGGGTCAACGGATTAAACGGATTCAAGTTTTGTAGCCGCAATCTTTAGATTGCGCTATCTAAACTAAGCAGTTCCCAGCCACTTTAGTGGCGTAGGCTCAAACTCGACTAAAGTCAGTTAGAACGAACCTCAGGCAATGGGTCAACGGATTAAACGGATTCAAGTTTTGTAGCCGCAATCTTCAGATTGCGCTATCTAAACTAAGCAGTTCCCAGCCACTTTAGTGGCGGAAGCTAAAACCTGACTAAAGTCAGTTAGAACTTTGATCGCAAAATGGTGATTAAAAGAAAGGATTTCTTTCTTATACCCAATCTTCTGGCTATTTTCCGCATCCTTCTTTTGCCTATTATCTTCTATTTTTTAGCTCAAGACACCACCACAGGCTATTATATCGCTGTCCTTTTGATGCTGGTTGCCATTGCCTCCGATGTTCTGGATGGATATTTTGCCAGAAGATTGAATCAGATCACCGATTTGGGAAAAATTTTGGATCCTTTGGCAGATAAATTAGGCTTGGGGATCTTTGTGATATTTATCATTTTTCATCGGGGATTTCCTATCTGGGCGGCTGCTCTTTTATTTCTTAAAGATTTTTTGACCCTTGTTGGGGCAATCTTATTGGTCAAAAGAAAGGATTTATTTCCAATGTCCAATAATTGGGGAAAGCTCAATTCTTGGGTCTGGGCAATCACCGTTATACTTTATGTTGTCCGCTTCGACTTTTTGAAAGAAATTTTTCTATTCATTGCAATAGCTGCAGTTTTGAATTGTATTATTCAATATCTAAAGATGTTCTTTGATCTATACCGAATTGGTGCAGTTGATAGACGATGATTCACGGGAGGAGTAGCGAAACTTGTTTCGCGCTCTCTTGAAATGTAGTTGTAGCCACAGGCTTTAGCCTGCGAAAGTGAAGCTACATCGCATTCCAGGTAGAATGAAAATCAAATCAATTAGAAACGGAGGCATCGCTTCCTTCCATCCCATTTTTCCGGATGATGAGCTTTTGGAGATAAACGGTCATCCCATAAATGATGTTATAGATTACAAGTTCCACTCATCTGAAGCTATCCTCACTTTAAAACTCAAAGATAAAAAGGAAAAGATAAAAACGGTCAAATTGAGAAAAAGACCCGACCAAGATTTGGGATTGGAGTTTTATGAAATAAAGTATAAGAGTTGTAAAAACAATTGCATTTTTTGTTTTGTTCATCAGCTTCCCAAAGGAATGAGGAAGTCCCTCTATTTCAAAGATGAAGATTATCGGCTTTCATTCTTACATGGGAATTTCATTACTTTAACTAATACTTCAGATGAAGATGTTAATCGGATTATACAACAAAGGCTTAGCCCCCTTTATATTTCCGTTCACACCACCGATGAAAACCTGCGTAAGCAAATTTTGTCAAATCAAAAGATTCCCGAGATCATGCCCATTCTCAGAAAATTGGCAAAGGGAGGAATCGAGATGCACACTCAGATTGTTTTATGTCCGGGCGTAAATGATGGGATACATTTGGCAAAATCGGTTCTGGAGTTATCTTCCTTTTATCCTCAGGTGAAATCTTTAGCCTTAGTGCCAGTCGGTCTAACTCGACATAGGCAAAATCTGCCCAAGATAAAACCGGTCGACAAAAAGTATTCTTTAGAAATTGTTAAACTGGTGGACGGATGGCAAAAACTTTTCAGAAAAAGATTTAAAATGGGTTTCGTCTACGCCTCAGACGAATTCTTTACTAAAGCCGGACTTGACATTCCGAATAAAAAATATTATGATGATTTCGATCAGATAGAAAATGGCGTGGGGATGATGCGAAAATTTTCGGACCAATTTCAAATAAAACAAAAACTTTTGCCCAAAAGCTTAAAGGGAAATCTTAGCATAACTTTGGTAACTGGAGTATCCGCCTTCAGGCTGATCAAAAAAATTGTTGAAAACAGACTTAACATAATACCGGGTCTAAAGATCAAAATTATGACTGTAAAAAATGATTTCTTTGGACCAACTGTAACGGTTACAGGTCTTTTGACCGGCGTGGATATGCTCAATACTTTAAAAAAACAAAAAGAAATGGGAGATTTAATTCTTCTTCCGCCCAATTGCATAAATCAAGATGGTCTTTTCTTAGATGATATGACTCCCCAAGACATGGAAAATGAATTCGACAGAAAAGTGATAATTGGATCGTATGATTTGGTGAAAACCTTAACCAAGATATTCAAAGGGATGTAGGGGCGACCCTAAAGGTCATCTATAACCGAAAGCCATCTTAGAATGAGATCAAAAAAAACTTAAAATCCGGCAAATCCGTTTAATTCGCTAACCATATCTTTTCCGATGAACAAAACAGAAAGAAATAAGATAGAGAAAGCTCTTAGAGCCTACTTCAAAGAAATCCATGAGATTTATACAGGCGGGAGTTTCAGAGAAGAAAGCTTCTATCCATCATTTAAACAGCTCCTTGAGGAATGTTCCCTACTTTTTCCGATGCAAGCGGGAACAACCGTTCTGGTTCTGCCCAAAAAAACAGAAGCAGGAATTCCTGATTTTCGTATTGGTAAGAATGGCGAAATCATTGGATATATCGAAGCCAAAACACCGGATGCCAACCTCAAAGAAATCGAAGACTCCGAGCAGCTCGAAAGATATCGTGGTTCTTTGCCAAACCTTATTTTAACCAATTTCCTGGAGTTCAGATTATATAGACACGGCAATCTCATAGACAAGGTAGAGGTGGGACGCCAATTTACCTTACAAACTCTGAAGCACCCTCCCGACCCAGAGAAGTTAGATTTATTCTATGAACTTTTAGAAAAATTCCTATCCTTTTCAACGCCTGAGATTCAAAAATCATCTGATCTCTCTGTTGAACTTGCAAAGAAGACTCGATTCCTTGAGCACATCTTACAGGAAGAGCTTTTAAGAGAAAATGAGGAAGTAACAAGATTCTATAAAGCTTTTCAGGAAGAACTCATAGAAACTCTGACAAAGGAGAGATTTGCTGATCTTTATGCCCAGACCATCACCTACGGGCTTTTTGCTGCGAGGATGTCCGCAGGATCCATGGGAAAGGTCAAAAATGGGTTCAAAAGGGAAACCGCCTGGAAATCAATACCTGAAAGCTTACCTCTGCTCAAAGAGATATTCTACTCTATGACGGGACCCCATTTCCCTGAATCCCTGACCTGGATTGTTGATGACATAAGCCAGGTGCTTGAAAAAGCGGATATTCCATCAATCCTTAAAGAATTCAAGACCACTCGTTGGGAGGAAGATCCGGTCATTCACTTTTACGAGACC
>Ga0315294_10003467_pt1 | contig 17169 bp, 12 predicted proteins | sample YL17G13_40_MG_FD_203626 | JGI IMG/M metagenome (GOLD analysis project Ga0315294, IMG submission 203626) | Sediment microbial communities from Yellowstone Lake, YNP, Wyoming, USA - YL17G13_40 | ecosystem: Environmental > Aquatic > Freshwater > Lake > Sediment | place: USA: Wyoming | collected... | reverse complement strand
TCCTGGTGGTCAAGTTGCTCATGGACTACGGTTACGCGGGCACGAAGTCGTTCGACGCCCATCCCTTCCGGACCGAGGCGGACCCGTGGGATTTCGTCGAGCGGAACATGCGGGCTTACAAAGCGTTCGAGGCCAAGGCCGAGGAGGTGAGCGCCGACGTCCGCCTCTGCGCCATGCTCGAGGAACTGACCGGGGCGCCTGACGGCGGATGGAACGACCTCGTGGCCTGCTACTCGAAGGCCGGGGCGCGGAAACTGGCCGCCGCCAAGTTCGACCCCGACCGGCTGGCCTCGCGCCGGCTCCGGTACGAGCAGATTGACCAGCGGTTGACGGAGATCTTGCTGGGCGCGGAGTAGCGACCCTGGCTGGGCGCCGCGGCGACCGCCGGCGACGAGAATGGAGAACGCAGCGATGCCGCCTCGTCGCAAGACGCAGTCGGAAGCAGATTACCGCGAGATCTTCGATGCCGCCGGCGACGCCCTGTTCGTCCACGACGCCGAAACGGGCGAGGTCGTTGACATCAACCGCAAAATGACGGAGATGTACGGTTTCCGGCGGGACGAACTCGACCTGCTGAACGCTCACCTTCGCACGTACGAGGAGCCGCCGTATTCCTTTGAGGACCGCATCCGTCACGTCAAGCGGGCGATGGAGGCCGGGCCGTTCGTCATCGAATGGCAGGCCAAGCACCGGGATGGCCACAGGTTCTGGGTTGAAGTCAGCCTGAAACGGGCCTCTATCGGCGGCCGCGACCGGATTCTCGCTGCCGTCCGCGACATCGCCCAGCGCAAGGCCGCCGAGGAGGCCCTGCGCCAGAGCGAGGTCCGGTACCGCGCGGTCGTCGAGAGCCAGGCGGAACTGATCATCCGCATCCGGCTCGACGGCACGGTGACGTTCGTCAACGAGGCGATGTGCCGGTTCGCCGGGGTGGCCCGCGAGGCCCTCGTCGGCGCCAATGCCATGTCGTTTCTTTCCGAGGCGGACCAGGCCCGCGTCCGCGGCCTGATCGCCGCGACGGCGCCGGACCGCGGCCCCCTCGCCGGCGAGACGCCCATCCAGGTGGCGCCCGGCCGGGTGCAGTGGATGGCCTGGGAAGGGCGCGGGTTCTTCGACGAGGCCGGCCGCCTGACCGAACTCCAGGCCGTCTGCCGCGACATCACCGAGCGCAAAGCGGCCGAGGAGGCCCTGCGCCAGAGCGAGGCCCGGTACCGCGCGGTCGTCGAGAGCCAGGCGGAACTTATCTTCCGCGAACTCCCCGACGGAACGATCACCTTTGTCAATGAGGCGGCCTGCCGTTTCATGCGGATGAGCCGCGACCAACTGGTCGGGACCAATGTCTTTGCGTTCCTTTCCGAGGCGGACCGTGACGAGATCCGTAAAATTATAGCCTCTTCCACGCCCGACCGTCCCGATAGCGGCGGCGAGCACCGGGTCATGGTGCCTCCGACCGGAGAGGTCCGCTGGGTCCAATGGACGGCCCGGGGCTTCTTCGACGACCAGGGTCAACCGCTCGAAGGCCAGATAGTCGCTCGGGACATCACCGACCACAAACGGGCCGAGGAAGCGCGGCAAGCCGCCGAGGCCGCCCTGCGGCAAGAACGGGACCGGGCCCAAAGTTACCTTGAGATCGCGGGGGTGGTCCTGGTGGCTCTGGCCGCCGATCAAACGGTGACCCTGATCAACAAGAAAGGCTGCGAAGTCCTGGGACGAGGCCAGGAGGAGATCGTCGGGAGGAACTGGTTCGATACGTTTGTTCCGCAAGGCGTGCGGGACGCCGCGAAAGCGGTCTTTTCCGAGTTGATGCGCGGGCGCGTGCAGGTGGCGGAATACTACGAGAACCCCGTGTGGACGGCGAAGGGCGAGGAAAGGCTCATCGCCTGGCACAACACCGTTCTCAGGGATGAAGCCGGAAGGGTCGTCGGCACGCTGAGTTCCGGCGAAGACATCACGGACCGCAAGCGGCTCGAAGAGGAACTGCGCGAGGCCCAGAAAATGGAGGCCGTCGGGCAACTGGCCGGCGGCATCGCCCACGATTTCAACAACCTCATGACCGGCATCCTCTGCCACGCGGGGCTCCTCAAGACCGGGTCCAAACCGGGCGACGAGGTCCACGAGACGGCCGGCATCATCGAGGCCGCCGCCAGGCGCGCCAGTGACCTGACGGGCCAACTCCTGGGCTTCGCGCGTCGCGGCAAGCACCAGGACGTTCCGGTGGACCTGTGCGAGACGGTCCGGACGGTGATCCGGCTCGTGGGCGTCGCGATGGAAAGGCGGATCCGCATCGAGGTGGATTGCCCGGGGGGCGCCGTCTGGACGCACGGCGATCCGGCCCAGATGGAACAGGTGATCCTGAACTTGGCCGTCAACGCGCGCGACGCCATGCCGGCGGGCGGCCGCATGGGCTTTGCGATCCGCGAGGTCGTCCTCGACCCCTCGACCATGCTCAGGGTCGCCCTGAGTGGGTCGAAGGGCGACGAGAAGGCCTGCGCCGGCCGCGCCGGCGCCAAGCCCGGCCGCTACGTCTGCGTGGCGGTCAGCGACACGGGCTGCGGCATCCCGGACGAAATCCGCGGCCACCTCTTCGAACCGTTCTTCACCACGAAGCCCCTTGGCAAGGGCATCGGCATGGGCCTGGCGATGGTCTATGGGATTGCGAAGAACCACGGCGGATGGGTCGAGGTCACAAGCCAGGTGGATCGCGGATCGACGTTCACGGTGTACCTGCCGGTTTCCGCGGCGCCTCGGCCTCAGGAACGGCGGCGGCCGGAGCCTTCGACCTGCGGCGTCGGATGCATCCTCCTCGTGGACGACGACGAGGCGATCCGCCAGGGCGCCAGCCGCATGCTCACCGCGGCGGGCTACCGCGTCGCCTCGGCCGCGAATGTGGACGAGGCGCTCCGGGCCTACGACTCTTTCGGCTGCAAGGTGGACCTGGTCATCATTGACATGGTGATGCCGGGGGGCGACGGGGGCGCGTGTTTCCACGCCCTTCGCCGGCTCGACCCCACGGTCAAGGCGATCCTGTGCACGGCGGGGGGCGTTGACGAGGCCGCCGCACGCGAACTCCTCGGCGAAGGGATGGTCGGGTTCATACCTAAGCCCTTTCAGATGGACCAGTTAGCGGCGGCGGTCCGGAAGGCCCTGGCCGGGGGCTGAACGGCGCCGCTCCCTCACGGCCTGCCCGCCGGCAGACTCGTAGGGTGCGTGCTCCGCACGCACGCGGATGCTGGCGGCCTGCCAGGAACGGCCGCCCCCTCTTTTTTGCATTGACATCGTGCAATTCGCAAGATAGCCTATCACACTGAATGGGTGCGCGAGTATGGACCGCTACAGGAGCGGTCCAGGGCGCGCCCGGTCCCGGAATGGCCGGCGCCGGCGGGAGCCTCTTCCCGTAGAAGGGGTTCCCGGCCGAGGTGCGGCCGCAGAGTCCGGGAACTGTGAAGGAGTGTCTCGCGATGGCAAAGGGCAAAGTCAAGTGGTTCAACGAGCAGAAGGGCTTTGGTTTCATCGAGCAGGAGGGCGGCACCGACGTTTTCGTCCACTATAGTTCCGTCAAGGGCGAAGGCTTCAAGACCCTGGCGGAAGGCGAAGAGGTCGAGTTCGACGTGACCCAGGGACCCAAGGGACCCAAGGCCGAGAACGTGACCCGCGTCCAAGCCTGAGGCGGGCCAGTCCAAACGAAAACCCCCGGGCCGAAAGACTCGGGGGTTTTTTTCTTGCGCTGGCCGCGGCGGAAACAGAAATGACTAAGGCCTAATGTCTAATCAAACGACAATGCCTAATGCCCAATGTGACTCGCCCGCCCCGCGACCTGCACTCCCTCGGCCATTAGGCATGGGTCATTGCCGTTTGATTAGTCATTAGGAATTAGACATTAGTCATTGCGTTACGACAGGTTCATCGACATCAGAAACTCGGCGTTGGTGTGCGACTTTTCGAGGCGGCTCCGGAGGAGTTGGATCGCCTCGACCGGGTTCATCTCCGTCAGCACCCGCCGCAGGGCCCACACGTATTTCAGTTCCTGCGGGTCCAGCAGGTTTTCTTCCTTGCGCGTGCCGCTGCCCGACACATCGAGGGCCGGGAAGACGCGCTTGTCCATCAGGCGCCGGTCCAGATGCAGTTCCATGTTGCCGGTGCCCTTGAACTCCTCGAAGATGACCTCGTCCATGCGGCTGCCGGTGTCAACGAGGGCGGTGGCCATGATGGTCAGGCTTCCGCCTTCCTCGATGTTGCGGGCGGCGCCGAAGAACCGTTTCGGTTTCTGGAGGGCGTTGGCGTCCACGCCGCCGGAGAGGATTTTGCCGGAGTGCGGCATCTCGGCGTTGTGGGCCCGCGCGAGGCGCGTGATCGAGTCGAGGAAAATGACGACGTCCTTGCCGTACTCGACCAGGCGCCGGGCCTTTTCGATGACCATGTCGGCGACCTGGACGTGGCGGGCGGTGGGCTCGTCGAAGGTGCTCGAGATGACCTCGGCCCCGGGGACGTTCCGCTCCATGTCGGTCACTTCCTCCGGCCGCTCGTCAATGAGGAGGACGATCACCACGCACTCGGGGTTGTTCTTGAGGACGGCGTTGGCCATTTTCTGGAGGAGGACGGTCTTGCCGGCGCGCGGGGGACTTACGATGAGGCCGCGCTGGCCTTTGCCGACCGGCGTGATGAGGTCCACGATGCGCATGTCGAGTTCCTCGGGCGTCGTTTCCAGGAGCAGCCGCTTGGTCGGGAAGAGCGCCGTCAGGTCCTCGAAGACGACCTTCTCGGGCAGGCTCTCGGGGTTATCGTAATTGACCGCCTCGACCTTGAGCATGGCGAAGTATCGCTCGTCGTTCTTGGGGGGGCGGATCTGGCCGGCCACGACGTGCCCCGTCCGGAGGCCGAACCGGCGGATCTGGCTGGGGCTTACGTAGATGTCGTCCGGCGAGGGCATGTAACTATAGTCCGGCGACCGCAGGAACCCGAACCCGTCGGGCAACACCTCCAGGACGCCTTCGCCGAACATCAGGCCGGACGACTGGACCCGGTTCTTGAGGATCTGGAACACGAGGTCCTGTTTCTTCAGGCCCGCGTAGTCGGGGAGGTTCTCCTGCTTGGCGATGGCGTGGAGTTGGGCCACCGTCATTTTCTGGAGTTCGGCGATGTGGAGGTCGCTGCGCTTGGCCGCCTCATAGCGGATATGGGATTCCTCGTCGAAGCCCTCGGCCTCGGCCGGCGGCGCGGCCGGTGGGGCGGGGGGCGCGGCGGCCGGTGCGGCCGTGGCGGCGGCGGACGGATCGTCCGACGGTTTCTCCTTCGGCGGGACCCGCGCCGACCGCGGCATCCTCGGACTTCTCGGTGCATTCGGAGTCTTGGCCATTTCAGGTCTTCCTCGTTTCTTGGGAATAGGCGGGTCTAATGTTCGGCTCAATCTATCCGGCCGCCGCCGCCACGGCTGCCAGGGCGGAGGCGGCTGAGTTGGGTAGGGTATGGCGCCAAGCGCCAACCTTCATTTCGCCATGTGCGACAGAATCGCACGGACCTCTTCAAGGGTGTGTTCAGGCGAGGTACGGTTATCCACCATGTAATCGGCCCGGCCCCGCTTGACCTTTAGGGAAACCTGAACCGCCTCGCGACGAGCGGTTTCAGAAGAGGTCCACCCGCGGGATTGCCGCGTACGAGCCCGACGGACTTCCGCCGGCGCCTCAATATATACCAGATGGTCGCACAGCCTGTCCAGACTTTTTTCGAGAATCAGGGCGGCGTCAAGGACCACGGCCGGGACGTCGGTCCGCCGTGCGGCCTGGACCGCCGCTTTCACTCGCCGCCACAATTCCGGGTGGATGATCGCCTCCATCGCCCGCAGGTTTTCCGGGCTGGCGAAAGCGACCGTTGCGAGGAGCCGCCGATCCACCTCGCCGGACGGGTCGAGTATCTCCTCGCCGAATTGCTTCCGGAGGGCCTGGCGGATCTTCGGCTCATGCAATAATTCGTGTCCGACCCGGTCGGCGTCAACCACCGCGCAGCCGCATTTGGCGAATTGCGCAGCCACGAACGATTTGCCGGCCCCGATGCCGCCCAGCAGGCCGATAACAGGTCGGAGCGTTTTCCGCGGGGCGGTCATGGCGCGGCCCTCGGATTGCAGATTGCAGATTGCAGAATGCAGAATGCCGGACACGTTTGGCAGTCCTCCCCGACGAGGTGAGCCCGCGCCGGTCCTTGGGCCAGGTCGTTTGAATTCTGCAATCTACAATCTGCAATCTGCAATTCGTTCATCATTTCGCAGGCGTCCACTGTAGTGGCTTGTAGAATTGGTCTTTCAGCAACTTGGTGTCATTGGGAGGAAGCACAACTCCAAGTGCCTCTGATAGCCTGAGCACCGAGGCTCCCCAGAATTGCAATGCTAGCATGGCCGGGCTCGGCCTCTTCCTGCCAGCCCAAGGCATGGAGGCCCATACGTCTGAGTGGACGCAGGAGCACATCCCCTTATATAGAACATCATAAACCCAGGCCATTTGCTCGTCCTTGAGCACATCCAAGCGTTCTTCTGGAAACCAGCGGTTGCGGAACCAGTGTGCTCGCACAGAGCCATTTTCGACCGCTTCTTTCAAAAAATCCTCAGGTTTCTTGCCCGCTGGTGGCTTGTGCTTGTTTGTGAGAAAGTGCGCGCAGTACAGCCACAGGTCACGTCGCGCAACCTCCTGATCAATCTCAACCTTTTCCGGGTCGTATCGATCTGCGGGGAGGAGTGGGCACCCAATATGTTTCATGGCTCTATCTAGATACCGAAAAGTGAGTACAAACTTGAATTGAAGATACATGATCGCCCGGTTACGCGGATCTCTGCAAAAGGCAAAAACGGAGATGCTGGAATCAATGATTGTTCGGAACAGGGAGCCTGCGGCCTGCGAAGAGCATCTGGTGCTTGTGTCTTTGCAAATCTTATAGAGTGTACACGAGACTGCCGAGAGGTTGCTGTACAATGCCCAGGCGGCGTCTCTTACCGCGCCTTGCGGCATCTTGTCAATGCCTTTCTCCAATTCCGTGCCAATTTTGGCCAGGTGGTTGAGGAGCACGTCCATGTTCGGGTCCCAAGGGCCGGTGATTTCCATACGGTATCCTCCTTGAGGTCTTTGCGGAACGAAGCGAAGAATGCATGCGGAGCACGCACCCTACGATTCATGTCCGCGTGCGTGCAGAGCACGCACCCTACGTTATTCAGCCTCCATCCAGTTTTTGCCATGCGATACATGAACTCTAAGCGGCACTTTCAGCGCCATCGCGCCGACCATCTCCTCGGTGATCCATTTTTCTTCCGCCGCGAGGTGCGCCTGCGGCGTCTCGAAGATGAGTTCATCGTGGATCTGGATGAGGAGGCGGCTGGGGCGATTCTCGCGGAGGCCGCGGCGCCAGATCCGGTTCATTGCCACCTTCACGAGGTCCGCCGCCGACCCCTGGATGACCGTGTTGATGGCCGTCCGCTCGGCGAAGGTCAGCCGCCTCGGGTCCATCGCGCCGATCTCGCCGATCTCGCGCCTGCGGCCGAGAATCGTCGTGACGTAGCCGTCGTGCTTGGCGTCCGTGAGAACCTTGGCGGTGAACTCGCGCACGCCGCGATAGCGCCGGAAATAGTCGTCAATGAACCGCTCGGCTTCGCCGACGCCGATCCCGAGGTCGCGCGCGAGGCCGTAGGCGGTCTTGCCGTAGATCAGGCTGAAGTTGACGACCTTGGCGACGCGGCGCATCTCGGCCGTCACGTCGGTTTCGGCGACGCCGTAGATTTGGGCGGCGACGAACGTGTGGATGTCGCGGTCCTCGGCGAACGCGCGCCCCAGCTCCGCGTCGCCGCTGTAATGGGCGAGCATCCGGAGTTCGATCTGCGAGTAGTCGGCCGCCAGGAGCAGCCATCCGGCTCGGCCGGGCACGAACGCGCGGCGGACCTGGCGGCCTTCGTCCGTCCGGATCGGAATGTTCTGGAGGTTCGGGTCCGATGAACTCAAGCGGCCCGTGGCCGTCACCGTCTGGTTGAACGACGCGTGGATGCGGCCGTCCTCGGGGTCCACGAGTTGCGGCAAGGCATCCACATACGTCCCTTTGAGTTTCGCGAGTTGCCGGAACTCGAGGACGAGTCGCGGCAGGGGGTGGCGCGCTGCGAGTTCCGCCAGGACGTCGGCGTCGGTCGACGGCCGCGACCCTTTGGCGGTCCGCTTGAGGGGCTTCAGGCCCAGTTCCCCGAAGAGGACGCCGGCCAGTTGCTGCGGCGAGTGGATCGAGAACTCGTGGCCGGCCGACGCGTAAATCTGCTTCTCCAACTTTTCGAGCCGGCCCTGGAGGTTCGCCGCAATGTCCGCCAGCACGGCCGTGTCCACCGCGACGCCCGCCTCCTCCATGGCCGCGAGGACCGGCACCAGGGGCATCTCGACCTCGCGCGCCAGGTCCGAGAGGCCCTTCTCCGCGAGTTCCTTCTCCAGCGCGCCGCGCAGACGCCACGTGATGACGGCGTCCTCGACGGAGTACGCGGCCACCTGCTCGATGGGGCAGGCGTCCATCGTCCGCTCGTCGCCTTTCTCGCCGATGAGACTCTCGAGGGGAATCTTCTTGAACCCGAAATAGGCGAGCGCGAGCGCATCGAGGTTGTACTCGCGGCGTCCGGGGCTCGAGAGGTACGCCGCCACCATCGTGTCGAAGAGCGGCTCGGCCAGTTCCATTCCGGCCCGGCGGCAGACGAGCAGGTCGTACTTTATGTTTTGACCCACGAGGAGGCGCGCGCTCGCCTTGCGGCTCGCGGCTAAACATGGCCCGAGCGCCGCCTTGACCGCCTCGAGCGGCAGGCACCGCTCCGGGTCCGGCCCGCGCAGGGGGACGTAGTATCCCTCGTCATCGGACCAGGCGAAACTCAGGCCGACGAGGTCCGCCCGGCGCGGGTCGAGGCCCGTCGTTTCCGTGTCGAAGGCGAACGCCGGCTGCTGCGCCAGATCCTTCGCCAGCCGCGCGAGCGCCGCCGGTGTCTCGACGATGTGTGTGCGGATCGCGCCGCCGCCGGTCGCCCCGGCGTCGAGCGCGAGTTCCTCGATGAACCGGCTGAAACCCAGTTCCCGAAAGAGCGACGCGAGGCGCGCCGGATCGGCCGCCGGATGCGCGCGGCAATCCTCCAGGCCGACCTCGATCGGCGCCGCGGCGTCCAGTTGCACGAGGACACGGCTTTGCCGCGCGTCCTCCATGTGGGCCCGCAGGCTTTCGCCGACCTTGCCCTTGACCTCGGCGGCGTGCGCCAGGACGTTTTCGACGTTGCCGTACTGGGCGATGAGTTTGACGGCGGTCTTCTCGCCGATGCCGGGAACGCCGGGGATGTTGTCGGTGGCGTCGCCCATGAGGGCCAGGACGTCAATCGTCTGGGCGGGCGGCACGCCGCGGCGTTTCAGGATTCCCTCGGCGTCGAGGTGCTCGAAGGTCTTCGCGTCGAGCATCGCGACGCCGGGGCCGACGAGTTGTTCGAGGTCCTTGTCGCGGCTACAGATGACGACCTCCAGGCCGGCCTCGCGCGCCCGTGCCGCCAGCGTGGCGATGCAATCGTCCGCCTCGTAACCGGCCGATCCGACCGCGGGGATTCCCATGAGGCCGAGGATCTGGCGGACCCGCTCGATCTGGACCACCAGTTCCGGCGGCATGGGCGGACGCTGGGCCTTATACTCCTGGAATAATTTGTGGCGGTGCGTCGGTCCGGGCATGTCGAAGCAGGCGACCAGGTAGTCGGGCTTCTCCTCGCGGAGAATTTTGAGGAGCGTCGAGAGAAAGCCGAAGGTGGCGTTGGTCGGTTCGCCGCCGGGGCTCGTCAGGTCCCGGATGGCGTAGAAACTGGCGTACAACTGGCCGTGGCTGTCGAGGATGTAGAATCGCGGCGGCACGAGGCCACCCTCCTGCGGTTTGACGCGGGGGTTGGCACCCGCATCATCCCCCGGCGATGCCGGGGGCTGGTAAAGGCATCGCCGTGCCTTGCGCTTACCCTAGTCAGCGGACGCCCCATGTCAAGCGGTTAGGTTACCGAGGCCGCCGCGGGCTTGTCCGCCGTAGCCTGTCGGGCGAAGGCGGAAGCGGCGGCAGACTCAGCCAATCCCAGAAGAGCCTGCGGCAACTGGCGGCTTTTTTTGTTGACAAAAGTCCGGGCCACATCTAGGTTTATCTGCTGGTTCAACAGGGAGGGTGCGGCCAGGACGGCCACGGCTTCCCGTTGTGTGTGCCTGCCTCGGTGCCGGTGCCGCGCGTGGCCCTGCACCCGTTAGAATTGGAGGTTGCTTGATGGCCCGGCGAACGGTGAGAACGCAGCGCTCCAGTCCCTACCTGATCGTTCTGGTGATCGTCTTTTCGGTCCTGATGGTCGCGGGCGCCGTCGGGTGGGGATGGACCTGGAGCATCCGGAACGAAGAGTTGGCCAACACCTTCGGCCAGGCCCGCGTTGATGCGGCGGCCCAAAGGGAGAACGCCAACCTCTTCGTCGAGACGCGGAAGAAGTACGAGGCGCCCGAGAACACGCCTCTCCTGGACATCATCGAGCAGAAAGACCAACTGGCCAAGGACTACCGGTCCGAGATCCCGCGGCTGGTCCAGACCCTGACCGGCACGTTCCCCGAAACGGAGCAGGGCGCGAACCTGCGCACGACCGCCAGCACGGCCATCAAGACGGCCGATGACGTTATGGATAACGCCAGCCAGACGCTCCAGAAGAGTTTCGAGGGCGCCGGCGCCAAGGCCGGGTCCGAGAAGGCCGGCGAGGTCAAACCCAGGAACACCCTCGAAGCCATCCGGGCCCTCTCGATGCGCATGGACGCGCTGGTGGCCCAGGTCAAGGCCGACGCCGTCGCCGCCGCCAACCTCCAGACCCAGATTGATGGGCTCCAGGGCGAGAACACGGCCGTCAAGGAAGAGCAGGTCCGGCAGTTGGCCCAGGCGGAAGCCAAGTTCCTCGACGAGCAGAAACGCCTCCTCGCCGACCGCGAGAGCGCCATCAATCTCAGCAAGCAACTCGACCAGAAACTCAAGGAAGCTGTCGACCGCCACATGGGCGAACGCAAGCAGTGGCTCCTCGACCGCGAGAAACTGGACAAGCAGATCCTGACCCTCAACAACAACCTCAAGGACCTCAGCCACGAGGTCATCACCTATCGCAGGGTTCCTTCCGAGTCCGGCATTGACGGCCACATCGTCAGCGTCGGCCAAGAGGGCGTCGTGGCCTACGGCGACCTCGGCAAGAAGGACGGCGTCCTGCTGGGCATGCCGTTCTCCATCTTCAGCCCCAGCGAGATCGGCAAGACCAACCCCCAGCCGAAGGCCGAGTGCCGCATCGTCAAGATCATGGACAAGTCCTGCGAGATGCGGCTCTACAGCGTCAAGAGCGATAACCCGGTCATCCCGGGCGACCTCCTCTTTAACCCGGTCTATGACCGCGAGCGGCGTCTCCGGTTCGTGCTGATCGGCAAGATCGACGTCGAGGGCGCGGGCGGAGATCAGTCCGAGCAAATCAAGGGCCTCATCCAGCAGTTCGGCGGCCGGGTCGAGGGAGCCGTCACGCCGCAGGTCGATTACCTGATCGTCGGCGATGAGCCGCAGGTTCCGCCGGCGCCGGCGGCCGGGGCCAGCCCGCTCGAACAGAGTCAGTACAAGGAAGCCCGCGAACGCTACATTGCCTATCACGAGGCCATCTCGAGGGCCGAACAGTTCGGCATCCCGATGCTGTCGCTGAACCGGTTCCTGGGCCTGATGGGCCTGGCCGGAGGCGGCGGACAGATTTAGCGCGCGGGGAGCCATCTTCAGTCGGGGCCGGCCGATGGGTCGGCCCTGTTTTTTGCGCTGGACCGGGAGGGCGGCTTTCTCTGAAGGTGCGGTTCTCCGCCCGACCGGGCGTGCCTGTCAAATGACGAATGACGAAGCCCGAATGACGAATGAATGACGAAAAGGCAATGCCGAATGGGAAAGACCCGGCGTGGAGGCATCGCCGTCGCGCGGGGTCTTCCTCGTCATTCGTCATTGTTGTTTGATTCGTCATTCAGGCTTCGTCCTTCGTCATTCCTGATTGCCCTCTGGAAAACGGCGCGGGTTTCCGCTACCATTTCCCGCCGTTCCGGGAACCCCAAGCGAGGGATCATCCATGCAGATTTCCAAGCGTGTCGCGGGCATCCGCCCGTCCATGACCTTGGCCACGAGCGCCAAGGCCAAGGCCATGAAGGCCCGGGGGATTGACGTGGTCGGTTTCGGCGCCGGCGAACCCGACTTTAAGACCCCCGCCCATATCTGCGAGGCCGCCATCCAGGCCATCCACGACGGCCATCACGGCTACATCGTCCCGTCGTCGGGCCTGGCGGACCTCAAGGCGGCCGTCGCGGCCTACCTCGCGCGCCGGTGCGGCCTCGCGTACGAGCCGGAGCAGATTCTCATTGCCTGCGGCGGGAAGCACGCCCTCTACGAAGCGTTCCTGGCGACCCTCGAACCGGGCGACGAGGCCATCCTGCCCGCGCCCTACTGGGTCTCGTACCCCGAGATGATCCGGCTGGCGGACGCGCGCGCTAGTGTTATCCCGGCCGGCTCGGACCAGGGGTTCAAGATCACGCCGCGGCAACTGGCCTCGGCCATCACCCCGCGGACGCGCCTCGTGGTCCTCAACTCGCCCTCCAACCCCACCGGCGTCGTCTACACGCGGGCGGAACTGCGGGCCCTGGCCGACGTCGTGGCCGGCTCTGGATTATGGGTCTTCTCCGACGAGATCTACAATGAATTGGTCTATGATGATGTGGACACCTGTTCATTCGCCGCCTGCCGCGACGGACTCCTCGGGCAGACCGTCACGTTCGGCGGCGCCTCCAAATCCTGGGCCATGACCGGCTGGCGGATCGGCTGGGCCGCCGGTCCCGCCGACCTCATCCAGGCCATCGGCAACCTCCAGGACCAGTCCACGTCGAACCCGACCTCGATCAGCCAGTACGCCGCCGTCGCCGCCGTCTCGGGGCCCACGGAACCCCTGGAGAAGATGAAAGCCGAGTTCGACCGGCGGCGCGTCTATATGGTGGACCGCCTGAATGCCATGCCGGGCGTCCGGTGCGTCCGCCCGCAAGGGGCGTTCTACTGTTTCCCGGACGTGAGCGGCACGTACGAACGCGTCCTGGGCAAGAAGGCCGAGGGCCCGCGGAGCGTCGCCTTCGCGGCCAAGGTCCTCGAGGAGGCAAAGGTGGCCCTCGTGCCCGGCGGGGGGGCCGGGGCGTTCGGCGACGACCGCTGCGTCCGCCTCTCGTTCGCCACGAGCATGGCCGAGATCGAGAAGGGCCTCGACCGGCTGGAGAAGTTCCTGCGCGGGTAGGGAGGACTTGAGAAGGATTTACATTTCACCATTAGTCCGCTTTTGGAGCGGTCGCAGGATGCCGGCCGCAAGCGCGACGGCCTCGCCCTTGAAGGTCCGCCGATAGCGGCGGGCTTCCCGGATGGACCCCCGGGCCTCGCGATAACATCCGGCCTTGAAGTACTGCCGGCCTGCGGCGTAGTAGAGGAACCCGAGACGCCGTCGGACGGCCTGCGGCGAGAGGCCCGCCTCGCGGCCGTGCGCCTCGGCGAAGCGGCGAAGGATCTCGGCCTCGAGCATGCGGCTGGGGCCGGTCTGCCGCGAGATGTTCGTCGCGTGCCGCCGGCGGAGGCCCGTGGGCCGGCCCAGCGGCTCGAAGCGGCAGTGGAGGCTCATCCGAAGGTACAGGTCGTAGTCCTCGACGCTTCGAAGGCTCTCGTCGAACCGCCCAGCCAAGTCGAATAACTCGCGCCTGTGGCAGACCCCCAGCGTGCAGAGGAACATGCGGCCGAACAACTCGGCCGTTCCCGTGGCGCGGTCCTGAAAGTCGCCGACCGCCTGCTTGACGGTGCCGTCTTCCCAAAGCCGGTGGGTGCAACCGTAGATGAACCGGGCCCGCGGATGGGCGGCGATGTACCGCGCGTAGTGCTCAAGCGCGTCGGGGAACCACAGGTCGTCGCTGTCAAGGTAGGCCAGCCACGGCCGGCGAGCGCAGGCGATCGCCGCGTTCCGCGCGGCCGCGACGCCCGCGTTCTTCTGGTGGAGCACGATGATGCGGGCGTCGGACGCGGCCCACCGGTCCAGGATCGCCGGCGTGGAATCCGTCGAACCGTCGTCCACGACGATCAACTCCCAGTGCGGCCAGGTCTGGCGAACGACGGACTGGATGGCCTCGCCCACATAGGGCGCGCGGTTGAAGACAGGCATGATGACGCTGAAGTGAACTGGCTCGGACGGTTCGCCGCTCATACCTCGACAAGCATAGCAGCGCCGCGAGGCCGCTACAAGCGCTGCTTCCGTGGCATGGGGGACGGCGTTCGGACGGTTTCGGATCGCCTCACGGCCCCGCACGGCGCGCCAAAACGACAATGTGCGTCGAGAAATAGGGCCGCAGGATCCGCTTCCACGTCTTCACGAGCCGGCGCTTCGGCTGGAACCAGTAGCCGGCGAAGGGCTCGAACCCCGTCCGCCGAAGCAGGGCGCTCAGCGTGGCCGGGTCTTGCCAGCCGAGATGGTCCTCGTGGACTCTCGGGCGGCCATGGCGCCAGATCCTCCAGGCCTGCGCGGCGGAGAACGGATTGGGCGTCGTGACGATCAGCACGCCGTCCGGGCGCAGGTGGCGGCGGAGGTTCCGGAGGAACCGTCCGGGATTCTCCATGTGCTCGATGACTTCGCCGGCGATGATGGTGTCGAAGGTGCGTCCGAGGTCCATCGTCTCCGCGTCGGCGCAGATCGCGCTCAGGCCGAGGCGCGAGAGGGCCTCGATGCCTTCGCGGTCCACGTCCACGCCCAGGACGTGTGCGCCCTCGGCGGCGGCCAGGCGCTTGTGGAGCAGGTTCGGCCTGAGGACCCGCCCCTCCGCCGTATCGCGCGAGGGACGCGAATCCACGCACCCGACGTCCAGGACATCGCGGCCTTCGACGTACGGAAGGATCACGCCCAGGCGATCGCGGATCGTGCGCTCAAACAAGAAGCGTGCCCTTTCTCTCCGGGCGGATGACATCGGCCGAGATTCCCGCCGCGCCCTTCGCCGGTGGCGACGTGCCGCGCCGCTAGGCCATGACCTCGCCGAGGAGGTTCGTCACCTTCGGGATGAGGGCCGAGAAGTCGTACTCGCCGCAGATCCTCATGCGTCCCGCGCGGCCGAGCCGCTCGCGCAGCCCCGCATCGCCGGCCAGGCGCTTGATCGCGGCCACCCATTCCCGGCCGGTTTTGGCATGGAGGCCGGTCACGCCGCGGATCACGTAGTCGGCGGCTGTGCCCACCGGGCTGGCGACGACCGGCAGGCCCGCCGCCATGTACTGGAGCACCCGGAACCCGCCCTTGCCGCACGCGTAGGGCGTGTCGGGGAGCGGCGACAGGCCGATGTCGGATTCGGCCAGCAGGCGCGCCTCGGTCTGGGGATCCCACGGAAGGTTTTCGACCGCGAGGCCCGCGACGGAGAGTTTGGCCTCGGCGATGACGCGGAGGACCGCGCCGGGGACCGCGCGGCCGACCGCCTCGAACATCGGGCGGAACTCCTCGAGGTGCTTGACGGCGGCGCCGCTGCCCAGCCAGACGAGTCGCAGGGGACCCCCGGAATCGTAGTCCGTCTTGGGCCGGAATCGCCGGACGTCCAGGCCCGTCGGCACGACCGCCACGTGGCGGGCGCCTTCGCGCTGGGCCCACTCGGCCAGCAGGGGGCTCCCGGTCATGACGAGGTCCGCCCGGGCCATCGTCCGCTGGAACCGGCGGAGGCGCGCGGGATGCGGCTCGGCCGGCGCGCTGGCCTGGTACATGACGGCGTCATCGAAATCGTAGATCAGACGCCGCGCTCCGACGCTCTCCAGGGCCCAGGCGTCCCACGTCGTGAGGGTCTTGCGGTGCATCAGGACGCCGCCGAACTCGCGGGCTTGCCGCCACTGGCCCCGCCGCACCAGCGGCGACCGCGCCAGTTCCATCACCTCGCTGGCGATGCCCTGGCCGGCCAGCGGCTCCAGGTACGGCTCGATGCGATGGCGGAACGAGGCGCCCGCGCGATCGCGCGTCAGGACAAGCAGTCGTTTCCCTGCGGCCACAATCCGGAATCCTTTCGCGGCCGATTATAGCGCCGGCCGCGCGCTGAGTAAACAGTCCATCCGTAGCGACGGCGCCCACGATCCGGAGTTCGGCGCTCGAGGTCCCCTCATCCTTTACGATTGGCGGCGCGAGAATGGCACGCCGATGTCGGCCAGAATCACGTCGCCCGTGTACAGCGCCGCCTCCGGATGGCGGAACCCCGCCTTCAGCGCCGCCATCGTGACGGTCCGCGCGGCGCGGATGGTCGGGCCGAGCGGCAGGCCCGTGTCGCAGTCCAGGCCGCTCGGAATATCAATCGCCAGGATGGGTTTGCCGGACGCGCTCGCGTCGGCGATGACGCGGGCGTACGGTTCGCCGATCGGACCGCGCGTGCCGGTCCCCAGGAGGCCGTCCACCACGAGGTCGGCGCGCTCGAGCATCGGCGCGAGGTCGCGGAGGATCGTCTCGACCGGTCCCTGGAGGATCGTCGGCGCGAGGCCCATCGCTTCGAGGATGCGGAGGTTCGTGTCGGCGTCGCCTCGGATTTCGGCTCGCGGCGCGAGGACGGCCACCTCGACCCGGTAGTCGCACGTTGCCAGGTGCCGCGCCACGACGTAGCCGTCGCCGCCGTTGTTGCCGCGACCCGCCAGCACCAGGGCGCCGGTGCCGCGGACCTCGTGGAGCATCGCCCGCGCTGCCTCGGCGATCTGCCGGCCGGCGTTCTCCATGAGCACGATGCCGGGGACGCCGAGCGTCTCGATCGCATAGCGGTCGAACGCGCGGATTTCGTCGCGCGTGGCGTAAATCGCCGAGGGCATGGTCGCACCTCCTGTCGCCGGCAACGGCGCGCGCCGGGCAAGCCCGCCGGCTAAACGATGGCGCCGAGCATGGCGACGATATCGGCTTTCGTGACCGGCCGCGGGTTGGCCTGCGTGGACCCGCTCGGCAGCGCCTCGTCGGCGATGGTCTCGAAGGCGGCCGCGTCGAGGCCGTACTCCGTCAGCCGCTCCGGGAGGCCGCACTCCATGAGCAGCCGCCGCGCATAGGCGGCCGGGTCCTCGCCGAAGAGCCGCGCCAGGACCTCGAACTTTCCCGGGGCGGCCGGCCGGTTGAACTCG
>Ga0315294_10003464_pt1 | contig 17174 bp, 16 predicted proteins | sample YL17G13_40_MG_FD_203626 | JGI IMG/M metagenome (GOLD analysis project Ga0315294, IMG submission 203626) | Sediment microbial communities from Yellowstone Lake, YNP, Wyoming, USA - YL17G13_40 | ecosystem: Environmental > Aquatic > Freshwater > Lake > Sediment | place: USA: Wyoming | collected... | reverse complement strand
CAAAGTCCCGCTTTAGGTCGCGAAAGCTGCACGCCTCTTTGGTGCAGCCTGGAGTCATATCCTTGGGATAGAAGTAAAGCACGATGTTCTTCTGGCCCTTGAACTGCCCCAGGCTGATCTCGCCTCCGGTGCTCGCCGACAGCGAGAACTCAGGCGCCCTCTTTCCTTCCGTAATCTCACTCATCCTCGCTCACCTTCCTTGAAACTGATCTCCGGTAGCAGTTGCCGTCTGCAACCCCACAACGGCCCAACCGAAGCACAATCAGCCGTCCCCCCATTCCGGAATATGCGTGTGTATTCTAGCGGATTTGCGCGACCGGTGCCATCGGTAGTCCGACGAAAATAGGGCGAGAGCAACCCACCCCCCTCTCTCGCCCAAACATGGCACCCTTCCTCCTCTATGTCTATGCGCGAGTCAACTTGCTGTCCGCTGCTTCCGACCCGGCCGAGGTGCGACACCTCGGAAGCGGTCGAGCAGGTGTTTCAAAGCACCGAGGTCTCCCCGCCAAAGAAAGCGCGGGCCAGCTAAGCGCATTACCTCCCTAATGCGGGCGCGCTCGGCAGGACGGTAGCAATGGACCGGGCAGCGGCGGCAACAGCTCCTCCGAAAATAGGTTGCTCTCCCCTGTTTCCTCCGGTAACCGACGCCTGATGTTCATGCAGTGCAATTGCCTTAGACTCTCAGACTCTTAGACTCCCGGACGCTTAAACTCTCAGACGCCCAGACGCTTGGACGCCCACCCCGCCTTGTCCCTTCCCTCAACTTCATATTACAATCCCCCTGGTGACGCTCCTTCTCCTTTTCACCACCGAAGTCCCTACAGGAGTGTCACCAAGTTCTTCAAGCAGCAAAAGTCAAGGAGGGGGCACGAGACGGAGCGATGACCGTAAACCTCAAAAAAGTTGGCCTCTTCTTAGTCCTGACCTTTTTCGTCAACTGGCAAATGGTCTTTCTCTACTCGGCCCTCGGCGGCAGATGGGTGACGCCATATTCGCTTGCCGTCATGGTGCCCTACATGTTCGTTCCGATGCTGGTAGCCATCTTCCTCCAGAAGGTGGTTTACCGGGAAGGCGTGACAGGGCCGCTCGGCGTCTCCTTCAGATTGAACCGCTGGTTCCTGGTAGCCTGGCTGCTGCCTCCCATCGTCGCCTTCGCCACCCTTGGAGTCAGCCTCCTAATGCCAGGCGTCCACTATTCTCGGGAGATGGCGGGCATGTTCGAAAGATTCCGATCTTTCCTCACGCCGGAGCAGATGGAGCAGATGAGAAAACAGGCCGAGATGTTCCCGGTCCACCCAATCTGGCTTGGCCTCATCCAGGGTCTCATCGGCGGCGCCACCATCAACGCCATCGCCGCCTTTGGCGAGGAACTGGGCTGGAGAGGATTCCTCCAGCGAGAGTTGGGCCCGCTTGGCTTTTGGAAGTCATCTGCCATCATCGGCGTTATCTGGGGGCTGTGGCACGCCCCCTTGATCCTCAAAGGCCACAATTACCCCCAGCATCCTCTGCTCGGCGTGCCCATGATGGTGGGGTGGTGTCTGCTCCTCTCCCCCATCTTCGCCTATGTCAGGCTCAAGGGGAAATCGGTGATCGCTGCCGCCATCATCCACGGAACACTTAACGGCACATACGGGCTGGCGATAATGGTGATCCGCGGCGGCAACGATCTCACTGTTGGCCTCACCGGTTTTGCCGGCTTCCTGGTGCTTGCCCTTGTCAATATTTGCATATTCGTGTATGATAGCGCCCACTTGAGGGGACGCTGAAGTAGGCAGCCGGTAGCCGCCCGCCGGGCCCGCCGATGTCCTGAGCGTTTTTCCTCAAGTTGCGCCCTCGCGCCCGACCAAGAGGTCGCGCATATGGGAGAGATTTTAGAAGACAGGAGAAGCAGTGACAGGCCGTTGGGTTCCGCCATTCCTATCGGCGAAAAGGCTACTGGGGCGGCACCTCTCGCCCGTCCAGCGGCCAACTGGCCTTGCGAGATGCCGCCGTTAAGGGCAGGATGCCCACATCCTGATTCAAGAAACTAGAACCGGAGGATGAGAGAATTGGCAAACGAAAACCCCTTCCAGTTTGCACAGGAGCAGTTGGACAACTGTGCCAGAATCCTGAACCTGGATCCCGGTGCACACGCGATCCTAAGGGTTCCCATGCGTGAAATCAGCCTGTCAATCCCGGTCCGCATGGACGACGGCTCGGTGAAGGTCTTCCAGGGATTCAGGGTGCAATACAATGATGCCAAAGGCCCCACAAAGGGCGGCATTCGATTCCATCCCGAGGAAACGATTGACACAGTTCGGGCCCTTGCCGCTTGGATGACCTGGAAGTGCAGCCTCCTCGATCTCCCCCTGGGAGGAGCCAAGGGTGGAGTCATCTGTGACCCCAAGAAGATGTCGCGAGGCGAGTTGGAAAGGTTAAGCCGGGGATACATCCAGGGAGTATATCATTTCATCGGCCCGGAAAGGGATATCCCCGCACCCGACGTCTACACCACTCCTGAAATAATGGGCTGGATGATGGACGAATACTGCAGGATCGCCGGGAAGAATCAATTCGGCGTCATAACCGGCAAACCACTAAGCATAGGAGGATCCGTTGTCCGTGATGAGGCTACCGGTCTCGGCGGCGTCTATACTATCCGAGAGGCAGCCAATGCTCTTGGCTTGGAACTCAAGGGAGCCACAGTTGCGGTTCAGGGTTTCGGCAATGCCGGATACCACGCCGCCGACCTCGCCCATAGCTCTCTTGGCTGCAAGGTTGTGGCCATCACCGACAGCAAGGGAGGCATCTTCGCCCAGGAAGGCCTTGATCCGAAGGCCGTAGCCGATCACAAGGCTGCAACAGGTTCGGTAGTTGACTTCCCAAGGACCACGCCCATCTCCAACGAAGAGATCCTCGCACTAGATGTTGAAGTTCTGATCCCCGCAGCCTTGGAGGACGTCATCACCGCCAGGAACGCTCAAGACGTGAAAGCGAAGATTCTGGCCGAATTGGCAAACGGCCCCACCACTCCCGAAGCCGATAACATTCTCTACAAGAAAGGCGTCCACGTCATACCTGATTTCCTATGCAACGCGGGTGGAGTGACGGTCTCCTATTTTGAGATGGTCCAGAACTCCTACATGTACTACTGGGACAAAGACGAAGTGCGCGAGCTCTTAGACACAAGAATGACCCTTGCCTATCACTCGGTGCTTGACACGTGCAGACGGTACAGCATAAATATGCGGCAGGCCGCCTACGTTGTCGCCGTGAAGCGCGTGGTTGAGGCAATGGAATCCCGCGGCTGGGTCTAGCCTGTCCACCTTTGCTTGCAGTCTCGCAGGGAGAGATCCTAAGCAGATTGTTGCGTCCCTCCGGGCTCTCGCCGGCGAGCTAACTCGCGCAGTTCAGCCTACGTCCGTCCACGCCTGGACGGACTACGGCGAAGTAGGCTCGCCAAGGCGGCTAGCACCTCCGCCGTAGCTACGGCGCTCTCGCGAAGGCCGATGGCGCGTCGGCGACCGCCAAAGGCTACGTCCCCGGAAGGCTATGCAGCCGATTCAGCCTTCGTAGCACCGAGTCCGCCCCCCACAGACTCGCACACTTCTTCCTACGGCAGCAGGATCATGCAATCGCCGTAGGAGAAGAATCGGTATCCGGCGGACACGGCCTGGCGGTAGGCTTGCAGGATGAAGTTGGCGCCGGCGAAGGCGCAGACGAGCATCAGCAAGGTGGAGCAGGGCAGGTGGAAATTGGTGAGCAGGCCGTCCACGACCTTGAAGCGATACCCCGGGTAGATGAACAGGCTGGTCCTGCCCGCGCACGGGACGATGCGGCCATCCTCGCTGGCGCAAGTTTCCAGGACCCGCACGACGGTGGTGCCCACGGCGATCACCCGTCTTCCCTCGCGGCGGGCATCGTTCACCTGCTGGGCGCATTCCGCGGGCAACTCAAAAGGCTCGGAGTGCATCTGGTGGTCTTCTACTTTCTCCACTTTCACCGGCCGAAAGGTCCCCAGCCCGACGTGAAGCGTCAAGAAGGCGAGCCTTACCCCCTTTCGCCGGAGCGCCTCCAGCGCCTGGGGGGTGAAGTGCAGCCCGGCAGTCGGGGCGGCGACCGCCCCTTCCCTCCGCGCATAAACGGTCTGGTAGCGGTCGGCATCCTGGGGGACGGGCGACCTCTTGATATAAGGCGGCAGAGGGGGCTGGCCCAAGGCTTCCAGCAGCCGGGGAAAATCCTCACTACCACAGTCAAAGCGCAGAAGCCGGGTGCCGTCACCCAAGATCCCCTCTACTCGCGCCGTAAGTTCCCCCTGGCCCATCGTGATGGTCTCCCCGAGCGGAATCGCTGAGCGGGATTGGGCGAGGGCAAGCCAGGCTGGGCCGTTCCCCCTTCCGGCAGGCTCATTCGCTGGCTCCAGGAGCAGGATTTCCACCCGGCCGCCGGTATCGGCCCTCTTTCCATACAGCCGCGCCGGAATCACTTTGGTATCGTTTAGGACCAGGCAATCGCCCTCTTTCAGATGCTCCTCGAATTGGCGGAAGTAAGAGTGGATGATCCCTCCCTCGTTCCGCTGGAGCACCATCATTCGGGAGTCGTCCCGCCTGGGCAACGGCTCCTGAGCGATGAGTTCCTCGGGGAGGGGGTAGTCGAAATCTTCGACCTTCATACGCGCGGCTTGCCCGTCTCGATGACGCCGAACTGGATGCGGCTGTGGGCGCCAGAGACGAAGTGATGGAAGGGATGGGACCGAAACACAGGGCTGCCCGGCCTTCCCTTCACTACCACCCGGAGCCTGGCCTTTCGCCCGGCATCTTCTATGGCGGCGACGATTGACCCCTGGGGGCCTTTTGCGACCAATCGCAACGGAGCAATCCCGCTCGAAGCCTCCACCGGCTCATCAAAGAACGGATCGAAGTAAATGACATCGAACCAACCTGCCTCCACCTTCGCCAGATACTCAGCGCAATCCGCCCAATGGGCTTCAATCCTGCGGAGGGCTTCCCGCAGGGCCGGCTTCTTCTCTTCGTAGTGAGCCAGGCCGTGCCGAACCACCAGAAAAACGGGCAGGCAGCGCTCGACTCCCACCACTTTGCCTTCGGGCCCGACGACGTGGCTGGCAACCGCCGCGTCGCTGGCAAGCCCCAGGGTGCAGTCCAGCACCGACAGGCCAGGTTCAAGTCCCATTGCCTGCACCATGGGGTCTCCCCGGCCGGACAACAGGTTGTGCAGCCTTACCCTTGCCATGCCCGGATGGTAGCGGAAGACAGCGTCATCGGTGACGTAGGTAAGCCCTTCCGTCGAGACGACAATCAAGTTTGCGCCCTGTTCGCGTCGCAGCGCAGCTAACGTCAGTCCGTCCCTCGCAACGAAAGGAAGGCTGAACCTCCCGGCCACTTCCTTCGCGAGGGAGAGGACTTCACCCGAAGGACGCCGAGCAGTGGTTACGACGAGACCGTCAGACATCCACTTCCGGCTCAACCGCCTTCCTGTTCCAGGCGGCGAACTTCGTCCCGCTCCCTTATGGCCTCTCTTTTATCGTAGAGGCGCTTCCCGCGGGCGAGGCCGAGCTCTACCTTGGCGTGGCCTGCCTTGAAATAGAGGCGCAGCGGGATAAGCGTCAGTCCCTTCTCCGAGACCTGGCGGGCCAACCGAAAAATCTCGCGCCGATGGAGCAGCAGTTTTCTCTTCCGACGGGGATCAGGATTGTAGCGATTGCCTTGCTCGTAGGGGCTGATGTGGGCCTGGTGAAGCCAGACCTCTCTTCCCTCCACGGCGGCGTAGGAATCTTGCAGGTTAGCCTTGCCGGCCCGCAGCGACTTCACCTCCGTGCCGGAGAGGGATATGCCCGCCTCCAGAGAATCCAGGATGAAGTATTCATGCCTGGCTCGGCGGTTCTGGCAGATGATCTTTTCCCCAGCCATCGCTCAGGCCCAGGTCGTGCCAGGGGCGGAGAAGGTCAGGCCTCCGGCTCTTCCTCTTCCTCCCGCTTGGGACGGATCAGTTCCGGCTCCGCAGCCTCCGTTATCTCCGGGGCTGGAGCCGCTACTTCCTCCACCCGAGGCGGGACAACCGTGGCTATTACCGCTTCCAATTCGCTCAGGAGGGTGGCTCCGGTGGGCAGGACAAGGTCAGCGGCGGTCAGGACGTCGCCGATTTCCAGCCGGCTGATATCCGCCTCGATGGTCTCCGGCATTTGCGCCACTGGGCATTCCACGTGCAACTCCCGGGTGACCTGGTCAACCGTTCCACCTGCCTCCACGCCGGGAGCACGGCCGACGAGGACGATGGCCACGTCCACCCTGACCCTCTCCCGCAACGAGACTCGCTGGAAATCAACGCAGAGGATGGCCTCCCTGGTTGGATGGCGCTGCACCTCTTTCACAATGACGTTTTCCTTCTTGTGCCGCCCGTCCGTCTTGATATTAAGCGTCAGGACCGCCGTGTGGCCGCGGGTGGCAACGTAAAGCCGCTGAAAGTCACTGGCGGCAACGCTGACGAGTTCCGGCTCCTTCTCATGGCCATAGATGACGGCAGGCAGAAGGCCGGTCGCCCGAAGCCTCCTCGCCACCGCACTTCCCTTTTGCTCTCGAATCTCACAATCAAGTTCCAGCTCGCTCATTCAACTTCTCCTTTTCTTTCGACCGGTAGATGACAACGCCTTCCCTGGTGGCGATTCTCACGATGCCGATCTGTTTTCTCTTCTTCTCATACTCTTCCGGTGTATAGCAGAGGAGGTCCATCGCCTCCATTACCTCCAATTTTACCATAACTTCGGGTGCCCTCTGCGGGAAGGCCATCCCGGCAAACACCTCGGAGACAATCACCAGGTCCAGGTCGCTGGACTTCAGGTTGTCCCCCCTGGCCCTCGAGCCGAACGCCAGGACAAGGGAAGGGCTGAACTCTCTCTTCAGCGCCTTGAGATACTTCCGGCGGAAACCGCCTATCCCAATTCGATATCCGTTTGCCCTCGAGCCCACCGGAATACCTCCTTGGCTCTCCGCAGCCGGTCGCGCGCGATCGGCTCGTCGTAAAGCTCCGCCGGAACTCCGTTCGCCGCATCCGGATACCTGGCAGCCAAGTAATCGGGCGTCAAGACCCGCAGGTGCGACAACACCGGCTCCGGCGCGTTGAACGCTTTGCCGAGCGCCAGAACCGTGTGCGTCCTCGCGGGCTCCTCCCGCTTCAAATGGATGTTGAGTCCTTTCAATAGTTTCTCCACCGCCTGCTGACAGAGGAAAGCCGCCACGTCGAACGCGGCGATTCCGATATTCTTCTCGGCATTCCTCAGGTCAGACGCTGCCTGTTTGATCCACAGTTCGGCTTCCGGTCTCATTTGTTGGCTTCTCTTGCGACTGCCGCTTGCAGCCCCGCCTCGAAGTTGTTCATAACTCGACCACTTCCCCCGGCTTCCAGTCGGGCTTCAAGTCCCAGTACCAACCCCCGTCCCCCAACTCCACCTTCCTCGACCCCAGTTCGGAGAGCCGCTTCCTCAAAGCCTCCAGCCGGCGCCGCAGCGCGCCACTGTCATGCAAGACTATCCCGTGATCCAGCACGTCCAGCAGTATCAGAGGATGCTCCCACAGTTCCTTCTCAGTCATGAAGATCGGGTAAGGCTCCGGGTTCAGCCCCCTTGCTTTCAGGGCGCGGAACTCCTCTGATGCCCTGATGGCAGGAAGCAGGTCAACAAACCTCTCCAGCGGGCGCGGCTGCATCCCATCATGCACTACCAGCAAGTCAACGTCACTCTCCGGCCCTGCCTCGCCCCTGGCCACCGAGCCGAAGACGGCGCAGGCCAATATCCGGCCGTCCCCAAAGCCGTCCCTCAGGCGCTGAACGAGCGCCCGAAGAAAGGCTTCGTAGGTGGCGTAGCCGCCCATGTTCAGTCTTTGATTTGCCGCCAAGTCTACCGCCACTTCACCTTTCCAGCCGCTTTCTTCGAGCCTCCCAAATCACGTCGGACATCTGACTGCTACGCCGCATTTTCGGGCGATTCTACCAGTGCCACTCCTTGCGGGACGCTTTCCGCAACAAATATCTCGCAGCCAGGAATCTGCAACCTGCCCGCTGCCGAATCTCTTTCCTCCTTGTTCCGGTATATGCCCATCACCGCCGAGCCGCTGCCACACATCATCGCGCACTCGGCCCCGCTGTCCAGCAGCACCGACTTCAACTTCCGCAGTTGAGGAAAGAGGCTGAAGGCAGCCCTTTCCAAGTCGTTTAAACACGTCTCGCGCAGGGCGGAGACCTGCTCGTGGCGCAAAGCCGTCAGCACCGAAGTCATCTCGACCTTGCCGGTTCGGCCTACCTCATCCCAGGCTTGATAGACCGCCGCCGCCGGACACTCAAAGTCGGGTTTCGCAATCAGAAAATGGATCGGCGGGTTCCCTTCCAGCCTCTGAACTTGTTCCCCTCGCCCGAAAGCCAGCACCGTGCCCCCCAGGATTATCGCCGGCACATCCGACCCTAGCCTGGCCCCAATTCCACACAACTCGTCGGGGGAAAGGCCGAGCAAGTGAAGTTCATTCAGCCCCATCAGGGTGCCGGCGGCGTCGCTGCTGCCACCCCCCAGGCCCGCCGCGGCGGGCACATTCTTCTCCAAGTTTATCCTGATGCCCCCCTTGAGGTCAAGTTCGTCGAAGAGACAGGAGGCTGCCTTGAAGCAGAGATTCTCCCGGCCGCCTGGGACTTGTCTGCTGGCCGGGCCGGTGCAAACCACCTCTACGCCCGAATCGGCCGCCACGAAGGTGAGGACGTCGTGAAGGCTGATGGTCTGAATGATGCTCTCGATGCCGTGAAAGCCGTCCGGCCGGCGTTCGAGGACGCGAAGGAAGAGATTTACCTTGGCATAACAGAAGGCTTGCAGGGTCATTTCAGGCAATACCTCCCGAAAGCGCGTTGGCCAGCCTCGCCAGGTCTCGGAGGGAGAGCTCCTCGGGGCGGGCGGTCAGGGGGAAGCCCAGTTCCATCAGTGTATCTCGGAGGGTAGTTTTGTCCAGGTGGGGGAAGATGTAGGCGAGCGAATTGGCCAGTTGTTTACGCCGGTGCTGGAAAAGTCCGCGGGAGAGAGATTCGAACAGACCAGCATCGGAGAGGGGAAAGGCCGGTTCCTCTCTGAGGTCGAACCGGACCAGGGCGGAGGTTACCCTTGGCCGCGGGAAGAAGCACTCCGGCGGGATTCTCCTAAGGATTTTCACCTCGCTCCACATCTGGACCGCTACCGAGAGCGCGCCGTATTCCCTGGTGCCGGAGGGGGCGGCAATTCGTTGCGCGACTTCCTTTTGCAGGGTGAGGAAGAGGCTGTCGAAATGGCGGCGGTGGTCGAACAGACGGAAAAGGATCGGAGTGGTGATCGAGTAAGGCAGGTTGGCCACGACCCGCCAGGGACGAGCACCGCCGAGGCAAGTTTCGAGATCCAGGGTCAGGAAGTCTTCGCACACCACCAGAAGGCGCCCATCTCCCATGAACCGCTCCTGCAGGGCCCGAGCCAGGCCGCGATCCTTCTCGACAACGAGAAGCCTTTCGGCGTGCGCAAGCAACTCCTTTGTGAGCGAGCCGAGCCCGGGGCCGATCTCGAGAATGTTTAGGGGGCCGTCCGCGGTGGCCTCCCGGACGATATAGGCGGCCATGTTGGCATCTATGAGAAAGGACTGCCCCCTGGCCTTGCTCGGCCGGAGGCCGTACTCATTGAGGAGTTCCCTCGTCTGTTCATAGAGGCTCATTGGGATTCCACCGCCGCCGGCAATGTGGACGTCCATAGGATAACACCTTTGCGCCGAGGACGGAAAGCGGCGAACGAAGTCGCCGATAGGGAAGGAGCGACGTGTAGCGCAGACCTTCAGGTCTGCCAGTTGGTCTGAGGTCCGCGTGCGGCAGGGCTGGCCTACTCCGCCGAAGTAGCCTCCGCTACGAAGGCCGGAAAGCCCTGCGCTACAGGAAGGTCGCGCGATAATGTGGCCGCGGCTGCTCTACCGGAGGGAACTTAGGGGTGGGGCCGCAGCCTCCAGCCGGCGGAATAGGTCGGCAATTGCCGGTGGCCTCCCCCCTTCACTATGAACGGGGGTCCGGGACTATCAGTCCAGTTGCGGGAAGGTTGGTTCAGGCTAGGCGGCCGGAACGTTGCGGATTCCTTCCAGGAAGCCGGCGGCGTCTCGGAAACCGACTATCTGGGCGAGCACGGTCCCCGACTTGTCGAGAATGAGGGTCCTGGGAACGCTCCGGATGCCGTATTTGGAGTCGAGTTGTTTTTCTTTATCGTAGTCCACGAAGACCACATGGAATCTCCTCAGTTCCTGTTGCACCCGCGGGTCGGTGAGGGTTTCCTTGTCCAGTTTCACAGACCAGCCGCACCAGGAAGCACTGAAAATGGCTACGACCTGCTTCCCGTCCCGTTTCGCCGCGGCGAGAGCGTCGTCGAGGGTTCTGTCAGTGACAACTGCGCTCAAGCCGCCGGCACTTCCCAAGAGCCCCGCCATTAGACCCTGACCGGTATCGTATCTTGCCTCCTTGCCCTGCTGCTGCCGGGCCAGGTTAACGTAGATGGCGGCGTTCAGCGCGCCGCTGCGAATCCTTTGCGCCTCCCACGCCACGACGGGCACGCCCGCCTGAGAGAGCCGTTTGGCCTCGTTCTGGTAAGCCCTCAGAGCCTCTTCGAAGGCGCCCTCGGCCAGGAAGGGGCGGTTCAGCGCCAGGTAGCAGTTGCCGATGTGAATCAGGGCTGGGCCCCGCCTCGGCCAGGATTCCATATCCGCCACGATTCTGAGGTCAGAGATGGCCTTTCTCCATCCGGGTTCAGGAGTTGTGGTGGCCATCTCTACAATGCCCCTGATGTAGATAAGCCAGGCTCGGCGCTCGGAGGTGAGAGGCCCAGCGAGAGCGCGGGAGACTGCCTCGCCAAACTGCTCGCCCTCTTGGGTTACGTAGTAGGTGACCTTGGGCCACTCCTCTCGGTTCCTGGGCTCGACAGGCAGGTAGAGGGCGTAGGCCTCCATTGCGGGCAGGTCGGCAGCATGGTAGGCCTGCGCCATTTCCTGCGCGCACCTGGCAACGTTCTCGAAATCGCTCCGCGAGAGAAGGATCCGCATCCAGCGCCGGTAGTCCTCAACTGCCGGTCGCAACATTCCTTTGTCCCGCCATTCGTTGGCGCGGCGGAGATAATCAGATTTCTCAACCTCTTGCTCCTCCTGGTAGGATGGCTGGGCTCCGGCCGAAACGGGGGGGAGAATGGACGGAGGCGCCGTGAGCGCGCCAGCGGTGGGGTAAGCCGACTGATAGTTGTCCTCCTCCGGTGTGAGGACCAAGCCAGGAGGGAGTTCAGGGCGCGTTCTCGCCGCAGTGCCAGCCAGAGGCGGGGCAGCGCCAGATGCCAGCGTGGGCTGGAGTGTGGGGGCAACTGGCGATGGCGTGGCAGTCGGTGCTGCTGGTAGGAGCGCCAGGAGCAGACGCGGATAAGAGGGGTTGCCATCCGCGAGCAGTTGGACATTGGTTACCACCTGATCCGTGCTCAACCGGCTCGAGTCTATCAGCGAGGTGAGCACTAGACGGGCATCGAAGAGGCCCTGGTCACCCTCCAGAGCCTTTATCAGTTCGTCCTGAGCGTTCTGATATTGCCTGGCCGCCATCAGGCAGAGGCCCAAAGCCTGGTGTGCTTCGGCAGAGGTGGGCAGGAGCCTGACGGCAGCCTCGAGGTGGAGCAAAGCCTGGGAATCAGTCACCAGCTTCTCATCTGGGAAGCGAGCCTCCAGCCGGAAGAGGGTCAACCCCATCCAGGTCTGACCCTGGGGACTATCAGGCGCGATCGCCAACGCCTTTCTCAGTTCCGTGGCGGCATCATCATACCTCATCATGTCGAGATAGAAGCAGCCGAGATAATAGTGCGCCCGGAAAGAATCCTGAGATTCCGTCGCTGCCTGTTCTGCATTCGGCAAGGTCATGGAAGCGCCCTGAGAGAAGGCGCGCGCATAAGCCAAAGCAACTCTGGCTCCAGAAAAAGGAGATGCCAGCACCGCCCGCGCAAACTCGATGGCCGCGTTGGCATAATCTTGATGGGTGAGGAACCAATCGCCGGCGGCGAGGTAGTCATCGGCAGGCAGGTCCGCCACCAGGCCGGCGTAAACCCTGACGTCGTCAACCAGGTACTCGACCTTATCCGTTACTGAGAAAGGTTGGTCTTCCTGGCCCAGGTCACCAACTTGGACCCTCACCGGCGCCGTTGGCAGGGTGACCCAAATCGGCTCCTCCTCGTTCACCTTGACCGCCACGCTCGCCCCATCCACCTCCAGCCTGATCGTAGCCCACTCGCCAGCCGGCAGGGCAATGCGGGCTATCTGCTGCTCGTTCCTTCCAACAGAAGTCGAAACGGAGATGCCGGCCTCGTCAGCAAAAGTGGGATCCCCCTCGGCCCGGAAGGCAACCGAAAGCCAGGAATTCTGCCCCACGAGGGCCACCCCGACCTGGGGTCCCACCGCATAGGCCGTCGGCTTGATGTAGTGGCCGGTCACCGTGATGGAGCCTCGTTCCTCTCTGGCGACAGCCTCCTCCGCGAGTTGGCTAATCTGGGCGGAGAAGGAGAGGGTTGGCTGCGGCGGGGTCAAGCGTCCATAGGGCGTGGTCAGGGTCGCTTGGCCAGGGCCAATCATGGGCGACTGAAAAACCTCCTCACGGGGTGGGAGGACCAAGCCAGGAGCGAGCTCAGATGGCGTTTCCGCCGCCCCTCCGGCCGCGGGAGGAATCGCCCCTGGCCCTGTGAGGCCGGGCCCCTGGGCAGTGCCATAACCGATGGGCATGGTCGGCGGGACGCGCGGGGGCGGAGGTGGTCCCATCTCCACCACCTGAATCCCACCCACCATGTTTACCTGGACAACATACTGCTCGGGAAGCGGGGCCGTCGTGGTGATGCTCTCCCTGTCGGAGTAATTCTTTCTCGGCTCATAGGTAAGTCGAGCGGCGCCATCCGACTGGAGCGCAAAGAGATTCTCGGGAGCAGCCGTCCACACCGAGGTGTCGAAGCTCCTCGAGGCGAATTCGTCCAGGATCAGGGCAGAGGGAGCATCGCCCTGCACCCCCAGGCAAAGCCCACCAGGGACGATAAGAAGGATGCCAAGAAGTGCCCAAAGATATGTTCTTCTCATTTTCAATCCCCCATAGCCATGTGACTGGCTTTCTTTGTGCATATCCATCACACGCCGCAAGTTCCCAAGTCTGTTCTCTTCGGGGCGCTTTCGCCCACCCTTCCAATCTATTCCTTAGCGGCCCGTTTGGTCAAAACATCGCCCACGGACTTGCCCAAGAGGCCCGGGAATGAGTCCCACACCTGTGTTGGTTGCTTCCCAGCCCCCCTCACCATCGCTATTCTACCCACTTTTCCTCCAGGTTGCAACAAAAAGACGAGTTTCAAGTCTGAAGTAGGAGAAAGCGACCAGTGGCCGGTGATCGGTGGGCAGTAGCCAGTGGTCGGTGGTCAGATAGGAGATGGCGGATAAGCCGCACTGGCTCTTGGACTGGCAGGATAGGAGGCTAGGAGACTCTCAGACTCTTAGACCTCTGGACTCTAGACTCTCAGACTCTTAGACTGTTAGCCGGAGGATAAGATGAAACTGGGAACAGTGACCTACAACCTGGCGAAAGACTGGGACCTGGATACGATCATCCAAAGGTGCGAGGCCACCGGCTTTGAAGGGGTGGAGTTGCGCACCAGCCACGCCCATGGGGTCGAGGTCGCCCTCGATGCGGCCCAGCGGGCGGCCGTGAGGCGAAAGTTCCAGGACTCTGAGGTCGAACTGGCCGGCCTGGGAAGCACTTTCGAATACCATTCCCTAGACCCGCAGGAGGTGCGGAGGAACGTCAAGGGCACGAAGGAATATGCCACACTGGCGGCGGACGTGGGGGCGCCGGGGATAAAGGTGAGGCCGAACGGGCTGCAAACCGAGGCCGGGGTGCCAAAGGAGAAGACTCTCGAACAGATAGGCTTGGCCCTGCGGGAATGCGCCGAGTTCGCCGAGGGCTTGGGGGTGCAGGTTCGACTTGAGGTTCACGGGCGGGAGACCTGCCGCGTTCCCCACATCCGGGCCATCCTCGACGTCGCCGATCACGACAACCTGTTCGTCTGCTGGAACTCCAACCAGGAAGACCTGCTTGACGGTGGGCTGGTGAAGAACTTTGCCTCAGTGCGGGACAGGATCGCCCTCGTGCATATGCGCGACCTCTACCTCGAGGAATACCCCTGGCGAAGGCTCCTTGGCCTGCTCAAAGAGTCCGGCTACCAGGGCTTCTGCCTGGCGGAAATCCCCGAGAGTGCCGACCCGGAGCGGGTGATGAGATACTACCGGGCGCTCTGGCTGGCGTATTTGGGATAGCCCGAGGGGAGCCGAGGCTGAAGATTCTGGGAACTTCTCTCTGATCCGCCATGATAAATACATACGAGCTCTTTCGTATCCTCAAAGGGGGCTGAAGGCGATGAAAAGGAGAAACTACTACCTGGCGGGCGCCGCCTTGCTGGTGGCAGCTCTGGTTGGGATGGTCGCGTTTCGATCCATTCAGCCCGGCGGGGGCTTTCCTGTCTTGGTCTATGGGCCGGGGAACGCTTCCCAATGGTTCCGCAATTTCGTGGTGGATGGGAAGGTGCTGGAAGCGGATCGGGTGGAGATGGCAAGGGCGGCAGATGGCTCGTTTTGGATCCTTTGGTACGACCGAAAGGACCAAGAACTCTGCCTGTCAAGGTCGGACGATCTGGTTGAGTGGCACGGCAGGATCGTGGTGGGCGGTGCGCTGCCCGAGGCCAGGCTGCCGGGAGCCTACCGACTTGCCGAGTTCAGCCTTTCGGGTGCTCCCGATGGAGCCGTTGTTGCGACCTATAGAGTCGTCAATAGGCCCGGGGTAGGGATCGTCATTCACTTCTATCGCCGGTCACAACAGGGGGTCGAGGAGCATCACGAGGTCACCGGTGCGTTCCTGGTAAGAGAGAAGGCGGAACGCTGGGACTACTATTTCTGCTGTGGAGCGAAGAATGAATACCTGCTTGCCACGCGGGTCTGGGCTGGCCGCGGCTCGTGGGGGCAGGAAGCCCGACTTTGGAGGTCCTCAGATCTGGAGAATTGGCAACCGGTCGGGACCATTCCGCGCGGTATCTCTTCCCTCTTCTACTTTCCTGGCGCTAAACAGCCACACGCGGGAGTGGTAAACGAGGCCGATTTTGAGTCTATCCTCGTTTCTGCGAACGGCAAGGATTGGGCCCTGAAGTCGCCGCCGGAGTGGAAGCGAGGAGTCCGCCCCGACACCCTCTCTTCCGACGGGAAGGGCAACTACTGGGTGTTCGTCCCCAGGGAAGGAGCAGGCAACGGCAATGCCCTGTGGGTTGCACGGTCCGCCGATCTCGAGAACTGGTCCGAGTTGCTTCTGACGCCCGTGCAGGCTGGCACACGGGTGGTGGGGGCTTTCAGTGGGGCTTTCGTCATCGCTAGTCCCGGAACCAGTGACCCGGAGGGTCCTGTTCCCGCCAGATTCCTCGTGTTCACCGAAACAGACCTGAGACTCGATTCGGACAACGACGGACTCACCGATGTCCAGGAATACAGGATGATGACGAATCCGCTCGTGGCGGACACGGATGGAGACGGCACGCCGGACGGAAAAGACCTTAACCCGCTCGCCGCCCCTCATCCCCTGACCACCGTGCAGCAGATCAGGCAAGCAGTGATGGAGAAGATGGTCTCCAAATGGGACACAGAGGTAGGCATGTTTGGTTGCAGAGGGCCCAAAGACAGGCAGGAATTCGCTGGACTAAAACCGGTGGTCCTCTGTCTTACGCCCCAGGAAGAGAGCGAGTACGATAGGCGGTTTGGTACCTGGGGAATGTGGCGATGGTACGTCAGCGATGTGGACATCCACTGGTTGAGTGGAACCGCTACCGTGCGATTCCAGACCTTTTACAATGGCCTATCCGCTCAGTGGTGGTCGGTGAATCTAAAGAAGGTCAAGGGTCGCTGGCGGGTGACCAGCACTAAGATGAAATCCATCGCCTGACGAATCAGCCCAAGCACTGTTCTGAGAGAGAAATGGACGACCAATGTCCGACAAACTTGTCACCGTCGCGTCATCGGTGCTCAACCCAATGTGGATTTATCTTCTCAAGACCAGGCTTGAGGCGGAAGGGATCCTCTGTTGCGTCGCGGACGAACACCTCGACTTCTTTCCCGGTGTGGGAGGGATGAAACTCCGGGTAAGGGAATCCGATGCGGAAAAGGCGCTCGAAATAATTCGCCAGGCGGAGGCGGAACTCAAATGAGTCTGGCTGACTGGCCCGGAGGTCGCCAGGACAGCCGAGAACTGGTATAGTCCTCTTCGCCGTCAATCATGCAAGATACCCAGTTGGAGGTGGATGAACTTGTCCCCGAAGGACTGTCCCAACATTCAGGCCAACCTTAACTCCTGCAACTGCACCTACGCGGGTTGCTCCCGCAAGGGGCGCTGTTGCGAGTGCATCCAGTATCACCTTCGCAGCAACGAACTGCCCGCCTGCTGCTTCCCGCCCCAGGTGGAAAGGACTTACGACCGCTCCTTTGAGCGGTTCATCAGGACCAATTCCTAATTAACCTCGCCAACAAGAGGGAAGGAGTGCACCGTGATTGCGAGGAGCGTTAGCGACGAAGCAATCTTGCCAACGTGCCTCATCGCCCCAGTGAGATTGCTTCGCTTCCCTTCGACAGGCTCAGGGTGGTGAGCAACGCCGAACCACGCTCGCAATGACGAGAGCCCCCACTTCACCGCGCAAGGCACACTGGTACGGGAGAAGCCCTCCTTCGCCCAGGGCGTCCGTCCAAGCTTGGACGGACGCCCCTACTGGCCGATCCCTGAAACCTCCCTTGCCGCGGCTGCGGCGCCCGAGTCCGTGGTTCCTTTCTGCTTGGTCCTGCTCAAGCCTCAAGTTCGTCAGAACCCGACCGAACCCGGGCGGGTCTCAAGCCGCTCTTGCGGGCTTCCTCGGCCCCCTTGCGTGTCAAATTTGCACACTTATGGTAAACTGCCTGGATTGGGCTCGGAGCGGGGCAAGGAATCACTTTCTTTCTCTGAGCCAGGATAGTGCAGCAATCTCACAGAAAAGGAGTAGATAACGGATGGACGACGTTGTGTATCTCTCGAAGGCAGAAATGCCTCAGGCTTGGTATAACATCCAAGCGGACCTACCAAAACCCCTG
>Ga0315294_10003463_pt1 | contig 17176 bp, 15 predicted proteins | sample YL17G13_40_MG_FD_203626 | JGI IMG/M metagenome (GOLD analysis project Ga0315294, IMG submission 203626) | Sediment microbial communities from Yellowstone Lake, YNP, Wyoming, USA - YL17G13_40 | ecosystem: Environmental > Aquatic > Freshwater > Lake > Sediment | place: USA: Wyoming | collected... | reverse complement strand
GTCCGGCGGCCACCAGCAGTTCGGTATCCGGCCCGTCCGCGAAGCAGTCGATGATGTCCTCCGCCATCCAGTGCTCCAGGTAGTAGCCGTAAGCCCTCTGGAGCTTTTTTATCTCTTCGGTGTCTTCCAGCGTCCTGATTTTATCTTCCAGCATTTTTACCTTGGCTTCGAGCTCTTCAATCTTCATTTTTAACCCTTTCTAAATGTAAATCCCGGTTGTCTTAGCCCCCGCCGCCTCGGGGTAAAGCTAACGTTACTGAATGATATTCACCCACCCCTCTATTTGTCAAATCAGGACTATCTCAAATTGGGTTCCGTTTGCATTTGGTCGGTCCAAGATACTCTCCCCCTTGTTCCCCCTGCCTTCGCCGAAGCGGCTACGCGCAGGCAGGCCTCTCAAACACGGTGAATTAAATTGCCCGTTTTTTAACATGTTTGAGAGGGGGAGTGAGTTCAGAGAGGGGGCATAGCCCCCTCTCTATTAGTCTCCCCTCTCCAGCCAAAAATCCTCTGGTTTGCCCGATAAAATAGGCTGGAGAGGGGTTAGGGGTGAGGTATAACGTGAGGTATAACGTGAGGTATAACGTGAGGTATAACGTGAGGTATAACGTGAGGTATAACGTGAGGTATAACGTGAGGTATAAACTTAAAAACCAAATGCAAATAGTACCCGGATAAATCAGACTTGCCTATTTTTATCGACTCTGCTATTTTGGAAATGTCTGCCGTTATCGCGGTAATCGCTTCTTACACATGGATGACAAATTGATTATTAAAAGGCTGGTCGTCGGGTCGCTCTCGGCCAACTGCTTTATCGTCGGCAGGGAAGCCGGAGCGGAAGGCATGGTAATCGACCCCGGCGGCAATAGTGAAGATATCCGCCGGGTTATTGCCGATTCCGGTCTCGATATCAAGATTATCATCCTGACGCACGGCCATTCCGACCATATTGCCGCTTTATACGATATCCAGGATAAGACCGGCGCCGAGGTAGCTATCCACGTCGCCGATGCCGATTTCCTGGAAAGTCGCGGCTCTTTCAGCTCCCAGTTCGGTATTTCTTACAAGACCCCCCACCCGCCGGACAGGTTGCTGCACGAGGGCGATGAGATAGATATCGGAGATATGAGCTTTACCGTGATACACACCCCGGGGCATACGCCCGGGAGCATCTGCCTGCTGACTGAAGGCAAGGTGTTCACCGGAGATACGCTTTTCCGGCGCGGCATCGGCACCACCATGATGCCGGGCAGCAGCCGCAGTCAGCTAATCAATAGCATTCAAACCAGGCTCATGGTGCTCCCGGACGATACCGTCATTTACCCCGGTCACGGCCGGGAAACCACCATCGGCGCGGAACGCCGGGACAATCCTTACGTAACCGGCCGTATGAATAACAGCTACTGGTAATTTTTGTACTCCTTTCTTATGGTTTAATTCGGTTTTGGTTGTTCTACCATTTTAAACTCACTCCCTTGTCCCCCTCTCTCTTTAACTCCCCTCTCCAGCCAATTTAAACACCAGTTCTAACCATGCTTCAGGCTGGAGAGGCCTACCTGCGCGTAGCCGCTTCGGCGAAGGCAGGGGTCAGGGGTAAGGCAAAACTATCAACCAAATGCAAATAGAACCCACTAATCTGGGTATTGACAATCGCGCAAATAGGGCTATAATAATGCTTACCTCACATGAAATAGCTACTTGGGTTAAGTAAAGACGATGGGTATGACACAAGGGGGCTGGAACCGCTAAGTGATATGGCGCCGGCTGGTGCCCTCATTTTTATATGGAAGTCATAGAAGTCCTAAGAAAGAAACATAACAATTTGCAAAGGGGGTAATGTGTACGAAAAAATACTTCTTCCGTTGGATGGTTCAGAAGTCGGTGAAGCTGCCATGGTATTTATAAAGGACTTGCTGACGAAGCTATCAAAAGAGGTAAGTGTGGAAGTCACCTTGTTGCACGTCTTATCACCAGCTTCCCAAAGCTTTTCTATCCATGACGAATCTTTCGATGCTTACTTCCAAAAGGAAGATTATGACAGGGTTAAGACAAAATTCATAGAATACCTGAATGCAGCTGGGGAGGGACCAAGAATCGCAGGTATCAAAGTTAACGTAAGAGTAGAATATGGTGATATTCCGACTCAGATTGCTAAAGTCGCCGAAGAAATGGATGCGGATATGATTGCTATGTCCTCACATGGACACACAGGGATTGGTCTGTCGCCGATGGGTAGTATTGCGTACAAAGCATTGCAGCTGGACACTGACATCCCCATAATTATCGTGAGACCTCCAAAGTATAAGCTAAAACAATAATGGACTGGAGGATGCGGCATGAGTACTTACAGTGGCTTTCTCTCGTCTTTGCTTGAAGCGAGCATTGCCCCGTTTTGAGCAATTGTTTCTAAGTTCTTACTAACACAACTTCTCTCTCGATTGCAGTAACTACATTCCGCACGGACACGAGTTCCTAACGTAACAATTTGACGGAATGTTAAATTCTGTCGCCAGCTCCAAGCTTCACATCGCGATTGCTTCTTGACTAATTTTCCATCCGGGTAGTGCTCCAGCAGAACCTCGGCGAGCTGTGGCCGGGTGAGGGCCAGTTATACCATCCCCGAAGTGTGTGAAATCCTCAGCCGGTCGCGGCTCGGTGACTCCCGGGTACGGAGTGATTTCGTTTTCATTGATCTGTATATTGAATACCCCGCCATATGATTTTAACTCCCGTCCAGGAGTAAAAATATAATAAAAAAGAAAAATAGAAAATCCCGCCCGGCTTATCGTCTGATCGGACAGTATTGTATGTAAATATTTGGTAGGGAGTTTAGTTTAGAGGTAAGGGAGAAATGATGAGGTGATTTATCTGTTAATGTATAATATATTATTGCATAAGTTGAAACATTTATCTTCAATTCTTATAATACTCTCAGGCATTATATTAGAGCACTACGTTAGGATAAAATCATGCTGAGCTGCTATAAAGTTCTTGATTTGACAGATGAAAAAGGGGTTATTTGTGGGAAAGTTCTCGCCGATCTTGGTGCCGATGTCGTTAAAATTGAGAGACCGGGTGGCGATATGGCCCGAAGTACCGGACCCTTTTTTCATGACATTGTTGACCCTGAAAAAAGCCTTTACTGGCTTGCTTTCAACGCGAGCAAGAGAAGTATTACTCTTGATATTGAGACCGCTGATGGTCGAGAGATATTCAAGAAGCTGGTCAGGACGGCTGATGTTATTGTTGAATCTTTTCAGCCGGGGTACATGGACGGTCTCGGTCTGGGCTACCCGATACTTAAGAAAATTAATCCCGGCATCATACTGACATCTATCAGCGCCTTCGGCCAGAAGGGACCGTACCGGGACTACAAAGCCCCTGACATCGTGCTGCGCGCCCTTGGTGGTTTGATATATACCGTCGGTGACCCTGACCGACCACCACTCACCACGAGCTTTCATCATTCTTATTTCATCGGTGCCATGCATGGTGCCGTCGGGACCGTGTTAGCCCTTTTCCACCGGGCCTCAATAGGATACGGGCAGCAGGTTGATGCGCCCGCTCAGCAGGGACTGGCCTTCGTGGGTAATGTTGAATCGCAAGTACCCTGGTTCCTGCAGCATATTATTCCTGGGCGAAACGGCAGAAAACGTTTCCCCGTTCAGCTTAAAGACGGCCGCCTTTATTTCCAGCCGATGCTCTGGAAATGTAAAGATGGTGATATTGCATTCGCGGTAGCCGCTTCTGCCATGACGGCCAGCGCCAGGGGCCTTATCGATTGCATGAAAAATGACGGCATCGACGCTAGCCCCCTGGAGAAGTGGGACTGGCGGGAAGTGCACGAGGGAGAATGGACCCGGGAGGAATTCGATGCTATTCTTGATGCTCTCGGAAAATTATTCGCCCGGCACACTCAAGATGAGCTGCTTAAAATATCTCAGGAAAAAGGTATACAGCTGGGGATTTGCCTTGACGCTGAAGGGGCACTCCAGTTCCACCAGCTTGCGGAGAGGGGTTTCTGGAAAGAGGTGGAGCACCCTGAACTGGGCACGAGTCTTATCTACCCTGGTGGCTTCGCGCGATTCACGGAGGCTGAATGTGGTATTAGACACCGGGCGCCGCATATTGGTGAGCATAATAACGAAATTTATCATCAGGAAATGGGTATGTCTGAAAAGGAACTGGCGGACTTAAAACGACGCCATGTAATCTAGCTGAGGAGATAACATGGTTAAGAAACCATTTGAAGGGTTAAAAGTTATCGACCTGTGCTGGTCGGGGGCGGGGGCTTCTATCATGAACCTATTCGCCCATTATGGAGCTACGGTAGTACGGGTGGAGAGCGCAAAGCAGCCCGACCCGATAAGACGTGTTCTGACCTACACTAATTATACAAAAGAAGACCCGCATACGCTGGAGCTCAGCGCCTATTATGCCTTCAGTCATCCTGCGAAAAAATATGGGATGACCTTGGACCTTAAAAATCCCAGGGCGAAAGACGTATTCAAAAAGCTGGTGGCCTGGGCCGATGTGGTGGGAGAATCATTTCCTACCGGCGTTATCGAGAGGCTCGGTTTCGGCTACGAGGTATTAAAAGAGATAAAACCGGATATTATCATGTTCCGTTCCTGCGGCTACGGGCATACCGGACCGATGGCCAGGCAAGCGGGCTTCGGAATGATATTGTCCGCCTTCAGCATGATGTATTCTCTCAGCGGCTGGCCTGATCGTGACCCTGTGCCGGTATCCAGTTATTATACCGACCAGCTCTCTCCATTATGTGGCATGCTGGCGATTGTGTCTGCCCTGGACTACCGCCGCCGGACCGGGAAAGGGCAATGCATTGACCATTCTCAAATAGAATCGGGCCTCAACTATATGGCGCCATTGATACTCGATTACTCAGCCAATAAGCGCGAGTTAACTTTAACCGGCAATAAATGCAATTATGCTGCTCCTCACGGTGTCTACAGGTGCAAAGGTGATGACCGTTGGGTCGCCATCGCCGTTATAACCGAGGAGGAGTGGGGTAACTTTTGCCGGGCACTGGGAAGTCCGGACTGGACCAAAGACTCCAGGTTTACGACCCTGAAGAGCCGCATTAAAAACAGCGATGACCTTGATAGACTCGTAGAGGCATGGACAGTGAACCTGACGGCAGAATATGTCATGGAATTGCTGCAGAAGGCGGGTGTTGGTGCCGGAGTGGTTGCTAATGCCCGGGACCTGGCCGAGGATGTTCAGCTCAACTATTATGGATTCTTCCGCGAAGTCGAACATCCTTATACCGGTAAGGCAAGTTATTACCATCCCCCGGCCTTTGAGCTCTCCGAAGCCCCCGCCGAAGTCGGGCGGCCTACGCTTTTGGGTGAGCACAACGAGTATATCTGCCGGGAGATTCTGGGAATATCCGTTACCGAATTCGCCCTATTGAAACAAGAAGGTGTTTTTGAATAACGAGATTCCGTTGTTACTTCAGGATACAGGCACAAAACCGGTTCTTGGAATGTTATGCTAAGGAGATATCAGCCATGCTGGACTTTAGTTTTACCGAAGAACAAGAAATGATACGGAACATGGTGAGGGATTTCGGCCAGAAGGAATTGGCACCGGGCTACGCGGCACGAGTCAAAGCCGGGGCAGTCCCTGGCGAGCTTATAAAGAAAATTGCCGACCTCGGACTTTTAGGTCTGAATATACCGGAGGAATACGGCGGCCAGTCTAAAGATGCCGTCACCACAGGCGTTATCCTGGAAGAGCTGGCAAGGCATGCGGACGACGGCGCTTATCTGGTTTTCAACAATTATGCCCAGGTGAACTTTGTCATGCTGGGTTCGGATGAGTTAAAAAAAGAATGGCTGCCAGCCATGGCAAGAGGCGAAAAGATAGTGCTCATGGCAGCCACTGAAGCCGAAGCTGGCTCCGACCTGGCAAATCTGAAGACAACGGTTAGAAAAGAAGGTGATTATTATATTTTGAACGGTGAGAAAAACCGCGTAACTTTTCTCCAGCAGGGACATGCTGCCACCGTCCTGGCCAAGACCAATCCTGCCTCCAGAAGACTCACCCCCTTTCTGGTTCCTTTTGACCTTGCCGGTGTCACCCTGGCTCCTATAAGCGATATGGGCACGGAATCAACTGCTGGCGGGATTTTATCTTTTGAAGACGTTCGCCTTCCGAAAAAATATCTCCTGGGCGATGAAGAAGGCAAAGGGTTTTATGCCGCCATGCGCACTTATGATTGTGTCCGCGCCTTTGGTTCTCTTGAAGCACTTGCCAAGGCAGAAATCACTTTGCGGGAAACTATTGATTATGCCAAACAACGGGTCCAGTTTAATAAGCCCATCGCCAAGTTTCAGGGGGTATCCTTCAGGCTCGCCGAGGCGGCAACATACATCGAATTGGGCAGGTGGCTCTGCTACCGGGTCTTGTGGCTGAAAGACCATGATTTACGTCATAGCAAGGAAGCTGCCATGGTAAAGTGGTGGTGCCCGAGGACGGCTTTCAATATCATTCACGAATGCCTCCTCATACACGGGCACTATGGCTATAGCCGAGACCTGCCTATAGAACAACGATTGAGAGATGCTGTCTTACCAGAGATAGGCGATGGCACCGCCGAGATTATGAAGTCAATTATTGTACGCGAGATATTGGGTAGAGAATTTCTCGATTACTAATAAGTTCTTTTATAAGATTTCCCTGGTGTAACTGGTAATAGAATAATGGCATAATAGCCTCTAAAGCAGGTGGCAGATCACCCGGACTGGGATAGCCCGATTAACAAAAACCGCACTTCGAGGGAGCCGCTGGATAGAGTTGTTAAAATTTACGGGTTTTAATAGAATCTCTTTGAGGGTGTTTGATATTGTTAACCCTTCAAATGGCGGGAGCAAAGACACCATACCACCGCCGGATTCCCGCTGGAGTTTACCCCGATTTCATCGGGGCAGGAATGACAATTGTAGGAGGCCGTGATGGTTGAAGAAAAGCTGGCCAAAATCGTTGGCGCCCGCAATGTAATGCGTGGAGAATCAGAACTGAACGATTACGCTAAGAATTTTAGCTTTGTGAATGCTTTTAGGCCAAGATGCATCGTGAAAGCAGAGACAGCCGGCCAGATAGAGAAGATAGTCAAACTGGCTAACGATACGGCGACACCGCTAGTGCCGGTAAGCTCCGGGCCTCCTCATTTCCGGGGGGATACCGTGCCCGGCACCGGGGGGGCGGTTGTTGTTGATTTGAGCGGCATGAAAAAGATAACCCGGGTGGACCGGACGAACAGGGTGGCCATGTTCGAGCCGGGGGTAACCTACCGCGAACTGATGGCGGCGGTGGCCAAGGAAGGCATGAGGCTCAACTTGCCGCTTCTGCCGCGGAAAAACAAGGCGGTGGTGGGTCATCTGCTGGAGAGAGAACCTCCAGTCATGCCCAAGTATCACTGGGATATCGGCGACCCGTTAAGCTGCTTGGAAATAATCTTCGGGAACGGTGAGATGTTCCGCACGGGGGCGGCGGCAGGGCCGGGTTCCCTGGAGGACCAGTGGGCAGCGGGTGGAGCGCAAAAAGAGGCGGCGGGACCGTCATCGGCATCATGGTACAGGATAATACAGGGCGCGCAGGGGACAATGGGCATCGTAACGTGGGCATCCATTAGATGCGAGTTGTTACCCAGCCTCGAAGAGCCATTTTTAGTAGGTTCGGATAATCTCGACAAGATAATGGAGATGGTGCATTGGCTAATACGGCTCAGGCTGGTCAACGAGTGCTTGGTAATGAACAACTGCGATTTGGCCGTAATCATGGCTAAAAAATTCCCTGAAGATTACCAGATTATCAAGGATTCTCTTCCGACCTGGGCCCTGTTCTGCAACATCGCTGGATATGAATACCTGCCGGAAAAAAGGGTGAGCGGCCAGATAAAAGATATGAAAGCCGCAGCCCGGCGGGCGGGGTTGGAAACGGGGCAGGCGCTGGGGAAAGTTATAGCATCAGAGTTACTGGCGGCGGTACAGTGTCCTTCCAGGGAGCCTTACTGGAAGCTCCGCTACAAGGGAGCCTGCCACGATATTTTCTTTCTAAGCCTTTACGATAAGCTGCCAGAGTTTATCAGGATAATGCAGGACGCCGCCGACGAGGCGGGATATCCGGCATCCGACCTGGGGATTTACCTCCAGCCAGTGGTGCAGGGGACAAGCTGCCACTGCGAGTTCAACCTGTTTTACAACCCGGATAATGCAGGGGATATAACCAGGGTAAAAGAGCTATCTAACAGCGTCACCAGGAAGCTTTTAAACGCGGGGGCTTTTTTCTCCCGTCCCTACGGTGAAAGCGCCGGAATGATAATCAATCGGGACGCCGCAACGGCGGCGGCTTTAAAAAAGGTGAAACTTATTACCGACCCCAACAACATAATGAACCCGGGAAAGCTCTGTTTTTAAAAAATCAGGGCCAGTAAATGCCAAGGAGGAAAGCGAGATGGCGCTTCAAGACTATCGTAAAGAAATGATAATGTGCTGCCGCTGCTCGTACTGCAAGTTCATACCGCTGGAAAAGATAGAGGGCGTGCGGAATGCTTCCGTTTGCCCCAGCATATCGCGTTTTAACTTCCATGCTTATTCCGGCGGCGGCAGGCTGAATTTCGGCATGGCGATGCTGGAGAAGAAAATCGATTATTCAGATAAGCTGTTGGAAGTGGTCTATAACTGCCAGATGTGCGGCGGATGTGATATCTCCTGTAAGTACGGCATGGACATGGAAGTGCTGGACCCGATAAACGAGATGAGGATTCAATGCGTGGATGACGGGCATACCCTCAAGGCTCTCGACGGGGTGATGAACAGGCTGAGGAAACAGGGCACGATGGTGCCGGGAGCGAAGGCGAAAAGGGGAGAATGGGCAGAGGGGCTGGACGTTAAAGACTTCACGACACAAAAGACTAAAGTTATTTTTCACGCCGGGTGTCGGACGTGCTTCGATAAAGATATGTGGAGTGTGGCCCAATCGGCGGTAAAGCTGCTGCAAAAAGCCGGAGCGGACGTGGGCATCGCCGGGGAAAAAGAATTGTGCTGCGGGAGTCGGGCTTACCAGACGGGCTATAAAGAGGACTTCCTGAATCAGGCCAAGAAAAACATGGAGATGTTTAAAAAAGCGGGGGCGGTAGTGCTGGTGACCGGCTGCGCCGACTGCTCTTACGGGTTCAAGGTGCTCTACGACAAGTTCGGGATGAAGGGGCAGCTGGAGGTTTTACATATTACCGAGTACCTGGACAGATTGATAAAAGACGGGAAACTGAAACCTGAAAAGAAAGTGGCCTTGAATGTAACGTATCACGACCCGTGTCACCTGGGGAGGTTGGGGGAGCCATATATTCACTGGCAGGGGAAGCAGATACCCGGCCAGATACGCATCTTCGAGCCTGCAAAAGAGTTCCGGCGGGGGACGCATGGCGTTTACCAGCCGCCGCGGGAGGTGCTGGGGAGCATCCCGGGCATCAAGCTGATGGAAATGGACAGGAAGAAGGAATACGCCTGGTGCTGCGGGGCGGGCGGTGGGGTAATAGAGACGAACCCGGAGTTCGCGCAATGGACGGCTTCTGAAAGAATCAAGGAGGCGGAGGCGAGCGGGGCGGGGGCTATCGTTACCGCCTGCCCGGGGTGCGAACGCAGCTTTAAAGACGCTATCAAGGAAAGCGGCAGCAGCCTGAAAGTTTATGATGTTGTCGAACTGGCGGCTGAATCTATCGGAGAAAGGGGGTAAAGGGCAATGGCTTTAAAGAGAGATTTATACCGGGCGCTGGAGGACGTGGTGGGGCCGGAGAATGTCACTGAAGACCCGGTAATATTATATTCCTACGCGTGGCGGTCGGGGCTGATTGCCACACCGCAGCTTTTCGTGCCGACATTCGAGGCGGTGACCCTGCCAAAAAACACGGAGGAAGTACAGGCAATAGTCAAGCTATGCAACCGCCACAAAATACAGTTCAAGGCATCCAGCACGGGGTGGGGGTGCTACTGCGACCCAACGGGGCCGGGTGTAATAAAGCTCGACCTGCGCAGGATGGACCGCATCATTGAAATTAACGAGAAAAACATGTACGCGGTGGTGGAGCCTTATGTCATTTACGCACAGCTGCAAGGCGAACTGATGAAGAGGGGGCTGGTGTGCAACATTACCGGCGCCGGCAGCAACTGCTCGGCGCTACCGATGGCTGCGCACGCCAACCTCGGGCACATGAGCCAGAGTGCCAGCTACGGCGAGAGAAACCTGCTGGGGGTGGAATGGGTAGCGCCGGACGGGGAAATCGTAAGGTTGGGGGCGCTTGGGTCGTCATCACAGTGGTTCTGCGGCGATGGGCCAGGCCCTTCTTTAAGGGGAATAATCAGGGGCAACACGGTGCCGTTGGGGGGGCTGGGTGTCTATACCAAAGCGGCACAGAAAGTCTACCACTGGGCGGGGCCGGCAACGTTCCCGACAGAAGGGGTATCTCCGGACTATGCGGTGAAAGAAATACCGGCGGGCTTCATGGTACGTTATATCCATTTCAAATCGGAGGATATCATGGTGGAAGCGGTGAGGAAGGTCGGCGAGAGTGAAATAGGGTTTATTTTAATGGGCTTCAATCCGGCCATGGTCAGCGGGAACAAAGCGAGAAACAACGAAGAAGACCTGGAGCTTTTAAAGCGGTACACGGATGAAGTACAGGGCCCGGGCTTTTTACTGATAATTGCCGGGAATTCACCGGACGACTTTGAGTATAAGAAAGAGACACTAGAGCTGATAATGAAGCAGTTCAACGGCAAGTCTTTGAAGGACGTGGAAGACCCGGAGAACGCCGGAGGGTTTATCTGGCGGTTCACGAGGGTTACTGGCTCTTTGAGAGAGACCTGCCGGGCGACAGGGTGCTTCGGGGGAGAGGTGGGGGGCACCGATGTTTTCGGGCTGATGCGAACTTACATATCGAGGGCATCGAAATTAAAGCAGAGCCTCATCGACAAAGGCTTGCTGCATGACGATGGCACCGACCCATTCGTGCAGTCGATAGAGCACGGGCACCAGGGGCACGGGGAACTGCTCATAAGATATGACCCGAACAATCCGGAGTCGGCCATGGCGGCGCGCGAGATATTCATGACGGCGAACATGACGGCGGTAGAGGGAAAATTCGGGGTGCCGCACCATGTATGGAGCGATGAAATACACGATATGTACGGGCCGCACGCGTCAAACTACACAAAGTGGCTGAGGAAGATAAAGAAAACCTTCGACCCGAACGCAGCGTCAGAGTCAAGCCACTATATATCGTCAAAAGAGTAGGGCACGAACGAGGCTGCCGTGAAGAAATTCGCTGCTCCCGGCAAAAACCCCATGGTAATCGGTAAATAGTCGGGATGTTCAACCGCCGCCGGAAATCTTGTTTCGGGATAACAGTGATTTGACAAGGTTTCCCTTGATGATATAATGTATCTGACTAGTAAGAAACATCTATTCCAATATACGGAACGTAAAGATAATAACCGACCTTAAGCCCTTTCGGCGAACAGCATTTAAGAAGAGATACCAGCTTTAAAAATAATATAAGCATTTTCCAAATAAAGGAGGCAGGTGCCTATGAAAGGATAATTAAATGAGTATTGAAGTATATGAAATTTATTATGGAGGCTTAATGCGAAAATGAAAAAAACACTTATGATTCTGATTGCCATGACAATCATCTTAATGTCAGTAGGTACCCTTGCATCATGCTCCAAGACAGAAGGAACACCCGCCAAGGCGACTGTTTTAAGGATGGCTGTACCATGGCCCCCGGGTGACCCCGTCACCAACAATATTGAAGTTTTCATCAAGAATTTCAATGCACAGGCTAACGGCAAATATGTCATCGAGCTTCATCCCGGCGAGTCGCTGGTGAAATTCCCGGATAGCGTCGATGCCCTGAGAACAGGTGCCGTCGAGATGGCCGGTTGGCCTACTGGCGCCTTTGCCAGCCTCGACTCGGCTTTCGCCGCCGCCGAAGTCCCCTTCCTGGCTAACAACGTCGAAGCTGACGCTGCCATGCAGGTGGAGACCATGCCCCTTTATGCCACCGTTATGGAGAAGAAGTTTAATGCCAAGCCCATTTTCTCCTTTACCTGTATCGCTCTGGATGTCATCAGCATCAAGCCGGTTAAAACTGCCGCGGACTGGAAAGGCTTATTGTGTCAGTCCGTATCGCCCCAGTCTGCCAAGTTCATCGAGTACATGGGCGGCTCCTCTGTTCCCATGCCCTTCCCCGATGGCTACCAGGGCATCCAGAAGAAGGTAGTCGATGCCAGCACACAGTCATCTTCGATGATGATCATGTTCAAGATGAATGAAGTGGCTAAATATGTCCTGCGCGGCTATCTCATCCCCGCCAGCCTGATGATATCCATTAACCTGAATACCTACAATAAGATGCCCAAGGACATAAAAGACTTAATCATTAAGCTGGGCAAACAGGCGCAGACCGAAACCAATAACTTCTTTATCGGCGTGGCTCAGCAAAATACCAAGACGCTGACCGACATGGGATGTACAGTCTACAACCTGCCCAAAGCCGAGCGCGATGCCTGGGCGAAGACCTTACAACCGTACGTCGACGAGCTGTTTAAGGACATGGGCGATGATTTTGCCGGTAAGCTGAAGAAAATCGCCAATGATGCCAATACTAAATATCCTTATAAATAGTAAAATAAAACCAACATAAGTCACTCCACCGGCGTGTCGTTTGTTCGGTTATCCATCCTGGTTGGCGGGAAGTCCGGCAATACCCGGGCTTTTCCTGCCAGCCGGGATTGGATTATGAAACGGTATCCTTCCACGCAAATCAATCGTTTGACAGGGAGTGTATATAGTTGCTTAAGAGGGTATTTCTGAAACTGGATAGTATTGTCGATCGGGTAGGTAACTGGGGATTACTGAGCAGCGGAATTCTGATACTGATAATGTCCTTCCTCAGCACTTACGCCGTGGCAAGGCGCTATTTACTGCATAACCCGGATTCGTATTCATACGAACTTAGTACGATATTTTTAACAGCCTGCGTGGTCCTGGCGGTGTCCGGTTTGCAGAGGTATAAACGGCACCTCAGGGTTGATTTCATCGCCAACTATTTCTCCCCAAAGTGGCAAACTGTCTTCATGGATATTATCGGCCCGCTGCTGGGTTTAGTTTATGTGGGGATTATTACCTGGCAGAGCTGGAATAATGCCATGTATTCGTTTAATATCGGGGAAACCAGCCAATCAATCTGGCAAGAGCCGATATATCCCACCAAGTTTGTAATTCCTGTCACCATGTTCTGGCTTTGTCTTGTCCTTATCGCCCAGGTCATACGCGGGTTTATTAACATCATAAAAAGCGATGAGCAGAAGACAGAACCGCAGCAGGATACGAAGCCAAAACCGGATTAATTCTTCGAAAGGGCATTTATTGTGGTAGATCCGCAGACAACCAGCATTATTTGTGTTGCCGGCCTGTTTGTATTGATGATGCTGGGTGTGCCGATAGTCTATTCGCTGGGATTCAGCGCCGTAATCGGGGCGCTTTTATCATATGGCCCTAATTCCCTCCATATGGTGGGCTCGACCCCTTTCAGCGTACTATTCAATTTAGCCTGGACACCCCTTCCTTTGTTCGTGCTGTTAGGGACCATCATCGCCGAATCGGGCATGGGGAAAGACCTCTTCCGCGCCGCCGCTAACTGGCTTTCCAGGGTCCGCGGCGGATTGATTGTGGCCGGCATTATTGGAGAAGCTATGCTGGCGGCAACTCTGGGCACCAGCGCGGCCACTATTATCGTGGTAGGTAAAGTGGCCGTCCCGGAATTCAACCGGCAGGGCTATCACCGGGGATTCAGCCTGGGGGCTTTGTTAGCCGGCGGCGTGCTGGGCCCGCTGATTCCGCCCAGCGCTACTTTCATCATCTATGCCGTCCTGACTAACGTTTCCCTGGGCAAGCTTTTCATGGCCGGAATAATGCCGGGCTTGCTGCTGATCCTCTTCCTTTCGGTTCCTGCAATTTTGCTCTCCTCGCTCAGGCCTGGCCTGGCACCAAAAACCTACAGCGTCTCCTGGAAGGAAAGAATCACTTCCTTAAAGGGCATCTGGCCTATAGTCGTGGTGATGTTCAGTATTCTGGGTTCGATTTACTTCGGCGTTGCCACTCCCACCGAGACTGCCGGAGTCGGAGTATTTGTCGTCCTGTTGATAGCTGTTCTGGCTTTTCGCATGCGCTGGAAGGGTCTGCGTGCCGCTTTGTTGGAAGCCGCGACGGTAAACGGCCTCATTCTTTTTATTATCATTGCCGCATCATTCTATACTTATGTGATCGGCAGCACGAACGTCGCTTCACACTTGCAGGATATGGTCGGCTCCTCATCCCTGTCTCCCATGATGGTAATTGTAATAATAAATATCATCTTATTAATTCTGGGATGTATATTGGACCCCATCACCATCACCTTATTAACGGTTCCCATCTTCGTTCCCTTGATTGTCAGCCTTGGCATGGACCCCATCTGGTTCGGTGTGATATTCTGTGTCAATACCCAGATAGGCCTTATTACCCCGCCCATGGGGGTGGATTTATTTGCCGTGAAGACGATATTCAATATCCCGACGATGGACATATTACGGGGCGTAACACCGTTCCTGCTGTCGGAAATAGTATTTCTGGCGGTCCTGGTAGCCTTCCCTCAAATCTCTCTCTGGCTACCGAACCTGATGGTGACATGACCCGCCCCCGGAAGAGATACCACTTGTCAAGTTAGAGTCGCCAGTATTCTAACCTCAGGAGCCGGTGGGCAGATTGCCCAAAACTGCACATAAGCTTGAATAGTGCAATACCCAGCGGTACTCACTAGCGAGCCATTGGGGATGATTCCCGAACTCTTTTTCACATATTTGCGCTAATTTTGAGGCTAAAAGGTCTAGGTGTATTGTGCTCATGCATTGAGAGGGGTCGGGGGTAAGGCAAAACTATCAACCAAATGCAAATAGAACCTTCCTGGTCTCTCCACTTCCCGCCGTCATTCTCTTTTATCTTAAATGTGACTTTTTTGTGTCAGTTGCGCCGCATTTTGTGATTCAAATGTAAACACGCCGTACTAAAGTAATTTTAGAACTATCGTAAATTTGGTTAACCGCGTGAATACCGTAAGGAACTGAAGGAACTCAAAATCTATCAATAGATACCCGCCCGAATTATGAATAGCCCCGCGGTATTGGCGTGAAGGAGGTATTACTTGGAAACTAAGTTGGAGAATTTCTACCCGCAATTCCTCACCACCGGAGCCGTTGCCAGGCATTGCGGCGTTAGTAAAGTAACCGTCCTGAGGTGGATTGAAAAAGGCAACCTGGTTGCTTTTAGACTCCCGGGGGGGCAAAACCGCATCCACCGGCAAGACTTTTACGCTTTTGCGGCCAAACACAAAATCCCGCTCAGAAACGGCCATCAGGAATAACCCCGGGCACCGGCGACACCGGAAATAGGACAGCTTTCAACCGCCTCCTCATTATAGACCGGCTTCCCCTCCCCTCGCCTGAAAAAAGGGGAAGCCGGTTTCCTTTAAGCACGAATATTCCGCCCTTCTCCCCGGATACTCACAATTTTCCCTTCTTCGTCATTACCTCTTCATTAAAAACACACATATTCAATAACCGCTTGTGATTTATCTGTGTGCTTTTTCCATCGCCGTGTGATTTCTCTGTGACCGTGCTTTCATATACTGCAAACATACCAAACACTGCTAGCACCATATATGCTGACAGTTCCAGTTGCTTGAGAAAAATCTCGGTGAATGGAATTACTCCTGATGGGGAGGTTAGCTTGCAGAACATATCTGGGCAGTGGACTCCGGAATATATCTCAGTCGGTTTTATTGCCAAGCGCTGTGGCGTCAGCAACACCACCGTCCTGCGCTGGATAGGCACCGGTCAGTTACCCGCGTTCAGGCTCCCCGGCGGGCATTACCGTATCGGCAGCCAGGACTTTTCTGAATTCCTTTCAAAGTACAGCATGCCCGTGGGAAAAAATCCTCCGGGAAACCGGATATAAGACCGTAGCTATGCAAATATGATAAATAACAAAAGGGGGAGAGGAAAAGATTATGAGATAACCCGCCATAATTCGGCGCATGGTCTAATTTATCGTCGGGAGGGGAAAAAATGGAAAAACATCAACGCAATCATACTTCAGGAGGTAATATTATGCGCACGTTTTTTAGAAAAATAAATCGCAACAATAAAGGCTTTACCCTGGTGGAACTGCTCATCGTCGTCGCCATACTGGGCGTACTGGCCGCCGTCGTTCTCCCCAACGTTATCGGGCTGGCCGGTGAAGGGCAGACCGAGGCTGCCAAGGCGGAACTCGTCACCGTTCAGACGGCTATGGACACCATGATGGCCAAAACCCGTATCACCACGGTTACGCTCACCGCCGCGACCAGTAACATGACCACCTTCCCTACCGGCAACCCGCTGTACCCTAATTACTTGAGGACAACGACCACCAAGGGTACCTATTCCTGCAGCACTACCGGACTGGTAACCCAGGCGACCACCGGTTATTAGAGGCCCCGGCAACAGCGTGGCGAACAAAGCAAGAAAATGTTCACGTTCGGGCGTAACTGACCCGCTAGAGAATCGTCTCTGACGGGCAGATATCAGGAGAAAATGTATGGCTACAAGGTCATCCCGTATACTGCGAAGGAAAGAGAATATCCCCCGGGTTACCGGTGCCAACTCACAGCGGCTGACCGAGCGCCAGCAGATTGAGAAGACGCTCCGGGAGTCGGAAGAAAAGTACCGGAATCTGTTCGAGAATGCCAGAGACGCGATTATTCTTGCTGATACGGAAACCGGAATAATCGTGGATGTAAATGCGGCCGGATGCCGCCTGCTGGGCCTCCCCAAGGAAAGAATAGTCGGCCGGCACCAGTCTGAATTCCATCCCCCGGCAATGGTTGAAAAGTATACACAGCTCTTTCACGACCATGTCGTAAGGGGGACCGTTATCACCGATGACATCGTCATCCAGCGGGCCGACGGTACCCAGGTGCCGGTCGATATCTCCGCCAGCGTGGTTAAAATGGCGGATAAATCGATTATCCAGGGAGTCCTCCGTGATGTTACCGAACGCAAGCGGGCAGAAG
>Ga0315294_10003461_pt1 | contig 17177 bp, 18 predicted proteins | sample YL17G13_40_MG_FD_203626 | JGI IMG/M metagenome (GOLD analysis project Ga0315294, IMG submission 203626) | Sediment microbial communities from Yellowstone Lake, YNP, Wyoming, USA - YL17G13_40 | ecosystem: Environmental > Aquatic > Freshwater > Lake > Sediment | place: USA: Wyoming | collected... | reverse complement strand
TTTATCCCCTTCTTGACCTTTGCCAGCTAATGATATTCTTAATTGGACGTTTTGAATTTCATTTAAATCAAATCCTTCTGGTAAAGAAAAATTTTCAAAAATTAAAGAAGCAGAATTTAAAGCTTGCTTTTCTTCTTCAGCATTAACTTTAGGAATTAAAAATCCAAAAATCTTTTTCAACCAAGAAATGGGTTCGGTAGTGGTGGTAGTTTCTTGAGGAATGGTGGTGGTCGTTGTTTCTTCTAAAGGTAAAGTGGTAGTAGTGGTAGTTGATTCAATAGTTGTTGTGGTAGTTGATTCGGTAGTAGTAGTCGTCATTTCAGAAGGAAGAGTAGTGGTGGTTGACTCGGTAATTGGAGCTGTCTCTGAAGGAACTGTTGTCGTTGTTGTTTCTTCTTCAATAATCCCTTTTATAAATGCCGAGTTTTCTTCATTAAAATCAGCAAAAGAAGCATTATCAGGTAAATCCTGATTAAAAGCATTTTGGGGATTTTGCCATGTAATATCATTAGAAGATTCTAGAGTATAAGAAGTAGGAAAAATCTTAATCTGGTTTTGGGCTTTAACTACTATTTTTGAATTAAATACAAAAAACGCAAGCAATAAAAGAATTGCTAAAATTGCCAAGGTAATTAATAATCGTTTTGAGAAATTCATCCTTGGGAAATTCATTTCTTTATCTAAGTATATCACAGGCTTAAATAAAAATAAAAAAACAAACTCAATCCAAAGAGAGTTTGTTAGCGAAGCTTAATCTAAATTATTTAATCGCCAAGGCTTCTTCAAGACGATTTATTCGTTTCTCAAGAAATTCTATCCTTTGGGAATGCTGCTTCAGAATAAAATTCTCTATTCTATCAAGACGAACATCTATTTTATCAAGCCTTCTGTCAGTTCCGTCGAAACCCTTCTTGACCATTCTGGCTAAATCTTCAATTGTAATATTTTTCTTTTTCATTATTTATTCCTATTATAAAAAGTAAAGAAATATAACCCAAAAGATTGAGGCAAATATTACTCCAGCTATAAAACCAGAAAGAGCGGAAGCTAATGTCTTGCCTATTTTAAATTTAAACTGCCGTTGCTCCTCAGAGATAAAATCTCTGGATAAATTATTTATTTTATCCATATTTTTTTATTGTTATATTATAATGTATCCCACTCGAAAAATCAATGTTATAATTAATTATACTCAAATAAAAAACAAAATCAAGCAACTTGGGTTTAAAAAATTAAAAATTAAAAATTAAAAATTATATGAAGTGCCCCCAGGAGGAATCGGACCTCCATCAGCGGCTTAAAAGGCCGATGCTTTTCCGTTAAGCTATGGGGGCGTTAAAGAAATAATATACCATATAAAACACTCTCTTGATGTCATTGCGAGCGAAGCGAAGCAATCTTATACTATTGTATATGCCTCAGAAATACGATAGAAATACAATTGAAATACAATTGTCATTGCGAGCGAGGCATTAACCGAGCGTGGCAATCTATGAGATTGCTTCGTTCTCCCGCTTTCGCGGGAGTCCTCGCAATGACAGAAACTTCTAACGGGGTTTATCAATGCGGCGTTCAATGGGAAGAATTATCAGATTAATCAGCAGAACAAAAACAGTGGCAAAAATCGCTATCCAGTAAAGACCTAAACCTACAGCCGAGCCAATAGCTGCTGTCACCCACATAATAACTGCCGTTGTTAATCCTTTTACCTTCCCTTCTCTCTGCTCAAAAATGATAACCCCAGCACCGAGAAAACCAATGCCAACAATAATTTGCCCCAAAGTTCTGGAAGGATCTAAACTGGAATTCCCTAAATACATAGACATACTCAATCGAGAAATCATGACAAATAAAGCTGAGCCTAAACTAATCAAAGCGAAAGTTCTCATCCCAGCTTCTTTTTGCACTAATTTTCTTTCTATGCCAATCAAAATACCTAGACCTATGGCCAGAAGCAAATCGCGTGAGCTCATTAATAAAATACTTGACGTTATATTCATACTCTGGGTATTATAACAAAAATATGAAAAAAATCAAGAAAATCAAAGAAATTCAAATCAAAAGGGCACAAATCTTAGATTTAATCAGAAATTTCTTTAAAAAAAGATGTTTTCTTGAAATTCAAACTCCAATCTTGACCAAAGATATTTCTACAGAACCCTATATTGATCCAATGCCAGTAAAATTCTCTGATGATAAGAATAAAATTTATCACGGTTATCTAATTACCTCGCCAGAATATTCCTTAAAGAAACTTTTAGCTCTTGGTTTTGATAAAATCTTTGAGATTACCAAAGCCTTCAGGCAAAAAGAGGCCTTTGGAGGTTTGCATAATCCGGAATTTTCGATTTTAGAATGGTATAGAACTCATGCTGATTATCGCCATATTATGAAAGATACTGAAGAATTAGTCTATGACTTAGTCAAAAAACTTCATCATCATCCATATTTTTTTTATCAAAGACAAAAAATTGATGTTTCCCTGCCCTGGTTGAGAATTTCAGTCAAACAAGCTTTTAAAAAATATGCCAAAATAAACTTAGATAAAACTAATAATCTCAATTCTTTTAAAAAAATCTCTCGACAAAGATGTTATGGGATAGACCCCGCTTTTAACGGGGCAAGTTGGAACGATTTATTTTATTTAATTTTTCTCAATGAAATCGAACCACAATTACCTAAAGATAAAGCTATTATTTTATACGACTATCCCCTGCCTCAAGCGGCTTTAGCTAAAAGAAAAAACAAAAAGGGTTTTTATGCTGAAAGGTTTGAAACCTATATTGGAGGCATGGAAATCTCTAATGCTTTTTCTGAATTATTAAATTGGCGAGAACAATTAAAAAGATTAAAAGAGGATCAAAAAGTGAGAAAAAGATTAAAGAAAGAATTTATTAATATTGACAAAACCCTTATTCAGGCGCTAAAATCGGGGATATTGCCAACTGCTGGTAATGCTTTAGGAATAGATAGATTGCAAATGCTGTTATTAGATATAAAAGATATTGATGATTTACTTCTTTTTCCTGCAAAACAAATGTTTAAAAATTGACAGCGCAGCTGTCATTGCGAGGCCGAAGGCCGTGGCAATCTCTAAGATTGCTTCGTCGCTACGCTCCTCGCAATGACATTCTAATTAAACTTCAAATTTACTACTATGGTTTCCACTTCAGATTTTGAAAAAGGAATGGTGATTAAAATGGACAATGATCCCTGGCAAATTGTTGATTTTCAATTTGTTCATCCTGGTAAAGGCTCAGCTTTTGTCCGCACTACTTTAAAAAATCTTAAAACTAATAAAGTCTTGGATAAGTCTTTTAAATCAGGCGATCGCTTCGAGGAAATTGAATTTGAATATAAAAAAGCTGTCTATCTTTATAAAGATAAAAAAAATGCCGTTTTTAGTTTAAAGAAGAGTAATCAAAGAGTAAGTTTACCATTAGAAAACGTTGAAAACGAAGTTGCGTACTTGAAAGAAAAATCTAATATTGACTTAATTTATATTGGCGGTGAACTTAGTGGTCTTAATATACTCAAGAAAGTTTCCTTAAAAGTTATTGAAGCACCACCAGCTATTAAAGGTGATACTGTAACAGGTTCAACTAAAACTGTCACCTTAGAAACAGGTTTAAAAGTAAACGCTCCGATTTTTATTAAAGAAGGGGAAACAATTTTAGTTAATACTGAAACCGGTGAATACGCTGGCCGGACATAGAACTATATACTGTATACCGTATTCTGTATAGTGTATTGTCATTGCGAGCGAATTAAAGCCTTTAGCCGCGAGCGAAGCGTGGCGGGAAGCAATCTTATACCATTGTATATGCCTCACCAATATTACGTTTATATAATGACTAATATAAAGAATACTGTATTATACACTGGAGTTACTAATGATATTTATCGAAGAATATTTGAGCATAAGCATAAATTAATAGAAGGTTTTACCAAAAAATATCAGATTTCGAAGTTAGTTTACTATGAAGTATTTGATAATATAGAATTCGCCATAGCAAGAGAAAAACAGATTAAAGGTGGTCCTAGAAAAAAGAAAATAGAATTAATTAAAAGTATAAATCCGCAGTTTATCGATTTATATGATACTTTGTGAGATCACGAGATTGCTTCGGCCGTCGCAGACGGCCTCGCAATGACTGTAAAGAATCTTTCCTCTATACAGAATACTGAATACTGAATACTGATCACGCCAGGGTTTCCCTGGTTCTTTTTGTTTTCACCCAAATCGCTTTTCTATTGGGGTTTTTTAGATAATTGAAAAAAGCGTGAACATAAGGAAAGACATAATAAGGAGCAATAATAGGAGCAATGAAGAACATAAACAAGCCTAAATCTATTAACTGATGGTAAATGTCTTTTTTATTATGACCCGTAGAATTAATATACTTCCAATAGTGGCGAAGTAAAAGAGAAAGAAGAATGAAAGAAGGAATAGGAATCAGAACAACTACAAAGCTCAGTAAATCATTTAAAGGGTTCCAAGGGATTACTACCATAGAAGAAAGACGATATAAAATAAACGATGAGAAAATCATTTTAAATATTCTTAGGATAAACAAAGAAGTAGCTGATAGAATCAAGGGATAATAGATAGCCCAATCAACAGGACCATGAATAGTTAAACTTAAAATCATTTTTTTAATTCGCCATCTTTTTTCTTTATTAATAGTTTTGTCTTTTAATTCAAGAAATAATTTTTTGATAGTTTGCATTAAACCATAACTCCAACGATATCTTTGACGATAATAAGCTTTAATCGTGGCTGGAGTTTGCTCAGTTGAAGGATAAGGTAAATAAACTCCCCACTGGTTAAAATCCACATGTAGTCTAACGCCTAATTCTACATCTTCTGTTAATAAATGATTATCGAATCCTTCTTTATGTTCTAATAGACTTTTATGAATAAACATATTAGTACCACCCAAAAATGGCATAAACAAAAAAATAAATGGCAAAACATACTGATGAGAAAAAGCTTGGCTTAAAGCCGCGACTTTACAAAAAGCTGATAAAGACCAAAAATTACGAATTTGATAAACAGGTAATTGAAATACCTGTTTTTTATGATCTAAAAGATAAGCTTTAGCTACTGCTAAAAAAGAATCTGAGTTAGGTCCAGCTTCGGCATCAAAAAAAGCACAAAAATCAGTCTCTTCTGATAGATAATTTAAAGCGTAATTTAAAGCTCGACCTTTCGTAGAAGGCACCTCATAACCCAAGCGTTGACCATTAATTTTCCCATCAAAATCATAAGGCACTTCAATAAAACTTAATTTTAACTCGGGAGATTGGGTTTTAAATTTCTCTATCATTTGTTCTACTACATTTCTTGTGGTTATTTGATCAGGTTTGGCTCTTTTTCTTTCTTTTTCATCCACTATTACTTGGATTTGATATAAATTAAGCGGATAATTAATTTCTGACATCTTTAAAATAGTATTGGCAATTACTTCTGATTCATCCAAAGCTGGAATGAAAATAGTAAAAAAAGGTAATTTCTGGTTAGTGGCTAGCCTAATTTTTTCTAAATCGTTAATAGATATTTTTTCAATGTGTTTCCATTTTTTTGACCCCCAGAGAAAATAAGAAAACAGACGAATAAAAAAAATGCCTAAGATTACGGCAATAATATAAGAGAAAATGCTACTCGGAATACTTAAAATAAAATGCAATATCCGAGAGCCAGACATTAATTGAGCAAAATAAGGTATTGCCATACCAGAAGAGAACATAGTTTTAATTGATGACTTTTAATATGTCTTTAATATTTTCACTCACATAACCTTTAAATAAATGACTCACTGCCTCTTTTTCACAAGATGGCGTATTGGAATTAGTAACTAAGAAAATATTACAATTAAGTATGGCTGGCAAAGCTAAATCCAGTTCAAAAATATCACCTATCACTAAAGTTTGTTGAGGTTTTGCAAAGGTTGTATTCCAAATCTGATTGAAAACGTCAAAATATTTTTTTCTTCTTAAAAAAATAACTCTTTTCAAACCATTTATCATCATAGTTTCTGGAACGGCTTCAAAGCTGGAATCAATAAAATATTTTTGCGCATCACCAAAAAGTTTAATTTGTTCTTTGCCTTGAGGATTTAATTGCTCTATTTTATTAGCAACAGCATCTGAGTTGGAATTAGTTACGATAAAAACAGGTATTTTTTGAATCAACGTCTCTAAAATCTCTTTTGCTCCTTTTTTAAAAACTATGCCACTTTTTGAATAATTATGCTGAAAAATCTGCCGAAGAATATCATCTCTTTCATTTATATCCATTAAAGCTCCTCCTTTATCTAAAAGAAATTTAGCTATAACTGTCGCTAATATATAATCATCTGCATTTGGAGGAGCAACAATTTTCCCTTTATATTCCCAACCATATTTATCAGGATTTTGTAAAATTTCTCTTTCTGCCTTTCTCTATTCTTCATCTATATCTTTCTTGTTTAAGAGATCAGCAATATCTTTTTTAAAATTAATCAAAAATGGTTTTGCTTCTTGATCTGCCAACGTTAAAGTACCATCAAAATCCAAAACTACAATTTTATTCTTCATGATAAATTAATTTCTAACGGGGGTCAATTTTTAGACCATCACCGAATTTTCGAGGAATAATATGAATATGAGCACGGTGAGCAATACCTGATTGGGCAGCTTCTCCTTGATTGATTAAAAGATTATAACCATCGGCCTTTATTTCTTTTATATGTTTTTCTGCTAAATCACGAGCTATATTGCACATCTTTTGCCATTCTTGTTCAGGCATTTCTCCTGTATTAGAATAATGATTTTTAGAAAATACTACTAAATGTCCTCTACTGATAGGATTAATTTCGAAGATAGCTAAAAAATTTTCATCTTCATAATATTTTTTAGCAGGAATTTCTCCTTTAGCAATTTTACAAAAAACACAATTTGGGTCTAACATGGTTTTAAATTTTAATTTATTAAGGTTGTTTCTTTTGTCATTGCGAGCGAGCCTTTAGGCGAGCGCGGCAATCTAATAGATTGCTTCGTCGCTACACTCCTCGCAATGACACTATGGAACAAGGTTTATTGGTTTACCTTTCAAATAACCGTCTATGTTTTCTATCGTTGTTGCCACAATGCTTTCCAATGCTTCTTCGGTGTTAAAAGCGTTATGAGGAGTGATAATAACATTATTCAAATCAATGAAAATGTGATTGAGAAGAATGGTTTTTAATTTTTCTGATTCGGTTATTTTTCCTTTAACTAAAAGCTCTTGTTCTTCTTTAATGTTCTCTTCTTCTTCCAGCACATCTAAAGCTGCTCCGGCAATTTTACCTGATTTTAATGCTTGATAGAGGGCTTCTGTTTCAATGACTCCACCCCGGCTCGTATTGATAACATAAGCGCCTGATTTAATCAAATTCATATTATTTTTATTGAGAAGATGATGAGTTTCTGAATTATAAGGAACATGTAAGGTAATGATATCTGAATCAGCTAAAAGTTTTTCTAAAGACACATATTCAAAGCTTAATTGTTGGGATAATTGATCATTGGGATATTTATCATAAGCCAAAACTTTCATTTCAAAACCATTAGCTATTTTTATTACATTCGTTCCAATCCTGCCAGTGCCTATCACGCCGATAGTCTTATTAAAAAGTTCTCTTCCTTTTAATCCCTCTAAATTAAAACTGCCGGTTTCTCGTACTCTATCATAGGCATCATAAATTTTTCTTATCAAGCAAATCATCAAACCAATGGTGAACTCAGCTACAGTGTGAGAACCATAACTTGGTACATTAGACATTAAAATCCCTTTTTCTTTGCAAACATTGATATCAAGATGATCAAAACCAGTAGAACGTGTAATAATTATTTTTAAATTCGGCAACTTTTCTATTACTTCTTTTGAAAATTGAGAATTAATGAAACAAGATATAATTTCATAATCTTTAAATTTTGAAACATTATCCAAATTCAAAGCTTCTGGATATAAATCAACCATTTGTAAAGATTCAGGAAACTTTTTTAAAGCTTCTTTTTCCCAATCAGTTGTTTCCAAAAACGCAATTTTGTTCATAAATATATTATATTACGGAAGTTCGTATTTCTTTTTCGCTCCTGATATTCCGCCAAAGACAAATATTACTCGCTCGCTTCGGGAAACCTTCCGGAATGTCGCTTCGCTCAGTTCCGGCTTTCCTCTCGCTCGCTTCGTTTATTTGTTCCTTTGGCTCCATAATGTCGCTCAAACGAAATATTCACTTCCTTTGAAATATCGAGCGAGTCTTAACTGGCGCGAATGCTTCAGGGGAGGGGTCATCTATTTAGGGGTTTATTATAAACCCCATATTAGATAGGGAGAGGTGAGCGAGGCTCCTCCCCTGCTAAATGAGCGACAGTTTAAGACGAACTCGATAAAATTTCAATTACTCTATTATATTTTACCATTCTTTCTTCTGGTTGAGGAGCTCCAGCTTTTAATCCCCAAGCGCCACTGGCAACAGTCAAATCAGCAATAAAATCATCTAAGGTTTCGGCGCTGCGATGACTCACAATAATTTTTATTTGTTTTTGATGAGCTAAAGCAACGGTTTTTAAAGTTTCGGTAATGGTTCCAATTTGCGTGGGTTTAATGATAATCCCAGAAATGGCTTTCTGTTCTGCGGCTTTGGCGAGTAATTGAGGATTTGTCACTGTTAAATCATCGCCAATGACAATTGTTTTTCTGGCAAAAAGAGAGGTTATTTTTTGAAAATTCTCAAAATCATTTTCTTCAAAAGGGTCTTCTAAAGAAATAAGCCCATATTTTTTGATAATAGTTTTATAAATATCTAATAATTCTTCTCTGGAGATACTTTTATTAGGAAACAAATAGTAAATTTTTGTATTTTTATCATAGAAAGATGAAGCGGCAACATCAAGAGAAAATCCTACATCTTTTTCTAGTTTTAACTCTTTTCTGATTTGAGAAAAAATCTCCAAAGGTTTCTCGTAATTGTTTTCTGGCCTGCCTGCGCAGGCAGGTATTAACAATCCTCCTTCATCGCCAAACTTGTTTATTCCATATTCTTTAAGAAAATACTCTTTTAAACCGGCAAAAAATATCTCAGCCAATTCTAAAGAAACTCTGGGATTATCAATTTTTGGAACTAATAAATATTCTTGAATTTTTGGGCCGTATGGAGCATGCTGGCCGCCATTAATAAGATTAAAAAGAAAAAAGGGCGAAGTAACTTTATTCAAGCTATTTTTTAACTCTGGCGCTATGATGAATAATTCCTCTCTTAAATATTGCCAAAGTTCTAAACCATGTATTTCAGCAGCTAAACGAGCAAAAGTTTGGGAGAGAGCCAAAGTAAGATTACCGCCAAGATTTTTTTTATTGTCTGTACCATCTAATTTTAAAAGAAAATTATCAAAATCAATTAAAGATTCAAATTCTTGTTTTAAAATTATTGGTTTTATTTTTTCAAAATTCAAAAGAGCATCTTGAGGGTTAACCAAAAAAGCTTCTCTTTCACCTCGACTTTTACCATGAGGCACACTAGAAAAAACCTCAAAAGGTCCACTTCTCATCATTGCTTCTAAAGTATCTTCTCCTCGAGAATCTTTGATAATCTTTAACGTGATCTCGCCTATTTTAATCATTGTTTTATTTTTGCGAGATGTAAAATAGTTTTTATGACTGTATCTGGATTTAAAGAAATAGCTGTTATCCCTTCTTTTACTAGAAATTCAGCAAATTCTGAATAATCAGATGGTGCTTGGCCGCAAATGCCCACATATTTATTTCTTTTACGGCAGATGCGAATAATATCGGCGATCATCTTTTTTACAGCTTCATTATTTTCATTGGCAATATGAGCTATAGTAGCGTTATCGCGATCAATTCCCATTACTAATTGTGTTAAATCATTGGAACCAATGCTCATGCCATCAAAAATATCCAAAAATTCATTAATTAATAAGACATTGGAAGGAATTTCTGCCATCACATAAATTTTTGTTTCTTTGAGGTATTTTTTAATAATCTTTACCACTTTTTTTCCTTCTTCTGGAGTGCGGCAAAAAGGCACCATCACGCTGATATTCTTTAAACCAAATTTCTCGATAACCATTTTCATCGCTTGGCATTCCATTTCAAAAGCTGGTTGATATCGAGGATCATAATAACGCGAAGCGCCTCGCCAACCTAACATGGGATTTTCTTCTAATGATTCAAATAATTCACCGCCAATTAATTGTCGGTATTCATTGGTCTTAAAATCCGAGAACCTGACAATCACTTCTTTGGGATAAAAAGCAGCAGCAATTTGAGCAATCCCTTCTGCTAATTCTTTGATGAAGAAATCTTTTTTATTCTTATGCTCAATAGTCATCTCAGCAATTATCTTCCTCAGCTTAGTATCTTTTAAGTCATTATAATGGTACAAAGCCAATGGATGAATGCGAACCTTTTCCGCAATAATAAATTCTTCTCTGGCTAATCCTACGCCATCATTAGGTATTAGAGCTGTTTGGAAAGCAATTTCTGGAGCGCCGATATTGACTGAAATTTTTGTTTTTAAATGAGGAATTTTCTTCAATTCATAAGTTTTCATTTTAAAAGCAATCTTACCAAGAAAGATTTTTCCTTCAGCTCCAGAAGTACAATCAACAGTAATTTCCTGGCCATTTTTTAAAACTTTAGTGCCTTTGCCAGTGCCTACAATACAAGGTATGCCTAATTCCCGAGAAATAATAGCAGCATGACAGGTTTTTCCTCCTTCATTAGTAATAATAGCTGAAGCCAGAGGCATAGCTGTGGTCCAATCTGGATCTGTCATTTTAGTGACTAAAACTTCTCCTTTTTTAAATTGGGAAAGTTTATTAATGTTTTCAATGATATGAACCTTGCCAAAACCGATTTTATTGCCAATAGCAATACCGCTTATAATTGGTTTTTTCTTAGTTTGAATTTCATATTCTTGGTAAAATTTAGAAGTATCAAGTGAGTGCACTGTTTCCGGTCTTGATTGAACAATAAATAGTTCGCCAGTTTTTCCGTCTTTAGCCCATTCCACATCTTGAGGCGTCCATCTTTTGTTTTTCTTGGAGTAATGATCTTCGATGATTAATCCCCATTTTGCTAAAGTTAAAATATCTTTATCATTCAAACAAAAACGTATTTGCTCTTTTAAAGAGACCGGCGCTTCTTTAACCCCGCCATTTTTACTGTAAATATATTTTTTAGTTTTTCTCCCCAAATCTTTTCTAATAATTGCCTCGTAACCCTCTTTTAAAGTAGTCTTAAAAACCAAAAACTCATCCGGAGTGATTTTACCTTTAACAATCATTTCTCCTAACCCAAAAACACCATTGATGACGATGATATTGGGAAAACCTGTTTCTGTATCTAAGGTGAACATTATTCCGGCAGAACCGATATCAGACCTCACCATTTTCTGAATGCCTACTGATAAACCGACTTTCATATGCTCAAATCCTTTTTCTTCCCGATAGCTGATAGCTCTGTCTAAAAATAGAGAAGAAAAACAATTTTTCACTGCTTTGAGTAATTCTTCTTCGCCACTAATGTTCAAATAAGTTTCATGTTGGCCTGCAAAACTGGCGCTGGGTAAATCTTCAGCTGTAGCAGAAGAGCGTACTGCCACTGTTACATTTTCTTCTTTGAATAATTTAGACAGCTTTCTATAATTTTTAATAATTTCTTTCTCCAAATCTTGAAAAAGAGAAGTTTTTAAAATGAGAGTTCTAATTTTTTTACCAGCTATTTGTAAACTTTTAATACCTTGCCTGCCGGCAGGCAGGCTTTGATGATTAAACTGTGATAAAATTTGTTCTATTTCTTTTCGTATTCTTCCTTTTTTTAAAAAATCAAAATAAGCTTTAGCAGTAATGGCAAAACCATTGGGAATATTAATTCCTGCAGTCGTAAGATAGCGATACATCTCTCCTAAAGAAGCATTTTTCCCTCCTACCAAAGGCACATCTTCAATCGTAATGTCTTTAAACCAGCGAATATATTGAGACATAGTAATTAGTAATTTATAGTAATTGAAAATTATTATGTTTAATGTTTTCTAAAGAACTCTAAAAGTTTCTCTATGGGCCAACTATTTATTATATCATTTTTTGTTGCCCAACCGCGACGAGCTTGAGCAATACCAAATCTCATAAGCTGCAAATGATTACGATGATGAGAATCAGTATTGATAACTAATTTTACTCCTTTTTGAATAGCTTTTCTAATATTAGTATCTTTTAAATCTAATCTTTCTGGAAAAGAATTAATCTCTAAAGCGGTTTCTGTTTCTCTCGCTATTTCTATAATTTTATCAATATCTAATTGATACTCATCTCTTCTATTAATCAAACGGCCAGTAGGATGAGAAATAATCTTTACATAAGGATTTCTCATTGCCTTAATCATTCTCTGGGTCATTTCTTCCCGAGTCATTTTCATACTTGAATGGATGCCGGCAATCACATAATCTAATTGAGCTAAAACTTTGTCATCAATATCTAAAGAGCCGTCATTTAAAATATTGGCTTCGCAGCCATGTAAAATATAGAATTTAGAATTTAGAAAATAGAATTTAGAATTAAGTTTTTCGATAGCTTTATGCTGGGCTAAGAGCTGTTTTTCATCTAAACCATTTTCTATCCTCAAAAACTTTGTATGATCAGAAATGCCTAAATATTCATAACCCAAAAGTCTTGTTGCTTCTGCCATTTCTTCAATGGAGTTTTCACCTCCATTCCAATCAGAATGGCAGTGCAAATCGCCTTTAATTTCATTATATCCTATAATTTTAGGAAGTTTTCCTTCTAAAGCAGCTTCGATTTCACCAGTATTTTCTCTTAATTCTGGTTCAATATAAGGTAAACCAATAGTTTGATAAACTTCTTCTTCGGTTTTGCCGGCAATTAATTTTTTACCTTTAAAAACACCATATTCATTTAATTTCAAATCCTTCTCAATGGCGAGTTTTCTGGTTTTAATATTATGTTCTTTGGACCCAGTAAAATATTGTAAGGCCGAACCAAATTCATAATCATCAACCACCCTTAAATCAACATCAATTTTTTTATCAAATCTAACTGATGATTTGGTCAAACCATAATCCCAAACTTTTATTATGCCGTCTAAATTCACAAAAGCATCCATTACTTTTTTGGCACCGTTTTTTGTTCCTTTTTTAATGGTAGCCAATAAATCAATATCACCAATTGTTTCTTTCATCCGGCGCACAGAACCAGCAACAGAAATTTTGTCAATCTCTTTAATCTTTTTTAATTGACTGATAATATCTTCTGCTAAAAATAAAGCTTCGCTTAATAAAAATCTTCCTCGAGAACGTTTTAAAAAGGCAATGCTTTCTAAGATATTTTTTTCAGTTTTTTCTCCAAAATTCGGCAGCTTTCTTATTTTTCCTTGCTGAGCGGCTTTTTCTAAATCTTCCAAATTAGTAATTTTCAGATTTTTATACAAAGCACTGATCATTTTTGGCCCAATACCTTCTACTTGAATCAGTTCTTCAATATTAACCGGCATTTTGCGATAATATTTTTCATACTCTTTGATTTTTCCAGTTTTAAAATACTCAATAATTTTTTTGGCAATATTTTCCCCCACTCCAGGAATTTTTTTTAATTCTTCTTCCCCGCCTTTTGCATAAATATCTTCAATATTTTCACTTAAGCCTTCCAAAGATAAACCCGCTTTCTCATAAGCTTGAGGTTTAAAAGGAATATTATCCATTTCTAAATAAACGGCTATTTGGTAGAAAATATTGGCAATCTCTTTATTTTTCATAACTCTTTATATCCCCAGGTTATCCACATTTTAAACTTGACATCTTCTCACAGCTTGCTATAATGAAAGTGCTATCATCTGAAGGAGTTGATCGACGCAAGTCTTTCAGTTCTAACAGGTGGTAGCATTGCTACCATTTAGACGGATTAGAGGATTTCGGTCCTTTAGTTCAGACAGATGGTAGCATTTTTTTATCCTCGCACCAAACAGGCTCGGATATGTTGCCACAAAAACACGCTATCGTCCCGCCCAGCGAGCGGGACGCGCTCGAGCTCGGCCTCGCTCCCGAGCACTCAACGCTTTGAGTGCTCGGACCCTGCCTGCTCGGCCTGCGCTACGGTTTTTATAACAACATATCCTCGCCTTTTTAAAGAGCGAACCCTTTTCTCTTGAGCGACATTATGGAGCCAAAGATACAAATATACGAAGTGAGCAAGAGGAAAGCCGGAACTGGAGCGAAGCGGAATTCCGGAAGGTTTCCCGAAGCGAACGAGTAATATTTCGAGCGAAGCGAGAAACAAGGTTCTGCCGAGCAAGGCGAGGCAGGTTCTTATTTGTCTTTGGCGGAATAGCAGGAGCGAAAGAGAAAGAATAAGCGATAGTTACCCTTCCAGTAATATTTCTGCTTCTTTTTTCAAACTAAGTATTCTTTTTTCTGGAATCCTTGCTTTCTTGGCGCATTTATTAATATCAATTGATAATAAATCCTGAGCCAACATTATTTGCTCCTGACCGCAGACATTTAATAAATCACCTTTTAAAGATGGAAGAATGGTTATGGGATAAAATTTATTTGATTCAATAACATATTCTAATCCCCTATCCATTGGATAACGCCAACCCAGCAAATCTATTTTCATACATTCAGCATAACGAATGGCTTCACTGGTAAATTTAGTATTGGTAATTAGCATGGGTCTGGTTTTCAATTTTTTCAAAGATGCTTTTCTAAAAAAATTACCGGCATTTATATCAAAATAACGGGCATAATCAGCTAAAGCTACTTTTAAATCAACTCTCGATCCCGGCAAAGAATGAAATTTACATTCGCCAATTAGCAATTGCCTGTCTATTTTTGCCAATAAATCAATTTCATGAAAAACGCATTTTCCAGGAAGATGTTGGTTTATTTGGACGGCAAAGCCCAGTCTCTTAAAAATTTCACCAATATATTTTTCAAAGGGAAAACCGCTCGGTCCTAATTTTCTCATCGCTTCTTTTAAACTAAAACGCATGGCTCCTTTGGGAAAATCCTGAAAGAGATATTCTTGAACTTTTTTATAGATTTCTCGAGTGCGAATATTATTATAAGCTTCTTTCTCTATCTGAGAAGCAATATGTTTAGCTAAAGCTTTTTGCGCGCCAACACGCAAAGCGCTTTGATACACTTTTCGCCAGGAAAAAGGTTCTCTTTCTCCTAAGTTATTAATGATAAATATTTTGGACATAGTTACATTAATTTTTAATTTCTAATTTTTAATTTCTATGATATTTTCGTATTTCTTCTTCTGTCATGCCAAAATGATGGCCGATTTCATGCCATAAAATCTCTTTTATTGATTGTTTGATATTAAAGAGATCGTGATCAGCTATCTTTTCAATATTGTTTTGAAAAAAAGTGATTTTATCAGGCGCCACTTTATTGTAATGATATCGTTGAATTTGGGGTACTCCTTCGTACAAACCCAGAATGCAATTGCCAGAAGAATAACCTAATTGTTGTTTCTGAAATTCATCCGGTTCATCTTGCACTATAATCGCCACATTTTTCATTTTCTCCAAAAAATACGCAGGAAAATCAACTAAAGCATCACTGATTATTTTTTCAAATTCTTCCTTGGTCATGCCAAAATTATTAAAATTTGCGAACAGAGTGAAGTAAATTTTATTTTATTTTGAGCACCGAGCACTCAGGCTTCGCCTATCGGCTTGCCTTCATGAAGAAAAATCATTATCTCCTCAAAAATATCCGGTGGAATAGGAATAGGATCACCAGGATTAGTCTTCCCCGGATACTTCCAAGCGCTGATAATTCTAATGGACTTTTGACCTTTGGTTTTTTCTATCACATACATTGTCCAAATCTCATAAGGATGCTTTTTAGAACCAGCAGTCTGCATAGAAGCCCAGGTTTCTGGAGCAATACCAGCTTCAATTCTTTCTGGATGCCTGATTAATCTTTTAATACGGCTGGCTGATAAACCATATTGCCTGAGCTTTTCCTGAGAATGCCTAGTCCAATAGAAAAAACCATCTTGGTTTTTACCTTGATTTTTATCAACCCTCATGTTTAATTTCAAAACTGCTCAATTTTTCTTCTTTTTCTTCTGATTCTTTAACTTTATCTATATTCTCGTGAAAAAAATTCTTTAAATAATCAATCATAAATTTGATACTGTCATCTAAGCCTTCAATAACTAAAGTTACTGAACCATCTTTATTATTCTTGACCCAGCCATAAAGGCCATATTTTTCCGCTACGATATTAGTCACATAGCGAAAACCTACGCCTTGCACTTGGCCATAAAAAATACATTTTTTTCGCATAATTATTGCATTAAATACTAAACTCTAAACACTAAATTCTAAACAAACACAAAATACAAAATACAAAATTTTAAACTATTTTGATTTTTCTACTATAGAACCAAAAATTTTCATAAGTTCTGTGACTTCTTGAATTAATTTCTCTTTTTCTTGTTGTTTTTCTTGTTTGGATTCGCTAAGCGCGAGCCAATATCTGCTCTCCTTAGCTTCTTTACGTGATATTTTTATTCTCATTACAAAATCTTTTTTACTTAATGATTCTTCTGCCTCTATATAATTAGCGCCTATCGAGCCAGCAGCTCTAATAAGTTGCTTTCCAATTTCAATATTAGATATAGTTTTTGGCAAATTATTGACATAGGTGATTACTCGTTTCGTTAATTGAAATGTTCTTTCTCCTAAGTTATATTGTTTAGGATTTTGTGTTTCTAACATTTGAGTTTATTTAGGGTTTAGAGTTTAGGATTTAGAGTTTATCGTATCATCCGTGTTTTATTATTATAACATCCCCATCTTGGACTTCATAATCTTTGCCTTCTAATTTAACCCAGCCTTTATGTCGGGCATTAGCCCAATTTTCAGCTTCTAATAATTTTTGCCAATTAATTACTTCAGCTTTTATAAATTTCTTTTCAAAATCACTATGAATCATTCCTGCAGCTTCTAGAGCTTTTATTCCCTTTCTTGCCGGCCAAGCCCGGGCTTCTTGCTCTCCAACAATGGTAAAGAAACTGATTAAATCCAAAATTTCATAGGCTTTTTTAATGAGAATTGATAAATCAGGATTGTTTTCTAAATCAGCGATTACATA
>Ga0315294_10003460_pt1 | contig 17184 bp, 24 predicted proteins | sample YL17G13_40_MG_FD_203626 | JGI IMG/M metagenome (GOLD analysis project Ga0315294, IMG submission 203626) | Sediment microbial communities from Yellowstone Lake, YNP, Wyoming, USA - YL17G13_40 | ecosystem: Environmental > Aquatic > Freshwater > Lake > Sediment | place: USA: Wyoming | collected... | reverse complement strand
TGATCTAGAGCGTCGGGTCATACGTTCATGTCTTGACAGCCAATGAGATGCCGCTAGGCTGGCGGTGCGAAATACCGAGTTGTTACCGGGTCATTTCACCCAAGCCATAGCATAAGAAGCGAATATGACGACATCCGGCACAAAGTGGATAAACCACGGCCAAACCAGGCCTCGATCGTCAGCATTACCGCCCATGCACAGACAACCGGCAATCGTCTTTCAGCAGGATTTTGAAGATGTAAACCTGGCTTCATTAGGCATGACCTCCTGACTGCTCTATTCTTCCACAAGAAGGCTATGAAATGCCTTGGGCGGCTAACGCCATTCTCCAAGCTCTCTCTGAGTTATGCATCGGTGCCGTGATGGGGTTAGGTGGTGTCTTTTCTTCCAAGAGCGAACCCAGGCACATTGTCAGACGGTCAAGAGATTGAGGATCCACCCGCATGAATCCGGACATCGTAAGTGTAAGCGTCGGACAGCAGCGTGTTGGCCGCCAAATGACGCTTGAGGTATTGACCGCAGTTGCTTCCGATGTAGCTTTCTTCCCTTTCACCGATGCTCACGATAACCTCGTAACCGGCCTTGCGCAGCGCTGTGAGGATGTCGCAGTCGGTCCGTCCCCGCAATGGGTCAATATATGACAACAGATTATTCTCCCGCGCGCGATAGGTTGGATTGAGCGGCGTAATCTTGATGAGAAACTTGTCCGGTGAAAAGTGCCGAAGCAATACACTCGGCTCAATCGACGTGCCCTGGGCCAGCGCGAAGTTCAGCGTGATCTTCCGATCGCCCGGGCTGTAGAAGTGCTCCCCATACTTGGCCATCTCTCGAAAGCTCCACTTTCTCACGGGGATCATTTTCTCCCGCAGTTCTTCATCCGTCGCGTGCAGCGAGAACTGAAGCTGGAAGCGTCCGCGGGCGTATCTTTCCCGTTTGATGTCAAGCAACTTCTCGAAGAAATGCGTTGCGCTGTGCGGCGCCACGGTCGAAATGGAGGGCATAAGACCGGGGGCATAATAGCGCCGCGGCATTTCCTCCAGCACGGTGAGCACGTGGGGATTTAGAGCCGGCTCACCCATGCGGGCAAACTGAATCTTGAACTGTTGGGAGGGGACATTTCCATCCGGAAATCTCCGACTGATTAGGAAATCGATTTGCTTGAAAACCTCTTCCGCAGTCAGCTTGCCCTCATAGTGGCCACCCGCGTCGCACATTCTGCAGCCGATCGGACAGCCAAACAAGGTAGATATTAGCAAGACCCACTTCTTCTCCCGCGGAATCGGTGGTTGCACTGATTCAACGCACTCGACCATCTTGCCGCTGCCGAATTGGACGATGTAAACAACTGCCACGTCTTCTCGTCCGGCCGACGCGATTACTCTCATCAATAAGCTCCTTTTAGTCGGTGATAGATCTTCATGCCCGTCAGAATGCCATCACCTACGGCAATTGCGGTTTGCCGGAAAACGCCGTTCTTAGCATCGCCGATGACACAAAGAAAACCGTTAGCCTGCAATTGGGCGAACTGTTCACGCAACTCGGCTGCAACAAAGCCCAATTGTGGTTCTCGGCCAAGCGCACCGATCAGATAGTGGGCGCACACGCGAAGGTTATCCCTCGGAGTCGTGCACTCAAGTGTGAGGCCATCGTCGGACTCCCTTGTGATCTTGGAGATGTTTGTGTGGGGGAGATACGTGATGCCAGGGTTAGCGATAGCTTGTTCCCACAGCAGTGGCAGGCATTTGACCCTTTCGGACCGGTTAAGGATCGTCACATGGTTTCGTTTAGCCAGATTCAGGGCGTAATCGAAGGCAGCATCGCCAGCACCCACAATTACGATTCGCTTCCTGGCGATCTCGCGAAGCGGATCGACGTCGTAGTAAATGCGGCCAAGAGTATCTGCTGGCACTTGGTCGTGTGGAAAAGTGATCGGTCTTGTGCCAGAGGCAATGACAACAATTCGCGAATGGTGAAGACGCTGTTTGGTCTGCACCTGAAACAACCCGGCCCCGTAAGTCAGCTCCAGGACTTCGTCATAGATCACCTCCACTGAAGCGAGTCTGGCCTGTTCTTCAAAAAGGCGCACCAATCCTGGGCCCGAGACCCCGGTCGGGAACCCCGGGTAGTTCGCAACTCGATTAGCGTTTCTGAGCAGCCCGCCGATGCAAGCGCGCTCAAGTAGGAGCGGAGTGATCCCGAACCGCTTGAGTTGCAGGGCAGCCGCCAGTCCCGCCGGACCAGCGCCAATGATTGCTACATCTTCGATTCCCATTGCTGTCCCCACGATGCTGTTAGTATGTCAACAGCCCGCTCCGGCGTGCGAATGTTCCGAGCGCATTCGCCAATCCACCTCGGTTCGATAACGACTTTGTGACATGGCATCTCATCCCTTCTTCTCTTCTCTTCTCTTCTTCTCTGCAGTTACAGTCTGTCGAAGTATTCGGGATGTTTCCGCCTGACGTAGCCTTCACTTCGAGCGCGTCCGGCGCGAAGCAGCGGCTTGGCGCACCGGTTGCGCCGCAAGTGGCGTGACAAAAGCGCTCGCCAAGTGCAAGCGTGCGTTAAGCGCCGTGGCTGAACAAGAATAACCGCGCCGGGGGCCCCCACGTTTCGTCGTTACCATGCGCCCTGCGGTTCTCGCATCGCGGGTGGCAGCGAAGAGAGGCAAGAGACATCTGACCACCCCTACCTGCACCGCTTCAAGCGCACGAAGCGCGGATAGTAGCTCAGGCTATCTGAGATCTGCTCGGAGAACTGGAACGTGTTGGTGGCATAGGTCAGCACAAGATCCGCGCCGGTGAGCGCGGGGTGCGCCTTGGCGGCATAGATCATGATGTTGGGTCGGTAGAACTCCGACGGTCGATAGAGCGTTCTTGGCTCCGTCCAGGGACCGGTCAGTTCAGAAGCCGAGCGGATGGTCAAGTCCGCCGAACCGAATCCCATCGTCTGTACCGCCAGAAAGGTTCGAGCGAGATTATCATAGTGGACGGTGAATTCGGACTGGCCGTTCTCGAAGACGGGCCAGCGCGGTGTCGAGGACGAGTCCGCCACCCAGCCAAAATACGCTCCCGCCCACCACTCCGGCGCCCGCAGATTCCCCTTCCGGACTTCCTCAACCGGCCAGCGCACGACGTAGATCGGGTGCGACTTCACGGGCTCCTGTGAACCATACACATAGACGTGCCCGTCCCACTGGAGGACGCCAGCCACGTTGACGCCCAGCGGATTCGGAGGTGTCTCGAGCCATGTCACGCGCCACCGGGAGGGTTCGTCGTCCGGATTCTCGACCATGGCGGCGGTCCAGCCCGCCGACTCGAATCCCAAACCTTCGGACGTGTTACGCACTCGTACAAGGAACAGCACCAGCCGGTCGCCCAGACGGATGCCCTGCCCCGGCCAGAATCGGTGACCATCCTGCGCCCCAAAGAACGATGCGGGGCGGCCATCGGCCGTCTTGCCCCAGTAGAACGCCATCGCGGCCCGCGATGGGTCACTTCCGGTTTGGATGGCCACGCTGCTGCCGATCATCTGTGCGCCTCGCCGCGTGTGGCGCCCCGATGGATCGATCCAGGTGTCCCCAAACAGCCAGAGCGTGCGTCCATTCCCGAGATCGACGGAGTATGCACCGTCCGACCCGGTCCAGTGCGGATCACGGTGGAACAGCAGATCAGCCTCAGGCCATGGCGATACCTCGAAGCGCGGCGTCGTCGCTTCCGGCGCCTGAATCACCGCCTCCGGTCCCGTGCTCTGGACGCGCCGCCACACGCTCGGCTTGCTCAGCGCCCCGGAGCGCGCTAGGTAAGGGCCGAGTGCTGAACGAAGTTGCTCCGTCGTGCCCTGAAGGATAAGCCGATCCCGAGAGCCTGAATGTGCCAGTTGCAGCTCCCCGGCGTGGAGCGTCGCCAGCATTGAATCCGGCTCGAAAATCGCCCAGCGGATCTCGTCGGCACCAATGTCGAGGGTGAACAGCACATGCCCTTCGAGCAGCAGGTCGTGGTAGGACTCCGCCAGATCCGTCTCGCGCGGCGCGGGCCAGACGTCCAGGACCATGTGCTCTCCCTGCTGACCGAGCCTCGCCCCGAACCTGCTTACTCCCCCGTCGCTGTTCGAGTAGTCGATCGCGTAATCGCGACCGGCAGCGCGCGAGATGGCCACCCGATCCGAACCCGAGACTTCGACCCAATTGCCGAGCAGCCGCGGGTCGAGTGTTGCCTCGGATTCGGGGACAACGGGATCGATGGAAACCACGCAGCCGGCCAGTACCGCGGAGAACGCCAGTATGCCGCTGAGTTTCCACATCGCTCGGATGGTTGAAACGATTTCCATAGACACTCGGCGCCTAACGGTGCCGTTCACGCGCGGCTCTCAGCCGTCGCGTGCAGCGGTTTGTTGGCGCTCTATTCAGTCTGAAATGCATCCAGAGCAGGCAAGGCACTGCCTTCGGCGTCAAAGAGCGCAGCGTTGCCGCCCTTCCAGACTTCGAGTCCTTTGATAGGAATCAATTCGGGATGCCGCCAAAGGACCCCCTTGCCTATGCCGTGAGGGGTCGAGCGCACAGCTTGTATGGCGTCTTCCAGGAACTGTTTCTGTCCCTGTGGTGTCTGCGGCCAGGCCATGTTCTTGCCCTCTGTATCCTTACGCCAGGGATACGCTGTTTCGACAACTACAATGCCCTTCCTAAATGCTTCTGCTGGTTTTCCATTGTCGCGGTAGACGGCACCCAACTCCTCGAATCTCGGGAGCATCGAAATATCGCCCCCGTACAAGAGTGCTCCTACAGCCGGGGAGTCCTCAGCTGCGAATGCGGAAGCTACAACTATGCAGAGTCCCATTATGACAAGAAGATCTTTGTACATGCGAGCCATCCTTTAGCGCCAACGATGGCGCTCACCTCTCCCGACCCGCTCCACGCGGGCCTCCCAGCAGCAGCGCTCACCGGTCACCGTCCTCCAAGTGCAGACGGTGCAGAAGCCGATGAGCCAGGGGCGCCACCAGGATCGCGGCGGTTGCCAGGAAAACCATCCCGGAAAGGAGCGCATACACGGAGGCAAACCACTTGCCGACGACCGTATGCAGCGTACTCACAGGACCCATGCCACCCAAGATCATAGAGGCGTTCAGCAGAGAATCGAGCCACGAGAGGCCTTCGCTGAAGTGATAGCCAACGACGCCGATGCCGAGCGACGCCAAGATGAGGCAAGACGCCAACAGACCGTGCCCCAGCATTCGACGAAGGAACAGACGGTGCGGCAACAATGGCTGCGTGCGACGCTCGTACACGACTCACCTTCTCAGGTTCTCTGAGTGCAAGAGAGGCCAGCGGCCGTGTCGTCCCCGACACAAGGCACTAGTAGATGCCGGGGACCAGTCGTTTCGTTGCCTCGCAGTAGTCGGCGTACTCACGTCCCAACATCTCTACCAGCGCACTCTCTTCCACCCGTATCCGGTACAACAGAGCAGCCATGACCGGGATGAAGATGACTAACAGACTGAGCCAGTTGCCGGAGGCCACGCCCAGCCCCAAAAAGGCCAGCAGCAAGCCGCTGTAGGCCGGGTGGCGAACGTAGCGATAGACTCCGGTGCGGACAACGCTCTGGCCAGGCTGGATTGCGACGTTCGGAGTGAAGAAGCGTCCCAGCGTAAGGATCGCAGTCCATCGAAGGGCCAAGCCAGAGAGAAGGAACGCCAACCCAACGGACACGAAAAGAGCTGGGGGGACTCCGACCGATCCGACACCGCTGAGCCTGATGAAGTGGGCGGCCGTGAGCCCCAGAGCGATCATGATCCAGAGAAACGCTAGCGATCCGCGGTCTCTTACTGTGGCGGAAGCACGCTTGGCGCGTGAGAGCAGTCCGAGGATGACCTCCGACACCGGCCAGGCAATTGCCAGAACGTTGAAGAGCTTCAGCAGCATCGCGAATCCTCCCTCGTACAAGTCATGCCCGCCATCCGGGCGGCCTGACGGTTTGCCTCAGCTGCCGCAGCCTTTCTTGCCCCTGAATCTTACTACTGCGGTCGGCCGCAGCGCATGGTGAGCTATAAACCCTATTCACCGTTTTGTAAACGACCAATGGGTCTGGACTATTCTCCACCCCTCTCGGTCCTTGCGATAGACCTCCGTGGAGTTCCAGTGAGCCTCGTTTCCATCGCTTCCGTAAGAGACGAAGTTGAAGGTAAGCACAGCAGCGCTGGCCCCTAGACTTTGCACGAGCGGGTTGAGCAGTTCAAACCGCTCTGCACGAATCTTCCCTCGCAGACTCTCATAGTATGACCTCAATGCCTCGAGTCCGTCGAGCCGCGACTCCAAGAAGGGATCGAAATAGATCACGTCGGGCGCCGATATTTCAAGAAACCCGGAGGGATCGCCGTTGCACCATCGCCTAAGTGCCTGCCTCTCGAGTTCGAGGATTTCTTCCACATCTGACTTCGGCAAAGTGCGTTCCATCTCTTCTCCGTATGGCTAACGGACGCGCTCACCCGGGGGGCGCGAAGCGGACCGTCGGGTGAAGCGGCCTGTTAGCTGAAGTTGTTCAGCCTAGAATGAGAATCAACGACCATCCCTATGGTCCCTCTCAAAGGGGAGCTTCCAGAGTCCGAGAAACTTGTGGCTCGGATCCTGTTCACTGAAAAGGGCAATTGGATCGGGTAGGTTGAAAGGTTTCAGAAGAAGATTTCTGTCTTTGCATTGTCCCACTCGACATTCTTGTGCATTTCTCCGGCCGAATCTTCTAAGATGAGTGGAGGCCAGCAAGTACTTTCCTCCACTCCTTGAGAAGTTCTGCAGCGCAGTTGTGATATCCGCGATGGGCAGGTGCTGAAGAGTGTCCCGGCAAAAGATCAAATCGCACGACGGTAACTCGTCCGTAACGAAGTCGACGACCTTGAATTCATACTGAGGATAGGCGGCAGCATTGCGATTGATCAATGCAGGAACCATATCGCATCCCACGTATCTGAAACCACCGGCTAGTTGCTGAAGTACGAGGGGCATCCAAACGAAATCGCCACATCCAACATCGAGCATGGACTGCACTTCGGATTGTTTGATCACGGTGGCTATGATCCCCTGGGTCACTTTGGTGCGCTCTCGAGTTGAACCCCATCCAGAAGCTTGGGAGTCCCCCCAACGTCGCTCTTGCTCAATCGTCATGAAGGCTCTTCTTCTGATTGCAGCTCGATACTGTTCTGCGGCTGATGAAGAGAGGAACACCATGCGAGCCCTTTGGAACAGGTCCCTAGCGCGTTCGTGATAGAGTTTAACTCTCGAGTCTATCATGAGGTCGCTCCATGTTTGTCTGCAATCGTTGTAGACATACAGCCAGGCAGCTTCAGCTAGCGAGTCTGTAGAAAAAGCCCGATTCTGACCATCTTTCGACCCGTAACTAGGTGATGTTATTGAGAGCAAATCTATCAAGAACGAGTTTTCCTACAGGTTCAACGGTCGCGGTCAGCGGCTGGCGGATGGGACGAAGGGATAAGATCGCGAAACCTCACAATGTGTCCCCCGCCGGACCGCTGCAGCGCGATGTTCGACGGCCATTGAACTTGCGAGGACGTTATTCTAGGGCGTCCACAATCTTCATCTCAAAGTCCCAGCCTTCATGGGTTGCGAGAATCGCGGAGAAATCCTCCATATTGAGTGGAATGCCATCAACGACCAAGAGCACGCCTACCTCGCTGTCCCATGTAATTCGACCACTGAGCTCAGTATGGAGCATCTGATACCCGCGATCTGACTTGGCGATGTGGCGGGTTGCGAGTGCACGTTGCGTCTTCTGCCTCACTCGCCCGAGTGCGGCGTAGGGACTCGTCTCGCTGTAAGCCACAAACTCGTAGCCGGTTCTTCCCGTTCCTTCCTCCTGAGCTCGCACGGTGAACCCGTGAGCGCCTTCATGGCAAGTGATCACGAAGGTTCTCGTCTTGCCCGAGAAATCCTCGACCTCATCTCGTATCGGAAAATCATCGCGCCAGTCATGGCCTTCTAACTTCACCAATTGAGGGCCTCCTCCCGTTTTGTTCTCCTGCAAGAACCATGCGATCGAGGCCGATCACCTTCGCTTGTCCGACGAACTGTGCCGCTCACCGGCTCGGCGAAGCCGAGTCCGTGTGGAGCGGCCTGTTCAACGCACATCGCTCCCGGGTGAACCCGCTTCATGCCCACGCGACCTTCGCTGCAAACTGGTTGAATGCCTTGACCGTCTCGGGTGCCCACGAATGTCGAGAGCGAAAGCAAAGGTCGACAAGACCCGGTGATTTCGTGATGTAATCGGTACCCGTGCGGAACACGGACGGATTCTCGGTTTGGTAGGCTTGCACCGCCCCGTGCGCTCGCCTGCCAGCCCGTTCAATGTCCGCAATTACGCGGTACGTCTCCAAATCCATGTCAGCGAGAAGCCGGGTTTGCCAGAATCTGTCTATCCCCAAACCGGGGTAGACTCGCTGAGTGAATTCGGTGAGTGTGTCCCATGTTATCGGCATTTCACCGGAGTTATATCCGGCTCCGGGAGTTGGCTTGGAGACACTCTGGCCGAGGCGTAGCACCCTCGTGAGTCTATCCACAATGGCGGGAATGCCTTCTTCAGACTTTGCGGCTACCTGATCTGCGAGAAGTGGCTCGTTTTCTTTGACGTCGTCTACGGAGATCTGATACCACACTGGTAGAATGACCCGGGCGCTCGCACTCTCTCTTGCCATTTCCCGCCGCGGCCAATTGCCAGCGAAAAAGGCTCGGCTCAGGATCACAATGCCATACCGCGAGTTCCGCAGGCCTGCGCCAATCGATTGAGATGGGCTCACACCCACTTCGAGGCACCAGTCGTCAAGCCAGATCTTGAACCCAGCCTGCTTGAGCCCTTGTGCCAGAGGAAGCACAAGCCCTTCCTTGTCACTTGTGGAGTGGCATATGAAAGCGTCCCAAGTTTCTTGAGTCATAGAGCCACTTTCCCCATTACTATGCCAAGTTGCGCCGAACGAGTCTGTAGAAAAAGCCTTTTACGAGAGCGGATATCCTGTCCGTTCGTCCTCAGATTATTCCGATATGCCCTCTATCTGGCCCATGCCCATATGCGTTCCCTCGACCGTCTCAGTCTCATCACCCTTCGTAGCTGGTTCTACCATCCCCACGCATCGCCCATCCCTCAGGCGAACTGGAATCGCGGACTGTACCGCACGATCTTACATACGTTGTGCACCATGTTGTACAGCTTCCACTGTATGTCCACCTTAACCTTCCCACGCAAGGTGAACCGATCAAGACCCCGGATGTGACAAATGTTGGCAAACACAGGCTCCACTATCCCCAAACGATGACTGTAAAGGAACCGACCCAATAGATATAGCTCCTTCCCCGCAGGACAAATCAGCTTCCCCTTCGTTTCATCATAGCTAAAGTCGGAAACCTTAAAGTAGCGCGCTCGCCATCTTCGCACTCTCATTACCCGTAAGATTGCTCTGCCTCACTCTACCTCCACGACCCTTCTTGTCCTCGCCCTTCTCCAACCACCCCTCGATCTTGCGCACTTTCCCTCGCAGGCGCTCTATCGCCTCGTCCTCTTTAACCTGGTTCAGGGCAAACTCAAAGGTGCCTGGTTGAAGCTGATTCTTGAGATCAACAGGAATCATGAGCAGCTGTTCATACGAATAGGGCTTGAAGCGCGGCATTGGTCCTCCCTCGAAGAATCTTACTCAGGGAGTCTAGTTGATCTTATGATTCCCTCAAGCCTTTTCCTACAGATTCAACGCCAGCGTTAAGCGGCCGGGCAACCGCGTGTAACGTGGGAGACGTCTAGCGTGTAGCGAGAGCGCGGAACGGTCTACTGGAACGCGTTGTTAGGCAGCATTCGTTGCTTCGATTGGATAACCGAAAAGATACGTCACTCGGCATGCACCAAAAGAGCGGACCCGCCCAATCTCCCATTTGTACCCTGGAGCATCGCAGCTTTCGGTAAGTCTCCGCAACTCCCTAGGAGAGTAGGTTCGGAGGCAGGAAACAAAGCCATCCCATGCGCCAATCACGGGCACTATGGGTACGACATAGGTCCAAAGAAGATGCCGCCAAGTCATCGGACGCACGAAGGGCATACAGAGCCAAACAAAGACAGGTGTTAGTAGAATTGGAATGGCCCAGACAAGAGCGTTGCGCTCCGTGTACTCAAGAACAGCTATGCCCTGACTCTTGTTTGATGCGTCTTGCAGAATATTCCGGGCACGATCCGGACGAAAGTGGTGAAAAGATGCAAACAGCGTCCTGAAGCCGAACAGTTGTTGAGGAACATCAGTCGCATCGATAGAACCGTCCAAGTAATCAAGCCCCCCACCTGCTTCTTCTTTGGCCTTCTTGAATGCAGCCAGGTTTGGGTACTTGTCAGTCAGTATCACATTTACTGCTTTCCCGTCTATGGTCCGAATATTACGCAAGAGCGTTCGAACGGGTCCTGCCCCTCCTGAACAAAGATCGACTATTTGACTTACGCGGAGCCTCTGTATATGCGATTCGAGTTGCGGCAGTAGAGGATGATATACGTTGAAGCGTACCGCGAAGAATGCCATAAGGTCGGTCAAGGCATCCCGCCAAGAGGTCGGAACCCAACCCATGTCATGGAATTCGAACAAGTGTAGCCGTTTCACGTCAGATCACCTCTAAAGAGAAGACTCGGTGGCGCGGTCTGCTGCTGACGCCTAACATTCCGCACAGGCCGGGTGGGGTGAAACGTGATCGGCCTTCCAGATCGGAACCAGCCTTTGGGATGCTGATAATCCCCAAGAGCCGGCAGAATCCCCCACGTCAGGCTTCATGCGGGTGTTAGGCATGTTCGGCATCAAGAACGAAGCATCTTCTGGAAACGATTGCTGGGGGCTGAATGCCTCCAACGTGATTCTCGTGATCATCATTCCGGCAAGGCGGTTCTTGTTACCTTGATGACGATTCCAGATGCCGTGGGGTCGAGACAGCGCACAAACTCTGTCGTCACCCCGTCGGGATCAATGACTTTTTCATATGGCGTCCCTTGATACTTCCAGGGCAGCGTCCCACCATGTTCGAGTGCACGTATCACTCCCGTCAAACTATCCACTAGCCATGGACACAATTCCCCAAGGTCTTCCGGATATCGAAATTTCTGTCCCACCTGAAAACTCCCATACATCCAAGCACAGACGCCTTCATTCGCGAAGTCCGGGTGTGTCCCATCGGTGCGAAGTTGCCCTCCGTTGCCCTCATAAATCTCTAATTCTATGACGTAATCTCTCGTGATGTTCTCCTAGTTGTGCTTGAGCGCAATTAGGTGAGAGGTGACTAGATATCTGAAGAGCTATTCATATTTCTCAAGAACAATTCTATTATGTAGTTGTGCGGTCGTTAGGGCGCAACGCCTGTCGCACAGGTGAGGTTGCCGCGTGCCCGATATTCCGAGCCGCAACTCAGTCACGAGGGGCTCCTGGCTGACCCGCGAAGCAACTTCCTCAAATGCAGGTTGCCTTCAGCCACCGGACCATGCACGTCCGGCAGCGTCGCCACTCGGACGAACCCATTCTTCTCGTAGAAGCTGATGGTATCGTGCGCGCCTGCGTACGTGGCCACGTACAGGCAGTATGCACCCTGATCTCGCGCATGGTCCTCTGAGTACTCAAGCAACCTGGAGCCGTGGCCAGACCGCCGGTGCTTCGCAAGAACACCCATGGCGACGATCTCGCTGTACTGCCCGATGTAAGGGACTCCCTCCAGCTTGGGGTCCACATGGATCGCCGTGAAGCCAACGGGAATGCCGTCGTCCAGGTAGCTGGCGAAGAATCGAGCGCCGCTAGCGAAACGCTGCTTGATCCGGTCTCTCAGCCACTGGACATGGCCGGGACGGTCAGGGTCGAAGCGATCTCCGCATTCGATCTCGGCCATGAGATCAAAGAACTCGCTCGTGAACGTATGCTGGTCAATCTCGCGGATCATATCGTGATGCACTCGCCCGGACTCCATTGAGCGCTCTCCTGCTGCGCCATAGGTCACCGGCAGCGGGGAGGTGGCTTGCAGGGCAGATGACTGCCGGCGAAGCCAACCCCACACGGGTCGGGTGCAGAGGCCACCAACCCGCCCTCGACTGCAAACGCTGGTTAGACAGGCCATCCACAGGCCGGGCCCACGAGACTAGGCGAGATGCAGCCGGGTCTCGCGACGATCGGAAACTACTCTCCTGTCCATGATCGCAGCATTGTCCGAACCGATCTGTTGAGCTCCTTCGCGAACCCGGCGTTGTACATGCGGGAGTACATGAGTTGCCCGACGTTGGGGAGCACTCCCGGATTGACGTCGTCCGTCGCCATCCGCTCGCGCATCTGACGATACATCTCCTCGAACTCACTCGCGCTCAGCCTCTTGTATCGGTTCTCAAACACGATGAACTCGTCGCGGAAACGTGCCGTCAGAGGCCTTTGCTTCTGCTTCTCCGTGGGATAGCCGAAGCAGAGCAGGCAGATGGGAAAGGCGTACTCCGGCAGTCCGAACAGGTCCTTGTGGACTTCGCAGTTCTCCATGATGTCCCCGATGTAGCAGGAACCGATGCCCAGTGACTCCGCCGCGATGACGGCCGTATGTGCGGCTATGAGAGCATCACAGCATGCCCACAGCAGGTCGCCCTCTTCCGGCTTTCGCAAAGGCTCCCCTCTTTGCTTACACTGCTTCTCGACGCCCGACACGATGAAGTAGTCGAACCACCTTTGATAGTCGGCCAGAAACAAGAGGACGAGAGGCGCCCTCGCGATGAAGGGCTGATCGTCACACGTCCGAGCGAGCGTGTCCTTGGCGCTTTGATCTGTAACGTCGATGATCGAGTAGAGCATCATGTTCCCGGCCGTGGGAGCACGCATCGCAGCGCGCAGAATCGCAGCTCTTGCCTCCTCGGGGACCGGCCTGTCTTCGTACGCACGAACTGACTTGCGGTTGAGGATGACTTCCATGACTTGGTTCATTCCTACTGACTCCTTCTCCGGGCGTCGGCTCCACGCGCGTGTTATCCCGCCTCGCGCGGCTTCCCACCGTGGCAGGCCCCAACCCAATCTATGCCTACTCCCACCGCTGAGCGCAAACGATCCGCGAGCTGTGCCGCACCATGCTGAATATGGCGGATGTTGATGATCTGATGCTCCAACTTGGACACCCTATACCAGCTGAACCCACTCTCCGGAGAATGGAGATCGAGTGCATCAATGGCGTCATCAACCATCTGGTCGCAAACGCTCCAGTATGCCAGTACCTCCGCCTTGGTGTACGGCTTTGGAGCCAGCGGCAGGGGGCTCTTCGGATCTGGCGGTCCCGCAATACCGTCCGGGTACTGAACGTCAGCCTGGTGATGTTCCCACGGACGAAAAGCCTTCTCATTCGGCTGCATGTAGAGATGCGCAAAGAACAACGAATGATAGGCAATCTGCCAGAATGAGTTGAGATGTTCGTTACCGGACCAAGTCTCATCGGGACAGAGATCAATGGTCTGTCTGAACATCGCAAGGGCGGCGTGGTATTGGCTCTTCAAGGCCGCTCTAAGAGCCCCAGTGGAATTCGCAGTGACTGCTGTCGATTCTCTTTGACCCATATCACTCTCCTAGTGTGGCTGCCCTTGGAAGAGTTTTCTGATAAGTTCTCACGAGCCTTGTTACACCGTGAAGGCAGTGCGTCGATTCATCATGAAGAATATAATCGGCGCGCTCCAAGACTCTGCATGAAGCGATGTTGTCGCTTGCTACAATGCCCAAGACCAGTGGCAGATTGAATCTCCGAATCCCCCAGTCTGTCATTGCGGCGACGGCCTCGGAAGCGAATCCGCCGCCTTGATATCTGCTCTCGATTGCGTAACCTACCTCAACCTGATTTCGTGTCGGGCTTAGTCCGACGTGGCCAATCAATTCCGATGAACTCCTCAGGCAGATGCCAAGGACATACGGAGCTCTTGCGGGAGTTCCAGGATCATCATACTGTGCGATAAGATACCGCAATACGTCGAAGGCGGCTTGTTCATGCTCGTATACCTGATCCGGAATCCACGAGCGCATCCCCGATTCTTGACTCATAATGAAAACCTTAGGAGCATCTTCGAGGATGAAATGGCGCAGAGTCAAAGACTCCGTCTGAATTCCGAATGACGCGTTCATGTTTCACTCTAAATCATATTGCGTCGAATGCCCAGCATAACCCGCAGCAGGTAAACGGCTGCTGCGCGATAACACCAGTCTCCGCGCCGCCTGCCGATGGGTGCAAGCTGTTGTTAGGCCGCACCAAAGCGCCGTACCCCCGTGACCAGCAGATAAGCTCCGAGAACTGCCAAAGCCAACGCGGAGGCCGCGACGAGCGCACGTTGACCCCGGGATCCGAGGAAGCTAACCGTGCCGACCAGAAGAATGAACAGCGCGAGCATCGAGACCATCGTGCCGTAGAAGGCGCCCACCAGCGCGACGGCGTTCCACGGGTGTACGTGCCAGGCGGAGAGGGCCGAAGGCCCGAGCACGAGCGCCCACCCGAGATACGGATTGGGGTTGAGCACGTTGACGAGAACCGCATTGAGAAGCGTCTGCGGCGCCGAACGGTGCGTGTCAGATGCCGCCGGGTGACGCCACTGGCGAAAGGCTCCCCAGGCAAGGTAGAGAAGGAGAGCGCCTCCACTCGCGCGGAGGAGATGCTGAATGCTCGCGGGGAATTGGCCAAGCACGAGCAGAACAAGAAGGGCGATCGGCACGTCGCTGATCAGCGGAGCCAGGCAAGCGGGAAGGGTACGTCTCCAACCCGTTGCTGCGACGCGAGAGACGAGGAATGCCTGCAGCGGCCCCGGTTGAATGGCGGCCGCGAAGGCGAAGCCAGCGCCGACAAGGACATTTTCAATCATTTCCCGGCCGTTCTCGCCATTTCCATATCGCCTCGGTGTGCTTCGAGTAATGGCTGTACGTATCAAGCCGCAGGCGGCGACGAAAGCGCGTCTCCCGCACGAACTGATCTTCTTGCACCCCCCGGATGAAGTCGCTGAGCCGGCGGTGGGTGTCATCCCGCAGCCGCAGGACCTCAGAGAGCGACAAGGTCCGCTTCCACATCGTCGTCTGAGCGTTGAAGGCATCGATGCCGCCGTAAGTGACCGAATACCGCGGCGGCTTCTCGCCCGCGAGGATGAGCGGTAGATGCGTCAGCGACTCTTCTTCCCACGAGGTTACGTGCGCGATGATGTCTTTAATCGACCAGGCGCCTGTGACACCTGGTTCCATCATCTCCGAGTCTGACAGACCAGCGTATGACGCATTAAGTACGCTCCACGCCCGGTCCAAACGTTTCAGAAGTTGCGACCTATCCACACTTTCCTCCCGCGGGAACAGAACTAACGGCGAGAAGGAAATAGATATTACAGCATCGAGGGGACATCGCCCTTCAGCTGGCGCCCAACGTCATTTGAAGCATTGCCGCATGACTCGTTCCGTCCCCTTCGGCCTTCCGGAGATCTTTGCGCCGTCTTCTCCGTAAGGAGTCTAAACTGATTCACAAGGCATTAGCGTGATTGTTTTTTGATTTCCTGGAGCAGGAACTCGGTAAGACGGTTAAGATAAGCTTCACCTTTGTCCGCAGAGGCCTTCCTCGGATCCCCATGAACACCGCTCTTCGTGAGGGCCTGCATGCCCTGCTCGCGGATAATCCCGAATTCCCTCTCGCCCGTCAATCCAACATAGCCCGGTGCTAACCTGTCCTTGATTACCAGATCCTTCTCCAGGGCCATCATGATGGATGTTTCGCTTTCGCCGGCGTGCGCGCCAGATTCGTTCGGCTTGATCCCGAATTCGGCAGATGCCGCATTCAGGCAATCAAGAAGTTTCGTTAGATCTGTAACTCCTATGATCTCAATTCCCTGATGAACTGTCTGCGCTTCCTTAAGGGTTTCTTCAACAATTGGAAAATTCCCGCCATGCATTGGCAATACAACGATCCTTTTGAACCCACCACTAATTAGACAGTCTACGTAGTCAAGAATAATCATCCTTAACGTCTCATCTCTCAACGAGATGGTGCCTGGAAATCCGAGGTGATGTTTCGAGCAACCGACTGAGATTGTGCTTGCTTGAAGGGTGTGACCCAATTTCATGGCAACACGGTGAGCCACATCATCGCCAATTCGTGTGTCGGTCATGGTCGGGAGATGTGGGCCGTGTTGCTCCGTGGAACCAACAGCCACAACTATGGTAGTGTACCCTCGTTCCATAGCAGACTTGATGTCAGGCCATGTCATTTCATCCATGCGGATGTTTCTCGTGGGCGCTGAAGCTCTAGATTGCATTTGAACCTCCTCTTCCTCCTTTCAGAACCGGAGCGATAGACAACTCAACCCACCGTTCATTTTCTGAAATTCTGACATCTCGAGCGTGACTACCGGGTAACCGAAGCTGCGTAGAGTGTTTAACAACACCGGGTAACCTGCCGCGAGCAGAACGTGGTCGTTGACTCGCACGCAATTGGCAGCGTAGTTCTCGACGGCTTCAACGCGGACGACGTCGTACCGTCGGAATGCCTCCTGCTCCCCAAGCACGTCAATCACGACCAGCCGATTACCGCCAAGGTAGGCGAGACCACTCTTGAGATGGAGAATGCTCTCGATCCTCCGGATGTCTATGCACGTCGCCGTATATCTTTCCTGCTCCAAGAATCCGGCTAGTTGCCGCGCTCCTTCTTCGTTCGTCCGCCCCGAGATCCCAATGAAGAAGTGATCGCCCGCGCGACAGACATCGCCGCCATCCAAGGTGCCAGGCGGCGTGATCACATGAAACGACGGGTAAAAACGAACGAGTACTTCTTTGATGCTCGGCACTTCTCCTTCGCGGCTGTTTGCGCCGGGACGGGTGAGAATCGCGCAGCGGTCAGTGAGTATGGCAGTGTCTTCCACAAACGTGGAGTCAGGGTAGGACAAAGCGGCTTCCAATCTTGTCAGTATCAGGCCGCACCGCTGCAGCGCCTCACAGTATCTTTCGTGCTGCTCCACCGCCTTCTCAAGAACGGGCGCGCCCATATCAACAGTCGTCAGACCCTCGGCGAAATCGGGGCCTGGCGGTCGAACAATGGCATTCGTAAGCACGAGTCTCTCTTCTCCTGTGTGATTGCGACTGGGTGCCAATCCTCGCACCCCGGCTGGATGCGCTTGCCTGAGTTGCTCAAGTTGTGTGACGGCTGCGCTTCAG
>Ga0315294_10003458_pt1 | contig 17186 bp, 14 predicted proteins | sample YL17G13_40_MG_FD_203626 | JGI IMG/M metagenome (GOLD analysis project Ga0315294, IMG submission 203626) | Sediment microbial communities from Yellowstone Lake, YNP, Wyoming, USA - YL17G13_40 | ecosystem: Environmental > Aquatic > Freshwater > Lake > Sediment | place: USA: Wyoming | collected... | reverse complement strand
TGAAATCGGATCATGTGACATCGCTGAATGGCTTGGCGTGGGTTTTGGCCACGCATCCCGATGCGAATATGCGTGATGCCAATGAGGCAATTGTTCTTGCGAAAAGTGCTGCTGGATTGACAGGAAATCGAGATGCGGCGGTTCTAAATACTTTGGCGTCGGCTTATGCGTCGGCTGGCGAGTATCAGCGAGCTATTGCGACTGCGCAGTCGGCGTTGGATTTAGCTTCTGCTGCTAAGGATGAGGAACTAGCCAATCATCTCCGCGGCCAGCTCGAACTCTATAGGAAACAGGCAAAGCCTTAGCGTTAATTATGGTCAGTGGATTGTGATTCGAGGTTCGAGGCGGGATTACCGCTTACGATGGGCTTTTTCTGTAGCAGGTTTGGGTTTTCTTTTTGCCTCCATTCCGGCATTTGCTCAGGCGTTACCTTTTCCCACAATCCTTTTTTCTCGCGGCGGGCAGCAGTCTCCAGTTGCTTATACTTGTGATAGAAATTGTGGCGAAATCGCGAATCTGCATAGGCGAAACCTTCGGTCAGCAAGACTTTGTTCAAAAATCTTCCATCCGGCAATCGGACATAGGCTAATAATCTGTCGTATTTGTCTCTGGTTCGCTCAGCGTCGAGGTAAAGGGTAACCATTTTTCCAAGGACTAATTTAGTTGTGAATTGGGCGGCTTCCGGGCCGAAATAGCAAACGCCCGTTTTTGGGTTTTTGGTTTCCGGCGTGTCGACTCCCCAGAGCCTTATCCTTGTGTGGTCATATTTATTATCGGGGATGTCTACATCAATGGTGTCACCATCCACCACGTTTATAACGGTAAAGGCTTTGGTGTGATATTTTTCAACATCGAAGGCCCTTGTTTGCTCGCCGGCTTGAGGGTGGGCAAACCAGGTACGACTGGCAGGGCTGTGGTCGAGCCAAAAAAGAGCCGATGCCAGCAACACGCCGAAGAATAATATGATGTTTCGCTGGCGTCTGCTCATTGCGAAAGTGGTTTTCTTGGGTTTAGACAACACCGATTAGCTGCTTTTTTTTCTTTTCTCGGCTGGTTTGTCCAAATCGAAAGCGAGGCAAACGGCCTCAAGACCTTTCTCTGCCTGGTTCTTATCCACGATACAGCTGATGCGGATTTCACTGGTGGTGATTGCGTCGATATTGACCTGGGCTTTGGCCAGGGCGCTGAACATTCTGTCGGCCACGCCATAATGGGTTCGCATGCCGACACCAACAACCGAAATTTCGGCAATGTCGTCGCGAACAAAGATGCTTTCGCAGTTGACCTCATCTTTAATTTGCTCGACAGCTTCTTTAGCGGCAGCCAGATCCGAAGTGCCAACTGTGAAGGACAAGTTTGCCTTTTCGGGGTTGACTTCTGTCTGAACGATGTCGTTGACCACCACTTTGGCCTTTGCCAGGTGAGCAAATATTTTTGCGGCATTGCCCGGTTTATTGTCCACGCTGACAAGACTAATCTTGGCCAGGTCTTTCTGAATTGTTGCTCCCGAAACTACTACACCTTCCATTTGCGGTACCTCATGAGTAATTATTGTTCCTTCTATTTCTTCGCTACTGCTTCTTACGTGAATTTTGATATCGTATTTTTTACCGAACTCGACGGCCCGGCCGTGCATCACACCTGCCCCGAGACTTGCCATTTCGAGCATTTCATCATAACTAATTTGCTTCATTTTTACCGCTTTTTTGAATATTCGCGGGTCGGTTGTATAAATGCCGTCGACGTCGGTATAAATTTCACATTCGTCGGCTTTGAGGGCTGCAGCAAGAGCAACTGCGGTTGTATCTGAACCGCCTCTGCCGAGTGTAGTTATGTTTTCAGCCTCATCTATTCCCTGAAAGCCGGCAACAATAACAATTTTTCCATTATTCAATTGTTTGTGAATTCGGTCCGCATCGATACTTTTTATCCGAGCCTTGGTATGAACGCTGTCGGTGATCATTCGGATTTGGCCGCCGGTAAAGCTGATAGCGTCATAACCCATAGCATGAAGAGCCATTGCAAAGAGGGAAACTGATTGCTGTTCACCGGTGCTAAGCAATTGGTCCATCTCGCGTTTGGGCGGATTAGGGTCAAGCTCCAGGGCATCGGCGATGAGTTTGTCGGTCTGGTGGCCCCGAGCCGAGGCTACTACGACGACCTGGAATCCATCTTTGACGGCTTTGATTACCCGCTGAGCGGCTTTACGAATCTTTTCCGCATTAGCGACGGAAGTTCCGCCAAATTTTTGCACAATTATTGCCATACTCTACTTTTACCTCTTAACTTCTTAAGAAATATTCCATTAACTCAAAACCTTTTTCTATTCTCAATCCTGACTTAGCGGCGTTGGCCTCGCTGAAAGCTTGATGCAACACGCCGCTGACATCGGTGCCTGCCATAGCGAATGGGACCGGTTCGGACGAGTGAGCACAGGTTGATATCGGCGTTGGATGGTCCGGTGCAACAAGTATTCGCCAACTGGGGTATTTGCGGATAGCTTCATAAACAGGTCCGACAATGTGTTTGTCAATCTGCTCAATAGCTTTTTTCTTCATTAGTGCGTTGCCATTATGAGATGCCTCATCTGGTGCTTCTACATGAACGAAAACAAGGTCATATTTATCGAGCGATTTTATTGCAGCGGATGCCTTGCCCTGGTAATTTGTATCGATAAAGCCTGTAGCACCAGGCACAGTTATCAGGTCGAAGCCGATAAGTTTTGACAGACCTCTTACCAGGTCGACGGCGGTAATAGCGGCGCCTTTGATTCCAAATCGTTTTTCGAAACTTTCCATTTGAGCTTTTTTGCCCTGTCCCCAAAGCCAAATAGAGCTGACCTGATTTTCACCCAGGTCTGTTCTGACTTTATTAATGTCATGACTGGCAAAGATTTGTTGCGAACGAGCAATCAAGTCAAGGAGCAATTCCGAGCCTTTGCCGCGGGGCAGAATCTTTTCAATCGCCGTATTTATGTAATCATGCGGCGGACACGTACGAACGTCAAAATCAATGTCTTTGAAGACCAATAAGTGCCTGTAGCTTATACCCGCATAAAAGCGTAATCTGTCGCTGCCTAGTCGGTCGTTTAGGTCTTTTATCAGTTTGGCGGCCTCTTCGGTGGAGATGTGTCCGGCGCTGTGGTCTACCATTTTGCCGTCGGCGATGGTAACCAGATTGCATCTAAAAGCCCAATCATCCGGGGCCAACTCGATGTTGCGTGCGACCGCTTCAATGGGCGCCCGGCCGGAATAAAACTTCAAAGGGTCATAGCCCAGCAAACTCATTTGGGCAACATCGCTGCCCGGCTCCATATCGTCGGGGATTGTCCTGACAAGGCCTTGTTTGCCCGTTGTGCTGATTATATCCATATTTGGTGTCTGGGCGGCCTCAATCGCAGTCTTATTGCCGAATTGCTCAAGCGGTTTATCTGCTGCACCATCGGGAATTATCATGACATATTTGGTGGTCAATCTTTGTCCTCCGGTATATCAACTATTCTGATGCAGACCGGCTTGGTGCAGACGGTGTCGAGTTTGTTCATGTATTCAAGGGCGGCATTGACTTTGCCTTGGGGGGTTGGGTGGGTGGTTATGACCGCCGGCACCGTATTATCCGGGCCGCAGCCTTCGTGCTGCAGGATGCCGGATATACTTATGGCATTTTCAGCCAGTATCTTGCCGATCTGGGCAAATACGCCGGGCTGGTCCTTGACCATCAGCCTGATGTAGAACCTGCTTATTAAATTATCGATGTGGTCTATCAGCGGGAGTGTCTGACTCCTGGGCTTTAGATTCAGATGGCGAAAAGTGGTAATCGAATTGCCCAGGGCCACGTCGATGATATCAGCCACAACCGCACTTGCGGTGGGCATCATCCCGGCCCCTCGGCCGTAAAACATTACCTGGCCAACGGCGCTGCCGAATATGGTGATGGCATTAAACGAACCATCAACGCGGGCAAGGGGGTGATCGTTGGCTATAAAAGACGGATGTACCCGGAGCGAGATCCTGTCTTGTTTATTTTTCTGCCCAATGGCCAATAGTTTCAAACAGTAACCCATTTCACCGCCGTAGTGAATGTCATCTTTGGAGATTGCTTCAATACCCTCAACAGAGATATCATCGAGTGCAACCTCACATCCGAAGGCGATTGAAGCGAGAATAGCGAGCTTATGAGCGCTGTCACCGCCGTTTATATCCAGCGACGGGTCGGCTTCGGCGTAACCCTTTTTCTGGGCCTGAGCCAGTGCCTCGTTGAATTCCATATTTTTACTCGTCATATTTGAGAGGATATAGTTGCAGGTTCCGTTGACGATGCCGTACATTGCGGTGATATTATTTGCGGTCAAGCCTGTTCGGATGGCCGAAATGATTGGTACGCCGCCGGCGCAACTGGCTTCGAAGGCAATACATCGGCCGTTTTTGTGGGCGGCCCGGTAAAGTTCGTTGCCGTGCTCAGCTAATAGGGCCTTGTTGGCAGTTACAACGTCTTTGCCGGCTGCGAGCATTTTTAGCTGAATTTGCTTTGCCGCAGTAGTTCCGCCAACCAGTTCAACGCCTATTTGAATGGACTGGTCATTCAGCAGTTTGTTTATATCGCTGGCAAGAAGCCCTTCGGGCAGTTTTACCGGGCGGGGCGATTTGGTATCAATATCCACCACGCAGGCAAGCTGCAGGCGCACGCCGGTCTTGGCTGCTATTGAATCAGCCTGTTCCAATATCAGCTTTGCGACACCGCAGCCGACGGTGCCAAAGCCGACAAGTCCAACTCTTACCTGTTTTTCAGCCATATTGATTTCCTTAAACAAACCTATAAATCTAATTGAAAATGCCATATGCGGTCAAGCAAAAACCCGTGGATAAACATTATAAACAAATTCAATAAAAGCCAATATTTCTTTATGTTTTATCCGCAATCGTTTATGTTGCCGGTCAAGTGAGCAAGGAGATGAGCAATCGTGGCGGTTGTCTTGTGAGTCGCCTGCCCTCGAATGGCATTATCGGGGGTGCCACGTGACCCGTGCGACAAGCGACGAATTATACGCCGAGTAATACGGCGGGAGTTATCCTTTAGAGCGTTCAGCGGGGCTTCTACCTATGGCACAAGTTCCTCAGATTTCACCGGAACGATCCAAATAAGGGGCGCGAGCCAGCAAGTGCAGCGCCGCTGGCGATGCGTCCCTCTCGATAGATGACCTATTCTTCATGACGTGGCCACACTCTTTCGTGCCTTCTCAACCCTTGCCCTCACGCGCTTACCCACTGTGAGGTTGAGCGCGGACGGGAAATCAGAGAAGTACTTCTCTGATTCATTGACTGCTTCTTGGATCCGACCGACCTTAATTAAGCAAAGCGTAAGACGGTCAAGGATATTCAGATCTCCCCAATCCGGCCCAACGCCCATCTCAGCTACCAACCCGCGCTCTGTAGTAATGGCTTCGTACTCGCGCATAGTCACAAGAGCTTTATGGTATCGAGCAATGGCTTGGGCCGGGTACGTCTTTTCCAGGGGCCGCGTTTCAGCAACGAACTGTCGATTGGCGTCGCGCAGCTTGTGAAAGCGATCAAGTGCCTGATAGTCGAACTCTCGGCCGGGGTTTATCCAGTTAATGAGTTGCTCGCCAAACTCAGCGATAAGGGACGCCTCAAGGTTTTCTGCCTCGGCTTCAGTTAGACCTTCTCGATGAATTTCGACGTTATAAGCACCGTTCAGCCGCTCCGTGACGTACTTTGTCCACACAGGGTGCCGATCCGTGGACCAAGCACGACGCCCTGCTCCCTTACCAATGTAGAAAACTTGCCCAGAGCGATCCTTGTGAAAGTAAACGTAGAAGTCTTTGCGCACCGTTTCAAGCCGCCTGTCTTGGCCACCTAACAATGATTATACAGTCTGTATAAAACGGGAAACGCAGACTGTTTCTGTCTGTATAAGAAGTTCCCGTTGCTTCTTCAATACTCGTCCAACCTCTTGCGTTTCAACGTTAGATGGTTAGCTATCGTCACCGTCTGGTTCACCAGACAACTTATCAACAGGAAACCATGAATTGTTTGGAACCAAGATATCTTTCATCAACTGATCCAACCCAGCTATGGTAACGAATTCAAGGTGCGAAACAATCAGGCTCGTGCCGGACAAAAAGCCCGCGGAGTAATACTGGCCAACAAAAAAACTGCATCGATTTGTTTGAACGGGGTTGCTATTTCTGGTGCCATTTGATTCGTAATCAACCTTCCACAGTGTTCCGTCAGGAACAACTAACACCGGTAGAATGAGCGACAGGAAGGCATCGTTACGTTCTTCACCTTCTTGTGTGGCTTTGTCAGCAAGATCGTCCGCAGAGGTCAGAGCTTGAGACCATTTGTCGAAGACTTCGGCATCATTTGTAGCAACCGAATCATCACTTCCCTTACCGACCTGTGCACAACTCTTGCCAACGGGTTCCCCAACTACATATACGGAATGCGGTTGATTTACCCGTTTAGTCTCGCATTTTTTGTCGTAAGCCGGAATCCTCGGGTAAGACTGTTCAACCATATCTGGATGGTATGAAAGGATAAGCTCGTGGAAGCTCTCATTTTGTGCACGCGGTACGCACATGACCAAGAGAGGGAACGACCTAGAAAGGTTCTTGCATTCGATAGCGCATCTTATGCGAAGCTTTTCGTGTGACTTTTGTGCTCGGATATCGAATTGCCGCGTCTTTTTCGTCACTGGGTCGGTGTACGACCCACCATGTTGGCAATCAAAGCCAAGCTTGGAAAGACGTTCGAGGCAGCGGAGTTCAAACGCAAAGTCAGACGACGTGTTGAGGTACTCGAGCAGTTCAGCCTTACCGATTTGAACATCCTTCTTCAACTTAGCCACGGTCCATCAACTCCAACAATCGAACGATGATTATGCAATCTGTATAAAACTGGAACTATTTCCTCTCACGACATACGACCTGCGATATACGAAATACTTATCCGCCTCCGGCTTGTCATGAGCCTGTCGAATGGCGGACTCCTCAGTTTTAACTTTTAAGTTCTCAGTTCTCGCGACTAACGACTAACGACTAACTTCGCCCCTGTTGTCAGCCCCGGAATTTGAATTTATCTATTTTAACCCTAAACAGAACCTTGTCAAACAGCCTTTTTGAGATTGCCGCGGCGTCCTGCCTGCCCTGCGAAGTCCTGATGTCGTATATCGGGACGAAGTAGGGTCCGCCCCTCGAAGCGTAGCGTAGATCCTCGGGTTTAGCTACTTTGGTCTTCTGCCGGGGACCCAATTTCCCATCATTTTTTCTCCTGTATTCTGCTTTGTGGCTAACATATTTTCTTGATTTTTGCCCGAAAATATGTTAAAATACCCGCCAGTTTGCAAGAAAGCACTCGCCCGCCTCTGGCGGGAACGTCAAACCGCCCCGTAGGGCAAGGTCATTCGTAAACAGTCAATCGTAAATCGTCTTAAACCCCTTAGGGGAATAACCAATTAACCTTTTAATCAATGACCATTTACCAATTATTATTTAACCGATTAAAATTGTTTATAATTCATTTCTCTGTGTTCTCTGTGGCTAAAAATACACATTTACTCTGTGGCTGTACGTTCAATCAAAAATGTTCGATTATGCAAAACAAACCCAATTCCCTAAATGCCAAAAATGGTTGTAACAGCAGTATACGCAATGACTAATAACAATGAACAACGAACTACGAACTATTCAAAACAAACCCAAACAAACCCAACTCGTGGTGAGCAGGCGCAGCGCGTCGAACCCACCCGTAGTGAGCTTGCCCGCCCTGAGCTTGCCTGTGGTGAGCCTGTCTACCCTGAGCTTGTCGAAGGGCCTGCACTGAGCTTGTTTATACTGAGCTTGTCGAAGTATCGAAGTGTCGAACCAGTCGAAGGGGTCGAACCTATTTTAACCGGATTGATGATTTATAATCGGTCGCCGATTTGGATTCTAGAGAAATCGTCGGGGTTGACAAATGCCTGCGGGCCGTTGGGGTTGTGCTTGGTGAGCATTTTTATCGTGGCGGCGAATTTTTTATCAAGGCCGGCCACGAAGCAATCGGGACAATCCGGCGGCGGTTTCAAAAGCTCGAGTTGGTATGCGTGCAGCGTCAGCCGTTCGATGAGCGGCTTTTCGGTTTGGCTCTTGTGGAGTCGATAGTCTGTCTTGGTATCTGAGAGGAGTAAAGGCTGGCTGCTGCCATATAATGGGTCGATCGCCAGAGGCAATCCAATACTGGATAGATGCACGCGAATCTGATGTGTTCGACCGGTCAAGGGGTTAACTGCCAGCAGCGCAACCAGCTCGAAATCGGCCAGCAGTTTCCATTCGGTGAGGGCTTCCTTGCCTTTTCTGGCAGCAATGCACATAACAGCAGCATTTTTAGGATTAGGGGCCAGGGGAGCGTCAATTGTGCCGCTCGGGCCTGGAATTGCGCCGGTTACAATGGCCAGATAGGTTTTTTTGACTAATCTTTCGGTAAAAAAGCCGGAAAAAAGCGCCTGTGCCGGGGTGTTTTTGGCAAGGAGCATAACGCCGGATGTATCTTTGTCGAGCCGGTGTACCAGGAGCAACTGACTGATTGTCTGCTGCGGCAATTGATTAGCCAGTAAATCTCGCAATTGCCCCGCCCCGCTACGGTCTTTTGTTACTGAGACGCCGGAGGGTTTGTTGATGACAATGATGTTGTCGTCCTGATATATTATTTCAACCTTCGCCTTTGACATTTGGTTCCTTTTGCGGTAAAAAGACGCATTATAATAAGGCGAAAGAGCAATAGTAAATAGCAAATAGTGAATTGATATGAAGATACCGCCTGTAAAAGGGACAAGAGATTTTTATCCGCCGGAAATGGCTGTCCGAAACTGGATAATTGACGGCTGGAAGAGGGTATCGCTGCGCAACGGCTTTGAAGAGTATGACGGCCCAATATTTGAGTACCTGGAAATGTTCAAGATAAAAAGCGGCGATGAAATCGTCGAGCAGCTTTTTTCGCTCAAAGACCGGGGCGGCAGGGACCTTGCGATAAGGCCGGAAATCACCCCAACACTTGCCAGAATGGTCAACCAGCAAATCAATTCACTGCCTCGGCCGATAAAGTGGTTTTCGGTGCCGAGACTGTGCCGTGCCGAGCGTCCCCAAAAGGGCAGGCTCCGCGAATTCTTCCAGTGGAACATCGATATCATCGGCGTGGACGATGTGCTGGCCGATGCCGAGGTAATATTTTGTGCGCTGGATTATCTGCAGGATATGGGACTGACGCCGAAGGATATTGTAGTGAAAATTTCCAGCAGGAAAATGCTCGCGGCGGTTTTGCAGGCAATCGGTATTGCCGAAAGTGACTTGGAATCCTTGTATGCGGTGTTGGACAAACGCGGTAAGGTACCTGAGGATGCTTTCAAAGAAATGCTCGCACAAAAAGTTGCAAATACTGATAATCGCGAAAAGGTGCTTAACTTGATGAACGTCGCGTCCATTGAGCAAGTCGGTGATTTTGTGCAGTCCAGCAAAAAAGCGAAAGAATCGGTTAGTGAGCTGCAGCGGTTGTTTGAGCTGCTGGATGTTATGGGAGTTGCTGACTTTTGCACCTTCGATATTGGTGTTGTGCGCGGCCTGGCGTATTATACCGGCATCGTGTTTGAGATTTACGACAGGGGCGGTGAGCTTCGGGCTATTGGCGGGGGCGGCAGATATGATGATTTGTTGAAGCAGTTTGGCGGTCCGGCTGTGCCTGCCACCGGATTTGGTATTGGCGATTGTGTGCTGGCGATATTGCTTGAGGAAAAAGGACTTCTCAAGCCTCAACGGCTGGGGCTGGATTATTTTGTGGCTTACGTGGATGATAAGTTTTTCAAAAAGGCCGTCGAAATAGCTGCGAAACTGCGACGGGCAGGGGCTGCAGTCAATTTCAGCTACAAATCCGCCGGCCTGAGCAAGCAGCTCAAGCAGGCCTCCGCCGCCAATGCGAAAAAGTGTATAATTATTGGTGATGAATTTGAGAATAATCAGCTTGTTGTGAAAGATATGGCGACCGGTAAGCAGGACATTGTTAAAGTCGAGGAATTTTTTGCAAATCTTTAATCTGGGGCGGAATGGAAGGTATTTCTCTCAATCATTACGAGCGGGCCTTTGAAAATTGGTTGATTGACAATCGCATTCGGTACACTTTGGTAGATGAGCATAAAAGGGCAGCATTTGGGCGTTCAAAGGTCAAAGGTTTTGATTTTTTGCTGTATCCGCCCAACCAGCAGACGATAATCGCAGAGGTCAAGGGCAGAAAATTCAAGGGGACGAATTTTGCCAAACTGGCGGGTTTTGAATGTTGGGTTACAGCCGATGATGTTGCGGGACTAGCCCAGTGGCAGCAGGTTTTCGGGCCTGACCATCTGGCGGCTTTTGTTTTCGCATACAGAATAGAAAAGATTGACGTTGATTTCGATGGCAGGGAAGTTTATGACTTTGACGCAAGCAGATATATATTTTTCTGCGTTAAGTTAAACGATTATCGTTCGTTTATGGTTCGGCGCAGCCCAAAATGGCAGACTGTAACACTGCCTGCAGACAAGTTTCGCCAGTGTGCCGTACAAATGCAGAATATTTTGTCCTGAGACTTTCTGTGTAGTGGTTTTTCTAAATTGCGATACACCTCAAAGTTCTGTTTCGAACGTACTCAGATTCGGTGGGACTTTTAGCTTTTTCTGCAATTTTCTCCATATATCCAGCTCTTCCGCAGAGCTAATCTGTGGCACAAAACCGAACTTAAGGTAAAGGTCGATAGCTGGTATTCTTGCTGTTAAAGTATTCAGATATGCCCGGTTGTGTCCCAAATCGCGCAATCTGTTACATACGCAGGTCATAAGCGGTTTGGCCAGCCCTTGGCCCTGCATTTGGGGGACAATTGCCACCCAATGCACTCTGCCGTATTTTTGTCCGTTGTAATTGTCGTTAAACCATGCTGTTGCTGTTCCGACAACGTTTTTGTCGCGGCCAAAGATAAAACACTGGCGCTGGGCCAGCAGCTTGGTGTCCGTACCGAATTCACTGATAAAACGCTCAGGTGTGATTTCTTCGTATATTTCAGCTTTGAGGTGAATATCCAGCCAGAATTTCTCGTATCCTTTTTTGTACCATTGTATGGAATATTCGCTAGGGAGCCGGTAGCAGGGGATATTGTCGAGGTTATCCCTGACCATTTTGATTTTGATGCCTTCCTTTGCCTGGTTCATTGTTGGCAATTATAACTATTCCCCGGGCCTGTGCAAGGTTTACCGAGGGTAGGCCTGAATGACAAAAAGCAGGTAGCAAAAATGACAGTGTTAATGTATATTGTTGTCGGATGAGAATTATAGCCGGCACAAAGCGAGGAATGAATTTGTTCAGCCCCCAAGGTGATATCTCTCGGCCTATTACCGACAGAGTCAAGGAGTCGCTTTTCAACGTGCTTTACAACTACGGTTTTCCTGAAGGCAAAATGGTGGCTGATTTATTCAGCGGTGTCGGGTCTTTAGGGTTAGAGACGCTCAGCAGGGGAGCTGCGTTTGTTACCTTCGTGGAAAAAGACCCGAGGGTTATTGAGGTTTTGAAGAAGAACATAGAAAAGGCAGGTTTTATAAGAGAATCAAAAGTCATAAGGGCCAACGCATTTAAAATTGGCGCACCGGTTGATGAGCAAAAATACGACCTTATTTTTGTTGACCCTCCTTATTCTGTTACCGACGATGTTGGTGAAAACTCGCCTTTGAGCGGATTGATGATGGTATTATCGGAACAATTGGCGCCGAGAGGAATTGTTATAGTCAGGACTGAGAAGCACTCAGAATTACCCCAGCAGTATGGACGACTGCGAATAATAGATAAACGCCGATGGGGTAGTATGACGGTGACTATATTAGGGCAGATAAGCAATGACCAGCAGACAAGCAGCAATTAAAATAATTGAGCGGTTGCACAGGGAGGGCTTCCAGGCCTTGCTGGCAGGCGGCTGCGTGCGCGACATGTTGCTCAGGCGGCGCGCCAAGGATTTTGATGTTGCCACAAACGCTGAGCCAAAAGATGTGATAAAGATGTTCAGGAGGACTTTAAAAGTCGGAGCGAAATTCGGCGTTGTAATTGTTTTAATCGAAGATAAGCAGGTGGAAGTGGCAACGTTTCGGACCGAAACCGGCTATGCTGATGGCAGACACCCGGCCTCTGTCAAGTTCGCCGATGCCGCTGAAGATGCCAGCCGAAGAGACTTTACCATCAATGGAATGTTTTACGACCCGCTGAAGAAAATGGTAATTGATTATGTCGGCGGACGAGCTGACCTCAAAAAGCGGCTGGTACGAACTATCGGCAAGCCCCGGGAGCGGTTTGGTGAAGACTACCTGCGGATGTTGCGGGCTGTGCGGTTTTCCACCCAGCTTGGCTTTGCAATTGAGAGGCAGAGCTGGTCGGCGATTTGCAGCAATTCAAAGAGTATAGTCAAAATAAGCGGTGAGCGTATCGCAATGGAGCTGGAAGGTATACTCGTTAGTCCCAACCGCGCTGCCGGAGTGTCACTGTTGATTAAGAGCGGTTTGGCGGAAGCGATTTTTCCTGCATTTGGCGGCGAGCCGGCGAAATTGGCGGTCAGCGTGCTTGGCCAGTTACGAAAAAAAATAGATTTCGCCTTGGCTTTGGCAGGACTATTTGCCGGCTGGCCTGCAGAGTTTGCGATTGAAAAGTGTGAGGTTTTGAAACTAAGCAGAAATCAAACTAAGCATATAAAGTTCCTGCTGACTAATCGTGGTAAACTGCTTAATGAACGGATATCCCTGGCTGAGTTGAAGATGACACTTGCCGAGCCTTACTTTGGGGACCTTTACGAGCTGCAAAGGGCGATTCAAAAGGCCGGACGGAAAAGCGCTGGCGTATTGGTAAACCTGCGCAAAAGAATAAAGGCCCTTGGTGACATTGAGTTGCGGCCCAAGCCCCTGCTTGATGGTCATGACCTGATTCGACTGGGCGCTGTCCCCGGCCCAGCTCTTGGACAACTGGCTCAGGAGATGTATATCAGCCAGCTGGAAGGAAAATTGCAAACGGCTGAGCAGGCCAAAGAGTGGGTACATCGCTGGCTGCAAAGGCATAGGGCAGTTGAAGAATAATTGTTATAATCATCGTATAAGCAAAAAGACACGGAACAAATGGCACCATTTACTCTCTTAATCAAACCGACCGGCTCAGATTGCAATCTGGATTGCAGATACTGTTTTTACAAGGATAGAGCACCTGAAGTTGGGCAGGGCAGACAGCGGATGAGCGATGAGGTGCTCGAAAGAATCGTTAAAGATTACCTGCAGCTGGGTTTTCCTGTTGCCGGTTTTGCCTGGCAGGGGGGTGAACCTGCGCTGATGGGGCTGGGCTTCTATGAGAAAGTTGTGGAATTACAGAAAAAATTCAGACGTCCCGGCCAGGAAGTGTGCAATGCTCTGCAGACCAACGCGATTTTGCTCGATGATAAGTGGTGCCGCTTTTTACACGACAATAATTTTCTTGCCGGGGTAAGTATCGATGGTCCCAGGGAATTCCATGACTACTATCGTGTGGACCACTCGGGGGCCGGTACGTTTGACAAAGTAAGCAGGGCAGTTGAAAATCTTAAAGAATATAAGGTTCAATTCAATACACTTACCCTGCTAAACAATAAGAACGCAGAACATCCCGATGAGCTGTTTGATTTTTTTGTCGAGAACGATATTAGATATTTGCAGTTTATTCCATGTGTCGAGGTTGACCGTTCTACAGGCAAGATTGCGAAGTTCTCAATCACGCCTCAGCAGTATGGGAAATTCCTGTGCAAAACATTTGACCGCTGGTGCGACTATGGGCCTGCGAAGCTGAGTATCCGCGACTTTGATTCGATATTGTCATATTGTGTCAGCGGCAAACACACGCTTTGCACCTTCGACAGGCAGTGCAGCAGTTATATTGTTATCGAGCACACAGGCGACGCTTTCTGCTGTGATTTCTTTGTCAGCCCCAAATGGCGGCTTGGTAATATTTTTGAAACGCCCGTAGAAAAACTTGCCGCCGGCAGTAAAAAACTCGCTTTTGCAAGGGCCAAACAGAACCTTTGCGCGAAATGTTTGGTCTGCAGATGCCTTGCTGTCTGTCGGGGCGGCTGTATGAAAGATAGATTAGGTTTCCCGGAGCAGCTCAGCCAGCAAAGTTATTTTTGCCGGAGCTATAAGCAATTTTTCGAATATGCGATGCCGAGGTTTATGCAGATAGCAGCTTCTCTTAGCGCCGGTTCAGCGAAGAAAAACCAGCCTTTTATCTGACAAACATACCTGCACACAGCCAGATGAAAGAGCTACCAGGCGTTTTTCAATAATCTTTGAATCCTCGCATCCACTCCGGCCACTGTTCCGGCGTAACACCGCCGCAGGTGGTCCATTGGCCGCATTGGTCATATGTGCGGTACCACTTTAACGTCCACAGTTCCTTAAGCCCGACAGCCCTTGCCGAAAGGTCAAAAAAGAGACTATTTACTTTTTCATCGTGCCGATTGATACAGAATCGTGACATCGCAGGTGGTCCGGTCCAGCCCGGCGTCCCGAGAGCGGGAGTACCGTACCAGATACCCGGGAATGGCGGAGGTGCATCCATGCTGTCTGGTCTGCCGCCGACATGGGTACAATCCAGAAGCAGCGGGACAATATCTGCCCCGGCGACATTGATGGTCTTCCAGTATCTCTCCAAACCAATTCCATACGCATCAACAGCCCAGCTATTTGCCCCGTAGCTGCCTATGTCGCCCCAATAGTCAAATCTCGTAACATCTTTAGGAGCTAACTTTTTCGTGTCCTCCCAGGCATAAAATGCGCCCTGTGGGGGGAGATCTCCTACGCCCATCCAGCCCAATTCTTTCCAGGATATGGTGGCTTCCGGGCACAATAGTAGCGAGGGGTCATTGCTGTGGTATGGCCGCAGCCAGTTTTTCCACTTCTCATTCGCACGAGAGCCGCTGGTACCAAAGAAGCCGTTGTTATCGGCCGTGTACATTTGAAACATAAGACCCCACTGTCTCAAGTTTGAAAGACAGACCGCCTCTTTGGCTCGTTTGCGGCCGCTATTGCCAATAGCCGCTAAGTTAACCAAAAGAAAAACTACACAGCACAAAGTGAAGATTACATCTTTTTTCGTAAGAGATGTTTGTGGTTTCATTTTACTTCTCCTCAAACCTTTAGTTTCCGCTTAACCATCTATGTCCTAGTGCCGCCAAGTCTGCCAAATCGACACTTTGATTTTTATCCACGTCACCTTTAGGATACATTTTGCTGCCGTGGTGATAGCCGGACTGGTCTGTGTGAGCCTGCCAATCGGTTGCCAGAAGAGCAAAGTCAAACAGGTTGATGATTTGGTTATGGTCCAGGTCTTCGGGGCTGTGCAGGTCACGGGTCTGCTCTTCGTTGCAATCCTGTCCAATCGCCCACACCATGTTATTTGCGTCGCTGACTATTACGGTGTGGCCTTCGGTTATAACAGGGAAGCTGAGCCAATAATCGCCTTCGAATTGTGCGATTTTCTCGCCCGATGAGTCAACCACATAAAGATGGGCATCATCGCTGGCGGCATAGATAATGCCATCGCTGCCTACGGTTAAGGTAAATCCACCTACCGTTCCTAATCGTTTCACCCATTTGATAGTGCCGTTGGGGTCAACCGCCCGCAGGTACGGGTCGTCGAAGCTTGCGTAAATTGTTCCATCAGGCCCCAGGGCCGGCCCAGACCAGCCTCCAACATATTTGCATGTGCCAGCATAGTTAGGGTCAAACCATCCGGAGCATGGGTCAGCTAAATCTGTGGACCAGAGGATAGTGCCGGCGTTAGGTTCGATTGCATACAACTTGGTGTCATATAACAGCGTCTGGTATATGGTGCCATCCTGCGCAATGGCCGGCGGGGCAAAGGGCCAGCCGAATCTGGCTCTGCTTCTCGGCTTGCCCGTTGGGTAAACGAAACTGCAGGCCCATTTTATGCTTCCATCGTTGGGATTTAGCGCGTAGAGATTGGGGTCATACATGTTGGCGATGTAGATTGTGCCGTCGGCGGCTAATCCCGGCCAGGCCAGGATTGAGCCCGGCAATCCGGTGATGCCGGTTGTCTGGAGACCCCACAGTTTGCTGCCGTTGCGATTTAACGCATAAACCATACCGTCCAATGAGCAGAGGTATATGCGGCCGTCTCTTAATAAAAGCGGTGCTGAGTAGAGCGGCCCATTGGTGGCATAGGTCCAAAGCAACCGGCCTTTGCTGTCCATGGCATATAGCTTGCCATCAGTACCTGCGGCGTAGACCGTGCCATCTCGTCCTACGGCTGGTGAGGCAACAAGGGGTGTATTTGTATCATAACTCCATAGAAGTGCGCCGCCGGCGTTGAGGGCGTACACCTTACCGTCTTCGCAGGCTACATGTACCCTGTTATTATAGCCGATTGTCGCACCTGCTGTTACCGGCCCAGCGGTTTGAAATTGCCATTTGACACAGCCAAGCTGCGGCCCGATTTTTTTATGGGGCGGCGGTCCGCCCGGCTCAGATGGACGCGGGCGATAAGACAGGATGGTAAATGCACCACTATCAATGGAAACAGCATTTATATCGGGGACGCTGGGGACAACCGATATTAAACACTGATTGGAATCCACTGTGTTTGGCACCTGCCAGGTGTAGCTGCCTGAATTTGGAATGTTGCCTGCGATAGTCTGCCATCTGCTGCCGGAATCTTTGCTCAACAGAATGTTCACGTTACCTACGCCGTAACTGGACCAGGTAATCTCTTGCCGGCTTGAACCGGCCCAGGTGTCGGATGCCTGCGGCCTGGTTACGACTATCATAGGCTCGAATTCGTCCGCACCCATATCAACGCGGCAGCCGATGATTCGCGGCTGGCCGTCTATGTCTTTGGTTTCTGGTGTGCATATGAAATTGGCAGTGCCTGCGTTGATGCAGGGTGAGTTTATCCGCAGATGCAGGTCGCCGTAGTCGTCGTTATCGCCGATGCCCCAGCCATCTCCGCCATCATTGGGATTGCGTACGAACAGGGGGTTATCATCGATGTTTTGTGCGTCGGCGCCGCCGAACGGGATGTAGTCATCATTTGGGTCATCGTCCTGGATGCAACTGGATGTCACTTGTAGCGGCGCCGTCGGGCCGGATAACTGAGCATA
>Ga0315294_10003457_pt1 | contig 17188 bp, 14 predicted proteins | sample YL17G13_40_MG_FD_203626 | JGI IMG/M metagenome (GOLD analysis project Ga0315294, IMG submission 203626) | Sediment microbial communities from Yellowstone Lake, YNP, Wyoming, USA - YL17G13_40 | ecosystem: Environmental > Aquatic > Freshwater > Lake > Sediment | place: USA: Wyoming | collected... | reverse complement strand
CGCGATGCGTCCGCACTTTTTGCGCGTCCGGAAGCCAGGTTGCCACGTCGAGTTCGTCGGGATAATGAATCGGATGCAGATGTTCGACTGTCATCTGGTAGACGAGCCAAACGGTGCGGCGTTCCACAAACCATTCGACGCCAAAGCCGGCGTCGCGCGTCGCGCGCATCGCGGTTTCCTGAAACAAGCGAAAGAGTGCGCTGTTCGGCAATTCGCCGCGCGCGTCCAATTCATAGTGGCGCACGCGCAGGCGCGTGGTGAAGATGAGAGTCATCGTGACTAGGGAGTTTGACCCGACTGACGATTGTCATGCCGAGCGGAGCGAAGCATCTCTCAAAGCGCGTGGCGAGACTCTTCGCTCCGCTCAGAGTGACCGGCAAGAGGTCAGATCTTGATGATCGGTTCTTTACTCGCCTGGCTCAAAATTTCCACGTCGTCTTCGCGAATCACGACCAGGTCTTCGATGCGGACGCCGCCCCAGCCCGCGAGGTAAATCCCCGGTTCAATCGTCAGGGTCATATTCGGCTGATAAATGTCCTTGCTCAATTTGCTCGCGCGCGGACCTTCGTGGACGGCGAGACCGACGCCGTGCCCCAAGCCGTGACCGAACGGTTCGAATTCGCTTTTCGCCACGACGTTGCGCGCGAACGCGTCGGCGCGCTTGCCTTTGACGCCGGCTTTGATTTTCTTCTCGGCGGTCTCTTGTGCCTTGCGGACAGTTTTGTACACTTTCACAAATCGATCGTCCGCCGGTTCGCCGAGGCAAATGGTGCGCGTCAGGTCGGAATGATAGTGGTCGATCCGGCAGCCGATGTCCACGATAATCGGTTCGCCTTTTTGAAGTTTGCGCTCGCCGGGAATCGCGTGCGGCAGCGCGCCGGTGGGACCGGAGCCGACGATGAGATCGAACGCGATTTTGTCCGCGCCGGTCTCGCGCATATATTTTTCGATGAGCCACGCGGCTTGCTTTTCGGTCATTCCTGGCTTGACCGTCGCGCAGAAATGGGCGAACGCCCGGTCGGTCAGCGCGACCGCGCGTTTGATCGCCGCTAGTTCCTCCGGCTCTTTCACCATTCGCAACTCTTCGACGAGTTCTTTGGTGGGGACGAGTTTGAACCCGGCTTGGCGCGCGGCTTTCGTCCAATCCTTCAACGTCGCGACGGTGAGGTGGTACATTTCGTATCCCATCACCTTGGGTTTCGCGACGCTGGCAAATTCGCCGAGCGGCTTGTTGCGGTCGTAGCCGGACTCCAGGAGATGGAATTCTGGCGCGCGCTGTTTGACATCTTCGTAATAGCGCGAGTCAGTCGCGATCCACGCGTGTTCCGCCGAAAGCAACAGCGTGGCATCCAGGTATTCGAGACCGGAAAAACCCGAGAGGTAATATTGATTCTCGGTCCGCGTAATCAGCAATCCGTCCAGACCTTGCTCGGTCATCTTAGTACGCAATTTGGCTAAGCGTTGATTCATCCTTGGCTCCTTGGAAGAACGACCGCCGACGGAGGACCGTCGACCGCCGCGAAAATTTTCAATCCTATCGCTTGCGGCACATTGTAGCACAAAATGACCTGGCGCGCTAGTTCGCGCGCCGCGGAAATGTCAGCGTCGCAAGAATCGTCGCTCCAATTCTTCGAGTCGCAGCGCGATGAACGCGGGGCGTCCGTGTGGGCAGGTCGCCGGCGAATAAATCGTCAGCAGTTCGTCGAGTAGTTCTTGTTGCTGCGCGGGATCGAGCGCGTCGCCTGCTTTGATCGCGCAGAGGCACGCGGCTTTGGCGAAAGTTTGTCGCGCAGCGCGTCGCGGTCGAGCGCGCGATAGCGTTCGTGTTCTTGCAGCAGCGTCGCGATAAGTTGGTTCGCGTTCATTTGGACGAGCGCAGGGAGCACGTTGACGCGAAACGTGTTTTCGCCGAACGGCTCGATCTCAATGCCAAGCGCGCGGTATTCGTCGAGGTGAGCGGAAAGAAGTTCGGCTTCGCGCGGCAGCACTTGGAGATTAGAGATTGGAGACTGGAAACTTGCGAATCTCCAATCTCTAGTCCCGAATCCGTCTTTGCTACCGTCAATCGTTCGTAAAAAATCTGCTCCTGCGCCGCGTGCTGATCCACGATCACCATTCTGTCGGGTGTCTGTGCGAGAATGTACGTATTATGAATTTGTCCGAGCGCGCGCCACGTACCCGCGACGTAATCCGCGCGCGGTTCGTGGGCGAGAGATTCGAGATTGGAGATTGATCGAATGACCAATCCGTTGCGCCACTGAAGTACGTCGTTGGAAATTCGCGCAGCGCGCTTTCGACGGCTTGCGTGACGATGCCGTAAATCGCACGCTCTTGGTAGAACCGCACTTCGGCTTTGCGCGGGATGCACATTCACGTCCACCAGTTGCGGGTCGAGTTCGATGTGAATCACCGCGAGCGGATGGCGCTGCGGCGGCAATCGTCCCGCATACGGATGCTCGATCATCACCGCGAGTAAACCCGACCGAATCGGGCGACCGTTGACGAAAAACGCTTGCCACTCGCGGCTCGCACGTGCAAGCGATGGACGCGAGATGAACCCGCGCACGCGCAAATCCACGCTTGCATAATCCACCACGATCATCTCGCCTGCGACCTCACGTCCCCACACCGCGCCGATGCGTTCGAGCGGCGATGACGCTGGTGCGACCAGATTTTCGCGTCCGTCCACGATGAGGCGAAACGCAATCTGTGGATACGCGAGCGCGTATTGCATCAGCGTCTCTTGAATCAACTCGCTCTCGCGCAGCGGCGCTTTCAGGAACTCGCGGCGCCCGGGCGCGTTGTAAAACAGATTGCGGACGATGACCTGCGTCCCAATCGGCACGCCAGCAATCTCTAATCGCCAATCTCCAATCTCGCCGTGCACCCGCGTTCCTTCGATGTCATCTTTTGTCCGTGTGAGGATTTCGAGTTGCGCCATGCTCGCAATCGCAGGCAACGCCTCGCCGCGAAAGCCGAGCGTTCGAATCGCGCGCAGATCGTCTTCGCGCACAATCTTGCTCGTCGCAAAGCGTTCGACCGCGAGCGCGGCGTTCTCGCGCGACATGCCACTGCCGTTGTCGCTCACGCGAATCAGCGCGATTCCGCCTTCGCGAATCTCAAGCGAGATTGCGCTTGCGCCCGCGTCAATCGCGTTCTCGATCAACTCTTTCACGACCGACGCGGGTCGCTCGACGACTTCGCCCGCCGCGATGCGTTCGGCGAGGGATTTGTCTAAAATGCGGATATTCATTTTCACTCTTTGATTTTGAATTACTACGTCTGCCTACGCGCGACCAGCAAATGACAACGGACAAGGACGAAAGCAAAGGACAGTATGCGCAGTGAATTATCCGTTCAATCCGCAGTTGTCTTTTGTCCTTCCCTCATCCGCTTCTTTATTTTCTCCGCTGCCTCCTGTGCCGCGTCTGCCACCCTACCCCACCACGATCTGCTGCTATCTTCGCGTGCCACGCGCTCTAGCTCGGCAACCGCTCGCACATTACCGATTCGCCCTAACGCAACTGCCGCGCGACCACGTACCCATTCATCCGTATCGTGCAACAGGGCTATCAGCGACTCCACGGCGGGGCTACTAATTTTCTCCAGTATATACCCTGCGCGTACACGCACGGTACCATCGGTTCCCTGCAGCACTGCAATAAGGGGCTCAACGGCGGCAGCGCCAATTCTTTGTAGCGCGTCTGCTATGATCTCGCTTTCGTGTTCGCTTGCATCATACATTTCGGCCACCAGTGGTTCAGCAGCGCGCCCATCCCCGATTTTTCCCAGTGCCACTATCGCGCACTGACGCATTTCTTTGTTTGCATAACTGAGTGCAGCAATTAGCGGCTCGACGGCACGAACATCGCCGATTTCTCCAAGTGCCTCTGCTACGCTCGGACGCATGCTCATGTCTGCATCGCGTAACACAGCGATGAACCCGTTCGCCACAGCACTACGGGCTTCGTCGTCTGTTGCTGCATCGCTCGTCTCCCAACAGTCTTTAACAAAGAAGGCAGCCCATACCTGCTTCTTCTCAAGAGCCTGCGCGCCCAGCCACTTGACCAGCCTTGAGGGCTGATTACTAATCCCCATCAACATCATCAAGACTTCATTCCATCGTTCGTTGAACGGACGATCTCCCAGGATCTCGAATCTCAAAATTCCAATCTCTTTCTTGAGGTGTACAGCGGCGAAGTATTCCAAAAAGAGTTGATGCAGAAATTCAATCTGCTCACCTAATCGTCCGTCGGATTTGAGCAGACGCCAATCCTTTGCCTGTGTCAAAACTTCCTCCAAGTCTTCGTCTGCTGGCGGAATCTGCCAGCCGCGCACCTCACGCAAGTCTACACTCAACCGTCCGCGCTCCTGCATCTCAAAGCCAAGTTTCGCCAATGCGGTCTGCACCACGTCAGGCGCAATCTCGGGTCGCATTCCATCTTTCATTCGCAGGCGCGGCATCATGGCGACGAATTGCTGGAACAACTTGCCGCGATTCTTTGGCAGGCGCACCTCAGGGTCACCCTGCGCCACGACGCTAATGAGCCACAGCATCAATGGGTTCGCTGCGAGTGTGAGCATTTTCTTGTCTTCCCAAATTTGTTCATCGAACAGCTCCCAACCCTTACGCCCCAGACTGTTCTCCAGATAGTCCCCAATCCTATCCCATTGCAATTCCTGTATGACAAACGCTGTGACATGCTCGCGCAGACTCGCGTCGTAATCACGCTCGCGGCAAGAGATGACGATGCGGTGCGGGGAGTTGAGCATGGCCTCAAGAGCGCCACGCACCGCAGTGTGGTGCTCGGGGCGTACCTCGTTCAAGCCATCAAGGAGCAGGAGAAAACGCGCGTCGGTTTGCGCAAGCCACTCTTTGAGGATCCGTGTGCTTTCAGCGAGGTCAGGCGAAAGCGATAGATTTCGCGCACGCAAGATATCGTTCACGCGGCGCACCAGCAAGGTTTCCAATTCCTCGCCGCTGTAGTATTTCAATTCAAGGTAGATGGGGATTTCGGCGTCGCTTGGGTTAGTCAACCCGCGTTGCGCGGCTTGCCAAGCCAAATGCAGGAGACTTGTAGTCTTACCCATTCCAGGTTCACCTAGCAGCATCAGTTTCTTTTCACGCGCGAGTACGATATCCAGCAGTTCGGGCTCTTCGGTTTCACGCGATCCGAAGCGAGCGACGGAACGTGCAAACAGGTCGTCACTCTTGGCAACGGTACGGTCAATATAAGTCTGATCGCTCCAGAGCACGTACGGCTCTTGTGCGGCAACTTGTTGGAGGTAGGCACGAACCAAATCAACATTGGGAGAAAGCATCCTCGTTGCAGGAGGCTTGGCAACCTCAGCCAGGATTTTGCCGAGTATTATCAACTCCTCTTGCTCGCTTGGCGTGCGCGCAGGACTAACTGTCTTGCTAAATACCTCTCGAAAGTGTTTTAGCTCTTGCTGCACATTGATGCCAAGTTGTTTGATCTCATCTCCTACTGCCAGTGCCTCAAGCGCTTTGACAGTCTCCTCAGAAAACACAATCGGTTTGTCTACACGCCACGCTTCAGCAAACGCTTCGGCAACGCGCTTGTCCCTGAACAATTCGAGTATGGATCTTGGCTTACCCTCTTTCATGAGTGCAACGACTGTGTAAACGTACACGGTCTCAAACTTGGGTTCGAGGCGCTTGAAGCCGTGCTCTTCCAAGAATGCAACGATGTCAGGGTCGCGTAGCCCTACTCGCTTGGCTGCTTCTAACAAAACGTCAGCAGTCTTTTTGATGGCATATTCAACAGGATCAAAGGGCATTGTAAACTCCTTTCCCCAATCGCTTATTCGCCCATCTGCCTGATTTTGATTTGCATCTCATTCACCAAATTCAACGCCTGCAGCGGCGTCATATTCGCAATGTCCGCGTCCGCAATCTGTTGCAACACCGCGCGCCACATTTCCACGCGCGCATCATACGATGCGCGGTCTTCGCGAACAAGTGCCTTGACCGCCGACCACCGACGGCAGATCGGCGCTAATTTCTGCGGTCGGCGGTCGGTGGTCAGCGGTCTGTCACATTTCTTCTAGCCGCGCCAACACACCTTCCGGCCGCTCCACCACGCGCTCAGGCAACCCCGCCTGCCGCGCGACGTGAGCACGAGTTCAAGTTCACGCGCGGTGGTTTTCGCGTCGACTTCAAACGTCTCGTAGAAATCGCCGAGACGAAACAGCACGAGCGCGTCGGGGAAACGCGCTTTGATTTGCCGATACTGGGTCAGCATAGGCGTCATGCGTTCTTCATCGGTCATCGGTGCATATTATAGTTGTGTTTTCATTTGTCTGCAACGCGCGGGGATGATCCGCGAATCACGCGAATCTTCGCTAATCTATTTTTCTATTCGCGTTGTTCGCGGATAAATCCTTCAATTTGCGAGTTGCGCGCCTCAATGCTACAATACCGCCGATGTTTGCTCTCTTCCGTAAAGCCTACCGCGACGTGACCCAGCGCCGCGTGCGCTCACTCCTCACGATTGGCGCGATTGCGATTGGTGTCGCGGGCATCGTCGCGATTGTCTCCACTGCGCAAAATCTCACGCGCGCGCAAGCGGACGCGTACCGCAACGCGTCGCAAGCCGATATTACCTTCTGGGTCTGGGATGCGCCGCCCAAGACCGCGCGTGCGCTCGAAGATATTCCCAACGTCGCCGCCGCCGAACTCCGCAACAATTATTTTACGAAATGTAGATGGAATGGCGAATACCGCGACGTGAACGTCTGGGGGCTGGAAAATTTCTCCGACGCGCGCATCAACCAAATCCGATTGCTCGACCGCGCGCCGAAATCTGGCGAGTTTGTCGCGGAAGTGACGGCGCGCGATCTGTTCCCCGTTCAGATTGGCGATGCGTTTGCGTGCCGCGCGCGCGATGGGACGACGTTGACGCTGACGCTCGCGGGCTTCGCGCAAAGTCCGAATTATCCGAGCGCGACGATTCTCGATTGGGCGACGGTGTACGCGAACGCGGAGGACGTGGCGAAACTGCTCGGCATCAGCGGCGCGAATCAAGCCTTGCTCAAAGTGCGCGACCTCACGCAAGCGCGCGACACGGCGCGCGAAGCCGCGCGACTTTTGGATCGGCGCGGTGTAACGCACAACGCGCCTGACATCCGCGATCCCCAGAACTATCTCGGCAAGCGCGAACTGGACGCGCTCTTTGTTTTGTTCAGCGTCTTTTCCGTCGTCGGTCTCGTCACGAGCGGCTTTCTCGTCGCGAACACGCTCGCCGCGATGACCGCCGAACAGGTCGGCGAGATCGGCATCGTCAAAGCGATTGGCGGCACGCGCGCGCAAGTAATCGCAATTTATTTGATCGCAGCACTGCTGTACGGCATCGCGGGAACGATCCTGGGAACGATCCTGGGTGCGCTCGGCAGTTGGCGATTGCTCGCGTACATCGGCGCGCTGTTGAATCTCGACATCGGTTTCGCGATTGCGCCTGAAGGAATCGCGCTTGGTGCAGTCGTCGGAATTGGCGTGACCCTGATCGCCGGCTTGATTCCCGCGCTCTCCGGCACGGCGATTCGCGTCAAAGACGCACTCGAAGCGTACGGCATTACTTCGACGTACGGGCAAGGTCGCGTGGATCGGCTCGCGCAAAGAATCGTCGCGCTCCCGCCGCTGTCCGCGATGTCACTCCGCAATCTTGCGCGGCGCAAAGCACGTTCGTTCATTACGATGCTCGTGATCGCGGTCGCGGTCGCCGCGTCGCTTGCCGCGCAAAGCACCAGCACGTCAGTTGACACGGCGATTGATGGCTTGTTCAAAACTTATTACGCCGACGCGTGGGCGTGGTTCGATCAATGGGTCGGCACGAATTTCGCGGCGAATTTTCGCGCCGCCGATGGGGTGACCGCGACCGAGGTGTGGTCGTTCGGCGACGCGTGGGTCGGTACGTCGCGTGCGCGCTTGTGGGGCGTGCCAGCGAACACGACGATGTACGTGCCGCGCTTGGTTGCAGGTCGCTGGTATCGCACAGATGAGAATGGCGCCGTCGTCATCTCAACTGATCTCGCGCTCGAACGCAAATTGCGCGTCGGCGATACAATCGAAATCGAGATCAGTGAGACGCGCCGCGATTTTCGCGTCGTCGGGATTGTGATTGACAACAGCATTTTCCTCGGCAGTACCGTCGCGGGCAAAGTGTTCGTTGACGAAACCATCGTCGAACGAATGCAAGATCGGCAGGGTTGGGCGACCTTTTTCGCGCTGCGCTTCGACGCGCACGATCCCGCGACGGTCGAGACACGTTTGGGCGAATTGCAGACAAAGTTCAAGCAGTATCAAATGGGAACCGATTCCGCGTATCGTGAGGTGCGCGGCGCGAAAGAACAGACCCACATTCTTTCGCTCGCGCTATACGCAATGAGTTTGATCATTGGTGCGATAGGCGCGCTCGGCGTACTGAACACGCTGACGCTGAACGTGTTGGAGCGGCGGCGCGAAATCGGCGTCCTCCGTTCGATTGGCGCGGCGGACGCGAACCTCGTCCAAGTTTTTCTCACCGAAGGTTTGGCGTTGGGATTTGGCGGTTGGCTCGTTGGGATTTTCGTCGGTTATCCGCTTGGGCTGTTCTTGCTCAACTTGATGAAGTCTGTTCTGTTTCAAATCGATTACATTTTCAGTCCGCAGATGATTTTCGCAAGTCTGCTTTTCGCGCTCGCGCTCTCGACACTCGCAAGTCTCGTGCCTGCGCTCGGTGCGGCGCGCCTGCGCGTGGGGCAGGTGCTGCGGTATGAGTGAGTTGAGCCGCGCCGACATTGACGCCGACGCCGACGCCACGCCTGACGACGGTCGAAGGCGGCATCGCGGAAATCAGATTCGACGAACGCGCGATTGTGCTCGACCAACGCGCCGCGCCGTTTTGCACGATCAAGTTGAGCGAAGAAACCGAGATTGTCGGCAGCATCCAAAAGCCGAACGCACCTCAACACACCTGACAGCGCGCTGCGTCTGCCCGATGGTCGCACGCTTGTCGCGGATGTACGCAACTGCCGCGTCGAGATCATTTCGCCCGCCAAGAAAATCATTGCGCAAATTGGCAAGACGGGACAATGCAAGAACGAAACTGGGTTACTCGCCAAGCCGAGCGGCGTCGCGATACTGCCGAACGGGAATTTGCTCATCACTGAAGCAATGAGCCGCCGCGTGAGCGAAATGGATTTGTAGGGCAAGGTCGTCCGCGTGGTCACGCTGTCGAACGTTGCATATCCATCCGACGCACAGCCGACGCGCGCGGGAAATATTTTGATCGCCGCGTACGAAAAACCAGGGCGCATCATTGAAGTGGATTGGAACGGGCAAATCGTCTGGGAATATTTTCCGAAAGTGGAAAGTGAACGGCTCGACCGTCCCTCCATCGCGCTGGAACTGCCGAACGGCAACATCGCGTTCAGCGACGATTACAATGACCGCGTCGTCATCATCAATCGCGCGGGAAAAATTCTACGGCAGTACGGCGTGACAGGCGTCGCAGGCAAAGCGCCTGGCTATTTGAACACGCCGAACGGAATGGATTGCCGCGCGATTCCAATTCCTGCCGCGACGCTTACCGCGATTGCGTCAACACCAACCCTGACACTCACGCCGACGCGAACCGCGATAGAGACAGCGACGCGGTATGAGTCATATGCGCAAGACGGAATCAAATCCAAAGAGGTGAAACAATGCCCGAGTCAACCAACAAACCCAAACCGTCCTCCGTCCTTTCAACTATCGTATGGACCATTTTGTTTTTCCTTCTCCTCTTCATCGTGCTACTTGTCGTCGGGTTGATTGGCGGCGCAGGGATTCTGTTCATCGGACGTGTCCTGGCACAATTCTTTGAAGTGCGCGTGTTCGAAGCCTCGTTAATTGCGCTGGGTGTGGCTGTCAGCGCCGTCTTCGTGTTCTACCGCGCCTCGCGTCCGCAACACATCCTTGAACCTGTGGACGATGATTGGGAAGAAGATGAGGATTGGGATGACGATGAAGAGGATTTCGCGGATGAAGAAGACGACGACATCGTCCCGCCGCGCAGTCGCAACGATCCTTGCCCGTGCGGCAGTGGGAAAAAGTACAAGTATTGTCACGGGAAAAATGCGTAGTCGCACGCGCGCGCAAGCATTTCTTCCGACAGGCAAACTTCCTGCTGATCTCCTCACCGCGCTGTTGGCGCGCGTGCCGCGCGACGACGCGCGCGTGATCGTAGGTCCCAACATCGGGCGGGACGCGGCAGTGATTGACATGGGCGACCACTACCTCGTTGCCAAAACCGATCCGATTACGTTCGCAACCGACGACATCGGTTGGTACGCGGTCAACGTCAACGCGAACGACATCGTTTGCATGGGCGCGCGTCCGAAATGGTTTTTGGCGACCGCGCTCTTGCCCGCCGGTCGCGCGGACGCGGCGATGGCGGAAACGATTTTCAACCAAATTGCTGAAGCGTGCGCGGTGTTGAACATCGCGCTCGTCGGCGGGCATACCGAAATCACGTACGATCTGCCGCGTCCGATCGTCGTCGGCGCGATGCTGGGTGAAGTGGCGAAAGACAAACTCATCACGAGCGCGGGCGCGCGCGTCGGCGATGTCGTCTTGCTCACCAAGTTCGCGCCTCTCGAAGGAAGCGCGCTGATCGCGCGTGAAAAGGCAGACGATTTACGCGCGCGTGGCTTTACGGACGATCTCATCGCGCGCGCGAGAAAATTCTTGCGCGATCCAGGAATCAGCGTCGTGCCCGAAGCGCTCATTGCCACTGACGCGGGCTTGGCAACCGCGCTGCACGATCCGACCGAAGGTGGCGTCGCGACGGGACTAGGGGAACTCGCGCACGCGTCGCGCGTCGGTCTTGAAGTTGACGAAGACGCGATTCCGTTTGCGGAAGAGGGCATCGCGCTCTGCGCGGTGTACGGACTCGATCCGTTGGGCGTGATCGCGTCGGGTTCGCTTTTGGTGACGACGCCCGCGGACAAGGCAGACCACTTGATAAATCTTTGGGCAAGTGCTAATATTCGATGCGCCGCCATCGGACGCGTCGTGCCGCAGGAAGACGGCGTGACGTTGAGGCGCGGTACCACGCGCCGCGCGCTCCCGCGCTTCGACGCGGATGAAATCACGCGGATTTTGTAGGACAGATTTTCATCAAGGAGTCTTTCAATGTCGAATGAAGTTGCATCACCCAAGCCCGCGCGCAATTGGCTCTGGCAGCCGAACCTGATCGTTTTCGTTTCGAGCGCATGCATTATGATTCTCGAACTCGTCGCGGGGCGAATGATCGCACCGCACGTCGGCTCGTCGCTGTACACCTGGACAAGCATCATCGGCGTCGTCCTCGCGGGAATTATGCTTGGAAATTATCTCGGCGGACGCTTCGCCGATCGCTGGGCGTCGCTGCGTTTCCTGGGTGGCATTTACATCCTTGCCGCGCTCACGGCGCTCATCGCCCTGTGGGTTGATCGAATGGGTCGCGTCACGCCGAACGATTGGTCCATCCTCGTCGAAATTCTCGCGCTGACCACCGCGATGTTTTTCGTGCCCTGCACGATCCTGGGTATGATTTCCCCGATGGTCGCGAAACTCGCGGTGAGCGACCTCGCCAAGACCGGCAGCACCGTCGGCAAGATTTACGCGGCGGGCGCCCTCGGCAGTATCGTCGGCACGTTCGCGACGGGCTTCGTGCTGATTTCGTGGTTCGGCACGTACACGATTATTTGGGGCGTCGCGCTGGTGCTTGGCGCGCTCGGGTTGATTTTTCTCTTGGGCGCGCGCTGGGAATCTGCCGCGCTCGCGGCGCTGATCGTTGTCGGCGTCGCGTGGCTCGCCACCGATCAGGGCTGGCGGACAAGTCCGTGCATGCGCGAAACGAATTATTACTGCATCAAATCGTACGACGAAGACCATGACGGTGAGTCGGTACGCTTGCTGCTGTTGGATCATTTGGTGCACAGTTACGTCTCGCTGACCAATCCAAAGGCGCTGGTCTATCCCTACGAAAAAATTTACGCCGAGATGGCAGAGTATCGCACGCGCACCAAACAATCGCCCGATGTGTTGATGATCGGCGGCGGCGGATACACCTTCGCGCGCTATATGCAAGCCACGTATCCCAACAACGAAATGCACGTCGTCGAGATTGATCCAGGTGTGACGCAGTTCGCGTATGGTTATCTTGCGCTGCCGCGCGAGATGAAAATCATCACGACGAACGAGGATGCGCGTACATTCTTCGCGCGCCCACCGACGAAAAAGTACGATTTGATTCTAGGCGATGCGTTCAATCACTATTCTGTGCCGTATCATCTCACGACCAGAGAGTTTAACGAACGCGTGCGCCAATGGCTCGCGGACGATGGGTTGTACGTCGTCAACATCATTGACGGCCCGTACGGTGAGTTCGCGCGGGCGTACTATCACACCTTGCAACAGACTTTCAAGTACGTCTATCTTGCGGAAGGAAATGGCGCGTGGCGCGAGGTGTCGCGCAGTATGTTCGTCCTGATTGCCACTGACAAGCCACTGGATCTGGCACTGGTGGCAGAGTGTGACGCGGGCGATGGCGATGCGCTCACGGCGCGTACGATCGCCGGTCAAGCGGAACTCGACCGATTACAGACCGAGGCGCCGCTGATTACACTGACCGATCAATACGTCCCTGTCGATCAAATGCTCGCGTCGGTGTTCACGGAATTCACGCCCAAGTGACGCGCGTGCGTTTTGCAAAATTCTGGACGATTCCTGATCATCCGCCCTCGAACCCAGGTTGCTTGATTGTTCCGTCGTACGCGTTGAAAGACCGCGCCTTGCCGACGAAGCCGACGCGCGCCCAGATCGAATTGGCAATCGCGTGGTGGAAGCAATTTCCGCGCGCCAAAATCATCATGTGCACGGGCGACAACCAGGGGCTCGGTGTGACGAACGCGCGCGTGATGGTTGAATACGCGGCACGGCTGGGCGTCCCGCGCGAGAACCTGATCGAGGAAGCCGCGTCCCAAAACACGCGGGAGAATTTGTTCAACGGGTTGACCATCGCCGCGCGCCAGAACTGGACTCAGCCCACGCTCGTCACGCTCGATTTGTACACGCGGCGCGCGGTTGCCACCGCGCGCCAGCAGGGCTGGAAACATTTTTATTGGCTCTCCGTGTTTTCGGAGGGCGAGTCGGCGTATGGACTCAAAGCCATTCAAACCTATTCGCGCGTGACGATCTTTTGCTACGAAGTAATCGCGCTGGTTTACAGCAAGATGGTTGGGTGGATATGAACTTTTGACTTTGCCCGCGCTTGTGATATACTGAAGAGTGTCAGGGTGCTGGTGCGCCCCACTCGCTTCAGAGGAGAAGCCCCCAGAGTGATTTCGTCAAGACAACGCGCGCTTGATCCAGTTGAATTCTTGTAAACCTGAACGCGCCCATCGGCGGTACGCTCGTGTGTATCGTGTGATGGGCGCGTTTTGTTTGCCAACGACAAGGAGTCTCTTGGTTGTTCAAAGTTTGATCAAACCCGGCGAATATCGCGATTCGGTCGCGCTGATGCTGCTCGCGCGCGAGTTGAGCGCGCTGCCCGGCGTCGCCGATGTCTCGGTGGTAATGGGCACTCCGGCGAACAAAGCGGTCTTGGCGCAAGCCGGTCTGCTGAACGCGGACGCGAACGCGGCGACGCCGAATGATTTGCTGATCGCCGTCAAAGCCAAAGACGACGCGACCGCGCGTGCGGCATTGGCCAAGGCGCAACAATTGCTCGCGCAACAAGCCGCGTCAACGCAGACCGCAGGCGGCGCGGCGCGCCCGCGTACGCTGCGCGGCGCAATTCGCGCGACGCCCGGTGCAAACCTCGCGATCGTTTCGGTCGCCGGACAATACGCGGCGGCGCAGGCGTGGGACGCGTTGCGGGCGGGTTTGCATGTCTTGCTCTTCAGCGATCACGTCGCACTGGCTGACGAAATCGCGTTGAAAGAGTACGCGCGCGCGCGCGGCTTGCTGTTGATGGGACCCGGCGCGGGCACCGCGCTCATCAACGGCATCGGACTCGGTTTTGCGAACGCGGCACCGCGCGGCAATATCGGCATCGTCGCGGCGGCGGGCACCGGGCTGCAGGAAGTCAGCACGCTGATCGCGAAAGCCGGAAGCGGCATCACGCAAGGTATCGGCACGGGTGGGCGCGATGTGAGCGAAGCAGTCGGCGGGATCATGATGCTCGAAGGGTTAAAGGCATTGCAAGCCGATCCGGAGACACGCGTGATCGTCGTCGTGTCGAAACTGCCGGCGGCGAGTGTGACGGAGAAGATTCTGGCGCAAGTCGCGCAGTCGGAGAAGCCGGCGGTGTTGGCGTTGATGAGCAATGATCCCAAATTGACAATTCACAGTTCACAATCGTCAATCGCCAATTGTCATTTGTCAGTGGATCTGTGCCAAGCCGCAGCTCTCGCCGTCGCGCTCGCGCGCGGAGAGAGCGTTGACGCGGCGCGCAAAAAACTCGCGGCGGAGGATCGCGCGCTGGCGGCTCAGGCGCGCGCGTTGCGGCGCAAGTTGAACGCGCGACAAAAGTGCGCGCGCGGGCTGTACTCCGGCGGGACGCTGTGCGAAGAGACGATGCGGATTTGGCAGGCATCGCTCGGCGGGGTGTGGTCGAATGCGCCGCTGAATCCGAAATTCAAACTACCGGACTCGAACAAGAGCAGGCGGCATACGGTCGTTGACCTCGGCGAAGAAGAATTTACGATTGGCAGACCACATCCGATGATTGACAATTCGGTGCGCGTGAAACGCATTTTGCGGGAAGCGTGCGATCCGAGCGTCGCAGTCATCGCGCTCGACGTGGTGATCGGCTACGGCGCGCACTCGGATCCGGCGTCAGAATTGGGCGCGGCAATCGCGGAAGCGAAGACCATCGCGCGCAAGCGCGGGCGCGAATTGATCGTCGTCGCGTCAGTTACCGGCACGGAAAGCGATCCGCAAGGGTTGTCGCGGCAAATGGACGCACTGAAAAAAGCGGGCGCGATTGTGTTAGGGAGTAATGCGGCGGTGGCAAAGTTCGCAAGTGCAATAGTGCAGTAGTTGAGTGCGCGCGTTCGGTCCGGTTTTTCTGGGAAGAGGGAGTGTCAAAGGTGGAAGACAGTGATTTCAAGGCAATCGAAATAAAACCCATCGGGTTCATTCAGCGTCTATCATCCGGCGAGAATATTAAGGACAGAAACCTTGTCTCAAGAATTGTGTTTACCAAAGATCTCGCTCCAGCTTTGGATGGAATTGAGTCCTTCTCTCACATTTTCGTTATCTGTTGGTTCCACGAGGTCGCGGAGACTGACAGGCAAATCTTGCATCACCCTGGCAATCCAGCCGCCCCGCAACCTTTGGGAATCTTGGCAACGCGCGCGCCCATTCGTCCCAACCCGATTGGGTTGACCTTGGTTGAACTTGTAAAGCGAGAAGAGAATATTCTTTGGGTGAGAGGTCTGGATGCCGTAGACAACACCCCGGTCCTGGATATTAAACCCTATCCTGATTGGGAGCAAGGGCGTTTCCTTGTCGTGGCAGACTTTAGAGTCCCGGAGTGGTTAGCAAGAATCGTCAGACAAGATGACGACGCACAGCATCCGTGAATAGTTGATGGAGCAAAGATGGAAGACCTTACAATCGGGCGAAAATCTTTGAAATCGGATCGGTGGACGGAATGGCGCAAGACGCCGACGGATCAGAAAAAGAAAGTCGCGTTTCCACCGCTGCAAAAAGCGTACCCCGCTGATGCGAAATTGATTGACTTGGTCGCGCCGAAAGATTTCACGGTCGGCAAGATTCCGTTGAGCGACGCGATCAGTCGGCGCGTCAGTCATCGCAAATTCACGGAAGAATTTCTCACGCTGGAGGAATTATCGTTCTTGCTGTGGGCGACGCAAGGTGTGAAAGAAGTCGTCAGAGATGGATACGCGACGCGACGCAACGTGCCATCGGGCGGCTCGCGCCATTCGTTCGAGACGTACTTGTGCGTTCAGCGCGTAAAAGGATTGACGCCGGGGCTGTATCGTTATCTAGCGCTTGAGCACAAATTGATTCTGTTGAACGATGATCCGAATTTGTATCGCCAAGTGAACGAAGCGACCGAAGATCAGAATTATGGCGGCGCGGTTATTTTCATCTGGACGACGATTCCATATCGTTGCGAATGGCGGTACAGTTTTGTCGCGCACAAAATCATCTTGCTCGACGCCGGACACGTCTGCCAAAACTTGTACCTCGCGTGCGAAGCGATTGGCTGCGGCACGTGCGCGATTGGCGCGTACAATCAGGAGAAGATGGACGCGGTGCTGGGCGTAGATGGCAAGGATGAGTTGACGGTGTACTGTGCGCCGGTGGGGAAAGTGCAATAGTGCGATAGTAGCGATGTGTCATTGCGAGGAGCGGGCATTGCGACGAAGCAATCCCCGAGTGGCAAGTTGGAGATTGCTTCGCTTCGCTCTCAATGACACCCCGGAGCATTTGATGGCAAATATCCAAGACCTGTTCGGCAAACAACTCACCGTGAGTAACATCGGCTTGCAAACGTTTGCGGAAAGCGTGCGCGCGCAAGGCGTCGAGGTTGTGGACGTAGACTTTCGCCCGTCGCCGTACGACGCGCCGCGACTGACGCGCACGCGCGCGGGTGTGGACATCGAAGCCGCGAACGCGGAAGCGGTACGACGCATCGCATCGGGCAAAGCCGTGTTGATCGGATTAGGGATCGCGCGCGAGGCGATTCCAGGGATGCGCGACAAGATGATTCTGCACGCCGGTCCGCCGATAACCTGGGAGCGAATGTGCGGTCCCGTGCGCGGCGCAGTGATCGGCGCGTGCTTGTACGAGGGGTGGGCAAAAACGGCGGACGAAGCCGCGCAACTCGCGGCAAGCGGCGCGCTCACGTTCGAGCCGTGCCATCATCATCACGCGGTCGGACCGATGGCGGGTGTCGTTTCGCCTTCGATGCCGGTGTGGATCATCGAGAACGCGGCGCGCGAAGCGAACAATCGCGCGTTCTGCACGCTGAACGAAGGACTCGGCAAGGTGCTGCGCTTTGGTGCGTTCGCGCCGGAGGTGATCGAGAAACTGAAATGGATGGAGAGGACGCTGTATCCCGCGCTCGACCGCGCTGTGCGTTCGATTGACGGCGGCGTGGACATCAAGAACCTGATCGCGCAGGCG
>Ga0315294_10003456_pt1 | contig 17193 bp, 13 predicted proteins | sample YL17G13_40_MG_FD_203626 | JGI IMG/M metagenome (GOLD analysis project Ga0315294, IMG submission 203626) | Sediment microbial communities from Yellowstone Lake, YNP, Wyoming, USA - YL17G13_40 | ecosystem: Environmental > Aquatic > Freshwater > Lake > Sediment | place: USA: Wyoming | collected... | reverse complement strand
CCTTTAAAAAATATCTGATTGGAACATTAACCGAAAGACAATTTGCCGATCTTTACGCCCAGACGATTACCTACGGTCTTTTTGCTGCTCGTACCAGAGCAAATGGTGATTTTAATCGCCGACTGGCTTTTGATTATATTCCGAATACCATCGGTATTCTGCGCGATGTCTTTCGGTTTATTTCTCTAGAAGAGCCGCCCAAGTCCCTGCAAATTATCGTTGAAGATATTGCCGAAATATTGCATATCACCGATGTTAAAAAGATATTGCATGAATATTACAGTACCGGCAAAGGTAAAGATCCGATAATCCACTTTTATGAAACATTTTTATCTACCTACGATCCCGAAATCAGAGAACGGCGTGGTGTATATTATACACCGGAAGCGGTAGTCAGCTATATCGTCCGTTCTATTCACTCTATTTTAAAAACCCATTTTGGCTTATCCGATGGCTTGGCCAGCCAAGAAGTTAAACTACTTGATCCGGCAGGTGGGACGCTGACTTTTCCTGCAGCAGCGATTCACCTGGCCGCAAAAGAATTTATCACAAAATACGGTGAAGGTGGTTTGCACCACTGGATTAAAAACCACATCCTTCAAGACTTTTATGCCTTTGAACTGATGATGGCTCCTTATGCGATTGGTCATTTAAAAATAGGGTTTATTCTGGATGAACTTAGTTATAATCTTGCTGATGATGAGCGTTTTAAACTCTATTTGACTAATACACTTGAGATGGAGGAGATTAAACAAATTTCCATTCCCGGAGTGAGTTCATTAAGCGAAGAAAGCCATCTGGCGGGCAAAGTAAAAAAAGAACAACCGATTCTCGTGATTCTTGGAAATCCACCCTACAGCGGTATCTCTTCCAATGTGAACGAGTGGACGGAAAAGTTATTAAAGGAAGATATCGATGGCTGCCAGAGTTATTATAAAGTAGACGGCGAACCGCTGGGAGAGAAAAATCCCAAATGGCTTCAGGATGATTATGTCAAATTTTTACGCTTCGCCCAGTGGAAAATCCAAAAGTCCGGTTTTGGTATTGTGGGTATGATTACCAATCATGGCTATCTGGATAATCCCACCTTTCGCGGGATGCGCCAGAGTTTGATGGAAACTTTTGATGAGATTTATATTCTCGATTTACATGGCAATAGTTTGAAAAAAGAAACCACACCTACAGGTGGAAAAGACGAAAATGTCTTTGATATTAGACAGGGTGTTGCCATTGCTTTATTTGTTAAAAATAAAGAGAAAAAAGAATCATCTGTCTATCATGCTGATTTGTATGGCCTGCGACAGGAAAAATATGATTGGCTGGATAAAAATGAATTCTTAAAAGAAAACTATTTACCAGCAAAACCTCAAACCCCTTATTATTTCCTTGGAAAGCATGATACGGAAAAAATTAAAAAATATCTTGATTGGAAGAAGATCAATGAAATTTTCCCGATAAACAGTGTCGGTATTGTAACTTCAAGGGATAAGTTTGTTATCGATTTTAAGAAAAATGAACTTAAAAACAGGATACTTCAATTTAAGAATCTTTCCCAACCTGATGATATAATTGCACAAGCGTATAATTTAAAAGATAAGGCAAACTGGAAAATTCAATATTCCCGAAAAAAAGTAAAAGATTTAGATGATTATGAAAATTATATCAAAGAAATATTATATCGTCCCTTTGATAGTAGGTATATATTTTATCACCAATCATTAATTGAAAGAATGCGTCTTGATGTTATGCGGCACATGCTGGAAGAAAATATTGGCTTGTTAACAACGAGGTTTCAGTTTAAAAAAGACATCACATGGTCATGTGCTTTCATTTCGGAGAATATTATTGACATTAATCATTTACAATCACCGGGAACTGCTCAACTGTTTCCTTTATACATATACCAGGACAAAAACAAAAAAGACCTGTTCAACCGGCACCAAACCGAAAAAGAACCCAATATTCCTGCTACCATATTTGAAAAACTAAAAGCGGTTTACGCCCAGAAACTCACGCCTGAAGATATTCTCTATTACATCTACGGCGTATTTTACAGCAATATCTACCGTGAAACCTATGCCGAGTTTCTTAAAATAGATTTTCCGCGTGTACCGTTCACTTCGGATTATGATCTATTCATAGAAATGGGAAAATTGGGCAAAGAATTATCTGCTCTGCATTTACTCAAAAGCTCGGAGCTTGATTCGCCCATTGCCAAGTATCAGAGCTCCGGAGATAACGACCGTATTGAAAAAGTAACCTACAAAGAAGATGAGCAGCGCATCTATATCAATAAAGAAAAATATTTTGAAGGTGTTTCACCGGAGATCTGGAATTATCACATTGGCGGTTATCAAGTTTTACACAAATACATGAAAGAAAGAAAAGATAGAATGATGGACGATGCACCACGCTATTGCCGCATTGTTACAGCACTGTATAAAACTATTGAAATTCAAAAACAAATCGATAATATTTACCCCGAAATAGAAAAAAATCTTGTTAGATTTTAGAATATGTTTTGTAAATAAAAAGTTTTTATATTATCTTGTGGAAGAAAATCTTTTAATGTTAGGCCTCTGTAGGAGTGATGTCATTTTGTTAGACCAAGAAAATGGGGAAAAACTATCTAAAGAGATGGAGCTGGAACCATTTTTGAAAGAATACAAATGTATCACTGGGTTTTCCTTGCAACTTATAAATCAAGCTGAGTGTCCAGACTTTATCGCTAAGCAAAGTGATGGTACAGAATTAAATATTGAGCTTTCAAAAATCATGTGTGATCTACAGTAGGGATGTCAGCTATACAGATAAGGCCCTGTAACGCGAATAGAAAATATATAGTTAATTATTAATATTTGGTATATATGATGGATAGGGGATAATCGTTCCCTAACACGCTATTAAAATTAATTCTCAATTTATTTTAGGAGTATATAAATGCAAATAAATATTTTAACTGTATTTTTATCATCTCCAGGAGACTTGGAAGATGAAAGGAATATTGTTCGATTATCTGTTGAGAGGGTCAATAAAATTCTTTTTAAAAGAGTTGGGTGGCAAATTGAACTATTGGGGTGGGAGGATACATTGCCTGGATTCTCACGACCCCAAACTCTAATAAATAAAGATGTAGATTCTTGCGATTTGTTCGTAGGCGTTTTATCACATCGTTGGGGTCAAGATACAGGCAAGTATAGTTCAGGTTTTGAGGAAGAATTCATTCACGCCCGTGAAAGGCGTAGGAAAACAGGAAAACCTGAAATATGGTTATTCTTTAAAACAATTGATAAAGAAAGGATTGAGGATCCAGGAGAACAGTTAAAAAAAGTTTTGGATTTTAAAGAAGAACGAATAAAACTAAAAGAGTTATTATTTAAAGAATTCAGTGATTCTGGAAGCTGGGAAAAACTTATATTCGATGAAATGCTGACCTATGTATTAGGTTTATCAGTAAGTGGACCACAAACAGAAATCCAAGAACAATCAGTATTATTAGATACCTCAAAAGGAGGTAAGGATACAAAAGAAACCGAAATTGATGTTGAAAAAGTTGCCTATCCATCTGCTTTGATTAATTTATTTGATCAAGTAAACTTAAAACTTAAAGAAAAAAAACAAGTACCATTTAATTTTTGGGATAGAACAAGGCTTTTTCTTCAATCAAGCGCTTGGTTTTCAGAAATATATTTTGGAGAGGTTTTTGGAGCCCATGAATTAAATCTTGTCTATACTAGACGAAAAAATTGGGAAATATCAAGTTCCGAAAGCATATTTCTCACTCGTTCTTCTATTGGTGATTTTAATAACAATCGGCCTGGATGGTTCTGGTTAAAAGGAATGAGTGAAGATGGCTTAAATAATTTTTTAAAACAGCTGATAATCAATGACTTGAATGTATCTGTTCGTAGGGGAGCGATAAAATTACTGGAAGATACGCATTATAAAGCAGACCCCGAGCTTTTAAAAAAAGGACTAAACCATAATGATGAACGTGTAATTTTGGGAACTATTAGTCTTATAAAGAATACAAAAGATAGCAAATATATTAATCTTATTGAGCCTTTTATAAATCATAAAAATAGTGAAATACGTGATAAAGCCATGGAAAGTAAAATTGAATTACTTTATCTAAAATCTCCTAATGAAGGTTTTACATACTTAATTGAAACAGGGGCAGAGATTCCAATATTATTAAATAATAAAATAGAGAATTTAGACCTTAATGTCGACAATAACCTAATAATTAAAGCTGTAAAAAGCTCAGAAGTTGCTATGAGGAGGTTTTGTGCAAAGTATCTTAGAAAGGCAAAACTACTTTCAAAAGATATTTGTAAAGAGTTATTGAAGGATCCCGATATGCTTGTAAGAAAGGAAGGAGTATTAGGGTTAATTGACCTTGATGAAAAAATTGAAATGGATTTTATTAAAAAACTTTTTCCAGAGCCAAGAGAAACTAACATTAATGCATTAGCGTGGGCTTTATCTACTTATGGAGTAAGTTCCGACGATTTTATCCCGATTTTATTAGAAAAACGCACTCCAGAAGATCTTCTATCTCAAATTGATTTTTATGAAGTTAGTGGAGCAGAGGCATATGAAATTTTGGCAAAAAAACATTTTCAATTTTTGAAAGGAAGGATTAGATTAGATCTGGATTCTGAATTTGAAACATTAAAATCGGAATCAGAAAATAAATGGATAGAAAAATATGGTGATGTTGGTAAAACAATATCTAAGGGATTTAAGCCCGAGGTAATAAATTTTTGCAGAGGAAGATATATACTCGCCGCTTTAGCTGGATTGTCGATACATGGGAAAAAAGAAGATGTCAAATATGCCCGCGAGTATTTAAGTAATAAGAAATATGAAGGGGATAAATTTGGAGCATTGAAAATCATATTACGTTTTGGTGACAAATCAGATATTGAAATGTTAAATAAAATTGCATTGAATTCTTATGGAGAAACAAAAAGGATAGCAATAGAAGCTTTATTTAAATTTTCAGAAGACAGGGATAGCAGATTAGCGCTCATTATCAATAAGGATGAAACAATATACAAGACATCTCTTCAAATGCTTATAGAATACGACTTGCCTTACAAAATTGAAATTGCAGAAATTTTACTTAAATCAGAAATTGAAGATCGACGTTTAGATGGTTTATCAATATTAATAAGTTCTTTAAACGAGATTGAACTTGAAAAATTCTTAGATGATTACCTTAGTCAAGGTACTTACTATTATAATGTAGTAACTTGGCTTGACAAGTGTCTATATGCAGTTGGGGCTTTTAAAGATTTGTTTAAGTCTAAAATGCTCGCCAGATTAGAAAAGAGCAATAAATCTTGACAAGGGGTATGCAAGATGAAAGAAAATAAAATTAATATATCCAACGAAGAGGATTTAAAGCAAAAAGTTATTCTCCCATATATAAAAAGTCTTGAGTTTGCTTTAAATGAATTAGAATTTGAAAAAAACTTATCAATTAAATTGGGTAGAAACGTTTATTGTATAAATAATTGCAAAAAGAAAGAAAATGCAGAAGGATGCTTAGATATTTTATGCAAAAGAGGAGACAAAAATCTTTTTGTAATTGAAGTAAAACAAGATAATGCAAAAATCACTCAAGATGATATTGATCAAGGAATATCATATGCAAGATTATTAGATCAAATTGCTCCATTTGTATTAATAACAAATAGAAAAGACACACGTACAGTGGATGCTATGTTGTAAATTCTCTTCTAAAGATGAGTTGGATTATAGGAAAGATTAAAGATTGATACTGAGAATATTAAGAAAGTAATTTCAGCAAGTACAAATAAAATTATTGAAGAAATTACAACTACGATGTTAGGAAGAACCACATTAAATCCCGAGACAGCAAAATTATAAGGTCTTGTCCATAAGATAAAATCGAATTTATTTGAGGCTGGAAGCGAAGTAATTTCTATCTACCCTCAACAATTAAAAAATACATGAGTATAAAATATGTTTTAATAAATATATTTTATATGACAAGATATGTAGGTAATTAGAATAAATTTAGAATTATTATATGATCATTTTATAATAATAATGAATAGAACTTTTTTTAAATAATCAGTTATATCAAATGTTGAAATCAGAAAACCCTATTAATTTTTTAAAAGAGGAGTTGAAATGAGGTTGAAGATTTTAGTTTTAATTTTAGTAGCAATGATATTAGTTTATACTTTTCATGTTACTTTATTTGCAGAAAATACTTTTAGTGAATTAGATATTGACTATGCGGTAATTAGAATAATAAATCCAAAATTTAAAGTGATAAATAATAATTCTCTTGTATATAGAGCTGGTATTCCGAAGGGTAGTGGATTTTTAGTAAGTTGGAATAATGATTTATTTATAGTTACAGCCCGACATGTTGCAGAAGCTGATAATGACTTATTGGGTGTTGTTAGAGTAAAGAATAAGAAAAATAATAGTATTGAAAGATATACGATAAAATTACCAAAGGATGATTGGATTTTCCATCCTGAAGAAGGAAATAATAATACACATTATGTGGATGTTGCAATAATGAAAATAAATTGGTTAGAAGGTTTTGAGATTAAAACTTTTGATTATAATGAAGATTTTTTAGATGAAAAAATATTAAATGACGTTTTAATCAATAGAGGTATAGAAAAACCTTATCTACTAAATGTATGTTGGTGGACTACAGATATAGGTGATGCACAACTGGACCCTTCAAGACCTATACTAGCCTTTGCTGATTTGTCTATGACAGTTAATAAATTATCCTTAAAAAAGGATAATACAAATATTAATTTTGAAGAAAAAGCTATTTTTTGTAAAGGTGATTTATATCATGGTAATAGTGGTGCACCAGTTATAGATATGATGCCTTTTGATAAGCCAAAGCGTAAACTATTAGGATTAGTAATTGCCTCTGATATAGATAATTTTGTTAATCGGGAAGGTAATAAGCCCTTAGGTTCAATTGTAATTGAACCAATAACTCGGATAAAAGAAGTCTTATATTTTGCAAAAGATTATCCAAATAATTTTAAAAATGATAACTGGAGTCTTTTATATAAGTGTAATTGATAAATAATGTAAATAAAAAAATAAATTAAAAGATAAAATAAATAGCTTCTTAGCTTGTTGCTGGAAGTATTTTTTGTTTGGAAAAGAAGGATTTTTAAAAATATAGCAATAAACAATTAACTTAGCATGTAAATTATTTAGATTTATTTTTAATATAAATAATTTTTAATTAAAGAGGTAATATGAATAGGGAAGAAGTTGAAAATTATTACAAAAAAGAGGTATTAGAATTAACAATTATTCTATTAAAGAATTATCTTAGCACTGGGATTAAATCACGTAAATATTATTTAAACGAGTTAGACCAAGCATTAACTAAATTACAAAATAAACAAGACATTTATAAAAATTATTCTGAAGGGACATGCTTATTGATTGAATCAAGAATATATATAGAATTTTTAGTAAGAATATGTGAATTAATTGAAGATTACACTGGAATTTGTTCAGCTCTTTGGGGAAATCTAAAAGATTTTTCAAAAGCAATATTATCTCAAAAATCTCCTGAACCAATTATGAAACAGTTTAATGATGAAAAACTAAATACTTTGTTGCGTTATGCACCCCTTAACGGAATATACTTACCCGTAGAGGAAAAAAAATTAATTCAGTATATTAGAGAAAGGAATATAACATATATTAAAAAAAATAATGAAAGGTTAAATTACTTTTTGAAATTATATTGGACATTCTTTGTTAAATATAAACATCGTAATACATTACTTTATCCATTTGAACAGAAAATAATTAATGGGGAGAGAACAGTAATTATTCCAGCAATTTATAATTGTAAAAATCCTAGCATAGTCACAGCTGCAATAGTTAATAAAAGAATTTATGAATTTTATAAGATAATATTAGATAGTCTTGTAAATATAAATAAAGATATAATTGAACGTACTATCATGTATATTGAAACAGGAGGTAATCTTTTAATAGAATATTCTTGGTTTGATAAATTAAATAAAGAGGAAAAAGAACTTGCAAATAAAATTATTAAAAAATATAACTTTAACTTTCCACGTTTTAATATTAACCCTAATGTTCAAATAACTGTAGAACCCAAAATCTTAAAAAAACATTTAGATATTTTAGATAAATAAAATAAGTCTAATTTTTTATGACAGGGGACGGTTATTTAACACATTTTTCCAAAGGACAGAATACCACCTGTCTGCGTGCACCTGTCTGCGTGCAGACACAGGCAGAGGCACCTGTCTGCCGTGCTCGGCACAGGCAGGCGCACAGGCAGACGGGTTTACTTGTGGATAAATGTAAAAGATATAATCCATAATCCTATCTGGATAAGTTTAACCATAAACAAAAAGGAGAAAAATAGTATTTTTTACTGGGAAATAATTTCTCTTATCTTTCTGATCCATTTTAATTCCTCTTCCTTGGGTAATCTTTTTATTTCTTCTTTCTGTTTTACCGGAGGGATTAACTCTTCTGGTTTTTCATATGATTCTAAGGTGGCATAGTCTTCTTTAAGGGCGGTAATGAGCCAGCCGGCTGGATTTACTACCTTTCTCTTTATCTGGAGAAGTTCTAATTTTTCCTCAATATCCTCTAAGGAATAATTTAAAATTGTTTTATAAATTGATTTTTTATCCATATTTAATTTTTCCAATTCTTCTTTTATCCTTTCTATCTTTAGAGATTTTTTATTATCAGAAACTACTTTATTGGGATTATCCTGATTGGAATAAGGAAATTCTTCTGATATTCCAGAGATAATCTCTTCGTTTTCTTCCGGTAGTTTTTCTTTCGGGGGATAAAGAATATTTTCTTTATCTAAAAGGACTATTTGATAAAGATTATGGTCATATCCTCTGGAGGAAGATATTTGTTTTACTATTTTTTTGATTAGACCATATTCTAATAGAGTATTGCGGTATTTAATTAAGGTCTTGGTGGTAGTGCCCATTCTTTTATTTAGAGTTTGAATGGAAGGCCAGGCAATGTCTTTTCCTTTATGACAGTAACTTAAAAGCTGAAGATAGAGCATGGCTGGGCCAAGACCGATGGTACTTACCCAGTGAGCCAAGAAGTAGTCCTGGATAGTAGTATAAGAATTAGTTTTGTTAACTGGTATTTTTGTTTCCATAGTTTTTACCCTCCTTTGAATAGTTTTCGGGGAGAGAGGATAAGAAGAGAAATATTTACTCCTCTATTTATTAAGAGCAAAAAAGAGGTCATTTCGCTACCCCTGATGAAAAATATTTAAAAAAATTTTAACAACAGCAACAGCAGCAGGGGAAAAATTACACCCAAATGTTGTTGCTGTTCTATTTGTTACTGTTCTTACTTGTTGCTGTTAGTGTGGAATAATTCCACTAGGGGGTGTGGAGAATTTCCACTAGGGTAGTGGAAAAATTCTAGTAGCGGGTAGGAGAATATTTACCTCATCATATGGAGATTGACAAAGAATTAGAGGAAAATAATTTTATTTTAAAAAAAGAAGGGTTTTGTAAACCTTTTGTCGTATTAATATTAAGATATAGAAAAAATGGAAAAACAATAATTCTTTTAATAGCTGGTTGCGATACAACAAGGTAAATATATTTTCATAAAATATGACAAACGAAAAGTCCCCTTGTCTTTTTTAAAATTTAAAAAGGATAAAATAAGTGAAATTTTTTATTCCACACGTCAAAGATAAAAAAGAAGCAGAAGAAGTATTTCAAGGTATAAAAAAATTTGCAAAGAAATCTGTCGGATGGGATGTAACTGATCGTCGAATATTTAGTTTAATCTATTTACACGATCGAAAAAAATATCATTCTGAGGTTGGCAAACCGGATGATCGTGTAAATGAGGAAGTAGTAGCAATTTTAGAATCATATACATACTTAGTTTGTACTTATAATAGAGGTGTATTTGGAGGTGAGCCTGTCTTAGTAGGGAAAGAGGAAGTGAAAAAAATCATCGATTTTGAAAAATAGATTACTTTGCAATAGCTAATTTTTATTTATTAAAATGAGAAGAAATTAGATTTTTCTACTTTCGATGACTATTTTTCATTTTTCTCTATAATTTTGGAAAACGATTTTAAATTTTCCGTGTTTTATTCTGGATATATGAATTCTAATCTTATCCCATAAAAGCGCGCTTTCAGACATCAGCCCGGGGAATTGAATAGAACTCGAATCTGTTATATCTTTAGCTTTTTACTGAAGAGCTTTTTATTTTAAAAAGAAGGATTTTTTAAAACCTTTGTCGTATTAATATTAAGGTGTAGAAAAATTGAAAAGACTAATTCTTTTAACCTCTGATGGTGATTCAATTAAGGTAAATGTATATTCTATAAATATGACAAACGAAACGTCCCGGTTGTCTTTCCCCTTAAATAAATAGGGAGGAAGAGGAGAGGGAGGGTTAAAGTAGAGTCTTTGGGAATGAAGGTAACAACCACGTCCGTTTGTATTTTAGGTTTAATTATTCCGATATATCTGCTAAAATAACAACGAGGAGTCAAAATGACAGGAACAAAGCAAGTTTGTATAAATTGTCATTTCTTTGTAAAATATTTCAATAGCCCTAATGGGAATCGTATTACGAATGTTAGTAGTGGAGATGATAGAGACAAAATCCGTAAGGGCGAACCAAACAGAGATTTCGGTTTGTGTTGCGATTTTGGTGTTTGGGATGAAGGATTCAATTTTGATAAAACAAAGATTCAAGAAATCTTATTGAAAACAGATAGACAGGATTTCTGCTTTTATTGGGCATATAGGCCTGGGATGTTGACACCTGCGGCAAAAATCTTGCAAGAAAGAGATGCAAAAAATCGAGAAACTTCTCGTGAACGAAAATTGACAATCGTTGGTCTTTGGATTGCCGCTTCTGCCCTAATCGCAAATGTTTTGCTCAAATATTTTAAAATCATTTAAAATCGATCGTAAACGGAGTCTTTTATGCAAACTTATCTTCAAGATAAAGACAGGGTTGTCATCCCTGTTGAAATTCGAAGGCGGTTAAATCTGCGCAAAGGAGATTTGGTCTATTTTACAGAAACAAACACAAGCATACTCTTGACGACTAAAAAGCAAATAAGTTTTTTGAATAGAGATGGCGGCAAAGATAGTTATATTTCTGACGAGACTCTTATGGAAGAGTGGACTGACGATAGAAAGTTGCATGTAATTGAACATCTGGAGTTGATAGATTTGATTCTATACGAATCTTGATGATTTTTACTTGAAGAATTATGTTTGATGAATAAATAAGCGAGAGGCTATTATGACAGTCGAATTATGGGTCGGCCAAGATTTCGAGACAACTCATGAGCGCACTGCGCTTGCAAAATTTTTAAGTGACATGCGGGAAAGATTTGAAAGTAGCAAAGACCGCTATTTTGTTTTGGCAAATTTTTATCTTGACGGAAGTCAAGTTGACCTTGCCGTGGTTAAGAATAAAGCAATTATAGTCATTGAGATCAAAGAATGCGCAGATCCATTTAGAGCAACAGAAAACGGCGACTGGACAACAATGCCTGGAAACACAATTATCGGTACAGGTGGAGAAAATCCTTTTGAACAAGTTAAACAATATCGATCTCGCTGGATGAATTATCTACGCAAGAATCAGGGGAATTTTTTGACACCATCAAAAATTAATCATGTGCGATTTGAGTATATTAGTGCCATTGTTTGCGTCAGTCCAAGAATACATCCAAAAACCGAAAATAATATTGACAGTAGCGTAGTTTGGTTTAGCCTAACAGGTCTTGACCAACTCAGTCAAGCAATATATCAGCGGACAAGCATAGATATTGATTTATCAGACGATGAGATAATGAGGCTTATCAGCTTCTTAAATCTAAGAAAGGGCGATCTCGTTTTAGGAAAGCCGTTAGAGAATCAAGATATCACGATCAAGCTTCCTCCTTTTGCGTTAGATCAATTTGTTGGCCGCAAGGAACAGTTGGAGTATCTTGGTAAACTTTTGCTACAGAGTGATGCAAAAATCGCTGTAATCATAGGTAGCCCTGGAATTGGCAAAACGACTTTAGCACAGGCTTTTGCTCATTCTGCAAGTAGAGAATTTAGTGATGGGATTTACTGGGTCTCAGCACAAGACAGCGATACACAAACTGTCATCAGAAAATTAGCAGAGGAAATCGAAGGGGATGTGATAAGTGAGTCGACCCTCACCCAACCATGGGATATTTGGAATAAATATGTATCCAACAAAAATATCCTAGCCATCATTGACAATGCTGACGATCTCGATTTTCGCAGTTTCCATCCGAGTGGGGAACAATGCAAAATCATATTAACGACAAAAAATCGTTTAATCCCACAATATCTTGGACTGCCTGACGACTGTACTGTTGATCTAAAGCCATTTGATACTACCGAATCAATGATTCTTATGCAAAAGATTCTTGCCAGAGAATTATCGGGCACAGATTTGAATTGGGTAAAAGAAATTTGTGAATCTTTAGGAAACCTACCGCTAGGGGTCTTTCTTGCTGGGAGTTACATGAGGGTATATAAGACCCCAATAGATGAGTATGCTCAAAAGCTGCGGGATGAAAAAAAGCGTTTAACGATCTTAACACCGCGGGTTGGCATGCGTGGGATGGATATAGAGCTTGTTTTTGGTCTTAGCCTCAACTCTATTCCTCAAAATTTAGTCGCGCTTTTTGCTTCCTTAGGCGTTTGTAGATCAAACGGCTTTACTATAGAACTAGCAACAGCTATCGGAAGTAATATTGTTGAAGACGTAGAACACGGGGTCAATGCTCTCTACGGGATTTCGTTGATTAATCAACTAAGCCCAGAAAGATATTTTTTCCATCCTTTATTAAGGGATTACGCAAGAAAACTGGCAAGTGATAAAAACTTAATAAAACAAGCCGAGGCTAGATATTATGGATGGCACGAAGATCTAATAAATAAATATCCAGTACACGAAGAAGATCTTGAGAAAAAACAGACAACAAGGGAAGAAGGTGATAAGGTCAAATATAAAAACCTGAAACTATTAGGAATGGAATTAGATGGTTTGATAGCAACTGCTGAGTGGAGACTATCGTCTCAAGATGCTGATTTGGTTGTATGGTATGAATACTGGCGTAATTTGAGAGAAGTATTAGACACAAGAGGCTTTACAGACCGAGCAATTGAATTACTTGAGACGGCGGTTGAAATTTCTACTAAAAACATAGAACTGAGCTCTGAGCAGGGAGTTTCTGGCTCAATGGTCAATGATATACGAATGAAAGCGTATTATCTTGCTCAACTTGGAAAATTTTACGATCATGCTGGAAAGAGTGAAGAAGCACTTCGCATGTTTGATGAAGCACTTAAGATAGAAAAAAACGAGGATCGTATTGGTAAAGTAAAAAATAGCCGTGGTGTAGCTATTAGACATATGGGAAGATTCAAACAAGCTATCGAACAATTACGCGAAAGCCTTAAGATAACCGAAACAATAGGAATCAGATCAACACTTTACTCCCTAAATTCATTAGCACGTGCTCTTATAGATTCTGGGGATTCGCAAGAAGCACTAATCTATCTGGAACGCGCTTTAAAGATGGAAGCCACGCGGCCGACCGATCTTGGTTCATTATCTATTACTTTGAGCGAGACAGGAAGGGCTCATAAGAGATTAGGTAATTATCAGGAAGCCCTGGATAGTTTCAAGAAAGCCATGGAATTAACGGAAGCGGAGAGTAACCCTCGTTCATTTTTAATTCTATGCAATGAAATTGGTAATATATTAGGTCTAATGGGGTTATATCAAGATGCAATTCAATATTTCAAGAAAGCCTTTCTAATTGCAGAATCTATACACGACCCTCGTAATATCAATATAACTCAGAGGCGATTCTTGAAAACGCTTGAATTTATTATCAAGAAAATGAAAGAATTGAAACATGAAAGGAACTGGAAAGATGCTCTTCCACTTGCAACAATTTGGCTGGATGCTGAAAAGACGCTAGGAAAAGCTATCCACGAATTTTGGGCATTAATTGATTATGGTGATATCGTTTCTCGCACGGGTGACATCGCAGGTGCACTTAACGCATATGATCTTGCACTAAAAAATGCTACAATGCGAAAAGACATGAAAGGACAATCAATTGCACATCAATGTAAAGCGAAAAGCCTTCGCTCACTAGGAGACGAAGAAAATAAGCAGATCGCGCTTAGCGAACTTAGAATCGCCGAGGCCATTGAAATCAATCTTTCTCTCGACAAAATGCAGATTTCTCGAATCTTGTTAGATAAAGCAGGCATCCTAATGCAAGTCGGAAATAAAGATTTAGCCGCCCGCTGTTCGGAGTCTGCACTTGCTTATACTCCTGATGATGCAAGGGCGTTAGATTTAATTTCAAGGTCAAAAGGGAACAAGAAACATGTACCTGGATTAATAGTTGGACAAAGAGGCACGGTAAAGAAATTCTTTAGTAAAAAAAATGAAAACAAATACTTCGGTTTTATTAGACTTCAAGATTCAAAAGAAGTATACTTTTCCTCTTCGGCATATGAAGAAAACTGGGAGACTTTGCGTGAGAACTTAGATGTTTTTGTAGATTATTTTGAAACGGAAGAAAACGGCAAAAAAGGCAATAGAGTTGGTTCAATTGCCACAAGGGTAATCCTAGCCGAACAGAAGAAAAAGGAACTAAGAAATGGATAAACGATTTGCAGTTGTTGAATTTGGAACTCGAGGAGTACGACTTCTTGTCGCCGACGCGTCCCCAGCAGGAATCAGTCAGGTGATTCATTCCACAGGGGGATTTAGCGAACTGGGACGAAATCAAGATGATAAAGGTAATCTTGCTAAGGAGACTTTCGAGCTTAGCAAAAAACAAGCTACCGAATATGTTCAAATTGCTCAACAAAAAGGAGCGAAGGAAGTTTTTGGCTTTGCAACAGAGGCTGTTAGGTCTGCACCAAATCGCCAGGATTTCTTTGACGCTCTCAGTCCAATAGTCGAAGTGAAAGTTCTAGAAGACGAAGAGGAAGCTTTATGTTCATTTCTAGCGTCTGTAGAAGCATTTAGACATGATTTACCCCCTCAAAATTTGGCATTAGTGATAGATCAGGGGGGAGGGAGCATTGAACTTGCATATGGCTACATTGATGAAGATGGGATTATTGTTGTGCGAGGCAGGTGCTCATTTCCACTTGGAACTATTCGCTTGACTAAACAATTTGCAGAAGCCGACAGTCTGCAAGAAGGTTTTTCAAAAGCAAAAAAAATGATTCAGAAGGAGATAAGTAAACATACACCTTTCAAGGAGTTAATAGCGAAGAAACCTTTTGCTACTTTTGGTCTTGGAAGTGCAATCACCAAGTTGGCTGAAGGCTTAAATGCTCAAGTCCAAAAAACCAGAAAAAATGTGCATGGACAATTCATAGACATCGAGACAATTCGGAGACTTGTTTTAGCTACGCATAAAGAAGTCAAGAGGTCAAAAGAAAAAATAGTGAAAGAAATTGAGGTTGACGGGGATAAGGCGACGCTACTAGGTGGTGTATTAACATTTCATGATGTGTTGAACCTTTACAATTGCAAGGGAGTTACTGTGAGTCGTCATGGGTTACGTTATGGTGTTTTACTCGCACATGCTGGTCTCAGGTATCGAATAGAGAACTCTGATGTGTAAACTCCAAAAATTCGGATAAAAGAGGGAAGCAGAGTCTACGCGCGAAAAAATGATAGTTAATAGCGCGGGGGATTTACGGTCAAGGCGGCTGATCAACGGATTTTGTAGCCCCGCCACAGAGAAAGGTTATGGGTAAAGAGAAAGGTTATGGGGTCAAGTCCTTGCCATAGTAAGTAAAAAGGGAGAGCCGCATCGAGTATTCGGCTTTTCTGGTGGACTACATCCTCTTCCCGGTGCAGTTTGTGAGATTGAATTCCAGATTGGTGGGGGAACAAATCTTGAGAGGACACTTAAGGAATATTTTGAGGAAGGATTTTCCAAGGACGTATCAGGGATTGTGGTTTTAACCGATGAAGATGGCTCTGCGCAGCTCAAGCGAATATCTTTACCGGCTCATTATCTAGAGAACATAATCTTGGTGCAATATGGAAAAAGGAGGATGCCTGACGGCCTATAACAGCGTGTTTGCGGTTCGCTTCGTTCACCCAAATGCCTTCTGCACTTCGCAAACAGGCGAAACGTTAAAAGAAAATCTTATTCCATACCAACACAAAAAAGAACTATTAAATAATAACGAAGCACATAAATTAATCAATGCCTGTAATACATTGATATTTACTAATTATTTCTTCTAGCGTTTGATATACTTTTTCAGTTTCATAGCTCGTGCAAAAATTGTGAAAATCGTTTCCTTTGAGGTCAAGATGATAGCAAGTTTTAATATTTAATAAAACGCCCTTTTTATTTTAATTTAAAAAAGAAAGCCTTTTAAAATTTATACAGGCGGCAACCTCATCTCGCAACTATTTTTTTAAAAAAGAAGGATTTTTTAAATTTTTTGTCGTATTAATATTAAGGTATAGAAAAATTGAAAAAAACTAATTCTTTTAACCGCTGGTGGCGATTCGATAAAATAAATATATATTCTTGAAGTGTGACAAAGAACCGTCCCCTGACACATATATAAAAGTAAAAAACCTGATGAATCATTAAAATGCTATGCTTGTGGTAAGGTTAATTGTGAATGCAAATTTTTCCTAGAAAAATAAGTTTATTGAAATAAGTTAAGGTAATGATTAAATGAAAACAGAATACGCATTCTCTAAAGTTTCTGTGAATCGCAATCAAAATATAGATATTAGACAATTGGTTACGCCTTTCCAAAATAAAACACTTCCTGTTTATAATTGGTATAATTATAAGCATAGTTTTTCACGTGATTTAGTAATAAAATTGATTGAGAAATTTCACTTAAATGATGAAGATAAAATCCTAGATCCATTTTGTGGTAGTGGAACTACTTTGTTAGCTTCAAAAGAAATGGGTATCCCTGTATGGGGTATTGATATTTTACCTCTATCAGTATTCATCTCCAATTCAAAATTATTAAAATATGATGAGTATCATATAAAAACTGTTATAAATGAAATCAAAAACCTTTTAGAGGATAATAATACAAATTATATTAT
>Ga0315294_10003455_pt1 | contig 17194 bp, 22 predicted proteins | sample YL17G13_40_MG_FD_203626 | JGI IMG/M metagenome (GOLD analysis project Ga0315294, IMG submission 203626) | Sediment microbial communities from Yellowstone Lake, YNP, Wyoming, USA - YL17G13_40 | ecosystem: Environmental > Aquatic > Freshwater > Lake > Sediment | place: USA: Wyoming | collected... | reverse complement strand
ACAAAAACGAGAGGCTTATGAAAACCTCTCGTTTTTATATGGTGCCTAGCTCCTCGCTTCCTGCCTGACGACAGGCAGGCGCTCGGAGTCGGCACCGACAAGTAAAATGATGGTGCCGAGGAGAAGATAAGGTATCTACTTTCTCGTAACTATTAATTGTATCAAACATTTATGCCTCCCGCAAGTTTAATCTTGAGCCGATATGGAGCCTTTATCTTCGGCTTGATTCCCAAGGAAAACGGTCTTCTTATAAACTTCAGCCATGTAATCCGGCGCTAAATGCTTATATCTTTCAATCATATCCTTCTTTTTCCAGCCGCCGATCGCCTGAACCACGTCTGAAGGACAGCCATTCATAATAGAATGTGCGGTCCAAGTATGCCTAAAGCTATGCAATTTACCGGGCTTAATACCTGCCTTTTTGCATAACTTCTTTAACTTTTGCCTTATAGCGTCATTAGAAAACGGCTTTCCCCTTGAATTAACGAATATGAAATCGGATTTAATGGATAAGGATTTTAGAATTGGAGATAATTCCGGATGAATAGGGATAGCCCTCGGCCTGTCCGTTTTTGGCTTAAAACCTTCTTTATGCCTAACAAGTATAATTCCTTTCTCAAAATCAATGTCTTCTTTCTTAAGAAACATTAATTCCTTTTTGCGCATCCCTGTATAGTAATAAGTTGCAAATACCGCATACCAGTTTATTCTGGTCTTTTCGCTTTTCGCTGCCTCAAGGATTTTTAAAACTTCTTCTTGCGTAAACCATCGTTCTTCTTTATACGGCTCCTGTAATCTTCTTACCCTTGATAAAGGATTATAATTCAGGTAATCCTTTTCCATCAAGCGCTTAAATAGGTTACTGAGCATATCTAATTCAAAATTAACCGTTTTTTCCTGCCTGCCTTTTATATTTTTGCGGTATTCCTTAAATTCTTCAAAATGTTTCTGTGTTAACTCATCCATATATTCTAAGGCCGGAAATTTATCTTTGAGAAACTCTGTAAAATTATTCATAATTTCTGCATACCGCACTACGGTATTTTTATTGCTTAATTCGGTTCTTTTCTGCTCAAGCCAGGAATTTATGCCCTGAACAACAGTAATCCTATAAGAAAATATTTGCCGTTTAAGGCAGGCGTACATCTGGTTAAACTGCGGCAGGTTCCTTTTGACTTCATCGTGGGTGGCGCCTAACTTATAATACTCCCTCTTTTGGGTCCGGGGATTGGTAAAACGGATCTCAAAGAATTTGCCGCGCTTAATAACACTCTTAAGGTTAAATTGTCTTAAACGGTAGGTCATATCAATTTAATATTACTTGCTCCCCCATTTTCCCACTTCTCAAGCTCATTCTCTTTAAAACGTAAACCGCCTCTTTTAAGGTATGGTATCAAATTCTTTGAAGTCCATTGATAAAGTGTATTTTTCTTAATGCTATACCGCTGACAGACCTCTTGTGGCGTTAATAGTCTATCCATGTTGCCGCTCCTTTCCCTTTGATTAATATTGAATAGCTGATTTCTACTTCTTTTTCTTGGCTAATCTTGGCGTGAAATTCCTTTAATTGCCTGATTACAATGCCTACTACGTTGGCGTATTTCGTTCTATCCCATCCCACTAAACAATGTCTTTTACAGCAAATTTTAATCATTATCACAGCCCCCCTTTATATCGTGTGTAATTACATTTGTAATATCAAAGGACAAAAAAAATTACCAGTTAATCCCTAACGCCTTTATCTCCCGAATCATCCTATCTTGTTTCGGCACGCTCATCCCTAACTCCCAACGTGCAACCGTAGTAGTAGTAGTCATTAACTTACCAGCTAACTCTTTCTGAGTAAGATCCTTATCTTCTCTATATCTCTTAATTGCTCTTGCGAATTTCTGTCTGTCTATCGTCGTCATATTTCCCTTTTCTTAGATTAATTGCATCATACCATATGTAATTACACTTGTCAAGTGTTATTTTTCAAAAATTAGAAGCGACCTTTTCAATAAAACAGAACCGTCCCCTATTTCCGTCCCCTATTTTCCTATTTTCCCTTGGGGATTTATCTCTAATCTTCCTCTATCTCAAAATGACAACCACATACATTACATTCATAGATTGAATTCTCATAATGAGGTTCTACAAACCTTGTGTCTTTGCTGTGGCATTTAGGGCATTCAACGGGCGGAGAACAATTAGACATAATTCTTTACCGAGACAGTTTTATATTAATCTTTTGTAGAGAGTTATCGTGAAGATTGCTCGCTTGAACTTTTATTAGGTGTTAATTCGCAGGTGGCTTCTAAATTTCCTAACTTAAATTTGACAATTTCATAGGGACGGCGGAATAAAGTAGGAGCCTCCTCATATGTTATTTTAAATTCTATGGGATAGGCATAATTACCATCTGCCAATGTTGTTGATTTAAAATCCGTTGGCTCTATCCGAAATTGTTTATAGAAAAACTTGGATGATAATTCTGCTACCCCAGCATAATCTACTGCACACGGATTCCCATCCTTATCTTTAAAAATGATAAACCCTCTAATAGTATGAGGGCAGTTGCCATTGATATCACGGTGCCTAAGGTCATCGACCAAGAGGGCACTCCAAATAACAAAAGTAACACTTTTTATATCAGATATTTTCTTAATACTTTCTTCTGAAGCATAAACGTCTGTAATGGATGAAAAATAATTACCTCTTATTATATTTATTGACGTTAGCAAGAATACACTACTTATAAAAATAAGAAGTTTTACGGGTTTCATTTAACCTCGTTGTGAAATTGGGGACGTTTCTATTTTTCAAAAATTAGAAGCGGCGCATATTTATTCTAGTCAAAGACTATCGTTCCATTTGGGTTAAATCGAGGGGTTCCATTTAAATGAATGCGAACCTCTTTTTCTTGCTGCAATATCCATCCTTTATCGCAAGGTATTTCGTTATTAAACATACCACTAAAAGAAACTGCTAAATCTTTAGCAAAATAAAAAACTTCTTGAGGGCAATTTGGATGACAAGATATTCTAATGGGCACTATTTTTCTTTGAGAAAAAATTTGTGTTACAGCACCTACTTTAGCATCAATACCCGCAGAACACAAAATTTCGATTAGTTCATCTCTAATGCGTATTCGATTAGAATTGCCAGTTTCAATATTAATCCCAACCATAAGTTTAAAGGTTTTGTATTTTGTAAGCAATGCTTTGAGATCGCCTTCTAACTTTCGACGCAAGTCTATGTTAAGGGAAATAAACTCATCTCTTGAATTTACAACTATATTTTCTGCCACTAGTGTTCCAGGAGAATCAACAATAACTGGACTTTTTTCCATTTTAGAATCCTTAATATTTACTTTTGGCTCTTTTCTCTCAGGATTTATTACATTTAACAATAGACCTCCAGCGAAAATAATTAAGATACCGACAAAAATATAAAGCCCGATGTTTTCCTGCCAAGATTTTTTCTTATTTTCTTTAGTTTTTGCCATAATTTACTAATGTTTCTATTTTTAAAAAATTAAAAGCGACCGCTAAAAAAATAGAAACGTCCCCTATTTCCCTATTTCCGTCCCTATTTCCAACGTCCCTATTTCATAATCCTACGAGATCTTCTGTCCGCTAACTATAAAATGAAGGTGACACTCAGAAAGCAAAGGAGCTTCTAATGAAATAGTATCTTTATGCAGGCAGTTAATATTGTATAAAATTCTCTCTACTAAATAGTGGGTGCAAAATTCACGACAAATTCTTGAGCTTTCTACTGCCAATGAAAATAATTTATTCATTAAAACTGTATCATCTCCTTTATAGCCCAAGTTTTGCATTTTAATAAAGATGGCCTTAATCATTATTGCATTGGAAGAGGAAAATATTTCATTAACGGAATCGTGAGATAGAAACATCTCTATACCATCAAAATCATTCATAATTTGTTCAAGCAAAGGTTCAATATCTTTTTGATATTCATAATGAAAACTAAATTTATTTCTTATGAAATCAAATAGTTCAGTCACCTCTGCTTTACTAAAGAAATCTTCTATGTCTATAAACTTTTTTAAAAGTTCTTCGGTAAAATTGCCCTTCTCATTAATTATCCCTTCATAATTAATAAACTGTTTTATTTCATAATTTTTACTAATTAGTGTTTTTAAAAAGAAAAAGGAAGCCACAGCATTTCCTGATATTAATACCTCATGATTATCATGAGTATTTTTTATATAAAGAAGCACCTTTTGTAGTAAATTTAGGTCTCTAATCATGTTTGAGAGCATTAGATAGCGTTTCTTATTCGAAGAAGTCATCTTCTTAATTTCGTCTTCAGGGATAACTATTTTTTCAAAAGTAATCGTTCTTTTATTTGACATTTGCTATAAAACAAGTATAAGAATTTAAGACGTCTCTATTTTTCAAAAATTAGCGGCTTTATTTTTAAATAATCCAGTGCAAAATGCCATTAGAAATTCTAGTATTCTAATGTATCATTCCAAATTTACAATAAACGGTTCAATTCCCAAATTTCCCCTAAGTGATACATAAGAAATTGGACCGCTTACCTTTAAGTCAACCAATATAGACGGTGAATATAAAGGTTGGTATGCCAGTCTCGCTGAATGTCTATCTTCGCTTATTTGCTTAGATTCTTCTCCCGAAACGAAAATTTGTCCTTGGGTGGGCCAAAAATCTATAATATGTTCCTTAGAAAATCTTGGTATTTTTACAATTAAAATAACTTGCCCGATTTGCTCATTTTTACTAGCTCTGAATTTTAAGGTTACAATATATTCATTATTATTTTTTAAAATTTCCTTGGAAGCAAATATCAATTGATTAGGCTGCACATTTTCTTTAGCTTGCTGTACTTCCACCCCTAGAGATGAAATTTTCTCATTTTTAAGTGCATCTAACTGCTCTAATTCTTTTATTTTATCAGCCAATTTTTTCAATACTTCGTTTTCAGAACCAGCATATTTTTCTAAAGCGAGAGTTTTAAATGGAATAAGTGAAGTTTCTAATCGCTGAATTTCTTCTGTTTTAATCTGAGTCTCCTTCTCTAATTTAGTAATCTTATCTTTAAGGGAAGGTATTCTTAAAACTTCATTATATGAAATCCATACTCCGCCAGATAATAGAATGAAAATAATTATTTTCATTCTTAATTTCGCGGACCCAAAATCTTCTAATTCCTTTGTAATGTATTTTGTAAATGTCGACCTATTTTGTGGAGATAAGTTAACCATAATTTTAAAATTTTATGCCGTTTCTATTCTTCAAAAATTAGAAGTGGTCCATTTTCCTAAATTTTCTTATCTTAGATTGTATTTTTTTTAATAGAAATATTTGAATTTAGCATTTTTCATTCTTTCTAATATAAGTTTATTTACGCCCCTACTTAATGGGGGTAATTTAAATTTCGTAATCCTATTTCTAATTTCTAATAAATCTTCCCTTCTTATGGTTTTGCCAATATATATTCTTCCAGAATATAAATACCCATTAGAAAGATCTAATACTAAACCAGATACGATATCATGCGCATGGGGATCTGATGGAAATTGGTCGTAGTCAGCTTTATGTATTCGCCAAATACAACCCGCTTTTTTGATTGTAATTCTTACCAAATGCCCAAAACATCCAGAAGGTAATACAGAATGATCTAGCTTAATAATTTCTTCAGTCTTTTGCATAACTTATTCTATGTCGTTTAATCAGTAGCAGTAACAGGGAACGTTTATTTTTCAAAAATTAGAAGCGTCGCCGGTGCTATATTACTTTAATGGCGCGCTTCTCCAAACAACGAGTTTTTCGGATCCTTACCATTTTTGTGTAACTTGTAAACTTCACGATAAATCTCCTCAAACTCCTCTTCTGTCCAACCCTGCTTTTTAAAACTATCCCATCTTCCTAATAAATAACTGACGGGTTCCCCTTTTGAACGAAAATCGTCAAGAGCTGCGTTAAATAACCTTTCCCGAGCTGCTTTTTTTACAGATTGTTTTGTATATCCGTAAGCCTTATAAGTAATAACAACACCGATAATGCTCACTAACATAATAAAAATCCATTCCCAATGATTCACAAAAAAGGTTTTAGTAATATTGTATATATAAAATAGGAATCCCTTCATTCTCTTTAGTCGGTTTGGAATTTTATCCTATTACTAATAATAGGAACCTTTATATTTTTCAAAAATTAGAAGCGGCCCTTATTCCATAAGCGAACCCTTTTTGGGAAGGTAAAGCCTGCTGAGTTATTGAAATAAATCCGGGTGCCTTATTCATAGTTAGGTTGAGCCTTACGCCATTCTCTTCTGCTTTGAATAGGTCCGCCACCAAGGACCTCGTCTACCAACCCTAATACTTGAGCATCACTAGGAGTCAGAAAATGATTACCTCGACATAGGCATCTGCAAATTAAAACTATGTAATACCAAAAGAGACGAGCCTGCGGGTAGAAAGGAGCGAGAAGATTATTCCGTTCTTCTTCATCTTTTGCTTTAGTAATTTTGTCTGCTGTATCTCTTTCGAAGAAAGCGTAACTATTCTTAACCATCATTCTTGTAGTTGCTCTAATATGGCTGGAATTATTAATGTCTTTCATAAAAGAGAAATCATCTATTAATTTGTCCAACCAACTATCATTAATATGCTCATTCTTATCTATAGCAAGACGTCTCGCTAATACTTCAAGCAATAGCCGAATGTCGTTACGAATAGTCTCGGGGAGGCCAGAATCCTCGGCTGACTCAGGAAGTTGTGGAGCAGTAGCTTGCTCCAAATCTATCTTTTGTATCACATCGATTAAGTCGCTTATCCCCTTTACAGGATCTGTTTCTTTACCAGATTCTGTTTTGGATAATTTTTTTTCAATTCTTTCAATTTGCATCCATGACGCAAGCATTTGCAAGGCTCGTATTGCAATGTCTTTATCATTCGGAGCAGAGAGTTCCGAAAAAAGCGCCAAAGACATACCAACCACATCTACTATTTGTTTTTGGTTTTTAGGAAGCAATTCGGCAAATATCTTATCATAGTCTTCAGCAAACTTCGCGGAACGTTTTCTAACATCATTGAATCTGGGTTTTAGATATAAATAAACCCAAATCAGCCGCTTTTGTATGTAGTTTGCAAGCTTTAACGAAAACGCCGCGTTTCTTCTTTCTAGTTGACGGGCAGCTTCTAAAGCCTTAGAAGACGTAACATCATCTATATCAGAATATCGAACATCATGGTACAAAATATCTGAATGCGGAAAACAAACTGAATAGTCTCCAAAAGCTAAAAAACTTGCTGCAGCACTATAGGCTCTATTGGTGACTGCAGTATAAATAGACACCGACTTACCATCCTGATTGGGAGACTTTAATAAACTAAGGAGAGATTCCATTGCACTTACATTACCGCCAGGACTATCAATTCCAACCGTAATTGGATCAGAGCTATCTTGTTTCATTTGGAGAATAATCGGCGTCAATTCTTTCAGCAAAGCGTCATTTATTGGTTTGCTAATATGAATTGCTCGCTTCCAATTCAGGGTTAGTTCAATCTTGCGCTTCGGCTCTTTGGCAATCTCTTGAACTTGACTGTTCTTTTCTTGTTTGGCTTTGGATTTTTTCAAAGAACTATCTTCTTTCTTAATCTTTGCTTTTTTATTCATCGGATATCCCCTTAATTAAGTTTTATTAGCCAGCTAAACATTCTTTATCTTTAGTATCCCACTCATGCAATATCTTAAAGAATCCACTTAAATTATCGCAGATCTCCCTATATTCTCCTTCGGCTATCTGCCTGCCGTAAAGCTTAGACCATTGATACAATTTTCCACTCGCCTTTTTTAAGAGTTCCGACAGCAAGCCTAAATTTATATTTAATAGAACGTATATGCCCAATTTTTACCTTGAGATATTCTTTCATCTTATCAATATCAGAATACTCATATGTTGCGAAGCATAGATATAAAAGTTGAGTTTTGTACAACTTTTCCATTTTTAGTAACTTCTTGATATCTTCATTGACTAGCCACTTGTCAAATTTGTAGAAGTATTTAAACTCCATCGCAACTATTGGTTGCGGATTAAAACACCACATATTGTGATACTTATAATCCCTATGCTCAATATTAGACCGAAGTATTTCCTTCCTGAATTTAACCAAGCATAAATCAATATGCATCTGTTTTTTATACCTTAGCGTATTCGTACAGGGGCATCTCTTATCACCGCACATGGCATTAAGAGGAGTAATGGGATTGTATTCAGGAATAAGTGCTAACTTTTGGCTCGTGCCGGATTTCTCTAACAGCTTCCTTAAATTACAATAGAAAGGGTATTTCAGGGATGCTTGTTCGGTCCAAAAGACACATTTAGGATTTTGAGCACATGCGAATTCTTTTCCTGTATCTTTCCATGCCTTTACTATATGTGATTCAATAATTCTTATCATTTCTCATTCGGTTATCTGTCTGCCGTAAAATTTAGACCAGTTTTCGATTTGTTCATGTTTAGTCATTGACCACCCAAGCAATTGTTAACTGTTTTTTATTCATCTGTAAAGTCATTTAGTTCTTTCGTCACCTTATAATTTTACTAATTGTCCAGCCTTAAAAATATCTTTTCCATCTGGAATATATTTAAACCAATGTGTTTTAGCTTTTACATTTTCACCGTGAATAATAAGTTTTATTATATAATTTTCCCTTTGCCTGTCCCAGGCAATAGCTCGTGCTGAAAAATCATATATTTCCCATCTTATCACAAAAAAATTATTCGGCACTGGTTTTTCATCCTCAAGCGGATATATACCTAAAACATGGGAAAGTAGGTTTACATACGTAGTCTCTCCGCTCGCTATATCTATTTCTTTATCACCCGTAATCCAACGTAAACAATTCGGTTCAAAACGTTCTACCTCGCTCATGTCTTCACGAAAAAGGTCAATTATTATTCTAACCTTTTTTGCAATTCCACGCCCCTTATTTGAAACTTTTAACTTGAAGTACTGCCTCTCTTTTGTAATAACCTCACTGAATTCTTGAATTATGTCATTTCTTAGGTTTGCAGTCCTATAACATCTATCTGAATTCCTATCAAAATCAACTTCGACGACTGGTCTATCTAGCCAATTTTGAAAACGTTGGTTAAATAGTGCCACCAAGAGAGCCAATAAAGTTAAATATTCTGGTGGAAATCTTTTATAACACAAAAAAATAAAAATGGTGATTCCTAAGATTACCAGGAGCCATATTTCACGTTTACGATTGTAAGGGACTGTGAGAAATTTTTTTTCTTTTAACACTTTTTATCTCCGCAGCGAGGACATATCTCGCTATAAAGTTTTCTTAGCAAAATCAATTCTTGCATATTTAACAAGCTGTTTATAGTCTTTTAAGGGATGAATTTTGTTCCATGCCTTCAAGCACTTACCATAGTCCTTAATATGTTTTTTATTCCCCTGAATCCTTTTATCAAGCTTTTTATTTGAGTCTCGATACTCAGCCAGAGTGTTGTTGGACTTTTCTCTGTTACATTTTGAGTGGGTTAACAAAACATTTGAAAATTTGCTTTTAAATCCTTTGGAATAAGGATCAATATGATCGGCGTCTTCGACGTCTCTCAGTTTTCCATAACAAAGATAGCAATATGGAATATTCTTAAATAGGGTTTTTTTTGCTTGCCACGAGATATTTCTGTCGTCTTTTATTGTCCAAATTCCCAAACATTTACTTAAAAAATCATATTCAAATAACTCTTTGGAAGCTTTGATTTTTCGTGTTTGATCAGTGCCAGAACCTGTGATCAAACTTACAAATTTTTTATTTTTTAATAAACTAAGAAAACATGATCTAATTTTATGAGCGCTTGTCCTATTGAACTGATTTTCATCATATTTTGGTAAATAAAATGAAAAGAGATGAAATAGACCTTGATTAAAAACTCCCGAAAATACATGAGCGTTCCAATTAGAATTCCTTACGGGTTGCTCCTCGTCTCTTTGTAACACCTGAAAACAATTATCACCAAATACCGAATATGCTCTATCGATAAATTTTTTAAACTCACGAACATATCTATTTGTTTCTTCCATATTGCTAAAATCATTTTTTATAGTATCGAGTCTTTTCTCTATGGAGAAATTAATATATTCGGACACCTTTCTTTCATAACCATACTTCCTTATGATAAAATATCTCAATACCATCTCCTCTCCGAACATCCTTACAAATTTGAATTCCTTGCCAAATTTTGCCTCAAAAAATCCTGCCAAAGACTTAATCTTCGAATTAAAATATGGCATAGCACTTTGCAATATACAGTTTCTGATTTCTTGCGGCTTCAAAATCATTGAACCTTGATTTAATCTTCTAAAAATTTCATACTTTTGACTATGGTTGACTTTATATTCGTCAAAAAGCACACAATGAAGTAATAGTTCTCTATCCATTTTCTTTCGGATCTCATCATCTGGAATCCTTTTCCCATTAGTGTTTCTCAAATTTAAATTCTTGAAAATCCTGTTCCGAATATTTGATGGTAACGATTTCCTATCATAGAATCCAAATAAAGTAGTCAATCTTTGCTGACCATCGATAACTTCTAATTTATTGTCTTTAGTTTGAGAAAAATAAAACATGGGTATTGGTATCCCTTGCCATATAGATTTTATAAGCTCTTTTTGTTTTTTAACAGGCCAAATAAAATCTCTCTGAAAATCTGGCTGCAAAGTTAGTTCTCCACGATAAGTATATTTATGGAACAAATCTCTAAACTGATCAGGTGTGGGTTGAATTGGGGGTAAATCTGGGGTAACTTGCACGAAACCACTTTCGCGCTCTTCTTCACTAAAAGCTTCCGCATACCGCTTCTTTTTCTCTTTCATAAATTACCTCTCTTTCTTGCTTGGTCATTATTAAAGGTCTAGGGGACGTTCCCAAAAGGGACACCCTGTTTAAAAAATTCCATTTTATTGTTCACTAATATGTACGATCTCATGAGCTGAGTCGTCGGATCCGATTCTCGTGCGGATCACCTTACAGAAATCTTTACCCTTAGCACTTTTGTAAATATTTATGAAATTATGAAATAGATAATATACTGCTCCGGAAGATCCCCACTCACCTAATCCCTGACAGAGAAACAAAGCGTGTTCTGCGTGTCTCGGATTTCTTAGTTTAATAAGCAATCCTACATCTTCGTTATTCTCAATATTGTAAATAGTACCCCTTACATCAAAACATCTTCCGCCGTTCTCGTTCCAAGATAACGAGTAAAAATTATTTTCCTTAAGTTTTTCGATATCATAAGTCTTAATGTTCGAATCCGCGCTACCGATACATAAGAATCCTCCATCCCATATATTCAAAACATCTTCATCAAATACAATTTTTATAGGATTCAGAGGATTCCTAAACTTCGCAAAGAATGAAATAGCATAATTAATGGTTCTCAAGTGACAACTCCCCAAAACTTTATCTTCACCAATAAGACCCCCATCTGGTTTTCTACCGAAGAATTTCTTTACATATCGATTCTGTGGAATTCTCATCGTACTCCTTGGTATTGGATGTTCATAAGGGTCGATAACTATGTAAAAATCATCTCCGAATACTGACTTCCCAAAAAACTTTTGAACACGCTGTTTTGCTATAGCATGAGGGACTAATTTAATAGCTCCTTTCCCGACATCCATTATAATGCGTATTCCTATGCTCTCTAATACTCCCATGCAAATACCTTTTTTTATTTTGTCGTTTCCTACTTTAAACAAATATCAGTAAACATCAGACCGTTTCTATTTTTCAAAAATTAGAAGCGGCCACCATTAATTATTTAGCAATGGGGCTGAATAAACCAACTATACAAGCTATTGTGACAATAATAAAGAAGAAAATAGCGAAGAATTTCCAAATTTTTTCATATTCTTCAAGTGTTCTATTGGTATGAAGAAATTTGCTTTCTTTTATAAAATTATAAGAATGTTCTCCGAGATTTCCCCAAACGGAATAATAAAAAAAGTAACAAACTAAGCTAAACGGAGGTAATAAATACATTTTTGGCGGAATTATTTTTATAGTACTAGCATCTAGAATAAAAATAGCTATTACTACAAAGAGAATTTTAAATGGTAATCCATTTGCTTCTTTCTTCTTCATTAAATATCCTACTTAAACTGTTCCTTCACTTTGGGACGACTGAAGAAAAATATTATTATGGCAAATAAAATGCAACCACTAAATAAACCAGGAGCTGCATCTATTGGATTCTTAAACAGTAACAGATAAAATATTAAGTAATAAATGAGTGAGAAACAAGAATAATATATCGTAACTTTTAACCAAGCTACTTTTAATCGCAAAATATTAAAACCAATAAAAAATACTAAAGGAGACAAGAACAAAGCAACAATACTACCTATTCTTGCTAATGATGGTGCCATTGCGCTTAATTTGGCGAATTTTGATAATGTATCTAGATTATTTGGCTGCTGACTGAATAATGAGCGCAAGTTAAATAATAATCCAGTGATGGATGTTATAATAAAGTACCATCCAAATATTGTTACTCCTTTGGATCTTTTCTTTTCCATTATTTCTCCCTTCCTAATTGGCCCCTTGCTCTAGAGCAATCTATTTTATTATTTTTCTTGTCCATTATTTCTTCCCTTTAAGCTATTCCTTCGTTTTAGAAAAATTCAAAAATTAGAAGCAGTACCTCTATTTTTTATTTAATTTGTATTTATTATCAATTTCGGCTTTAACTTTTCCTGCTTCATATACTCTTTCTTCTCCTGCATTTTCCGGTATTTCTCTAAAACACTGGATGAGCAATGTAATTGTCGGCTTAGTACCAAAGTGCACCTTCTTAGCAATTTTATCCGAAACTATAAAATATCTATATCCATTCTCCGTAGTAAGATAAGCACATCTTAATAAAGCAAAATCTTCTGCTTTTTTCTCATCAATAAACGCATTTCCCGCAAATGCAACCTCAAAAATATTATCTTCTACAACCCTATCCTCATAGCCGCCGAGAAAACCATATTTATTATATTGTGTAGCGCATCCGCCCAGCAATAACACCCCTACCATCCAAACAACTATTAATTGTTTTTTATTCATCAAAAAAGTTAACCATTTCTTTACAATCTTCAAGTCTGCCCCATTCAAAACATAGCCTATATTTTCTATCCTTCAAAAGCTCAATGATAATAGGCGAAATATCATAGGCATAAATTATATCTCTATTTTTAAGCTCCATGATCTTAAATTCGCTTACCTTAATATAACCCAAGCTTTTCTTTAGAATCTCTTCCCTCCCTCTCCAATTATAAACTTTGAAGTAAGCTGGCTCAAAAAAATCTATAGCACACATTTCTCCGTTCTTATTTCGAAATACCACATAACCATGTATTGCACCGCTATCATAGAATGCTCTCAATGTTACAGTAGCGACTTCATCCGCCATAATCACATTAGACTCAGAATATAATTTAGAACCATTAGCAAGCAGAAAAATTACAACAAAAATAAATAAAGTTAATCTCTTATTCTTCGTTTTAATCTCCTTCTTTTCCTTGTCCTCCAACTAAAAAAGGCAACCCCCTATCTTTTAGAGAGTTGCCTTGAGAATTCTTGAGGGCACCAAGCGGTATTTGCGGGGTGGCTCTATTTTTTAGTAAGAAGATTTTGCAGTAGTGACCAACTCTCTTTCAAGCTCTCTTTTTGACTTAAATATTATGGTAGTGCCTGTTTTCGTTTTTATAATTTTACGGATCTTGTTAACCTTCATTTCTTCAGTTTTGATAGCCTTCTTATACCCTTGTAAATCTAAAATGATTTTCTCTGCGAGAATGCGGGCGAACTCGACAGGCACTGCATTTCCTACCATCTTATACCCATCTGCAACGTCAGTATATTTAAAGATAAAATTATCTGGAAAAGTTTGAATCCTTGTACATTCCCTTACTGATAACCGCCGGTATAGTTTTTCTTTGCCAGGCACAAAAATCCTTTTATTCTGTTCAATAAATTTCATTTTTGGCGCTTGAGGATGAATTGGCGCATGCCTGCCGCCTGCCTGTATAGTAAAAGATTGCTCATCCCAGCTTCTCACCCTATTCCTAGACATATAAATTGTTGAAAAGTTTCCAATCATATATTCATGGTTAGGGATTTCGAGGCTTTCGCCATTTGTTTTATTATATTTCAATGCCGGCTTCGGCTCTGGCAAATTGCTAATTGCATCATGCAGAGTAAAAAGCTTCTTAGAGCCTTCGGGAAATTCAAATACCATGCCCATTTTTTTATGGTACCCAACTATAATAACCCTTTCCCTATCCTGCGGCACATTATAATTCTTGGCATTCAGCAACTTATATGAAATATTGTAGCCGGCAGCGGAGAATTCACTTAATATCTTTTCAAAAGCTTCTCTGTGGATATATGCTAAAATCCCCGATACGTTTTCTGCTAAGAAAAATAACGGCTGTTTATCTTTTAATACCCTTATGTATTCAAAGAATAATTGCCCTCTATGGTCATTTATCCCCCTGCAGGCGCCAGCTTCGCTCCAGCTTTGGCATGGGGGGCCGCCGATTACCCCATCTGCATTGGGGATTTCGGAAGAGGGTATATCAGTAATACTTCTTTTATCAAGAGGGGTTTTCGGGAAATTTAGAGTGAATGTTTCCCAAATTGTTTTATCAAACTCATTTGCCCAAATAAGTTCAAACCCAGCTTTCTCAAACCCAAGGTCCAAACCGCCACATCCGCTGAAAAGTGATACTATTTTAAACTTCTCTTCGTTATTTTTTTGATTTTCATTATGCATTTTTCTAGATCCCTCGTTATTTGGTATTGCCAAAACCTAACCACTCGCCAGCCAGCTTCCTTTAATTTTTTATTGTTTTTCTCATCCCTCGCTATAGTTCTTTCAATTTTAGGTATCCAATATGCCCGATTATCCTTTATTTTCTTCTTTTTTTCTTCCCAGCGATAGCCATGCCAAAATTCGCCATCTACAAATATAGCAATCTTCTTATTGAGCAATACAATATCTGGATTCCCCGGGAGATTGCGGTAATTTATTTTAAATTTAAACCCCTTTTTACTTAAAAACTTTTGCAGGGTAATTTCAGGGCTTGTCCTGCTACTTTTAATTTTCTGCATTAACAAAGAGCGTTGTTTAGTTGTTTTAAACCTGTAAGCCATATTAACTCATATTGAATTGAATAAGCTTTGCAGGTATAAACTTAGCTGGATTATCAGGGTCTTTTATTTCAACATCTGAAATTGAAAAAGGTTTCCCTGTGATGCCCTCAGCTGCCTCTCTATCAGCTTTGGGAAAGCTATTATATTTTGCAGTTTTCATCAAAGCAAAAAAGCTAAATTTTTTGCCCCTGTCATATTTTGCAACATAATTAAAAACCTTACTTGGGTGGTCTATCCCCCACATCCCCCTAATCCGCAAATATGTGATCCCTAAAGGGTCGACCTTATTCACCCTGCCTAATTCGTTAGTGCTAGAAAATTCTACGCCCGGCAGCTCATTTACCCCTTCGCTTATTTTATTCCTTACCCGTTCATATACCTCGCTATTAGCTGCGTAGCAATCCCCATAAACCATCCATAATAGTTTTAGTTTTCCCCCAGAAACAGTCCCTATTGAATAAATTATATCTTTTGTTTCCCATTTTTCGCAATCCCGGCAAGCTTGGGTAATCATAGCGCTTCTTGAGCAAAGTTTTGATTTCGGGTAAGAACTATTTAAAGCAATGCCTCCTATGCCTTCAATTTTCTTTACTTCTGCCGCATCGCCTCCCGAAATAATGAAATCTGGAGGGTTGTTTTGGTTACCGATATAGGAAAAATATTGGCTATGTTTCTTATCTTTTTTATCAATATTTTTCTCTTTCAGGCTGCCGCAGAAGAGGTCTTTTACATAATACTCTAATGCTTCGCCCATTATATTCGCCCTATTGCTCCCCCTATAAATACTCTTCAAGTCATTGTCTTGGTATTTGGACAGGTTATATATAGCCTTAAGGATATTTGTGCTCATTTTTGCTTTTTACCTTTCTAGTTATAATAGACGTATAACTTGTTAAAATCTAACACAAATTTTAAAGAAAAAACCTCCGCCTTGTGAGCGAAGGTTTTAATTATTTTAACGTGGCAGTTCCCCCTTCGAAACGTACCACACCAAATTCTAGCTATTTTATATACCATAATTCTTTAAATGTCAAGCATATTTAAGGGGAGCCAGCTTTAACTAATTATACTACAATTTTGTGTAATTAGGGGAGAAATATCTTCCGCTTGCTAAAAGGTCCGCGCGCATCTGCTTTAGGTAATCAGGCTCGGCTTTATCCGTGGCTGAATTGAAGGAATTGGTTATAGTTGTATGGTTAATTGTATAGTTAATATGGTGGTGAACGTGCGTGCATCTGTCTATGCGCCCCTCTTCACCTGTTTTTTCAAAGTCTGCGCCTATCCAGTCAATGAGTGCAGATTTTGCACCTTTTGAGGTTAGGGCCATTTTAAAAAGGTAATCAAAGATTTGGTAATAGTTCTTACGGCCTTTCTTGATAACCCTGATGAGGCCCCTCTTTTTTAGTTTATCTATGGCATAGATAACTCCGCGCCGGGAAAGACGGGTTTCTTCGGTAAGAGTATTTATGGTGGGGTATGCCTCTAATCTCTGCCAATTCCAGTGGCTACAGATAGCCACATAAACTCTGATTTCAGATAAAGTCATCTCATACCAGACACCGCTGGCGAATAAAGTGTTTAATATTCTGATATGATCATAAGCCATAGAAGCTCTCCTTAACCCTTGTGATGCTTAAGGGTCAGTCCCCTTCGGGGACAGACCCTACAAATTGGCGGGGACAGTCCCTTCGCTTCAGTCCCTTCGCTTGAGCCGTTAGTGAGCCAATAAAAGTAAAAAAGATACAAATCTATACAAAAATAACTAACCGGATACATAAAAACAAAAAAGCGTAACTAGCTGATTTCTCAGATAATTACGCTGTAAATGATTAAGGGACAGTCCCCTACGGGGACAGTCCCTTTTTATATGGTGCCGAGGAGAAGAATCGAACTTCCCACGCCGGCCTTTTCAGGGCCGCGCTCTACCACTGAGCTACCTCGGCTATATCTTGTTGGCGAATCCTCCGAAGCCCGTCAAAGCTATCGCTGTTCTA
>Ga0315294_10003454_pt1 | contig 17195 bp, 22 predicted proteins | sample YL17G13_40_MG_FD_203626 | JGI IMG/M metagenome (GOLD analysis project Ga0315294, IMG submission 203626) | Sediment microbial communities from Yellowstone Lake, YNP, Wyoming, USA - YL17G13_40 | ecosystem: Environmental > Aquatic > Freshwater > Lake > Sediment | place: USA: Wyoming | collected... | reverse complement strand
ATGATCATCAGGGTCTTCAGGGCCTTTCCGACATCTTCCTCTCTCCATTCCGGGTGTTGTTCATAAAAGGTATCGAGCATATCGCAATAATGAAGAGCGCTCCCCGTAATGATGATGCCCTGTTCCTTGGCCTTGTCTATAAAATTGGTGATCAGCGCCGCCCGTTCTTCCTGAGAGATCGAGCGCCACGAATCGCCGGTGAATCCCTCATCTTCAGCCAGAACGCCGCCCGAGACCCCACACAGGAGAACAAGGATCAGAAGCTTCCTCATGTCATCACCCTTTCCTGGTGAATAAAACCATCAAAACGCCTTCGACGTCAAATACTCTTGTCTTACTCCCAGCACGAAAAGACCTGGCCTTCAGCGTCCACCTTTTCGCTATACCGGGCCAGACAGACGATATCTTTCGAGGAGATCTTCAATCTTGAGAGGTCGTTCCGGTACTCCTCGATCGTCACCTCGTCGCCCTGCCGGATCAGCGTCTTGAAAGTATCAAAATCGCTGTTGTCCGTTCTGAAGATGCAGTAGAAATCCTCATTGGACAGCTGCACCTGGATATGGTCCTCGAGCGTATTCTCCTGACCCGAAAAATATTCTACAGCCTTGACCAGGCTCCCTTGCATTGCGTGGCACGGCGCATAAAAGATCCACCCAAGCAGAACGGCCCAGACCAGTAATAAACCGTATCCGCGATATGATCCCCGCTTTGATCTTTTCATCGTACTTCCTCCTTTCCTGAATGTCTATAGTCCGATTATACTCGGCCGGGTGGCAATGTCAACGGGATTTTCTTGGGAGCGATGCGCGATGCTCGATCCTTGACGCTCGATACTCGATGCTCGATGCTCGTATGGTTCGTGATGCGGGTTGCGTGCTTCGCAAACGCACCACGCATCACGCACCACGTACTAAAGACTGCGAACGATAACACGCATTGATTTTTTAACGATCCTCATGTTATACTTATACTAACAGGAATGATCCAAGGCCATGCTGAATGCTCACCAGTTACAGAAAGGATTCCGTCATATGAACAGAAATAGATCCTTGCTTATCATCGCGGTCGCGATAGCCTCTTTGTTCGTCGCGGCCGGCGGTTACGGTGAAGTGACGCACGGAGAATTCGCGCAGGCCCTGGTGCGGTCGATGGGGCTTGAGCGGGAGCTTCCCGTAAGCGCGCTGCCGCGGGATTATACCGACTACCTGGAGATGCTCGGTATCGAGCCGGTCGACGGGTGGGAACCGCGCGATATGATGAGCGAGGATGACGCGATCATAACGATCGCCCGGGCGAAAGGTTTTACCGGCAGGATCAACCGGGAAGACGCCGATCGGTTTTTAAAGGACAGGAAGATCACGGTGAACGCGGATGATCTCGCGTCGATAAAGGCCATCGAGGAGAAGCTCCGGTCGGTCATCGATCGACGAAGGATGAAAGGGCCTTTGAAACTTTCTCTTTCCGGAGCATTCGAATTCCAGTTCGACGATAACCTCTACCTGCGCCCCAAGGACAACAGCGCCACAAGCGATTCCCTGTTCATCATCACCCCCGGCGGGGACGTCGAGTACGCCCGCGGCGACCTGTCGCTCTTCTCGGATTACAAAGTCAGATACATCACCTACTACGAATGGGACAAGGACCATATCAATCATTATCTCAAGGGCGGCTTACGATACATGGTAAACGACAGGCTTGCGCTGGGGATCAATGAAGAGTTTTCTCTGCGCAATAACCCCCGCCTTGACCGGCCGATCACCGACCTCTACAGCTCAGGGGATCCAATTATGGCCAACGACGTATCGGTCGGCTCCCGCTATCAACTGACGGAATTGGTCCTCGCGGATGTATCCATGCGAGTGAAGACGATAGAGTATCAGGAGCACGATTTTAATTATTTTGTCGACCGGAACGTCTACCAGGGCAACGGTGAATTGTCATATGATCTACCCGGGCTTACGATCACTTCTCTCCTGGCCGGGTATAACGTTGCGTACGGAGATTGGAAAGCCGAAGACAAACAGAACATGAGCCATATCATCTATGGAGGGGTCAAACATAAGCTCGTTGAGTTCCTGACCGGTATCCTGAAGATAGGGTATGAACACCGTTATTACTTCCACAGCAAAGATCGGAATATGGCATATGTCGACGGACAGTTATACTCTACCTTTTCCAACATCTACAAAGTATCCGCGGAATATCATCTCGCCCTCGCCGATTCTTCAAGAGATGATTATAAGGCCTACCTTGAAGATTCCTTAGGTATCAAGGCCGAGTTCATCTTTACTCCGACCTTATCAGCGATAGGCGATGCCCGGTATTCGTTCAACAAGTACCTTGAAGATGACAATATCGCGTATAATGAAACCGAGAACGATGACAACGTATTCGATATAACCCTCGAACTGCGCAAAGAACTCACCTCGTGGCTTTTCGCAAGCATCGGATATAACAACCGCAATAGAAATGCAGAATTCCATGATGAAGGTTATGCGGATAATCGATACATAGCCACTGTCAAGGCGGTCTTTTAGGATCCCGCTCTTCTTATCCCGCGTCATGTTTTTCGCACCACTCACCGCTCATACATTTTTGTTCTGAGTTCCGTGTTCTGGGTAAACTTTACCCGGAACACGGAACACGGAACGCAGCCGCTACGGTCCCGGCGGCCTTCCTCTTGACATGCACACAAATGTGTGCTATAGTAGAAAATGCCATGGATGATCTCACCAAGAGACAGAAAGAGGTGCTTCACTTCATCGCCCGCAAGATACTGCGCGACTTCCTGCCGCCGACCATCAGGGAGATCGCCTCGCAGTTCGCCTTCTCTTCGACCGGAACGGTCAGGAATTACCTGAAAACCCTGGTAACCAAGGGTTATCTGCGGGTCTCGCGGCACACGTCGAGGGGGATAGAGCTCGATAAGGCGAAACTGTTCCGGATCCCCCTCCTGGGTAAAGTCATCGCCGGAAGCCCTGACGTGGCCTACGAGCATCTGGAGGACTACGTCGATCTGGGACGGCTGCTGGAAGCGCGTGACGACCTCTTTGCCCTTCAGATACGGGGCGACAGCATGATCGACAGCGGCATCATGCCTCAGGATGTCGTTCTCGTCAAAAAACAGAGCGTCTGCCGGAACGGTGATATCGTCGTGGCGCTCGTCAATAATGAGGCGACCGTGAAACGGTTGAGGTTGGCGCAGGGCGCCGTCCTGCTGGAACCGGCGAACCGGCGATATAAGCCCATCAGGGCGGACAATATAAAGATCATCGGCAAGGTCATATCGGTCATACGTTCCTATGTTTAACCCGCAAGCGCGATGGGACAGGAGACTTCCCGGCCATCGCGATTCCCCATACCCGGAAGAGGCCGTAACGGTGGTCGCCCGGGTCGCACAAGGCAAGGTCATCCCGCTTTCGTTCATCAGGGACGCTTCTTCCTATGAGATATCCCGGATCAACTATGAATGGCGCGAGAGGAACGGGCGCGACCTGCTCTACTATTTCAGCGTCGCGAGCGGCGACGACGCGTACTGTCTCTATCTCAGTAAAGAGACGATGTCGTGGAGGCTCAGGCAGCTTGAGTAAGGTGATCCTCCATGTGGACATGGACGCGTTCTTCGCCTCGATAGAGCAGGCGGTCAATCCGAGACTGAAGAACAAGCCTGTCATCGTCGGCTCGAGGGCGAGCAGACATTCCACCGTTGTGGCAGCCGCGTCATACGAGGCGAAGGCCTTCGGCGTCGAATCCGGCATGTCAGCCCGCAGCGCGCTGAGGGCGTGCCCGCACGCCATACTCGTCCCGGCGGATTCCGCAAAGTATGTCTATACCTCCGAAGAGATCCACGATCTCCTGAAAGGATATTCTCCCCGCGTCGAGATGGCCTCGATCGATGAGTTCTATCTGGATGTCACGGGTTTTGACGCGGCAGCGCTCGGCCGGGAGATACGGGAAAAGATCTTCCGGCGTTTTCATATCACCGCTTCGGTCGGGATCGCGCCGAACAGGATCCTGGCAAAGATGGCGTCCAAGGCGTGCAAGCCTGACGGGCTCCTGCTGCTCGCCGAAAACGAGATACCCCGGTTCTTGGAGACGATGCCGGTCGAACGGGTCCCCGGCATCGGGCCGAGCATCGGCGCGTACCTCAGGAGTATCGGCATCCGGACCTGCGGACAGCTGAAGGCGATAGAGAGGAACGCGCTCGTCAGGCGGTACGGGAAGATCGGCCTTTGGCTTTACGATATAGCCCGGGGCAGAGACGTCGACGTTATCGGCCTTGTCGCGGACCCGCGCGAACAGCCGAAATCGGTAGGACATTCGTATACACTCCCGAGAACGGTCTACCGGGAGAACGTCCTCAACGCGTGGATACGCCTCCTGTCGGAGATGGTGGCGGCGCGGTTACGGCGATACGCTCTTGAAGGCAAAATCGTGCACCTGTATGTGCGCCAGGATGATTTTGCGAATCTGCTGTCGCGGCAGAAAAATTTCTCGGTCCACACTGCTGAAGGAGAGGAGATCTACGGCCGATGCGTCACTCTGCTGCGGCGCGCGCAGGTCGTAAGGCTCAGGGCGCGCGCCCTCGGCGTCTCGGTTTCGGGGATCCAGAAGGCCCAGAGGAATGTTCTTTTCGAGGAGGACCGGAAGAGACGCACCATAACGGATACCGTCGACAGGGTCAACGGCAGATTCGGCGAGTGGACCATCTATCCAGCCGTCTTATCGCTCACTCGGGTAAGATCATTTTCCGAGGGTGATAAGAGCGCCGATCATGGCCCCGATCAGGCTGCTCTTGATCGGGTTACCCGTCAAAGGACACGCGCCGGAAACGCATTTGCCGAAAGAGCCGATCGCAAAACCGATTGCGCCGCCGATCGCGATACCGAGTAGTACCCTGACCATAACGCTCTTCCTATGATGCCGGTGACGGCTTTGCCTGTTTGGCGGAGGGGACAGCTTCGCCCTCCTCAAATCTCATGGTCGAAAGAGCGGCCTCTATCTCTTTTTCGATCTGGGCAAAATGGTCTTTATTGTCCGACACGAAGATCTGAAGACCCTCGGCTCCCCTGACACAGAGATAGGTATCGGTCCGCAAGGTAAACATCGTCCCGGCCCTGTCGGGGATCTGGGATTCTGAGACGATCTTTACCCAGGAGGTGTTATTAAAGGTCACGACGGCCGGATCCTGGAGCATCTTGATCTTTGCGTCCTTCGCGTAGAAAGAGCCGATCGAGGTCTTATAATCCTCGAGGGTCTTCACCTCGGGCGGGAGGGAGACGACCCTGAGCGTCATGTACGGGATATCCCGCATATCCTTCTGGAACCACGAGACGACCCGCGCGCGTCCGCCCAAATCTTCTTTTTTCCAGAGCGCCGGCCCTGTCATCGTCAATCCGGTCCTGGCGTCGCTGTGAGCGCTTTCTTTCCATGACATATCGGGAACGCCCAGCAAAAACGGGGCATTGTAACTGCTGAAGAAGTGTTCGTACTCTTCGCGGATCTCTTTTTGGTCCTTGTCTCGGCCGGTGAGGACCGTCTTGACGAACCTGACGGTCATATCCTTATCCAAAACCCATACGAAGACCTCGGACCTGAACGAGCCATCGCGCGGATTGCCGGTGAACAGCTCGCGCACCGTCTTCGGTTCAAACTTGACGATCGTGAATTTCTGTTCTTTGTCGTGGGCGATCCCGGCCGGCTGTTCCGTTTCGAACATCGTCCGATAGGCATCCCAGGAAAATACCCTGTAGCCTTGCCTGCGGGCGGCGATCATATCCTTGAGTTGCGGCGCTTCCGCTTCTTTTGGCATCGGCATCCAGAACGCTATAAACGAATAGATGTCATCGCCGACTACCCGCCAGAGATCTCCCGCGTTCATCTTGAAATCAGACTGGTTGACCTCAAAATCCTGCGGCGAATTAAACACCATGGACCATTTTATGCTCATATATCCCGTCTTTGCCAATTGCTCATCCGCGAGGTTTTTGGCCAGCAACATGCTCTTGAAAGAACGCGCGGCGTTCATAGCGTCAAGAAGTTTTTTCCTGAACGTCTCGTATGCTGCCGGTTCCGGCGGACTTACCGCGACCGGGACCTGGCCGAGCTGGGATAACCGCATATAGTCGTCTTCGGGTTCAAGGAACGAGAAGCTCTCGATCGCCTTCCGGGCATCGGCGAGATAGAACTCAAAATCCTGCAGGGTGGCGCCGTACATGACCGAGATCGCGAGATCGCCCTTGCCGAAAATATACTGCGACATCCGAAGACCCTGCCTCTGACCGCCGGGGATCATCTCGATCGTAAAGAAATACCCGGACGCGCGAGGGATCGTGATCTCGGTTATCGGCTCGACGACCGTATGTTTCTGATTGGTATATTCAGCGACGACCTTATCGGCGAAATTGCGCAATGATTCCGCTCTCGGCTTGACCACATCGACCGAAATGTTGACCCCGGGTAAGGCGTATGAAGGCGAACGGCTCTGATTGAAAAGGACAAGGCTTCCCCGTATGAGCGGGTGATCATGGAGAAACCATCCGTCCGGGCAGGCGATACTGAAACCGAATTCCTCGTTGGCGTAGATCTTCCCGGAAGGGGTCCGGCGGACCGTCTGGGCGCTGGTTGAGAGAGGCCAGATCGCCGCGCAAAAAAAACAGGCGATGACAAAAAGCGAAACTATTCGACGCACAATGTTCATAAGAACCCTCCCGACGAGAAGATGCAGGCAGCCTGGTTAGCCTGGGGCTATCCGCCTGCCTGTTTTCGTATCGGGATCAGGGACGTCATGACCTTGATGCCCTCAACGAGCTGGTCGATCTTGAACGGCTTGGTAAGATAATAATCCGCCTCATGCTGATACCCCTTGATAACATCCTTGGTATCGTTCAGGGCTGAGAGCATGATCACCGGGCGCCACTTCGGTTGTTTGCGCAGTTCTTTAATGACCTCGTAGCCGTTCTTCTTCGGCATCATCAGGTCCAGGATGACGATATCGGGATCGTGCCGGACGATGAGCGCGAGCGCTTCTTCACCATCCCCCGCGCCGATGATCTCATATCCCCGCGATTCGAGCTGGACCGTGAGACCGAGTAATATATCGTTTTCGTCTTCAGCGATAAGGATCTTCATGGAAGAGGCTCTCCCTCTTTTATTTCTTGATGGTTCCTTGCCGCACGACGATCGTCGTCCGGCTCACGTTCCTCACGTACCCGGAAAAATAGACCTTCTGCCCTTTTTCGAGCCACCCGGCCGACTTGCTTTGTTCATAGGTCAAAAAGACCTTGATGGTGATCGGATCGGGCCTGATGCCGTTGGGCTCGGTCGAGAGCAGAACGACCGTCTCCCCCCAGACATGGCGAACCTCTTTGATGTATGCCTTACCAAAAATCGACTTATCTTTATAGTGTTCCTCAAGGGCGTTATGATACTGGTCGGGGACGTCCGTTTTCCTCATCGCGGCCAGAAGGTCGTCAAGCGTTCCCTGGCAATACGCCGCTGTCTGGAACATCCCGATACCTATGAGCGTCAAAAGAAGTCTTTTCATCCGGCACATGCGGTTTGCTTTGACGCGCCGTTTCCGGGCGATAAGACCGGGCCAGGTTCAATATTTCGACAATGAACTCAGCAGGCGTTCAGCGTCTTTCGAAGGTTGTATCTTTTTTGTGATAAGGATATCCTGAGCCGAGACGCCGGTTCCGTAGAGCGACGCGTTGGCTTCTTTGTTGAACGAGAGGATCGCGCCTTCCAGTTTTATCCCGGCAAAAAGACCTCTTGACCTCGAGTAGGAGAGGATCCCGCCTTTTAACTGCAGGTCGATCGCCGCCTCAGCGTCCCTCCCGACCGGACCCGCCGCCACCGAAGCGTCGCCGCCGAGTTTAAAACTGCTCTGGATCAATCCGTCCAGACCGCGTTCGTTCATGACCAGGAGAAGGATATCGGTCGCCTGTCCGCCGATCTGCCACCCAAAACTGCCTCCCGCCAGATCAAAGATGGCCGGAGCGCTCCATGTATGCTTGGTCGTGTCCTTTGCGATGATGACACCCTGCCCGAATTTCCCGCCGACAATAAACCCCCCTCCGATCGTCGAAGGGAAGATGGCCACGGCATAGCAATCCTTGAGGAGCGATTCGGGGATACCCTCTTCCGGCATCCTGGTCATCTCGTCGAATACCTTTCCGGATTCCACTACAAGATTACCCCATTTATCCTGCGCTGAACAGGGAAGCGCGCAACAAAGTGTCAGGAAGATACTGACAAGTACAGGAACGAACCATTTCATTGCCTACCATCCTTTCTTTTAAGAGCGCTTTAGGAAAGACGATCCCTACATAAATTTCAAAGCTTCCTGGATAAAGGGAAGAAGCGCCTCGAGTTCCTCCTTGGTTATCCTGCCCAGTTTGGCAAAACTGAATTCGCCCTGGCCGGTCCTGTTCTCCCGGGAGATCTGCAATTTCTTCGGTCCGCTATTGTAGGAAAAGACGCTTACGGTCAGACGCCCGAGGTCGGTCTCAAATGATTTTGAGAACAGACTTTCGTCCAAGCTACTGTCATACGGCATATACTCCTCCTCTGGTTAACATGCCCTGTAAACCCTGAATATTTGGTTTACCTATTATAATGCGATTGTTGCGACTTGTAAACCTGAAAAATGTGATCGGTGGCTTTCGCTTTGACCCGCTGATCACAGCTGGCAGCCCTTCTCGCATTTCTTTTCGATCATACAACGCAGCGCCAATTCATATGCCGAGCGAAGTTCGGCATCCGGTTCCTGATCCCGTTTTTTCCGTAAGAGCTCGATCGCCCGTTCGAGCATCACAGCATCTTTTCCCATACTCCCTCCGCCGTTACCAGCGCGGGTCTACCCGCTAGAACGCATACTACACACCGGCGCTTTAGCGACGATTCGTCGATCCGGTGACTTTCGAAACTCACCAATATGTTTTCGAAGAGCCGCATCGACTTAGCCCGCGACCAGGACGATGTGACGACCCTTGCGCGATTTCAGACCCCTAAAGCGCCTGTCGAAGCCCTGACTTTGACGACGTCGGCGGCGTCACGGCTTGAGAGGTCTGGTCTCTTTTCGGGTCCCGACCGATTCGCCGCAGCCGGCGCACCGATAATCGTACAGATTTCCGTCGGGTAACACCAGGAGCAGCCGCTCGCGCACCGGCATGGACCGGCCGCATCGGTCGCAATAGAGGTGTGTCGCGCTTATCTTCTCAAACTGTCTCATGACCGGAGATTGATCATCCGCTTGCTATAGCCCTTTTGAGCGCTTACGCTTCTTCCTCGAGCGTCTTGATGCGCGACTGGATCTGTTCCTGTATGTCGCGATACGCAGGAGAAAGGAGCAAGAGGGTCTTTCTGTATGCCGCAAGCGCTTCCTGGGAGCGGCCCAGATGCATTAAGGTATCGGCGATGTTCTCATAGGTCACGGCGCGGTCGGGTTCGAGCTGGAGCGCTTTGTTATAATACTCGAGGGCTTCGGGATAGTTCCCGACCTTACTCAACAGCCAGCCCTTATTGTGATAGATGGTCGCGTAATCGGGTTCGACCTCTATCCCTTTATCAAAATAGTACCAGGCCTCATTGATCATCCCCAGGTCCACCATGCAGAGCGCGCGATCGTTATAGGCCGCCCCGTCTTTCGGGTTATACGTGATCGCCAGGTCCAGGAAACGGACCGCCTCCCGCAGATTCTGGCCGATGATCTCCCGCTGCGCCTTGAAATACATCATCTCCCCCAGGAGTTCTTTGTCCTGAGCGATCGCCAGCCCTTCCTGGGCGATCTTTTGCGCCATCGGCTCATCGGCGTAGGTGATCGCCTCATCCAGCCGCTTTCGTAATTCCCGGATCTCTTCTATCATCGGTCAGTCAATATACCTCTTTATGGGGAAGAGCGCTCCATTGGGCAAGGAGTTTTCCGCATTCACCGGCTACCCGGCTTTTTACCAGGCGGACGCCGCTCTTTCCCAGCGTCTTCATCCGCGCGTTGGAGACCGCAAACTCGTTGAAGCCCAATTTTTGCGCATCGCGGATCGTCGTGCCATAGACAATAGTGCCGACCCGGGCCCAGTGAAGAGCGGTAAAACACATCGGACACGGCTCCGTGGTAGAATAGATGACGCAGCCGGAAAGATCGAAGGTCCCCATTTTTCTCGACGCGATCCTGATCGCGTTGATCTCTGCGTGACAGGTCGCGTCACCTGTGAGGACGGTGTTTCGTGAAACGGCGATGACCCGGCCGCCTTTGACGATACAGGCCCCGAACGGCCCTCCGTCCATCGACTTCAGGTTCCTCCGGGCCTCCCTGACTGCCAGCCTCATGAATCGCGAGCCAGAACGAGCCATCATCTATGCCTGTGGATTGCCGTTACATGAAGGTTCAGCGTGCGGTAATGGTGCGGTCCTGAAAAGCGGGCGACGACTTCCGTCCTATGCATCTTTGTTTTTGCGGCTGATCAAGGCAATATATGAATCGAGATACTCATCCGCCTCTCTCAAATTCGCAAAAAGTGCTTCGGGGATAGCCTTAACGGCGTCAAATATCTTTTTTACCTGCGGCTGAAGGTTCGCGATCGCCAGGGTCCCGCCGTTCTTCTCGAGCGTCTGTTTTGTCCTGAAGATAACGCCGAAGGCGACACTGCTTACATAGTCGACGTTTTCCATATTCAGCAGGATCTTTTTGGTCAAACTATCCAGGACCGAGCTTATCTTTTTCTCGAATTCCTCGTAGGTATCCGTATCGATCGATCCGGCGGCGGATATGATAAAATATCCCGCTTCCTTTTTTTCTACAGTGACCTTGAAATCCATACGACCTCCTATCGGCGCTGCCACTCCTTGCGACCGGATGTCTTCGTATCCCGGATCCTGAAATACCGCGTTCCGTGTCGATTACTATGCTACATCGTTGCGGCGCATCTGTCAATACCGCACATCGCCTTTCGGTCTTTACCGGGGTTTCACGTGAGCGGCGATAAGGCCTGCGAGATACTCATTCCCCCGGGCGGTCAGATGGAGACCATCGGTGAAATAATCCTGCGTCGCGGGGATACCGCTCGTGTCGATGACGGTGACGCGTTCTTCTTTTCCGACCGCATCAAGCAGGGCATAGAACCTGTCCCATACAGGCTTGAGCCGGGTATCGAGCAGCATGCCGGTCGGCTCTTCCGCGCGGTCTTTAAGCCAGGCCGGTTCCTTGATGATCATGACCTCGATATTATTCTCCCGCGCCTTCCGGATGATATCCCTGTATTTTTCCTTCATGGAGTTATAAAACGTTTCGTCGTTCATAAAGGCGCCAAGCGCTTCGTTGAACGAGCTTCGATAGATATCGACGATGGATTTCTTTGCCATGACCCTGATCTTTTCCCTGAGCGTCATATAAAAAAGACTTTTGGAGAGAAGAAAATGATTGATCTTCTGCGGGATGCTATACTTATACATATTGCTTGAATTGAGCATATTATTCGCGACGCTGTTGATGATGATCAGATCGGGGCGCAGCTCAATGATCTCGTTCTCGAAAAGAGCCTGAATATTATCCAGATACGCTTCCGAGACACCGGCGTTGATGACCTCGGCGCCTGTCTTTTTTTCAAGGAGCGCCGGATATGTGGAATCATCGTCCACGCCCACCCCGTAGGTGGTGGATCCGCCGAGCGCGACGATCCGGAACCGTTCTTTCGGGCCGATCTCATTGCCCCTGAAACCCAGGGTGTTGATGCGATCCTTGTTCGCCGGGGCGCGCGGATTATACTTGTAATAATTCTTGTAGTAGATGACCGACGCCTCGATATTCTTGACCTCTCCTTTACGAAGCAGCATGTTCTCCATCATAACAATATAATTTTTCGGCTTCTTGACGAAGCCGTATCCCAGCCAGTATGCAGAATGATACCGGTCGGCGTATCTCACCCGCTGGACCGCCTCTATCCCGCCAAATATCACCGCGACCGATATGATCCCGCAAACAAGATTGAGGATACTTTTTTTCACTGCTGAAACTCTCTCGGGAACGCCTGTCCCGGTTATCGCTGAAGCCTGTCTTCTATGGATAGGCCCTGCGGCGCAGAAAAAAGAAAAAGGCGCCTCCTCTTTCAAGAAAGCGCCTTTTCGGTATCTCGTAGAATAAAACGTTTTTTAACGACGACCCTGCCTACCGCCACCACCTCTTCCCGCGGGTTGGCCTCTTCCGCCACCCTTTCCCGCAGGCTGTCCTTTTCCAGGACCGCCCTGTGATTGTCCTCTTCCGACACCACCCTGAGGCTGGACTCCGCTTCTATCTCTTCTATCCTCGCGTCTGTCTCTCACATCTTCCTTGCGGTCACCTTTGTCTTCCCGCCTGTCTCTCACATCTTCCTTGCGGTCAAGCTTATCTTCCTGCCTGTCTTTTACATCTTCCTGGCGATCGCGGATATCTTCTAATTTATCCTTCCGGCCACCGTCGTGTTGACGATCCCATACATCCTCCTGGCGATCGCGGATATCTTCCTGCCGGTCACGGACATCTTCTTTGCTATCCCGTACATCCTCGCGCCTGTCTTTGATATCCTCTTTGCGATCAAGGACATCTTCTTTTCTATCGCGCTTATCTTCTATTCTGTCCCGTACGGCCGGCGGCGGGCCTGGAGGAGTCTGCCCTGGCGGATTGCCGGGGCCGACACCGGGAGGATTATAGCCTGGCTGCTGCTCTTGAGGTTCTCCCGAAGGCTGCGGCCCTTCCTGGCGCGCTTCCTTTACCTCCTGTTTCAATTCCTGTCTTGCTCCCTGGAGCCCCTTGAGGTCTTCCTGTTTCTGCTGAACATTTTCTGCATGCATTGCCTTGAGCTGCTCTCTCAGGCTCTTCGCGGTTTCAAAATCTCCCGCCTGGATAGCTTCATGAATCTTGTCCTGCAACGCCTTCTCTTCTTTTCTTGCCTCAAGGGCGTTATCTTTGACAGCCGCCTTCTCGTCCTTGAGCGCTTGCCTATCTGCCGTAACCTGGGTCTTTTGATCAGAAACACTTGCCGTGCCTCCGGAGGACGAATCGGAAGATGATTCTCCTTCCGCAAAACCGCTTGCCATACAGCCTACGGTAAAGAAACTTATAAGACCAAGGATGCACCATATCCTTTTCATGCCTTCCTCCTTTCTGTAACGGTAAGTGTATAGCCGCCTGCAACAAAAGTCAACAGAATTTTGACTCCCGGGATGGCGGATCTTTTATTGCGCGGGCTGATCCTGCGCGCCCCGTTGACGAAAACCGCGCTTCCCCGACTTCTGGGCAGCCAGCGTCTTGAATTTCGCGAACTGCTCCGGCGTCAGGATTCCCCTGACCGTAAAGATACTGCTGATCCTCTGGTCGACCATCTCAGCCTGGAGCGATTTGAGCTCGGCGGCGATGGGTTCGACGCGCTCGCGTGTGGCGTCGGGCTTATCGAGCTCTTCTTTCAGGAGTTCCCGCTGTTTCTTGAGCGCCGATCTGATGGCCTCCATCTTTCTTCTCTGCTCGGCGCGATTTTCTTTAAGCCGGGCAGCTTGTTCCGAAGTCAAGCTGAGTTCCCTGGTAAGACGGTTTTCGAGACCCGCCGAACGCCCTGTTGGTCGCTCCGGCGCTTCCGACGACCGGGCTTCCGCCTGAGCGATCATCAGAAAAATCGCCGCGGCGATCACACTGATGAACCTGTGCCATGCGCGGTGCTTCATAGTCTTCTCACCCCTTTCACTACCTTAGACACTGTGATATCAAAAAAAGTTCCTCTACAAAAAATATTCTTCGATCGTCGTGCCGAACCCTTGTTCTGCCTCATCGCCGTTGCCGATCGCCAGATATACCGCAAGGTCTGATTCGGACAATTGATCAACTATCCTGCCGGCGCGATGGAGCGACCCGGAGGCATAGAAGAGGGCGGTGACGATAAGAAGCGCCGCTGCAAGCGCGAACGCGGGCCGGAAGGCCGCTCCTTTAAGTATCTTCCTGATAAAGTCCGCCGCCATACCCCGCGATCGTCCGGTGGCGTGCGCCGTGATCGTATCCCGGACACGGCTCCAGACTTCTTCGGGCGGCTCAACGCGCTTGGCACCCGTGAACGAGCCCCGCAGGAGCCTTAGTTCTTCCTCAAGCCGCCGGCACCCCTGGCACTCTTCCAGATGACGCCTGAGGCGCGCGAGGATCTTTTCCGGCACGGCAGCATCAAGATAATCGGTCATAAGAAGTTCGCGGACGTTTTTACATCTCATGGTCACGGCCCTCCTTTCTCCGGAACGCAAGCAGCGCTTCCCGCGAGCGCTTAAGACGCGACCGGACGGTGTTGACGGGAACGCGCAGTATCCCGGCTATCTCCTGATACGACAATCCTTCGATCTCCCGCAGAACGATACAGGCCTTCTGGTCCGGATTGAGCGTCTCAAGCAGCGCCATCATCCGCCCTTCGGCGTCATGCCGATCCAGCTCTTCAGGGGTGGCCCGGCCGCTTGGAACCGGCGGCTCCTGAGCGATAAAGTCCGCGAGATGGCACGCCTCTGCTTTTGACGACCGGTACCGGTTAAGCGCTGTGGTGACGGCGATCCGGTACACCCACGTCCGGAAGGAAGACTTGAATCTAAAATTGTTAAGGCCGCGATAGACCTTCACAAACACATCCTGGGTGACCTCTTCGGCGTCGGCGTTATTGTGAAGGATACGGAGCGCGACACTATAGACGAACCCGCTCGTGGCCCGATAGACCTCCTCAAATGCGGTCATATCGCCCTGGATCGAACGCAGTAAGAGTTCCCGAGAGATATCGTGTATCATGGTTTCACCATATCCTTAGACAAGGCAGCCCCTTTGAAAAGTTCCGCGATCCTTTCCATAATTATAGCATGTTTTCAGATTTGCTCATAAGCGAGATCGTCCCGATGCCCCTAGGGGCGCAGCGCTCCATATTATATTGACTTCTCCATAAATATCTTTTATCATAGTTTTGTATGATCATAAAAGCCCTTTTGTCGATCGCGATCTGGACGGTAGGCCTTCTTCTGACGATCCTCCTCTGGCTGGTCATGCTCTTCTTCACGATAATCCTCTTCTTCTTTGATAAAAAGAGGAAATTCGTCCACGCGCAGTGCTACTGGTGGGCTGACGCGGTCATCGGCCTGAACCCTTACTGGAATCTCGGGGTGAGCGGGCTGGAAAATATCGATAAACGACGGACCTATGTCATCGTCGCCAACCATCAGAGCCTTGCCGATATCGTCGTCATGTATAAGACCAGGATGCAGTTCAAATGGGTGGCGAAGGAGAGCCTGTTCAAAGTGCCTTTTGTCGGTTGGAGCCTATCGCTCGCCCGGCATATCAGTCTGGCCCGGGGAGAATTTTCGAGCATTAAAGAGGTTTACCGGAAGGCGATCGAGTGGCTGAGAAAGGACGTCTCGGTGTTGTTTTTCCCTGAGGGGACCCGGAGCCAGAACGGCAAGATACAGGATTTTCAGAACGGGGCGTTTAAACTCGCGATACGGGAAAAAAGGCCGATCCTGCCCATATCGATCGACGGGACCGCAGGCGCGATCCCGAAGGGAAGCTGGCTCTTCTCCGCGAAGACGCCGTGCCGCCTGACCGTGCTGCCGCCGATCGAAACGACCGATTTCGAGATCAAGGATTTTGCTGTTTTGAGAGACCTGGTGCGCGCGCAATTAGACCGGATCTCTCTTAAGGAAGGCGCGCCTGTAAAGGCATGAGGCGTCTTTCGCGCTTTACGGCGGTGGTCCATCCTGTTTTACTGTGGATGGAGCGCCTTGGCCGGACAGGCCGCCGCGCACAATCCGCACACAAGACAGTCGCCGTCCTTTACCGCTTTAACCCCTTTTTTCTTATAGGCAGAAGGTTTAACCTGGACCGGACAGACCTTATGACAGAGTCCGCATTCGGTACAGAGTCCGGAATCTATCATTAATAATTTCCGGCTCCTTCCGATCAGATGTGAGAGCGTCCCGATAGGACACAGAAAACACCAGGCGCGCTGGTGAAGAAAAAGGGCGAGCAGTATCCCGAGAGTGGTGGTGATCGTGAGGAGCATGACAAAAAACATCCCGATCCCGGCCGGATCCGGCCAGCGCTTGACGAGCTGCGCGGCCATAACTACCATGAGCGCCGCGAGAACGCCGATCCTGAGCGGCATGCCCTTGATCATCCGCGGGATCTCCTTCTCCGGGCTGATCGATCGTCCCAGCGTATCATAGAAACTGCCCCTGGGACAATACCAGTCACACCACTTCCTCCCCCTGAAGAGCGCGATCCCCATGCCCAGGAGCATGCACAGCGGAATGAAAAAACCGAGAAGGGGCCAGCGCCATCCCGCGACGATAACAACGAGAAAAAGGCCGCTCATAAGGATTTGCCTTTTTCTTCTTTTCCTTTCCGCCGACTTATAATCGTCCATACATCACGTTCTGTTCGCGCTGGTCGCGCAGGAACTTTGTGGAGCCCTTCCGGCAGGGCCTCTAGCTCCCTCCCCGAAGCAGAAATATTACCCTTCTAAAACGCGTCGTCGAGCCAGGTATCAAACCAACGGGGAGGAAGGCTGCCGTCGATGTTCAACGCGGTAGCTATTTTGCCGCGGGCGCGGCGGAAAATGAGCGCATGATCTCTTCGGCTTGAGGCAGAAACGTATCGTAATTTACCTCGAGGGCGGTGTAGGTAAGATTATACCCTTTTTTATCGTCTACAATCTGGTAGAGTTTATGCCTAAGACGCGCGCCGTTCTGGACCGAGGCGTATACAATAAAGCTCGCGTCCCGGCCGTTAATAACCACGGTCCCTTTTTCGACGAGTTGAAAACCGGTTATCGAGGTGGGGGCGACAGCGAAGAAATAAGCGGTATACTGCTCGAGGTTCACGGGATTTCCGGTTAAATTATCGACGATGATATTAATATTCTCGCTGAAGGTGTCCTGCGTTCCTTCCCGGGGAGTCCTGAAATACGCGATCCCGCTTATTTCCCCCGCTTCCCAGTTTTCAGGATAGTTCACCGTAAAGTTAAAATACGGGTTTCGATACGTCTTTGAGCCTTCGGCGGCCGCCGATGATGACAAAAAAAGCGTGACGACGATACAAAGATGTACCGCTCTCATTGGTATTCTCCTTGAGAAGACACTTTCTCCTCTGGAAAAGATACAAAAACGCGCGGCGCGCGAAGAGGCGGCGTCCTGTGCCTGTTATACGCCGTCTT
>Ga0315294_10003453_pt1 | contig 17196 bp, 12 predicted proteins | sample YL17G13_40_MG_FD_203626 | JGI IMG/M metagenome (GOLD analysis project Ga0315294, IMG submission 203626) | Sediment microbial communities from Yellowstone Lake, YNP, Wyoming, USA - YL17G13_40 | ecosystem: Environmental > Aquatic > Freshwater > Lake > Sediment | place: USA: Wyoming | collected... | reverse complement strand
CCGTTTGCTCGGTTTGGACGGGAAGCTGAGCATTCGGGACGGGAACACGCTGCGTTTGACGTATTATTCGAAGGATTTCTTTTTGCTCCTCACCAATCGTTTCGGCTTCCCAGCAGGCCGCAAGTCGCACACGGTGAAGCTGCCCGAAGAAGTTTTCACTGAAGAGCGTTTAGCTTTTGCAGCGGTGCGTGGCATTTTTGATACGGACGGCTGTGTGTTTTTCGACCGTCGGCCAGCTTATCGCGACCCCTATCCTCGCGTCAGCCTTCATATGGTGAGCGGGCCGTTGTTCGAGCAGCTGCAGAATTTCTTGTCTTCGCACTTCAGCCTGCGCGCCGCTCGCTACAATCATAGATATTTCATTGAAGTTTATGGCCACGTCCAACTTGCGCGATGGATGGAAACGATTGGTTTTTCAAACCCTCACCACCTAAACAGGATAGCTCTTTTGCCCCGGTAGCTCAGTGGCCGAGCGCGTGCATGGTATCGCCCGAAAGGGCGCCTTACAGCACGAGGTCGAGGGTTCAATTCCCTCCCGGGGCTCTACGTTGGCCTGGCAGGACCTGGCCTGCGGAAGGCGCGCATCCGTGCGGCGATTAGGTTAAGCCGCTCGATTTCCTGGTGGGCGGTCTGTGCTCTGTCTACGTCCGCCTGGAGGTGGGGTACCAGTGCTTCGAGAATTCTTCGCTGGTCCACTGCCTCAAACGTTTTAATTTCGTGGAGGAGCGAAGCGTGCTCGTTCTTGCCCCTCTTTTCTTCAGCAGTCAGGTACGGCGCTCGTCTCGCCTCCAGTTCAAGAGTCTTTTTCACGTTATCCAGCTTTTTCAGCAAGGGCCCCCGGAGCCGGTTTTCCCCGCCGACCGCCGCGAGTGCCTCGCGGGCTATTGCGAGATGCGCCTCTTTCTGCTTGTGGAAGAGTCGGTAGGGCGCATTGGCCTCGGTCAGTTGCGCACCGACCGTTCTCAGGCGGGGGTTGTAATTCGTCCTGAGCTTTTTCGAGAACCATTCGATCGCGGTTCTGTGCTTGTCGAGGTCTCCCCTGCTGGAGTATTCGTTGAGAATCTTAGCGAAGTTGTGGAGGTTGCCCAGCCTTGCTTGCAGTTGTGCTTCTTCCTCCCTTGGCAGTACCGCATGGACGCCATGCCCTAGCTGTTCCCGCACGTGCTGTGCGAACGCTTCCGCGGTTAGCAGCGCTTGGGGTTGTTCAGGCTGCAAGAGCCTTAGTAGGTGCGTCTGCTCATCGAACGCGAAATAACTTGCGGCATCTGCTGCCGAGTGCGCCGCGGCTTTCACTCCCGCGCGCCAGCTGACTCCCGGTGCTCTTCGTGCCCGTGGGGGCCTGCGGGGTTGTTCGCCTTCTCCTGCGCCGGCTGCGGGTGGTCTAGGCGGTCTGAAGACTTCCAGCGGTCCGAAAACTTCCGTTTCCGCAGGGTGAGGCGTTTCCTCAGCTGGAGCTTCGGCTGCGGGTTCTCTCCTTTCGACAACCGGCGGTACGGGGTTCACTGGAGCGGCGGTTCGTTCCCCCTCTTCGTGAATTAGTTCCGGCCTCTTTTCGTGGGCCGCGGTCAGCAAGGCGGCGGCCAGCGTGTAGCGCGGCACGTCCTTTCCGAATCCCAGGGCCCCGCGCACGCCCCAGCCTTTCCCTTGCAGGATCTTGAGTAGTACTTTGTTCATCCCCTTGGCCCAGTAGCCTTGCGAAGCGGTCATAGTTGCATTGACCACTTTTTCGTGCGTGAGTATCTCTTCCAAGTCGTTGTGGTTGAGTCTGGCAAGGCGCTCCGCCACCTTGTCCCCGCTGGCATTGGTGAGGCCCCTCAGGTCATAGCCGAAGATGAGGCTGCGGAAGAAGGATTTCTTGTAAGCCGGGTTGCGGTTTGCAATGTCGCGCCAACCCTCCTTGATGGTCTCCTCGTTCCATTTCCCCCATACGCGCTTGATGCGTTTGGTGGTGGGGGCGCCCGTTTTGAGCGGCGCTTCAACTTCGCTTGGAACGTATGGCATAAGCCTCAGCTTCCGGTTGCTTCCAGTAATAGCGGGAGCCGCCTAGGTTAAAAATGCTTATGCGCGCCGGCCACGGCTGCGTATGAACAGGGTGCCTGCGAGGATTGAAAGCAGCGCCAGCAGCAGGAGCGGGAGTTCGGTGGGCCAGCTGGGCAGCGAGGCGAATGCGCTGAGGCCTGCAGCTTCACGGCCCGAGCTCTTGGGCATGGAGAGCAAGCCTTCGCTTGCCACTCCCCTCGCGCCATCGGACGAGCCCAGGAGGCTGAGGCCCTTGTTCGCGAAGTCGGGGTTCATTGGGATGTCCTGTCCGTTGAGGACCTGCCATTTGCCGGTCTGCGGGTCGAACACGAGTATTCCATTCTGTGTCCGGGCTGCGAGCAGCATGGCGATTTCCTTCAAGCCGTTCGGGTCCGTAGTGGTAAGCATGGGTTGGCCGTTCTGCATGTCAATCTTGAAGCGGTACTCGCCTTTCTCCGTGGGCACCACGATATCGCCGGTCACTGGATCCCTAGTTACCGGGCCTGTAAGCTTGAGTGTTTCTACCTGGCCCGTGGCCTTGTCAACAATCTTGAGGATCGGGTTGCCGTTCTCGTCGGTTGTGAATATGTAAGTCTTGTTGGCGGTGTCGAACTGCTGGAACCCGCCATCTCCTTGGAGCTTCTTCACTGACTTTTCAAATTCCTTGACTGTCTTCTCCTCGCCTGTTGCGGGCTGGAGGTTCTGGATCGCGATGCCAGTGGAACCGTCCTTGTTCTTGACCAGGCTCGTGTCGATTCCCTTGACCTGGGTCCCCCGCACCTCGTCGAGTATGTAGAGCGCCAGGTGCAGCTCCTTGGTTCCGGGGTCGAACTCCATTCTGGCGGAGGCCGTGATGAGCGTGTAAAGGGTTCCAATCTCTTCTTCCTCTACCTTGTCAGTCGAAAGCTGGCCGCGGAGCTTGACCGTCCCATCCCCTTGAATCAGAATCGAACTGGCCTGGCGCGTGGTTCCTGTTCCTTCCGTGGTGATGCTCGGTGCCTGAACCTCGCTGCCAGTTGGATAGGTAGTCTCGCCCACGCCCAGCACTCCGCCGGTTGTCTTGGAGGAGGTGCGGGTGAAGCGCGCGAAGCCGTTCTCAATAGTCGCGATGCCTTCGCTGGTGTACACCCGCTGCACGGGTCCCAGCACCGTGCTCAAGTCCTCTCCCACGCTCTTGCCTGTGAGCTCGCTGAGCTTGTCCTGCAGGCAGGCAACCGCGGTGCACGTTGGCGAGCCGGTGAACAGGTGGCCGTTTGACTGCACCTCGAAGGCGGTGACGCTCTTGCTGCAGTCGAGCAGCGTGCTGATAAGCTTGTTCGGGACAATCTGGCGCGCAAGGTCCTGCCGCAGCTGCGCGAGCAGGGCGCGGCGGCTCCACTCGGTGCCCTTGAACTCCGCCTTCACTACGCCGTTCTTGTCGCGCACCACCACGCCCGCCCGGTTGAGGGTAGCGGCGGTTCCGTCCTTGTTCTGCAGGTTCTGCTGGAAGCAGTCGGGCTTGCGCGCGAACGCGCCGTGCCACTGGGTGTTGCCGCCATCCAGGTGGAAGTAGTAGAGCTCGCGCGGCTTCACGAACCCGTACTGGTCCCGCATGACGGTCCGGAGGTTCAGCACTTCGGGCATGGAAGTGAGGTCCGTTTTCTGGCCGATTCCCTTGAACAGGTCTCCGATGTTCAGGTTCTTGCCCAGGTCCGTGACCGACTTGAGCTTGCCCGAGAGTTCCGCCTTGGGCGCGGCCAGTTGCTGGTAGGAAAGAATAGTGTACTTCGAGTCCTTGCACGTGGTCACGTACCTCAGCGCTTCAGAGCCGTAATACCACTGGAGCGCGATGAACAGGTTGGTCTTGTCCAGCACGGTCCGTGAGACCGAGGCGACCTTGCCGACCTCGATATATTTGGTGAGCTTGAGGGATCCGATTTTATTCACGATCGAGGTGAGGCCGCCGAGATAAGTCTGCATCAGCTTGAACGTGGGCGCGTAGTTCACAACCCAGCCTGCAGTAGTCGCCGCTATGTAGCTTCGCTTGTACCCTGCCAGTACGTCCGGGTCGCAGCGGCCCTTGGCGAATTCCGAGGGGCTCACCTGCAGCGCGAGGTCCTCGGCCGCGAGGAAGGGCACGAGGGTGAACAGCGTGCCTCCCACGTCCTTGAGGTTGCGGACCAGTATGAGCGGCGCGAGGAGGCTGGCGGCGTACGTGTACGTCTCATACTCCTTCTTGTTCTGGATGACCGCGTCCGGAGGCAGGAGGTTGCTCTCGAAGCCCATGCTGGTGTACTCGCTGGCCTGCAGCCCCCGCAGGTCCTCGAAGTTGGTGGCCTCGCTCTTGCCCTTCCACTGCGTCTGGATGGCGCCCTCCAGCAGCGCGGTCCGCGAGCCAGTCTGCTGCTCCTGCCCGCTGTTGAACAGCATGACTTCGCCGACTGTGAACGCCTTGCGCGGGGTGCTCCCGCCCGTGGCGTCCGCGAGAAGCTCGAGCAGGGTTCCGGAGCCCAGCGTGTTCGTCGCCCGGCGGAAGTCGCCGGCCAGGTCGGCCTTGTTGATGTATAACTTCAGGTACTTGTCCTCCACGCCCGTTGCGCGGAGTTGGAACAGGATCGCGCTGTTGATGCTGAACGCAAAGCGCGCAGGCCCCAGCCAGAGCCCGCCCACCAGAATGGAGGTCTGCAACCGCTTGCGCGCGCCCTGGTACGCCTGTTCCATCTGGTCCGCCTTGGCGGTCAGCTCCTTGATCTGCGCCTCTCTCGCCAGCCGGTCAGTCTCAGCCTTCCCGGTGGTAGCCGCGATACCGTCGGCTATTTTCGTCTCGGTCTTGAATTCAGCAGGCGGGTTGAACGTGATGCTCGGGTCGTTCGGCACATCCGTGATGCCGATCTTGTACAGCTCCTGGCCTGTGATCTTGTCGCCAGCCATCAGCTTGTCGTGCACCGCTACACTCCAGTAATCATTCCCTAGCTTGGTGACCGTCGTCTTGTCGAATTTAGGCACCAGTGCGTCAAGGTCATTCAAAGCAGGAGTAGCAGTTTTAAGGTCATTCCAAGTAGAGACAAATTTCGCGGCCTCGTCTGGCGTGAGGCTTCCCTTCTTGAGCAGCGCATCGAGGTCAGCTGGAACTGCACCGGCGCCAAACGCGGTCTCCAGTCCCTGCCGGAGTTGGTCTTTGTTACCGGTGATAATCGAAGCTACATTTTGCCCGGCGGTCGCATCCACTTTCGTCGGCAGTACGTCCTCCAGCTTCTTCGCGAACGACGTGACTGCGGAGAGTTTAGCGATGTCAGTCATGTTGCCGGTTGGATCATCGAACTGGTCGGTGTAGACGTGCTGGAGCCTCGGCGTGTCGAGTACGGTGGAGACCTGTTTCTTCGCGTCGGTCAGCTGGCCCAGGTCGGTCGCCCGCCGGGTTTCGTCGATCTGTTGTTGTTCAATTGGATAGTCCTTTTTGAATTTCGCCACTTCCTTGTCCGCGTTGGCTTTGCCCGCGGCCGTAACCATGCCCACGCCTACGCTTACCCACATGTCGATGGAGTTCCACGACTTGACGAAACTGAGCCAATTCTGGAATGTGGCGGGAATGAGCGTGTTGGCGCCGCCGTTGAGCGATAGAGCCGCATCCGATTCTGCTGCGGTGAAGTGCTGTCCCTCGCCGGTGGTGGTCGTGCTGCGCTGGTAACCATAGGTCAGGTCCTTGTTGAGCAGCGCCACGTACTCCACGCGGCCTTGAATGTCCTGCGCGTCCAGCATGCACTCGTCGCTGGAGAGCGGGTAGAGATTGTACACCTCTTTGAGCGAAAGGTCCTTGCCTGATGGGAGCCTGATCTTGTAGCCCTCCCAGGGCTCGCGGGCTGCGGCTGAAACCGTGAGCGTCTTTCCAAACAGGCTGTCAATGAGGCTCGGTTGTTTGCCCGCACTCTTCGCCAGCGCCTCGGCCTGTGCATAGGTGATCACGTTGTCCGCGGCCGCCCCCCCGCCGAGCGCTTTGGCCGCGTCGTTGGCATTTAGGCCCAGTATTGCCGCCACATCCGTCAGGTTCGCGTACCCCTTTGTCTGCGGGTACACATTTACAGTCACGCTCACGTTCCCCGGCTGGTTCTGCTGGAGCGCATCCTGTTTAAGGGCGTTCACTTCCTCGGCTTGGAACGCGCTCTCACCAAACGTCTGCCACCATTTCAGCACTTCTTCTCTTGTCATTCCGTATAACGCGCACGAGCTTCCAACCACGGTCGGCCGCGCGGGTTCGGCAGTAGGGGTTGGAGCGGCAAAGGATTGGGCAGCCACCACTGGTGAGAAAAGCTGCACTAAGAAGAGTCCGAACACGAGTGCGGCAAAAGGCTGCAGGGCCGGTCGTTCCATGAGTAAGGCGTGGGCACGCGGAGTTTAAAAACGCGTTCACGCGGCGCTTGCGGTGCCTACCAGGGAGGCGATAGTGAGCCCGAGGTAGAGTTCGAGCAATATGGCGGCAACGAGCACGCCCAGGAACGTGCAAACGAGCATCCACACTATTTTGGGCGTCTTCTCAAACCGCTCGCACAAGTAGTCGTACACGAAGCCCAGGATGAAAACTAGCGGGAAGGTGAAAGCCGAAACCACCAGCGAGAAGAGCACGAGGGTCCATATGTGCGCGAGCAAGTCCAAGACCATTTTTCCACGACCTCCATGTGCGGGAAGGCAGGCCGGCTTTTTAACTCCAACCTTCGGGCCGGGAGCGTGCTTTTAATATTACAGTCCCGTGTTCCGGCTGTTGGAGAAGTTTGAGCATGGCCCTGGACCAGTTGAGCTTGTTCATCTACTACGCGGGAATCTCGCTGGGCAGCCTCAGCCTCGGCTACCTCGTGCTCCGCCTCACGGTGCCCGAAGTGCGCGTGCGAACAGAGGAGGAGAAGCTGGGCGCGAGCGCAGTGCTCGGCGCCGTCATCTCCCTCACCGCCATGGTGCTGGACGGAAGCCTCTTTGGCTGGGGCCAGTTCGCCATAGCGCAAGGGTTCACAATCCCCCTCATGGTGGTCACCACTTTTGCCACCTTCCTCCTCTTCAAAGCGTATGTGGTGATGTTCCCGCCCCAGTTCCTCACTGTAGGCGTGCCGCTCCCCAAGTCAGCCCTGCCGCCGATGGAAGCAGCGAAGAAAGAAGAGAAGGAAATGGAGATGCCGACGTTCGAGAAGCTCTAAGGTGCACGGAATGGCCGACGAAGAACCAAAAGAGCAAACCGCCCCCGCGCCAGTGCCCACCGGCCGCAAGCCTACAGTAGTAACTGCTCAAGTGGTGGAAAAGGCGCTCACCGATGTCAAGCCCAAAAAGCCCGGCTTCTTCACGCGCCTCTTCGCGAGCTTTGTTCACAAGACCTCTCCGGAAGTGGAGCCGCTCGAGGAACAGCAGCGCCGCCTCGCGCGCGAAGGCGGCAGGCCCGTAAGCCTGCAGGAGGCGAAGGCGCACGAGCGCAAAGGCGAGGAGCTGCGCAAGGCCGCTGAAATGGAAGCGCTCAAGTCCAAACTCCCCGAACGGGTGGTGGAGGAACGCCTGCTCGGCCGGCCTGAGAAAATGGTCGAATTTACAGTCCCCCTGAAGCCGCTCCCACCCGGAGCCAAGCCGGCTCAAGCGCCAAAACCAATGGAGTACTTGCCGGCCACACGCGGACCCATGCCACAGGCCCGGATGCCGACCACTCCCGAAGAGTCGGCAAAGGCGGCCGAGCTTCTCAAGGCACAGGCCGAGCGCTTCAAAACCCGCGAGGAGCAAACTGAGAGCGAGGCCATTCTGCGCGAGCTTACTGGAGCCGCAGTTGAAGAGGCCGAGGTTGCCGAGGAAACTGGCGGCCGCGTGCACCGACGTTATTTGCTCAAGCGCAAGGAGGCCGCGAGCCACGCCGGAGGCGTGCGCGTGCGCGCGTCTGCAGAAACCGCGAAGAAGGCGGAGTTCACTGAACTCGTTCAGGACGTTTACACCCAGCTCGAGGCTACCAAGAGCGAGGGCACGCTCCCGCAGGCGCTCGGAGTGAAAGCGCCTCCCAAGCCAATAGCAGGAGCAACACCAGCAGCCGAAGCCAAGCCCTCAAGTTCGTTCGAGGATTTGCTGGGCCTGGGCAAGCCCGCATCCGCGCCGGCCAAAGGAGCCGTTCCAGCAGGAGGGGTCGGCTCCCCGCTCTTTTCGGAACTGGCGGGAATCGGAGGGAAGCCAACATCCAAGCCCGAAGTGGCGCTGGTGCAGGTGGAAGCGCAGAAGGGCATGGGCTGCCCCACGTGCCATGCCACCAATGCCAAAGTGATATTCTGCCCCTACTGCGCTACTGGCATGTGCGCCAACTGTTCGCCCAAAGTGACGCCCAAGCCCGATGCAATAATCTACACGTGCCCGAGCTGCGGCGAGGAAGTCACAGTAAAGAAGAAGAAACCCTAGCGAAACTAGCGCGCCTTCCTCCACGTGCAAACCCTGAGCGTGTACGTGAAGGTCTTTGGAGTGTTTTGGTATAGGGGGAGTCCGCTGTTTATGTCCACGCGAATTCGGAACGGCGCGCGCACCGCCAACAGGTCGTTGTAAAGATTGGCAGCTTCTTCGCACGAGGCGATTTTCGTGTTGCCCATCACTATTTCCTGCCCCGTGCTGTTGCGTGCCGTCACGCGGTGGGCAAATTCGTTTTCCACTTCCGCCAAATATTCCATTCCCGAAAAAGTAAACGGCTTCATGAACTCCTTGAGCGCGCACCGCAGGGCAGTTGCGCCAGGAGCATCGCTCTCGCCGAACTTGTCATCCAGCAGGCTCTTTGACTGACAATTTGTATCCTCCCCGCATGCACTGCCGGAAAAGTCGCTCAAGTCCTTCTTCAGCAGTTCCGCCACGCTGATCCTCCCCTCGTAGGGAGTAAGCTTGCTGCAGTTTAAGTCCGCATAAGCGGGGTTCAATTTTTCCTTTGAGTCCGCCTCCCACTTGGGGACTCCTTTGAGCGTGCTCACGTCTACGGAATAAATGGTTTTTACCAGCTCCTGCATGAAGTTGATTTCGTGCGAGGAGCGAAGCGTGCGCTCCTGCGCTACTCCGTAACTGGTCAGGTAAGCGTACATCATGCTCACGCTGAAAGTGACCAGCAAGAGGAAGAGGATTCCATCGAACAATGCTGCTTGTGCTCTCATGTTCTCACGGTCCTCGTGGGGGTGTGACTGTTGCTCCGGCAAACTGCCTCCACACTACTAAGCTCATCAAGCCCAGCCCTCGGTGTGTTTGGTCCGCGCAGTCCACGGCTATAGGATAGTTGAAAACCACGGAATCCTTCGGAAGCTGCATCACGCCGCTCTCCGGTTCTGTTGCCTGTACTCCCGCGGGTGTTCGCAGGCCGCCAATCCAACACTTGAGTCCTGCGCTGGGTTTTTCCGCATCCAGCAACGTGCCGCCGGTGGGGTCGTTGGCCAGTGCTTGGAAGTCGATTTGCGTGTTGCAGTAGTTCTTGATTATCCACACGAAGAACACGCGGTTGGCCTTGGCCTGGGTTTCGAGCACCCCGCACTTCTCGATGAACGTCCCCGCGTCATAGTAGCCCTTTTCAGTTGCCGAGTACGCGAGCGCCACAGTTGCCCGGCGCACGTCCAGGAACTCGTTCCTCTGGTCCACCATGTTGGCGGCGAACATCATGGCGCCGGTGAAGAGCACGATTCCCACAATGATTGGGAATATGCTGGGAATGTCATCCCCCAACGGGCCAATGAAACCGTGCTTGAAGTTCATCTTTTCTCACTGTTGCCAGTCGCATGCCTCAATCATATCCGGGCCGGATCTGAAATCAATGCACGAGTTCGGGTCCGGGTTCGTGCAAGCTTGCACGAACAGGTGCGTGGTCACCTTTCCTGCGACAATTTGCTTCTCCTTGCATTTCATGGCTATAAGGTAATACGCCCGTTTTTCCAACCCCTGCGAGAAGGAAGGAATCGCCTGGAGAATCCAATCCCCGCCCGTGCACGGCTGTCCTTGCAGTTGACAGCCGACGCCCATGTACACATTCGTGCCGGCCTTGCACTCGCAAATGGCGCCACCCACCAGCAATCCTCGCGTGAGGGGAATTTGGCCGCTGCTCAGTCCGGTTAAGGTGTCGCTCCTGCCGGACTGCCACGAGTACGGGTAGGTGGCGCTGTCCGCGCCCACGCAGTCCTTGTTCCGTCCCTGCACAGTTACCGAGAACAGCTTCCGCTGGTTCGTTTCATCCCGGTGGTCTGCGATGAAAACAGAATAGCCGGAGAATTCGCCCGAGCCGATGCTCAGCGTGGATTCAAGCGGAATCACCTTGCGCTCGTCCTCCGCAGGCGCGTTGATGACCTGCTGTATGGAACCGCTCACGCTCCGCGCGACCGCCTGCGCTTGCGAGGCGCACAGCGCCTGCTTCTCGTTACTGGAAAAGTTCACCATGGTCATGGCTAGCGCGGCCAGGAAAAAAAGCATGGCCATTTTGGTCAGCATCCACAATTCGATTTGCCCGCGCTCTTCCATTCCCCGTACCTCACGGGTTGTAAGCTGGTCTCACGCAAATGTTGATAGTGCCGACGGGCTGCCCCTCGCTCTCCGTGATGCTCTTGCGCAGCCTCACCTTGTAGCTCTGGACGTTGCCTACCTTGGCCACGGTCTGGAAGGTGGCGTTCTGTCTCTCGGTAGAGTCCTTGTCCCACACCGCGGCGGGTATACCGCTGTACTGCGTGGTGCACTCCTTGTCAAAACCGGGCGGGCAAGGACTGTCACTCAAAGTAGTGCAATCGGGGTTGGCGGGAGTTCCGCCAGAGGTAGTTCCCTCATCTACCAGCAGAATCCTGCCCGCAATGTTCACGCAAACAGTCGCATCGCTGATCGGGTGGAACACGCCGTCATTATCCTTTGAAATCGGTTCCAGTTTCCAACACCCGCCGAACTGGCCGGGACACGCCTGGCAATATCTGGGGTCTCCGTAGAACACCACCCTCACTGCACTAACTGCTGTAGTCTCGCATACGGGCATGGCGAGGTAAAACTCCCTAGTTGTGGGCGGGCTTCCCACAGCCACGTCCACCATGGCCGCCTCGAGCCCGCGCAAGTTGTTCTTCAATTCCGAGAGACAGCGGTTCTCCGAGCTCTGCCGGATTACTGAAAAGGCGAGGGCCATGCTCATGGCCAGAATAATCACGGCCACGAAGAGTTCGATGGGTGCACTCACCTGCCCCCGTGGTTTCAAATAGCGCATAGCCGCGGGTAGGCTTTGGGGCAATAAAAAGAAGCGTGTTTCAGCGCCGGTTCCAAAGGAGGGTCAAGCCGAACAGCGCGCCCTTGGCCACGCTGGCCGCCTCGCTCTCCGAAGCCGCAGCCTGCTGCGAGGCCAGGCGGAAGGCGGGCTTGATTAGTGTCATTACTAGCACTATTGCGATGATGACTACTACCATCATGTAGATGGGAGTCCACGAAGTGCCCTGCCCTCGTTTTGCCATGAAGAGCCTAGGCTCGGACTTGGAATAAAAAGCCTCCGCCCAAAGGGGCGGGTGGCAAGCTTAGGTAAGACCGCATTTTTCGACGCACGTTGTTGACGCGTCCGCCGAAGTAGTTCCGATGCAAACGCTGTAAAACTGTCCGTCGCCGGTGCAGACTGCAACGGCTGCCGTGATCTTCTTGACGACCGGCCCGACGTACGTGTTGCCCGTGGCAATGGGAATAGGAGCTCCTGCGCCACTACCGCAGAGGCTTTCGCTGGTGTCACCACAGTAGAACTTCACGTTTTCCGGGTTGACCGGGCTCTCGCCCACCACGTCCTTGGCGAAGTACTGCACGCCCAGTGGGAATTCGGCCTTGTCCTTTACTTCCACGCCGAAGCCGCGCTGTTGGACTTTCTTCATGGAGTCGCTCATTACTGTGCGGGCGTCCGCACCGAATGTGCCGATGCCACCGATGAATCCGAGCAGGATTCCGAGAATGGCAATAGCCACGATAACCGAAATCACGAGCATCATGGTTTCGAAAGCTTGACCACGGAACTTACGCATGAACGTACACCTCCGAAAGTGAGTTTCTTACCTGAGGGGTGCTTTTAAATGTTTCCGGACGGGTCTGCCCTCAACCGCCGCCGCCGATGGAGCCAGTGGTGGCGTAAACCACTGCACAGTAAAGGAGGGCGGCAAGCGGGAGTGAAGTGGCCACGCTCATCCACGCGTGCAGGGGGTTGTTCGTGTCTTCTATTTGCGCATTGAAGTAAGTGAGGAGTGCAGTGACTTCTAGCACGTAGATGCCCAGAATGAGGGAGAACGTGGCCGGGTCCGCGCTCGATTGCAGCGCCTCCTTTTTGAACATGGAGGAGAGCCCGCCAAAGCCCTGCGTGCCCGCAGCTGTAGCCTGCTCGGCTCCACCCGCTCCCGCAGTTCCCACGAGCGAGTTCACAATCATCCTCTGCATGGCCGACACCACTCCCAGCACTACGGGCGCCACAAAGGTGGCCATGGTGCGGAGCATCTGCGTGATGTCGGAGAGCAGTTTCTTGAGCATCTCGTCAATCTTCTGCGCGTTCCTCAACTGCAAACTGAGTCCAATCAGTGATTTGGCAGCCACGTTCACTCCGAGCTCCACCGAATCCACCAGGAGCTTCAAGCCCGATTGGAGGGTTTCGCTCGGAAGCGTTTTGGCCACTCCGTAAGTAGGGTCGAAAATAGCCGCATCCAATGTCATGGATAGCATGCGGATGTTGTCCAGAATCCTGCGGAACACCTGCTGTGCTATCTTGCTCTTGGGTAGGAATTCCATGGAGGCACGCATGGCCTCCTCAATGGGCCGGTTTTCTCCCAGCCTGGAGGCGAGCACGTACATCGCATCCTTGAACTCGCTCTCCATGTTCCGGATTTCATCCTGCACCTGCTTGCGGTTGTAGTACTTTCCGTAGAAGTACACGCCAACAGCCAGCGCAATGCCCGACAGCAGGCCGAAAATCGTGAACTGTCCTATAAACAAGTCCCCTTGCGCGGGGTCACAGATGTTATTGGGCGAGTCCTTGGTTCCGCGGTTCGGGCACACGAGTTTGACGTGCGGAATGGCCTGCAGGCTGCTGATCCTCTGCTCGCCCGCGCTCATGTAGGCAGGAATGGCTGAGACCAGCTGCTGGTCCACGAACCAGCCGGCCACTAATGCGAAAACCAAAAGTGCAATGGCAATGGGCTTGTAGGGGATTTGCATTCCCTTTATGCGCAGGATTCCCTTCGGAGGCAGGCCCGGAAAGTCCTCGGGAATGGCGGGCGGCACATAGGTGGGCGGCCTCCCTCCCAGAATGTTCTGGCCGAACATGTACACGCCTATTGGCAGAATCACGCAGTAGAGCACGAACATGTACTCGGGCCGCGCGAGCGGCAGGTTGGCGAGCGAGCCTCCAATGGGTAGGATGATGGCGAGCATGAGCGGCAGCAAAATTCCAAAGTAATACAAGTAGACGGTGGGCTGGTGGAGCGCGCGGGCGTAGAAGTCCATCTTCTCCCGGCTTCCCTCCAGCACGTCGGTCACTGCCCTCTCCAAGATCTGCTCGCGCTTGGTCTTGTCCGACTCCAGCACCGACGAGCGGATGAGCATGAGCGCGTGCTTGAAGTCCTCGTTGTACGTGCCCCATCTGTAGGCTAGATCATCCAGCGCCTCCTCCATGCTGAGGAATTTGCCCACCTGCACGTTCCAAACCACTCCCTTCAGGTCCTCGGCAATCTTCCCACGGCCGTGGTTGGCGGCAAACTCAACTGCCCGCTCCAGATTAGGCGTGAGGTGCATGCTCATAACTAGATAGTTCACAATCTCGGGCACGTAGGCCACTGCCAGCATGCGCTCGCGCGCAACCGCCTTCAACGGGTAGCGGGCGAAGTACTGCATCGCTCCCAGGGGAACAAAAAGCAGAAGGATGGCGCCCAGGCCGAAGATGGGGTCTATGGCCATCGGGTCGCTCAAGTCGATGCGCACGTTGAGCCCGATGTACAGCCCGATAACTCCCAGGAAGGCGAGGATTTCGCCCAGCAGGAGAATCGTGTACTCGCCCGCCCGAAATTCTTCGGGGGTTATCTGCCAATTGAGGAAACGGAGGGCTTCCTCCTGGTCGGGAGTGAACTTCGCGCCCTTTCCAAAACTCTTGAAATATTTGGTACCGAATTTGAGCACGCGCATGAAGAGCGGGAGTTTGGCCGGTTTGGCCTTGGTCGGGGCTGTTGTTGCCCCGCTGTAGAGCGCCTGCGCTGTCGCCTTGTTTGCACCGGCTCCTTTTGTGGCCATACTTCCGCAGCACGCTTTGCGGCTATTTAATTAGTATGCCCCCGAGGGACGTCGCTCCGGTGCTCGCTCGAGTTGCTCGCTGCGCTCCTCACTCGTGCCCCTCGACCCCTTTGTAGTGCCTAACTTTCCGTCAACGCTTTCGAGCCTTGCGAGTGAGCGAGGCGAAGAAAGGGTTGAGTGCCTAACTAGGCGGATTCCAGCCTTTTGAGCTGCACTTGCTCTGCCACGAGGGTTTCGTCCACCCACTTCTTCCAGTCCTTGAGGAGCTGCTCGTGGTCCATTGAGCCGAACTCCTCCCTTTGCTTTTCCGCCAGCAGCATGAGCTTCGAGTGGGCGCGCACGGTATTCTCGGCCTCGAGCAGTTTGGGAATGTCCAGCTTACGCTTGATGTCCACCAGGTACTGCTTGCTGGCTGCGCGCGTGGTGATTTCACTCCACAGCTCCTCGAACGTGAGCCCGCGCATCCTCTGCACCTTCTTCAGCCACTCGCTTTCCTTCAGCTCGTCCTCGAAGAGGTCCAGGCTGTCCCTGCTGGCGTCAAACCGCATCCACTCCAGGAATCCGTGCTCTTCTCCCGGGTCCCGGGTCCACTCCTTCTTGACTTCCGTCACTTCGATTATGCGGCGCTGCCGTTTGAGCGAGCCCTTGAACCTGATGGGCGCGCCCACAATGCAGAAATCAGTAGCCTTGAACGAAGTGGTAGGCACTCCCAAGTCGTTCACCACACGGTCCCAAATGGAATACGCGCTTTCGCCGTGGATGGTTCCCATGACCACGTTTCCAACTGCTCCCACACGCATGGCCTCATAGAGCGCCTTCGCTTCTCCCGAGCGCACCTCTCCCACGATCAGCACCGAGTCTCCAAGCCTCAGCGCGGTTCGGAGCGCGTCCTCTGCGGAAACTTCTCCCTCGCTGATTCCTCCGAGCGGGGGCCGGGTTTTCAAACGCTGGATGTTGAAGCCCAGTTTCTTCATCTGCGGCACAGGCAATTCTTGAGTGTTGTGCGCCACGAGCCCTTCGCACACGAAGCTCTCGCATTCCGGCACCGAGAGGTCGTAGACCGTTTGCTCCTGAAGCGGCAATTCCTCTACTGAGCGCACCTCGTCCCAGTAAAGGTCATTGTCGGCCAGCGTTTGCAGCGTGTATTCGAGGGCGCCGCCTGCGGGCGCGGCCAGTGAAGCGAGCTTGGTCCGTCCAATGTCGTTGCCTCGCGAGAGGTAATCATGCTTGTTGAAGCCAGTTGCCACTTGGGCTGCGATTTTTTGCTTGAGGACTGCGCTGAGCGGAATGGTGTCAGTAGTGTCGTGCGTGGAGGTGCGCGCGCAGAGGCGGGCCAGGCGCTCCTGCTTGTAGCCTTGGAGGAATCCGATTTCCCGCTGGAAGGCTTGCAGGAACGGGAGCCCGCTCACTCTAACCATGAACGTCTTGTCGCGCGAGCGGTAAATCGTGCGCGTGCAAATGCCGTAGCGCTGGAGCAGCGTTTCAACTGCCGTGCGCAGGTGGGGCGAGCAGGTGGAAAGCGTCACTTCGTGGTGCCCGACCGTGCCATCCCCGCTGAAGAGCCCCCGCAACAAAGCCGCGGTCTGTGCGCGGGACAGGTTGAGCGCCCACTCTGGGAGGCGCTTGGTGTACGCATTTCCTTCCAAGCCCAGCACCGTGCGCCAGAGGAACACAAGATTGGTGTTGGAGATGATTTGCGAGAACTCGTCTGTATGCGTGCGGGGCTTGAGTCCGAAGCGGCTGGCCGCGCGCGTCACTACCGCCCGCTCTGCCGGGTCCCCTACGCTGAACAGAACGCTATACTTTCCGTCATAGCACCCGTCCGCCAGCCAGAGGCCAACCAGCTCCAAAAATTCTTCATCCAGCATTTCACGGATCGGGATGGGCTTTGACCTGGCATCAACCTTGAATTTCGCATCCTCGAGCAGGGGAAGGCGCGCCTCCAGTTGTTGCGCCACGCAGGCAGGCAGAATGCCCTGTCGAATCCAGCAGGGTAGGGCTCGTTTTGAATAGCCGAGTTCGGAAGCGGTTGCTTGGAGTGTGCTTCGATTCTCCCGCAGCCACGGTTGAAGCGCCTTGCTTTGGATGAAACCCGTGCCGGTTTGGCGGAGGAACGGCCACGCGTCATAACCCGTCATCAATCCTTCGGGGAACGGCAGCTTCCGTGGTGCCGCAATGCGGCTTCCTTTCTGCAATTGGCTTGTTTTGACTGGCGTGATTTGGCCGTCTTCTCCAAGCGTGAACAGCGAGTGGTCGGCCGTGACTTTGATTTGCCTGCCGGAGCGCGTAGTCACGCGGTAGAGGGGCTTCCGCACGCGGTGGCGGATGAATCGGCTCACGGGCGCCAGCCGCATCCTTCCCTCGCGGTCCATGGCGAACACTTTCACATGCTCGGGGTTCGCCACCAGCACTTCTCCATTGGGCCTCTCGAGGCTGCCGTACTGCTCCATCAGTCCATCCACCAGTTGACCGATGGTTGTTTGTTCTATCCGGCCCTCCCGCTCCGCCCACAGGGCGGAATCGGCGGTCACGCTGTCTTCCTGAACCAGAATCCTCAAGTTCTGGGGGATTTCCAGCATGAGCGCCTGCATCATCGAAGTCTTCCCCGAGCCACGGCTTCCCACAATCAGTTGGCTCGCCTGCGCGTCCACCAAATACGAGAAGAGGCCCGAAGCAATGGGCGTGAACATCTTGAAGTCCAGGAACTGCGCCAAGGTCCACGGCGTGTCTTTGTGCAAGCGCATGGCGAACGCAATCCCGTCCAATGCCATGGGCTTGCCAATCACGGCGATGCGAGTCTGCAAGTCCACCAAGTCATAGTCGAGGACGCAGTGGGCCTCGTCGAACGGCCTGCCCGAGAGCGCGCGCATGCGGGAGACGAAACTCCTCGCCTCCTCGTCGCTGTAAATGACGTTGGTCTGGCACTGGCCGTACTTGCTGTGCACCAAGTAAATTGGC
>Ga0315294_10003448_pt1 | contig 17210 bp, 23 predicted proteins | sample YL17G13_40_MG_FD_203626 | JGI IMG/M metagenome (GOLD analysis project Ga0315294, IMG submission 203626) | Sediment microbial communities from Yellowstone Lake, YNP, Wyoming, USA - YL17G13_40 | ecosystem: Environmental > Aquatic > Freshwater > Lake > Sediment | place: USA: Wyoming | collected... | reverse complement strand
TTGAGCCGAGTAAGTATTATCCAGCATCAAGTTCTGCGTTCCTAATCCTTGAGCCACAACTGCGGCATCAAAAAAAGCATTACCACTGTATGATAAAGTTGTTTTAAACTTGATTCCGGCATTTGTAGCGTTAAAAATTAAAGGAATTTCGATTGATCTGAATGTGTCGTCTTTGATTAGGTTATTTGTGGGCACACAGGTTTGCTCAGCCGAATTAACAATGGAGCAAATTTGAAAGTCAGCCATGGTTGCAGGCACTCTATAAAGTACTCTAACGTAACCCTGCTTTTGAATCCCTAAAGGTGTGTTGACTGTTTGGGATACGTTCATCGCTTGAGATGAAAGAGCTACTTTGAGGGCTTGTTTACCGCTTGAAAATTCACCCGAAACTGTCGTCTTAGTACAAGTTCCAACTGTACAAGTATAGGCTGAAACACCAGATGATTCCATACCCGGATCAACCAACATATTTTCATCGCCAGTTTCAATTAATGACTCAATTCCACTTATTTGAGTTGCCTGACTGTACGGTGCCTTGAATGTAAAAGTAGTCGGCTTTGTTGCCGAGCTTTGCCCTGAAAGTGTAGTTGGCGGAAGCGATGCATTGATTAGTGTAGAAAACACCCACGCTATAATAAATAGTTTACTTACTCTCATATTACGCTCCCCATGTTATATAAATTTTCTGTGCTGAAGCTGTTGATTCTGCAATAACCACAACATCCCCTGCTACTGTCCAATCCTCTGATCGACCAGGCTCTAATTGATGACCACTTGTTGCAGTTGGAGTTGCCGCAACTTTGTATCTTAAATTAACAGCGTTTGTATTGTCTGCTTGAACCTTCATGGTTCTAGCTGTCGCAGGAGCAGAAAGAGTAATAGCCGATGCCTGAGTAATCACCAAACTTTCTGCGTATGTTGGAACTCTAACAACATCCACAACTGAAAAACTAGAAGATGATGCTTGGACTACTGATAAAGATGCTCCTGATCCTTGTACACCAAGAGCAGCAGGAAGTTTTGCAGACATAGTCGTAATGTTTTGTGCAATTCTTTTAGTTAATGCTATTAAACTAAATGTACCAATATCAGTAGTTGCTACGGTATCAGATGTTATCCCTAGTGCTGTATTAATGTTAGTTTCTTGGGCAAGTTGTGATGTTTGGTTAGCCGAAGTAGCCGCACCAGTAGGCAGTGCTGAAGAGACAACAGTCGATTCAACAGTAAGCGCACCAGAAGGATTGACTTTTACGTCAACATAGCCACCACCACCGCCTGTAGTTATACCATGCATAACCGCATTTACAATAAGTCCATAGTCTCCAGTTACAACTTGAGTTCCAAGTGTTTTAACATCAACATTGTTTGTACCGTTTGTTATTTTTGTTTGTTGAGTACCATTCGTCTGATTGGCAGATGTAGAAAATCCAGTAATTGCAGAAGGAGGAGTCAGTGTAATTAACTGAGCAGCTGTTAAAACTACTGGGACAGAATTTGCCTCTAATGCCTGTCCCAGTTCCGGTGTCTTTAAATCAATTCTATTTACAGAGTCATAAGTGTTAACAGTATTTTGCTGAATATCATCTAATATTACTTTTGACATTAAATCATGTGTTTTTAAATCATTTGTTAAAGGATAAACTCCAGCAATGGTTGTTCCATCTCCAATCTGAACAGAATCAGGAGAAGATCCCCTGTCGGTTAATTGAACATTAATTTGTGCCCCAGAAAGGTCAACAGTTGTTGCAATTCCTTGACCATTAACAGTTACAATATTTACTGGTAGAGCCTCTGATGACGAAGGGGCAAATGTATCATAATTTACAGTTGTAGCCACACCATCTTTATTAAACTTTATAGGAGCTTGAGAGGCTAATACATTTAAAGACCCATCAGCATTATAAGACGGAGTAATGTGTCTCCAAATTGTAAATATATCACCTGTAGGATCTACATCTAATTCTACTGATGTTATAATGGTATCAGCATCAGGAATTGAAATTGCTGAAAATTGAGTACCATTTGAAAGCCTAATTATATCATTTTTGTTAGCTCCATGAGCTACACATTTAATTACTCTAATATTTGAACCAGCACCAACTGTTGATGGTAATGCTCCAATTTGATAAGCACCTTGAATTATTACATCAAGAGCGTGTCTTTTGCCACCCATCTCCTGAACAGTAACGTATCTTGCTTGGTCAATTGATTGATCTTCGGTGTAACCACCTAGTTTTTTAGAAAGTGCTTGTTGTGACTTGAATCCTTTGATACTCATCATCGCCTCCGTGGTCTTATTGATGTTATTTAGTAGCTATGTATAAAGTATAAACAGGACCTATAAAAAGTCAATCTTATAGATTATACTGAATATTGTATCTTTCAATTGCAATTTTCATAAACCTTTCAAGTCTATCATATGCCTGTTTTCTTAATGCAGGGGAACAAGCATCATAAGTTTGCTCATTAATATATATGGCTTCATTTGTACGGTAGCGCATATAAACCCCATCAAGTGTGGTATCAAAATCCTCAAGTGCCCCTAATGATCCACTATCTAAAGCATCTAGTGCTTGCGCAAAGGCTAGTCGCATTTTATTTCTTAGATCAATATTATTTTCAAAATACTCTTTATATTTACTTTGTGCAATCGGTGCTGGCATAAATTCTCCCTATGCGTATAGCTGTTTGTTCATTGCTAATTTCATTAAGCCCACACCTTGATTGTAATATTTAAACTTTTCAATATTGCTTAATCCAGAAATTTGCTCGTCAGTAGCTGTAATTTTAACTTTAGAGCCGTCCCAGTAAATATCCATATGGTTAGTGGACGGAGCACCAATAGTGGCTAATTTACTTTCTAAATCAGAAAAAAAAGTATTAATTCTCTCTTGTCTAATCCCTAAAGCGTCATAAGATCTATCAATATAACTTGCCATTTATAACTCCAAAATTGATGTAAAAGATTCACTTGTTAGTTCAGCGTGATACTCATCTTCGCTTAATGATCTCAATACCGATAATTCGCTGACTGTATCAGTTTCTAGTTCAAGAGAATTAACTAGAATAAAGTTAATATTCCCTGCTTCATCAATTTGTTTTTTAAATATTGAATACATTAGTTCCCCATTCCTTTTAGACATACCTGATTTAAAACTGCCCCTGATCCTGCTGTAGCCACTATTGCTCTTGCAAATTTTGGTTGAATCCCAGCTATATAAGCTATTGCCAATGAACTTGATGGAGCCGCTATAATTGTAGCAGTACCAAGATCATACCAAAATATTTGATCTTCTGATCCTTGAACTTTAAATATTGGAGAAGTAGCTCCACCTGCTGCCATTGAAACACAAAAATGGATTTTATCACAACCCTCAGTAATATAACTAGAAGAGACAGAATTTAAAACGTTAGGATCAATCGTTCTATTAATAAAAGATTTAAGATGGCTTGTTGAGATTTGCCTAGAAATTCTAACTAGAGACATCGTAAAGGAAGGAGTAGTTCCCCCAACTGTTCTTACTACTCTATATCCAATCCCCTCTAATTTTAAAAGAGGTGTTTGATATTGCCCTACGGCTGTAATTCTTTGAAAATGAAAAATATCTGCATAATTAACATTGTCAAAAGTTTCTTGAATAACTATATCTACATATTGTCCCGTGCCAGAGGTTAAAGTGACACCTACCTGTAAAGCCATAGATTGAGCATTTGTCAATGCAATATTAGCAGAGGTTACTGTTGTAATTATTGCCGCTGAAGCAATATCTGTTGTTGCTGCTGTTCCTAGTGTAGCTCCTGTAACTGTAGCTGTCACTGTTCCAGAGACGGTAGTAGCAAGAGTAGCTGCTGTAGGTTGAACTACGTTTACTTTAACAGGGGTATAAGGCGATTGATTAAAATTAACCAATGCTTTAATTGATCCTCCTCCAACAACTGCCACTGAAATTCTTAATCTAAAATATCTAGCCGTAAGAGCTACATCATAAATTGCATTATTTGTAACTGCAAAAGCTGAGGTTCCCACGTTTCCTAATGAGTTCCCAGAAATTACATAAGGTACTGCAATTCCAGTGGTGTTTGTATTATCATTTGTTTGTTCAAAAAATAAAGAAGCACTTGTAACTGTACCTGTTGTTATAGTTTGAATGCTTGCCATTCTAAAAGATTTTACATCGTACCATCCATTAACGGAACCAGTTAATAAATCAATATTAACTGCAGACAAACCAGTTGGACCACTAAAAAAAGTAGAATCAGAAATTACTGTAGATTGTGAAGCTGAAGGAGCTTGATTCCCAAGAGTGGGAAGTTTTGCATTTATAGAAGTTAAATCAGTACTTGAAATAGGTTGAGTAGCAGGAAAGTTACCTACTGTTACACTTCCGGCTAAAACAGTTACACTTCCCGAGATTGGAACAGTTCCCGACTGAGTAACATCAACAATCAGCTCGTTATTCATGTTCATGGCAGGAGCCTCAAGAACTCCGCCGCTTAAAATACCAATTGAAAGTGCATTGTCTTGAAAAGGAGCAGGCATAACATCGCCAAGCGTTCCACCAAATGAACTATTTAAAAGATTAACATCTAATCCAGCTTTTCCACTTACAATATCAATAGATGCTTTAGCTTCTTCTGTACCTACAGATTCATCATAAATAATTTGAAGAATATCTGTATCGGACATACCTGCTGAACCACAATTAAATGTTAAACTTAGGTAATATGCGCCTAATGTACCAGAAAATACCCCACCAGTTGGAGAGGATGGACCTCCTCCAGTTGCATAAATAAGAGTCTGAGCTATTGAGGTGTTAATTACTGCTAAAACTCTTTTTGGATCAAAGTCAGGGTACATTGTGAAATCAAGTTGATTTCCGCCGACGCTGAAATAATACTGAGTTGTTGGTAACATTCTTTTCATATTTTATCCAAATATTATCGCATTTACGATGCTGTTTAAGTTTTGTGGTGCCGAAACTGGCATTTCGTTTAAACTTGCCTTGTAGTTTGTTGCTCCATTTGTAAAAGGAACAAAATCACTAACGGTAGGAGTAGTTTGCGAAAGACCATTAATATTAACTGGTGCCGCGTCTATTAGGTTTGCAGTAAATACCCCATTGATAATAGACGCTACCTGTGTTCCATCTTGATGCCATTTAAAACCACCAGCAAGCGTGGTTACTGCATTAATAGCGTTGGAACTATAAATAAAAGCTTCATCGTTCGGAGTTGGTAACCCGGTAACAGTTGTTCCAGTAACCCCAATCGTTAGAATATTATCATTGTCATTTTCTGCCAGTAAAGAAGCTATACCAAGAGGTGATAGGTTTCTTACGAAAACCAATGGGTCTGTTGTTGCTAGCGTAGTAACAACTTCTAAAATACCGGTCATTGTATCGCCGGCTTTAGATACCTTTGCACCTATAGCTGACACAAGACCTGACAAGTCTTGATCTCCAGTATTGACTCCAGAAGTGTTTCCAATAACGGTTAGTTGAGCGTCAGTAACATATCTCTTGTTAGTTGAATCAGCAATGTCAGCCGTTGTGGCATCTGTTCCACTTGTAACCAATCCACTTGCATCATATGTAATTTTTGTTTTTGTAGCTCCAGTAATAGAACTATTTTTTTGAATAAATAAACCAATAGCCCAATCATAAACCGATTTTACTGAAGGATATTTTACACTAGAGGCTTGATCTGTGTTTACTGATGTACTTTTATTTGAAAGTAGTTCATATCCACTTAAATCTTGGTCGCCTGTGTTTGTTCCAGATGTATTAGCTAGTCTTGTTAGATCAGTATCTATTTGAGCATGAGTATTTGTACCAATGTTTATTAGAGCAGTATGGTCTGATGTTGTTGCCGTTTTCCAAATTACTGGAGAGTAACTTGTTAATATGTAAACTGTTTGGTTATCTAATTGATAGGCTAATTTATATAAATCTACAGAAATAGGAACTATAGCCAATCTTGCAGTTGAATCTGCAACTTCCCAAGTTATAGGAGTATGGATATTTAATCCGGCAAGATCTTTATGATTTGTTATAGCCATACAATAAAGTTTCCATCGTTATCTACAATATACGATTCTAGCGTAGTTTGTCTGTATAGGCTAGTAGAAACTAGCTCAAAATGAGCAGCTATAAGTTTTGTCATGTCAAAATATGTGCTAGGAAAAACATCACCAGAAAATGGATTATATAAAAAAGGCATTATATTCTCCTTGCTCTTAGCGTTACATTTTTACTTGTATTGGTATATGTTATCTCAACAGTTGCCTGAAGGACACCAGAAAGATAATAACTATACACTTCAATAACAGAACTTGGAAATGTAGTTTGAAAATCATCAAACTGAACTCCACCAAGTAAATTTCCTGCTGTCTTTGTGTTAATTGATGATAGTGTGCTATTTCCAATTACCTGATTGGCTGCTGTAGCATCTCCACCACCAGACCCACCACCCGTAGCTTGATTAAAGATATAACCAGAAGCTACAAGCACTCCAGAACCGTCTACAACAAGCACTACATACCTTATAAAGTCATATGTAGATATATCTAAGGTTCCTGTAACAGCACCGGGGATTGTAGCTATATCATACCAGTTTTTAGAATTTCTAAGTCTTCCTTGAACTTCAATCTGACTAGACGCACCAACACCAGTAACTTCAAATCTAAGTTTAGTCTCAGCAAAGCAAGATTGACCATCAGAACTACCAAGAACACCAATAGTTCCAGCAATCGGAATGGACACGTTATACTTAGCTTCTGTACCTTTATTATTTAACAAGACTATCCCTCAAAGTGATTGTTCTTAGATAGATTATCCTTTTTAAATATAACTTGCAAGCTAGAGATTTAATTCAAGATATATATGGAAAAATATAAAAAATAAATAAAAAAGGGAGCCGAAGCTCCCTAGTTTTAACTATCTGTTTTTATTTATTATACAGCTAGATTTTTGATTTGACCATGGAATGTTGGGATGCAGTAGTTTTCCATGTAGCCCCCGTACCTAGCTGAGTAAGAATCTGATCCTGTATCACGAAGGAATACAGTTCCGTCTTCTTCAAACCACTGAACTCCACCGGGTCTCATAGTGATTGTGATGTAGTTATCGTTTAGTAACCAGATTTCGTCATCGTGAACGAAACGGTCATAAACAACTGGTACAATTCCAGCAGTTGACATGAATTGAAGACCATCAAAAGAGAATTGACCAGCATACTTGCTATCTTTTGGAGATAGGTTGTATCGTTTTTGGTTCTCTTGAAGAGCTAAAAGTTTTTGGTATTGTTTAAATCCACAAACGATTAAGTTAGGAACTTTACCTGATTTACGTTCAATTTTAAGCATTTCTTGGTTGATTAAATCAATTGTGATTGCCGCTGCTGAAGCGTCTTGAACTTGCATAGACCATCTTCTTTGTACTGCTACGTTGTAGATAGATCCAGATCCTGCTGCAGAAAGGTTAGCAATTCCGCGAAGACCAGTAATATCGTTTTGGTAAGAGTTTTGAAGGATAATAACATCTGAAGTAGCAAATTTAGATACTGCACCAACATGAACTGCTAAACGAGCAGATACACCAACTAATCCAACATTGAAAAGAACTGGATCAACTGAAGCAATTTCTAGGTAAGTAGTTTCTACTGCAGCACCAGAGTTATCAGCAGCAGCACCAGTACCAATTTGTACTAAGTCTCTTTCTTCAAAGTTAGCGTCAAAGAATGTAGCAGCTGTAAGAGTAACAATGTATGGAGAAGCAGTTGTACCAAGACCAGTTACAGCTGTAGCAGCTCCTGCACCTGCACCTTTACCAAGAACACCTGAACCATCAGCAAAGAACTGACGAGACATGTTTCTCATAAATGATTCAAGAGTTTTCTTTACAGTTTCAGCCATAGCTTTAACGAAAGCACCTTCTGATTGCTCAGAGGCTTTAATCGCTTCTCTTTCTACCTGACAAACAGCATAGATTTTTTTAGAGTTGATAATTGAACCTTCATATTTCCCTACGTTTGGAGTAGGAAGTGATCCAGATCCAACACCACCAGAAAAACTTAGTGGGTTAGATACGAACATATCCTTACCAACAAAGTCACTGTTTTTGTTAAGACGAGACCAAGTTACGTTTGATGCGTTAAATACGGCATCACTCATTTTCCAGAATTTTCTTTTAAATACGTTTGTTGCGGTTACTAAACTAAATGCTGACATTTTTTTCTTCCTTGTTTATTAATTTTTATAGTAATTTAACATTTCATCTAAATCGGCATCTTCGCCTTTCGCTGATGAAACTCTAGCTATCTTAGGTGCTTTTGCATCCAAGATCTTCGCTGATTTTAACGCTGCTCTCTTCGGGTCCATTGCATCTAAAATCTCATCTACACTTGTTTCTGGAAATTCCTGTAAAATCTTAAAGACCGTCCGTGATCTTTCGTCTTGTATAGGATCAGCACCAAGAGTATTAAAGATTTCTACTACCTTATCAAGAGTTGGTTTTTGCTTTGCATACTCAACTACTTTATCGGCGGTTAGATCCTTATGACCTGCTTCGATCAACTCATTCTGAAGTTCATCGTACTTTACTGAATCTAAACCAGCGTTCTTTATGAGTTCGACATCTTTTCGCTGGTGTTCCTCTCGGACTTTTACCTGCTGATCTCGATCATTGAACCCTTGCTCTTTTCTACGCAAGTAGTCGTTTTCCTTCTTCGTGTAATAAGCATCTCTCTCTACGTCCGTCATGTTAAAAAACTTGGCGTAATCAGGTAATTGATGCTCAAAAACAGCTCTCTCAAATAGGTTACTATTTATTCCCATTTTGTCAAGTAGTTGATTTACTGCTTCTAATGGATTTTTATCCATATATCCATTTTTTTCATATTGACTAACTAAAGTGTCAAAAGATGATCTCAAATCACCAATTTCTTGCTTCACATAGTCATTCATACCTACTAATTCTTTTTTCTCAGTTTCAAAGGCTTTTTTGCTTTTATCGAACTCTGTAAAGCGTCTTTGAATTTCTTGTTGTCCCGAATACGAATTAATAACATCTTGAAGAGGAACTTCCGTTTCAGCACCATTAATTTTAACCTTAACCATATCTGGAAGTTTGTTAGAGTCATTGATTACTTCCTTGCTAGTCTCAGGAACAGATTCTTCTTTAACTTCCTCTGTTTTTTCTTCACTGTTAAGTTCTTTTGGAACTGTATTGTTTAATTCATCCGCTATTGTATTCTTATCTTCCTTTAACGCTACTCCATTCTTTGCAGCAGGAGAATCATCCTCATAATCATCATAAAGATTCATTACATCTTCAACACCTTTTACCATTGGTTTTGCACCAGCAGTACCAGAAGGTTGAGATCCGCTTGTAACATCTGCCGACATAGTTGCAGTTGCATCTTGGCTCATCATTGTGTTCATTACATCAGAAACGCTCATTTAAAACTCCTTATTGATTCTGCTTTACCATGTTCGCCGCAACTGCACCTGTGTTAATAGGTGTTGTGTTGATCGGAGCCGGGGCAGGGTTGTATGGTGCTTGAGGAACAGTAAATAATACAGGGAACATGTAAAATCTTTGTAATTGAGCAGCAAATACTGGTGACATCATAGCCTTATTGTACATAAGACCTTCCATAACCATAATATGTTGCTTCAATGTCTGCAAAATGTCCTGATCTGTATCTTTATAGTCTCTTTCTTGAAGCGTTTTAAGCATCATAGGATACATTACAATAAAATCATCCCATTGTTGTGGCTCTTGTACTGGTAAACGCTTTAAAATCTTGTTTATTACAGTCTCAGCAGCTTTTACTGCCACTGATGCCTTAGCCTTAAACCGTTCATCATTAGCTAGGTCCAACATTTGTGAAATTTCTTCTTTACCAAACATAGGATCTGCTTGAGTTGCTGTGTTTAAGTCTAAAATAGCTGAAATTCTACCTGCTTTAGAGTCTGGCAATGAAGAAGCATTAAGAATACGAACATCATATGCACAATTAAAGTCAGCTTGTTCAAATGAATCAATTAAATATGAGTTATCAGCTCCAAGAATACGAACCATACGCCCATCTTCCTTCTTGTAATTGTCTCCCATAACAGAAATCATCATTTTATAAACATCTTTAATTCTTCTTAGTCTCTTAGTAATACCAGTTGATTGTCTTTGCTGATCTTGTTCATCTAAAAACTGTAATGCTACTGCTGCTTTAATCCCAGCAGGTGGTTCTCCTCTAGCCATAGAGTCAACCATAGACATAGATTGAATATACTTCTCAAATTTCTCTGGCATAGCATATAAATCTTTATTAATAGCTGAATAAGTAACCATTTGAGGAGCAACTGGTCCACTGTACTCAATTATCCCGTATTCATTATTTAATTTGTCTCTATGAACAGTACCTTTTGGCATTACCCATTTAGGCATACTTGAAACAGCAATGTTGCGAGCAATACTTGCCATACACATATTGTGTAAGTTTTGTAACTGAGCGATATTAACGAGGAATGGTCTGCCATGTAATTCATCTGGACAAGATACATCAGTATCGAAAACGCATGGCAGTTTTCCATGAGAATAAGGAAGTGGTCCATCTTCGAGAATACATCCGATAACGTAAACAATCTTTGCTCCTTGTGGAAGAAACTTTGTCTTTCTATGGTAATAGGTAAATACTGCCGCGTGATTCTTTCTTTTCTTAATTGCATAATCAGCACTATCATAGAAGAAATAATCATCATTGATTGTAATTTGGTCTGCATGTTCTGGATATCTTGCTTTTAATACATCTAAATGCAACCAATCCATCTCTGTAATGTCATCAACTTCATCCCAATTATTACAGTTTTGCTCAGGAAAACATCTTTCTGGTCCAACGACTCTAACTGCAACATCTCCAATAGTAACTGCTGATTCAATAAATTGACCTTCAATAGGTTGTCCATTCTTATCCAACCTTGGAACTTGCAACCCTTGAGCTTGTGCTGATTTATATTCTGGGTGAATATCACCAGAATCTTCATCCCAGGTTACAAAGGTAAAAGACTCACCTCTCATAAAGTTGAGCCTATCACCATCTGAGAAAATAGTATCAAGATCAATTTCTTGTGCCCTATTATCCAATAACATTTTTACTGTTGTTGCATTGTTAATATCATCAATCTCATCGTTGTTAGGAATAACAGCATAACCCGGTTTATTTCTAGCTCTTTGAGATACCTTAGTTTCTACCATCTCTTGAACAAAATTAACCGCCATACGTGGTTGTTTAGTTCCAGAATAAGAATCATCATTCTCGTTACGTCTATAGTCCATAGACTTATAATGAATACCTTTAAATAAAGCTTCATACTTTCTATACATTTCAATACGACTAGAAGCCGCATTAAACTTTGTCTTAATATCTTCTTGTAACCACTTTAGCTTCTCTTCAATTGGAGCAGCAGCAATAGTAAAAAACTTATGCTTGTTCTCATGTTCTTCGTACATGTCATAATTTTCGCCAAATAAATCTAAATACGTCTTCATATGTTACCCCTTATACTAGAAAATCTTCACCTGTATCTGCTCCAAAACCTTCTAAGAACTCTCTGTTCTCTGACTTACTTGGCGTAGGAACTGGCATAAATTCTACTTTGTGTGTGCTTCTTTGAAATGCCTTAATTTCTACTAAAGTATAAACCGCAATTGCAATTGCTGGCAAACTAATAAGAATCGCCATCGCCGAACAAACTACTGTCAAGATCTCCATAAAAATCATCTCCTTGCTTCATTGAATAATCGTTACCATATTTAAAACCCCGTCTTTCAGGGTAAAGTTCTTGCTCAGTTATCGGCTCATCCATCTCAACCTTATGATAATTAGCTGCATTTAAAGCATATCTTAAAGCATCTATAGCATGGTCATTCTCTTTAGGTATCTTACCCTTATCATCAGTAGCATACTTCTCCATCTCCCAATACAATCCTTTATCTTTATCCACACATCTCTCAGACATATAAAATGACTGAGGCTTAATAAGAATATCTTTAATCAGTGATAGCTTAGTTTCTTTGTTCTTTAGGTCTTTAGTACATGGGATCAAAACAATATCTTCAACATATTGAGGAGATTGTGCTTCGTTCATAAACCAAGTAGCTGCATAGTCATAGACACACAACCAAGAGTCTTGATGTGGCATAATATCTTTCATCTTGTTAATTGCTTTAGGTAGAATATTATCTACTCTACATTCTTCTAATTTAGTTGCGTAAATTTGGTCCAGCACAAATATCTGTTTACTATAACGATTAATTGCTACAAATAAAACAGCAAAACATTTGGCTGAACCGGGGTCAAATGATGTAAAGAAGTCCCATTGTTTAGGAAAGCATCCTATAATTTCCATCATATGTTTATATGGCTTAACATGTGTGTCTTGATTTAACATCGGAAAGATATTGTTACCAGCAGCTCTTACTCGCATAGCAAGATATTCCTTCTGCCACTTCCAATACTCTCCTTTTGCCTTTAACTCTTGCTCTTTACGCTCAAAGAAATCTTTACTGATATGTGGATTAGTCATACTTGGCATACAAATATGAAAGCCTACTGGAGAGTTTAAAGCCTCATCAGCTATCTGGCACCAACGAGCAAATGAATCCTCAGAAGCATCTGGTGGTGTACCAATAATCATTAGAGGCGCATCAGTAATACCAAGGTTAGGCTCAAAGCCGTCGTGAAAATTGGGATTATGATCTTTAAACTCATCGTAAACCACAAGACCAGTAGCTGAGTAGCCACGTCCTTTCTCATAATTATCAGCCCCATCACACTTAATGAAAGAACCATTCCTAAAAGAAACCCTAAAATCACTGTTATTAATCGTAATTCCATATTTCTCCATCATCTTCTGCGGTAAAAAGAACGGCAACCGTCCATTACTCCACACAAGATCTTTAATTTGATCCTTAAAAGGGGCAATATAATAACAAAATTGTTTCGGATTCATCAGGCAAGTTCGGAACAAACTATAGATTAACATCTCAGTCTTACCCCACTTACGCCCACACTCTACAAATACTCTCTTCTTTCCATCATAGAACAATGCCTTACCAACAGAGATCTGTCCGCTATGGGGAGTAAATACTGAATGGAGATCAGTCAATACCTGTGAATGAAATAATAGATTGTCATTACTCATCAGCTAACCACGGCAACACTTGCACAACTTCACCCTCTACATCTTTAGGTGCAAAGGGATCGTTCTGCAATATTTCACGAGCCTCTGCCATGCTCAGTCCTTTATACTCTATAGTCTCAGTAGCAAGCCCAGACTCAAGTCTGATTATCTTATCCATACTGGTTATAATACCAGCAAGCTTAGACATCTCATCCATGGTCAGCTCCTTACCATTATCAACTTCAACCTGTAAGTTCATTAATGTCTTCGCCAATATGTTCGCAGCAGTCCCACAAATCTTCTCAAACTTCTGAGCCTTATCCATTAGATAATCTACAATTGCAGCATTACCCATCGACTTTTTCTCTTGATATAAACAGCCTTTATCTTTACCAGTACCATCAAGACCAAACACAAGGAATCGGACGGTATCAATCTCTATATTAAGCTTTGCTGATATATCAGTAATCTCATGACTACCTAGATACATCCATCTGATTTGCTCGCGCTGCTTAGAAGTAAATTTCTGAATAGTTACATCAGACATCTATTTACGCTTCTTATTAATTCTAGACGCCGCAGCTATCAAAATATCTTGAGGTTGAAAATCATCTGGAACAGTAACTATCTCAGGCTCACGAAAAGAAAGAATTAATGCCTCTCTATACTCTATCAATCTCTTCAACATCCCAAGCGGCTTCTTATACAACATCCCATCAATAGACACTTTAATCTGTCTATCAATTTCTTCTTGAGCTAATTTTTGAATGAGTTCTATAGATACGTCTGAATGGTTATTGATAATGTCTTGTAGTAGCTGTGGTTTATCCATAAGGACTCCTTAAATGTTTAGGTGATACAGGTAAGAATTGCACTTACAGTTTTCCGTTTATAAGTCGGCGGTTTTCTCATAGTTAAACTACTGTATCAGTTTTTACTGTAACAGTAGATCTCTTAACTTGTCAAACTGTTCTTCTGATCTTATTAAAAAATATACTGCTCCATTCTTCTCCACCATCTTCTGAAAAGCCTTCTGATGTTTAGACTGTACACTGGTCGCCCCTGTCTTGATCTCTATACCCACAAATCTGCCCTTAGTCGTCATACCTATAATATCTGAGCTACCTACTAGCCCATAACGCTGGAAGTGACCATTGGCAGTCTTGACTGCTCCTGTGGCATTTGACCAAAATCGTCCAAGTTGATTACTATGTAATAATATTAATACTCTATTTACAAGCTCATTATGAACAGCATATCTACTATCTGTCATAAAAAACTCCATGTATATCTTCTTTTGCCTTTAGGTATGACTGATGTGCTTCTTTCTCATCATATGTAGATGATCCCTTTATCATTGTAAGCTTATTATCTATCCATATAACAGCAAAAAATTTTTTTGATCTACTACATTGTCTAACTCCGGGAAGTCTTTTATTTTCCATATTTAACTTTCTATTTCTGGATTGCATTTTCTTATCAGCCCATCTTACATTATGCGGACAGTAATGTAATTTACTATCTATTCTATCTAGTGATGCTGTCTCAAACGGGGGGTCTCCCATAAAATCATGATATATTTTAAAAGAATCTGACCATTCTTTGCATACTCCTATTCCACTTCCAGCATATGGTTGTTTATTTTTGTTGGTATAATAAAAACATCTAGCTTTCATTCCCAACCATCTCTTGTGTTCTCTAGTACCATAAAGACCATGATGCTCCACTCTATTGGCAGCCGTATAATCGCCTTTAAAAACAATCTCACACTCACACATAATAACTCCTACATATCGGTGTACATAGCTATACAGTACAGCATGTAAGTTTAAAAAGTCAAAAAAAATGTGGGTGACTTATAACCACAACTACACCCCACAACAAAGTTGCATACCCCCTCCCTTTCAACCTGCAGTATGATCGACGCGTTTAACACAACTCGGCTACGCCTCGACTATATGCGACACGATTACTTAGTCACTTGGCTATCGCATCGTAAATATATTTAGTTTATTCCTATAATTGCCTCCTTTTTATTGATTAAGATGATGATACATAACTTTTTTTGCTTTGTCAACAAAAAAAGAAAAGTTTATTTTTTTTTTTTTCGACTGTATATTAGGATGCTGATTTTAGCTTTGACTTATCATCATATACTTTTTAGATGATATCTTTCTGTTATATAATTATTAGATAGTATCTATATAATTATTATATATTCGCACTTACACCTACATTCTCAACTTCTTTTCTTTATATACCAAGTCTTATAGATATATATTATATATAACAGGTGGTTAGAATATAAATATATTTTTAGAGATGTCACGTGTAAGTGCGAATGTAAAAAATCAAAAACTACTAAGTCAGTGAAAACAGTATCAAAGTTAAATGATTAATTATTTCTTTTAAAAAAGTGTTGACATGATAAAACAGATAAACTATTCTCGATTTAACCGAAGCGATTAAGCAAAAAAGGGGGACAGTATGGAACAGAGATTTTTACTAGCAGCAAAGAGTTTAGTTACTGGAAGAATTTTAGATGTATCAAGTCATGACGAAGAAGGTATACTGATACAAAAAGATCATGTTCCGAGTGACGATGAAATCGAGTTCGCTGAAAGCGAGTTTGGATCAGAGAAATTTGAATTTTTTGTATATGAGGAATAAAATGAAATTAAATAAAATTAACATTGAAGCACTAAAAAAAACACTTTTAATAAAAACTAAAAATATTAAATTTAACACAAAAAAAGACTTAAGTGATTTTGTTGACGTAGAAATTGTACAGAAAATTGAACGTGAAAATAACACAGAAGGCGCGCGAGACATTTATGAGTACATTGAGAATGTCGATGATTTTCGCGACTGCGTCAATGATTACATTAATAGTTTTGAATTTTTTGTATACGAAGAATAAAATCTGAGATTAAGACGATACGCAACATAATTTTGAGAGGTAAATAATGAGTGCAAGATCATTTGATATAAATAAGTATAATACAAAACAATCTAATATAAGAGTCCTCAATGACTGTGGTTTTATCAGTGTTTTATTGCATGGTCATTGCGTTGTGACTATCGAAGACAATCATCAGGTAACGCTACACTCATGCGGCTATAAGACAGTAACAACAAAAACGGCTATCAACAGAGCTTTGACTCAACTCAATAGCCCTGTAAAGCTTAGCCAAAAAAAGGGTATTTGGTATATAGGTGATCAAGTCTTTTTTGATGGGTATAAGATCAATTTAAAAGAAGGTGTTTACAATAGAGAGATTTTATCAAAATACTTTGAAGATAAGAAAAAGGCGGTATTAAATGAATAATGTATTCGATAGATTACAAGAGCATCATGATAATCAGCTTCCTAATGAAGATGACAATTTATGCCTTAGATGTCACGAAGAAGAAGCAATTTTGAGGATGAATAAAATGAAGATAACTAGGTATCGAATCACAATAGAGGATCTTTCGACTGATGCAGTCCAAGAACTACCACTTAGTGCAGACGCAGAGCATGCTCTTATAAGCTCTCAGAGGCTATCTAAGCTTTTGAATTCGATCGACTATAGAGTCACACTGGAATCAGTGGATTATATACTAGAAGGGGTTTCAGAACGTGTAGAGATTAATGAGGTGCATTATGGGTTGGTATAGTCACTTAGAAAGTAAATATTTAGAATTTCCAGAGGATACCGAGTACTATGAAATTGAAACTGATATAGAGGAGGAGAAAGAATGAAAGAATCAACAGTGGAGAGTCTAATATTAATGTTTATAATCGTTTCTTTGTGCGGTGTGTTTGTTATGGCGGGCTATAGCCTTAGCGAGCGTAATCAGTGTATAAAGTTAGGCGGTAACTATAGCCTTGATTTTGGTAAGTGCTACAAGAAAGGGGAATTAGATGAACAAGTTAGGTAGAGAGATATTTATCAGTGATTTAAAGGCTTTTCAGTACATAGATACTGACGAGCAGATAGTAACTACTAGAACGCTAGTTAAGCCTATTAAACGCTTTAAGAAGCGA
>Ga0315294_10003447_pt1 | contig 17211 bp, 18 predicted proteins | sample YL17G13_40_MG_FD_203626 | JGI IMG/M metagenome (GOLD analysis project Ga0315294, IMG submission 203626) | Sediment microbial communities from Yellowstone Lake, YNP, Wyoming, USA - YL17G13_40 | ecosystem: Environmental > Aquatic > Freshwater > Lake > Sediment | place: USA: Wyoming | collected... | reverse complement strand
TGCTCTACGTCTTGAACCTCGGCGAGAAGGATGCAGCACGCGCCAACGCCGCCGACGAGTTCGCCGCGCAGGCCGGCCTGAAGCAGCGGCCCAAGACTGGCGTGGCGGCGGTCTCCGGGAAAATCGAGGCCGAACTGGCCGAACTGAGCGACGCGGAGGCCGCCGAATTCTTGGAGAGCTACGGCCTCAAGGAGTCGGCGATCTTTCGCCTCATCCGCGTCAGCTACCAGCTCCTGGGCGTGATTTCCTTTTTCACGGTGGGGGAGAATGAGTGCCGGGCCTGGACGATTCGCTCCGGCGCGACGGCCTGGGAAGCGGCCGGCGAGGTCCACACCGACTTCCAAAAAGGGTTCATCCGCGCCGAGGTCGTCAGATTCGAGGACCTGGTCGCGGCGGGCAGCCTCGCGGAAGCGCGCAATCGCGGGGTGCTGAAACTCGAGGGAAAAGAATACGTCTTGCACGACGGCGAGGTGGTGTACATCCGCCATGCGCCGTGAGAAGCAGTTGTCAGTTGCCAGTCCCCAGTTGCCAGTCACCACTTTCCAGGCGGCGCGGCAACTCCGCAGCTCAAGGCAACAGGGTGCGACGGACAACTGGCTACTGGCAACTGACTACTGACAACTTCTTTCATGTCCTTTCTCTGGATCAGTCTCGGGCTGGGGATGATATCTGGCGTGGCCAACCTTTTCGGCGGCGCCATCGTCTCCGCGCGCCCCTGGAGCCGGACGTTTCTCGCTTACTTCATCGCCCTGGGGTCCGGCTTCATGCTGGCCACGGCGCTGACCGAAATGGTTCCGGAGAGCATGCACCTGGCCAAAGGTGCGGCACCACTGCTGATCCTTCTCGGTTATTTCATTGTTCACATCTTCGAGCACTCCTGGCCGGCGCACTTCCACTTTGGCGAAGAAACCCACGCCGACGAATTCCTGAATCCGTCAGTTGCTTACACAGCGTTGGGAGGACTGACAATCCACACGTTCTTTGATGGGGTTTCCATCGCCTCCGGGTTTCTGGTCTCCAACTGGCTGGGGATGGTGATTTTTGGCGCGGTCATTCTGCACAACATCCCTGAGGGATTCACCATCGCCTCGGTCATGACCGCGGCAGGCAAGAGTCGAAACACCGGTCTGTGGGCGGCTGGCGTGCTCGGGATCTCGAGAATACTTGGCATCCTGGCGATGGCGCTTGCCCAGCGCTTTGTGAGCTATGGCTTGGCGCTTTCGGCGGGCGTCACGCTTTATGTTGCCGCCTCGGACCTGATCCCGGAAGTCAACAAGAACCCGGGGCCTAGGATCGCTTTAACCGTGGCGGCGGGGGTGGCGCTCGTGATCTTGCTCCGATTTCTTTTCTTCGGCTATCTGACGCCTTAATGTAGCGTCCGCCTTTAGGCGGGCACTTCGCATGCCGCCCTGAAGGGCGGCGCTACGTTGTCATGTACACGCAGAAAGTCCTCGATCACTTCCACTGCGCGCGCAACGTCGGCGAAATCGAGAACGCCACGGCGATCGTTGAGGTCACAAACCCAATCTGTGGCGACGTGATGAAATTGTGGGTGGTGGTGCGGGATGCGGTGGTCGTCGAGGTTAAGTTCAAGGTCGCAGGCTGTGTTCCATCAGTAGCGTGCGGCTCCTGGTTGACAGAGGCCATGCGTGGCAAACCGCTTGCCGAGCTTGCCGGAATCACGTTGGAGCAGATCGAATCGGGGCTGGGCGGTCTGCCTGCGGCTTCCCACCATGCGGCCGTCCTGGCTGTCGACGCCCTGACGGGTCTCCTGGAAAAGCTGAGGTAGGGGAGGGCCCTTGTGGCCCTCCCGACTCTGCTTTCGACGGCGGGAGCACCGTGAAGGTGCTCCCCTACTTTCTGCGCGGTATCACGCCGCGGCCCTCGCCAGTTCCTGCGCGCAATGAGGGCAATATTTGTCGTCAACGCGCACCTCGCGCTTGCACTGCGGACAAGCCGGACGCATGTTGTACTTGCAGGTTGGGCAGTAGTTGAAGTCAGCGTTAACGAAGTTTCCACACTGAGGGCAGGGGAAGGGGCGCGGCGCTCGCATGACAAAGTAAATGAAGACCCCAATCAGGTAAGGTACGAAAACAGCGATCAGCGTCCAGAGAGCTGCATTCATACCGCGCCGTTTGGCATCGGCGTTCACGTAGCCAATCAGCAGCACGAGTGCGCCAAGTAATAGCCCTGCCCCGAGCCCGAGGGCCACGAGCTCGGGAATCGTCGGGGGATAGCGGTCCGTGCGATGAATCGCTATCGGGACGGCCTGGAACGCCAGGAAAACCACCACCGCCAGGCCAAGCACCCAGCCCCGAATGATGCGGATTTCGTCGGCCAGGCGAAACCTTTCGTGCGCCCCGCGCCAGCGAATGGCCTGAACCACCTCGTCGAATTTCTGCTTTACTTCGTTCATACGCTTTGCTCACTTTCTCCAGGCACCCGGCTTGGTCGTGCCACCGTGGCTTGGTTCCATCGGGCTCTGAGCCCGGCCCTACATATCGGGCACTAGCGCTTAACGGCGCGAACTTTCTTCAATTCCATTCTCTCTTGCGGCGCGCGCCCGGAGGCCGGCCAGCACTGCCGCAGCCACCGCTGCTGGCATGACCCACCAAAGAACGAAGGCCGTCTGCCAAACCAAATCCGGCAGGACCATATGGCGCCCGACCCATTGAAATCCCCACCACAACAGCGGGGCACTGAGCGCCCCCAAGACCCAGGAGAACGCACACGAAATCCACAGGCCGCGCATGCGTGATTCCTGCTCGCGCAGTTCCTGAGCGCGTAAGCGCACTCGAAACTGCGTGGCTCTCACCAGCGTGGGGTTGGGTGGAATCGAAACCGAGCGGACTGACGCCACCGCGCGCTCTACAGCAGCGGCATACTCGGCGCAACGGGCGCAACTCCCCAGGTGTGCCTCCAGCCATTTGCGCTCGGCAGAGGAAATTCCTTCCACCTTCAACCCAGCAAGGAGATGTTCGGCGGTCTTGTGAACATCTTCGCTCATGTCCCGGCTCCTTCCAGCAATTCCCGCAAAGCCTCCAGCCCTCGATACAGCCGCGACTTCACAGTGGAAAGCGGCGCATCCACCACGGCGGCAATTTCTTCCAGCGCCAAATCCTCCTGAAACCGCAGCACCAAGGCTTCTCGGTAAACCGCCGGCAGACGGGCCAACGCTGCCGCCAGCCGCTCGCCTTCTTCGCGCCGAGCGAGCAGCTCGAAGGCGGACGCATCGGTGGTTGCTTCGGCTTCCAGCGGTTGGACGTCTTCGCCCGCCCCACTGAGGGGCTCGGGGAGGCGCTTCCGCTTTCGGAGATCGATCACCAGGTGCCGGGCGATGGCGAAGAGCCACGCCCCGAATTCCCATTTGCCATCGTACTGACGGCCGCGCTCCAGCACCCGCAGCCAGGTTTCCTGGAACAGGTCCTCCGCTGTTTCTTTGCGCCCTGTCAGGAAGAGCAGATAGCGCAGGAGCCGATACTGGTACTGCTCGATCAAACGGTCGAGAAGTTCGGGGTCCCGCTGCCGGAGCCCGCGGGCTATCGCTTGACCTTCCTGCTCCATCGCACTCGCTACCGAATTGACGAACCAGCAAATCGCGGTGCCCATTCTAGTCCGGTATACGAGTGAGGCCGCAAAAAAGACGCAGGGCAGGGAAACGGCAAAACGGTGCGGTACCGAGAGCCTCGGGCCGCTGAAAGGCTAGTCGGTACCGCTGGAGGAGAGCAGTCTGCGGAAGTGGAAGATGAGGAAGCCAGTCCCCAGGGCGGCAGCCGAGCGGAGCCCGATCGCCCATCGCCGAGACGCGGAATCGCCGGAGGTGCCTTCGGAATGGCTATTCTTTCCGGCCTGCGGCTGGGGATCGTCGGCAAACTCGGTGGGCTCAGAGTGCCTATTTGTGCCGTTTGTCGGAGCGATGAAACGGTAGCCGCGCTTGGGCAGGGTCTCAATGAAGCGTGGGCTCTCGGCCGAATCGCCCAGCGCTTCACGGATCTTGTTGACGGCTTTATTGAGGCCTTGGTCGAAGTCCACGAAGGTATCTCCCGGCCAGAGCCGGCGGCGCAACTCGTCGCGCGTGACGATATCACCAGCGTGTTCCAGCAGCATGGCGAGGATTCGGAAGGGTTGTTCCTGGAGTTTGATCTTCAGTCCCTTCTTGTGAAGCTCGCCCGTTCTAAGATCAACCTCGAAGGTTCCGAAGCGAATCAGGCGTGACGTGGTCGGTAGTTGCAGCATGGGGTCGGCACCCCCTTTCTGTTAAAATCAATCTACTCCTATGTAATAGCAGGTCAAGAGCCATTCTCTATAGGGGACTTTCTGTCCCTTTCGATTTCTCCCCACTGTTGAAACGCAACGAAAAACGGATGCACTGCCATTCCGACAGCTCACATTGGTGTGCATGCACTGCCAGCAATTGCCGACACGACGTGAAAGCAAAAGGCGCCATCGGTGAAGGCGGTCGCTCAACTATCGACAGCCCATTCCGATAGCAGGGGAGGAAAAATCCATAGAAAAGGAAGGCGCTGTCCATTGACGCGCGCCGTGCGGGGGCTACAGTCGCGGCAATCGGAAGCTACGGAGGTGAGCGCCTTGAGAACCGAAGCAGCGTGGTCGGCACGGCTCTTGAGGCAGGGTACCCCTCACCTCCGGTGCTACGCGGCGCCGCCACGAGCTTCCGGCAAGCGGTAGGAAAAAGGAGGAAGCGATGAAAAGGGTTCTTTTAGCACTGTTGCTTGTGGCGCTGGTGCCGATGTGGGCCTCGGCGCAGGACTCCGAGTATTCCAAGGGCCATGGCTATGTCTATGTCGCGCCGGGATTCGCCGGCGCGGAGGGAGAAACCGGCATGGGGGTTGCGCACATCGGCGGGGGTGGAGAAGGGTTCTTCACCCGAAACCTGGGCCTGGGGGCGGATGTGGGATACCTGGCGCCGTTCGAGGCCTTCTCGGACGGCATCGGAACGTTTTCCCCCAACCTTGTCGCTCGTTTCCGGGCCAAGGACGCGCAAAACAAAGTCGAGCCGTTCGTTAGCGGAGGCTACACACTGTTCTTCCGCTCCGTGTCCGCCAACGGCGCCAACTTCGGCGGCGGCGTCAATTGGTGGTTCAAGGAGCATGTTGGCCTCCGCTTCGAACTCCGCGACAACGTCATGATTCCAGGCGGGGGGGATTCGACGGTTCACTACGTCGGCCTCCGCATCGCTCTGGCCTTCAGGTGACGCCGCGGGTAGCGCAGCCCGTCGGCTGGCGCCTGCGGCTCGATCAGGGAGCGTTTCCGCAGCCCTGACTGGCGGCGGGAACTGGCTCTGTCGTCGGAGTCTTTCGGTCCGACGAAGCCCTAGCGAAGGAACATCAGGTGCAGTTGTTGATTTTGCAGGGTGTTGGTGGCACATCGCCTCTGGCCCGGCGATTGCCGGGCCGGAGGCAACGGCCGCGACACAAGCGCGGTCATTTCACAAGGAGGCAACTATGAAGCGACTCATTGGATTGGTCTTTCTAACGCTGTGGCTACCTCTTCTGGTCTCGGCGCAGGATGCGCGGGAGTCCTGGGACAATCTTAAGCGGCTACAGGCTGGGCAGAAGATCGAAGTCGTGGACATGGAGTTGAAGTCCGTGCGGGGCACTTTCGTGAGCTACGCGGAGGACGGGATCTCACTCCAGACAGACAATGGGCCTGTCAGCCTCGAACGTGCGAGGGTCATGCGTGTCAGTCTCCGTGAGCACTCGAAGCGTGCACGCAACGCACTTATCGGCGCGGCCATCGGGGCAGGGATAGGTGTGGGGTTAGGTCTTGCAGCCGCCAGGACGGGCGTCCACGAGACCGGCGAAGAATATGGCGTCATGGTGATTTTCACCCCAATTGCAGCGGGCGCGGGGGCGGGGCTCGGGGCCGCTATACCTGGCTACGAGACGATCTACCGCGCGCAGAAACGCCGCACATAGAACGGCACCCTGAGAAGCGGAGCAGCGCCGCAGCCGACTGACTGCAGCTCTTCGGGCCGAGAACGGCAAGTTCGCAGAACGAAAGTTGCGCTACCAGCTCAGGGGCAGACCATGCCCTTCACGTATTCAAGAAGCAAGCACGCTAGAAACGGCATTCGCACCGAGATGGTCCGCGCCTTGTGCGCGGCGCCCGGTGCCTGGACAAACCCAAGAAGATCGAAGCAACAAACACACTGAGGAGGTGTGACATGAAACGCTATCTGCATCGGGAGGGCCCGTGCGCGGTGCTCTCTCGTTGGCGCGATAACTCCGCGACTCATCGTACAGCACCCTTAGGAGGTAACCAAGAAATGAAAAGGCTCACGCTTCTCTTTTCGATTCTAGGACTGTTGTGCAGTTGCGGTGGGACACCAACTCCGCCTGCTATATCTGTCTCTCTCGCTCCGGCTACTCAGACGACTATCGACCAGGGGCAGACCCTCAAGTTCACCGCCACAGTGGCAAATGACTCCAGCAGGAAAGGCGTGACCTGGAGCGTCTCCGGGACGGGGTGTACCAGAAGTGCTTGCGGAACCTTCACTAACACTGCCGCAACCACGGCGACCTACAACGCTCCCTCGCCGGTCGCCTCCAATTTGACCGTGTCGGTGATGGCGACTTCGGTTGCCGACGCGACCAAGTCAGCGTCGTCCACGGTAGTGGTGACGCCCCCGCCGAGCATTGCCACCACCTCGTTGTCAGACGGCACGGTAGGCATTGCCTACAGCGCGACGCTGGCGGCCACGGGCGGGGCGGGAACGCTCATCTGGAGCCTTGCCACCGGCTCATCGCTACCTGCGGGGCTTTCTTTGAGCAATTCGGGAGCGATTTCAGGCACGCCCACCCTCCCGGGTCCTTCGACCTTCACGGTGGAGGTAACCGATTCGTCGGGGGCGCAAGAGGGGGTGCTCTCAGCGCAACAAGAGCTCAGCTTCACGATTCAAATACCGGCGACTTGCGGCTGCGGCAACGAGTCCGTGTTGAATGGGCAGTATGCCTTCAAGCTGAGTGGATTCAACGGGACCGGCTATTTGGCGGTCGTCGGCTCGTTCACCGGTGACGGAACAGGGAAGATTATCACAGGCGAAGTGGACTCGAATGGCGCCCTCGGTGTCCAGCACGCCAACGTTGATACCACTGCCAGTTGGTATTCGCTGGGTGCCGACAACCGTGGTTGCGCCACGATCGCGACTTCATTTGGAACGTTCACAACCCACCTTGCAGCCGGCTCCCTTTCGTCGGGTGTGGCGACCAAAGGCCGCCTCATTGAGTGGGAAAACCCCTCTTCCGCCGCGTATATTGCCGCTGGACAGATCCGGCTCCAGGACCCCAACTCGTTTGCCAGTGGGCTCAGCGGCAATTATGTATTCAGGACAGCGGGCGTGGACGTTAATGTGCCTCCCGCGCGCACGGTCAGCGTTGGCGTCCTGACGGCTGCCGATGGTTCCTTCAGCAACGGCGAACAAGACATGAATGTTTTGGGGGGAGGTGGCGGCGGAAACATCTACCACATTACGGACATGACCGGCACGTATACTACCGCCGGCCCTAACGGCCGCTTTACCGGAACCCTTGTGATGCCGTCCTTCGGCACATTCCACCTGGCGTTTTACCTGGTCTCCGGTTCTGAGGTATTTGCAATTACCACGGATACCGCCGGGACTACCGCCGTCCTAAGCTGCGAAATGCGAGAACAGGTCGGGACGTTCGACAATAGCGCATTCAACGGCAAGATGGTTCTCTATGCCTCCGGTGGCATCAGTTCGGCCGTGGGTGGTGGCACCATTATGACAGCGGATGGAAATGGATCCGTCGATTTCTTCGGGTATCCCTTTAGTTACACGGTGGCCGCCAATGGGCGCACGCTCCTGACCATCACGGGGGGAAGTACGGAGTTTCTCTACCTAAGCAGCGCCAACACGGGCTTCTTGATCAACAATGACTGGGAGCGCATTTTGGGAGAGTTCGAACCGCAGGCCGCGGGGCCCTTTGATAGCTCCACTCTGTCAGGGACCTTCTTCCTGGGTACTGATGCGGTTGTTCGCCAGTCTGTTTCGACTGACGTCGGTTCGGCAACCCTGGACGGCATCGATGGCATCACTACCGTCACCGACCTGTCCTCGAATTCCAGTCAAGTCCCTGGGAGTTCCTTTACGGATACCTACACAGTGCATTCCGACGGCACCATCACCTTAGGGTCCAGCGGTTCGACTGTCGACGGGATCGTGGTGTCCGATAGCAAGCTCGTGTTGATCGGTCACCCGACTTCGGAGTCGACCGTTCTCGTGGTCGAGAAATAGCAGTGCGGGGCGGGGACGTAAAGATCAGGTCGGGGCTACTAACTCGCCCCACGCAAGTAGGCTAGCGGGTAACCACGGTCAGGGCTTTCCTGACCGTGGGCTTGTCGGGCGGGTGGCGCATACATCGCGTTCTCGGCGATGTGTGCGATGACGGGACGCGGTCAATGGGATTGACGGAATCATCCCGCGGGAAATAGTGGGTAGCCACAGTTGATTCGCGTCCCACAGGGCGGGGTCTCCTGTGGGCTGTTGGGGAATCGGAAGGGCCAATGGTTGGAGAGGTTCCAACCGCGGGTGCCTTCCTGTCACCCGCTCGGTCCCTGGGGGGACACCCTCTCTCCCAGAGGCGGAGGGCCGGAACTAAAGAGGGCGTCGGGGAGGTCAGGCCATCGGTAGGCTTGTGGTTACAGCACGTAATCCAATTCTTCCATCCAGGAGGGAGGTCATCATGCACTACGGGAAAAAGCTTGTTGTGCTCGGGCTAGTGGTTTGCCTGGGATATCTGCCAGTCGCCGACGTTGCGACGCTGGCGGCGACACGCCCTGACTCGGCGTTCGCAAAGCAGCAAATCGATCAGTTCGGAGTGGGGGCCAAGGTGAAGATCCAGCTTGCAGATGGCAAGAAATTGAAGGGCACCATTTCCGCAATTGAGGATGGGGGCTTCTTATTGGCCTCGAAAGCAGACGGTGCGCCCCAGCGGGTGGCCTACGATCAGGTGGCACAACTGAAGCTGGCCAAGCTGACGTACAAAGCCGCTGGCCAGCCGGATCCCGCCGAAGCCAGACGCGTGGTGCTGGGCTTGGGCGTGGGCAAGCACATCATGGTGAAGACGGCTGCGGGAAAGGAATACCACGGTCTTATCGTGGCCATTGAGGACGGCGGCTTCGCAGTCATGCCCGACAAGCAGGCGACAGCTGTCCAGATCGCCTACAACGACGTGCTCCAGCTAGGCCCGAATCTCAGCACTGGGGCGAAGATAGCGATCGCCGCGGTCGTGGTCGGGGTCCTCCTAGTTCTGGCCTTTACCGTTGGGCATCTCGGACAGGAGGATTAGGCAGCGGGCGCGGCTGCGGCGACGGTAATGCTACTTATCCTATTCGCCCCATTTTACGGTGAGGACTGAGCTGTCGCAAGCTGCGGTTGAGGGGATGTGCGGGCGACCAGACTCCTAGTGCTGGGGGAGCCTTCGGCGGCTCCTGGTGCTTCAGGTGCCACCCGGGCAGCCAACCGCGCGAGCGAGTCTGGCTTGCCCGGTGGCGCTGGTCGTTAGCGCCAGAAAGTCGCAGAGTAAGCCCACTCTAAGTCTCCTGGTCGGGAATCGGCTGCCGGAAGGAGGGGGTGACAGTGTTGCCAAACCCCTCCACCTGGGCCGCTAGCAGCCTGCTCGGGACCGTCTGGAATGCACTGATGCTTCAGTGGGTTGGCGTTGGCATCTTTCGGAGGCTAAAGTGCTCCACGGCAGGTGGAGACCCGGCGAGACCGTCAGTCACGCCGAAAGGGAGGGAGCCATGCGGAGAGCGATTCTGGCAATGGTCCTTCTGGTTCTTGCCCCAGCCGTGGGATCTGCTCAAACCCTCCTAGCGCCCAGGCCCGCACCTCAAGAGACGGAACTGCTCCGCCCGACGGAACCGGTGCCCCAAGCCGCCAGCTTGGATTCTTGGGACGGCCTCAAGGTGCTAAAACCCAACAAGAAGATTCGGGTGGTGGACGGCGATTTCAGACAGGTGAAAGCGCAATTCCTCAGGCTTACCGAAGACACGTTCACGTTCCGCGCCAACGGCAAAGAGGTGACCATCCCACGCAGCGATATCCGGATGGTCAGCATCCAACACTCCAAGGCCAAGCAGGTTTTCCTGTTGCTGCTCATGGGCGCGCTGGTGGGTGCGAGTGCGGCGATGGATGCCCACTGCGGGTGCGGATACGACTCTTGGGATTCGCACACTCTCAGGGGTTCGGAATTGGCTGTTGCTGCCGGTGCAGGAGCTGCATTGTTCGGCTTGGCCGCGGCCTTCTCCAGCCCCTCTGACGAGCTCATCTACTTCCATGACCCAAGAGTTCCCTACGTTGAGACGCCGATCGAGGCTGCCTTGGAGCCCGTGGAAGCCGGGCAGCCGGAAGGCGGCAATGTGTTCGCCCCGGCACCTACGAACAGCAGCAACGAACCCACCGAGAACTAGACTGGCGGCGGCACTGCAAAAGCTTCTGGGATCAGGAGGCTTGAATGGCCACAAAGTCTTCTCCGAGTTCTGGGGTCGAACGAGTGCTGGCGGCTTTGCTCCTTCTGCTCTGTGCTGTCCACTGCAGCCCTTTGGCACACGGTGATCAGCAGGGAGTATGGAGCGGCGTGGTCTCAGACACCAAGTGCGGAAAGAAGGGTCACGCCGTGGGCGATGTGGCTGGTGTAAAGAACTGCGTCCTCGAAGGCGCCAAGTATGCCCTCCTAACCTCCGAGGGCGGGTTGTATGAGTTGGATCCCCAGGGCATGGCGGCCGCATACGCCGGCGAACAAGTAGCAGTGACGGGCTCCCGCGACGGCCGGACCATCAAGATTGCCTCCATCCAGAGGATTGGCCAACCCGGTGCCGCCACCAAGCCCGCGCGAATCGACGAGCGATCACGGATCATGCGTACGGTTCGCAGAATTCACATCCTTTCCCGGAGTAGCGCGGAGCTGGTCGGCATTGACCCGGAACCTCTCATGGCCAAGCTGTTGAAGGAACCGGAATTCCAGGACGGCACCTGGCAACTCGTAGACAGTCCCGCGAACGCTGATTTGACCATCGAACTGACCCGGGTGCCGTGGACCTGGGATTTCACTTACCGCATTACGCATCCGCCCAGTGGCCTGGTTTTCGGCGGCGGGAAGGTCATTGCCTGGGATGGTGTGCGCGCCGCCTCTGGGCTGGCAAAGAAGATCATCAAGGACTTGCGAGCGATTCGACCCGAGGCGCTCCCGAGCGCTCCCCGACCTGCAAATTCTCTCGAGCCGATTGAAACCGCTCCCGACACAGACACTCAGACACCAAAGCAGGAGGCAAAGCCCCAGGTGACCGGGCCACCTCCTGCAGTCGGTGCCCAGATTGCCGCTCCGCCCAAGCCGGCGCCTGCGTCCGCGCCCATGCCAGCCCCAAGGTCAGCTCCCGGCACCGATACGGGGGATCTCAGTGCCTTCCGGATGCGGGTCGAAGTGCAACTCGTGCTGGTCGAAGCGGTGGTCCAGGGACCAGGGGGGATCGAGCCCACGGGCGCGCTGAGCTCACTGTCGAAGGGCGACTTCCGCCTGCTCGAGGATGGCCTCGACCAGCCCATTCAACATTTCAGCCGCGACGAGCTGCCCCTGGCGGTGGCGCTGGTGGTGGACATCAGTGGAAGTGTCGCGCCTTACATGGACCAGTTGCGGCAGGCAGCTCTGGCAACGCTGGCGCAGCTCAAGCCCGGTGATCGCGTGGCCCTGTTCAGTTTCGCTGATCGCACCCAGCGCGTCGTGGACCTAACCACCGACGCCCGACAGGCCGCGTGGGGCATCGGCCAGATTGGCGGCGGAGGCATGACGAATATCTTCGACGCGCTCGCCGATGCGGTCAGCTATTTGCAGACAGAAGCACCGGCCCAGCGTCGGGTCGTAATTCTGGTTTCGGATAACACCCCCACCGTCGAGTCGCGCGTCAGCGCTCAAGAGGTGACGCGGATGGCGCTCCAGGCCGAATGCGCCATATACAGCATCCAGACGCCCGGCGAGCGTGCACTACAGCAGTTCAGAAGGCCCGGCCGCGTGGAGGAGATTGCCCGCGAAACGGGTGGCGAGGTTGTAGGCACCCAACGCGCGGGAGGATCGGTGGGAGCGGCGCTCGCCGCCGTAATGAGGCGCCTGAAGACCCGCTACACCCTTGGCTATTACCCGTCCAACAAGGCACACGACGGGACTTTCCGCGTGATCGAAGTTTACCTTGCTGACCGGTTCGGACAGCTTCATCTTGACTATCGAATCTTGGCGCGGCGCGGCTACTACGCCCCGCGGGAGGGCGTGACTACTCAGAGCAGGTTGTAACACACCGTCCCTGAGAACGGCTCAATAAGCTTTGGCGGCAGCACTACTTACCTGCTCGGGTAGGAATGGAAACACGGAATGAGCTAGCTCTCGCACAGCCGGCGATAGGCGTCGGGATCGTCCACGTCAATCAGAATTCCCTCGTCACCCACTTCTACAAACGTGGTAGCGTCGCGGTACTTGCGGATGACAGTGTTGGCGCCCTCGTCCGGGCTCAGCGCCTTCAGTTCCTCGAGCAGGGCGCGGCCAATCAGGACCGGATGCCCGCGTTGATTCCGACAGGTTGGAATGACGAGCGGAGCGCCCGATTGCCGAAAGCTGACGACAAGCCTCCGCACCGTATCCGCAGAGACCAGAGGATGGTCCACCAGACACAGCACGATGGCCTCGAGGCTCGGACTCTCCAGAGCCCGCAGCCCGGCTTGCAGCGACGATGTCTGGCCGCGGGCATAGTCGCGGTTGATGACTATCTCTGCGCCCTCCAGGGTCACGGCGCCTTGGATTTGCTCGGCATGGTGGCCCAACACGACCGCGACGCGCTCCATGCCAGCTTCCTGCAGAGTAGCGACAATGATTTCAAGGAACGTGCGGCTGCCGTAAGTGAGCAGGGCCTTATCCTGCCCCATGCGTGTTGACTCACCCGCTGCGAGAATGAGACCCGCAATCATGACAGGATATCTAGCTGCGGCCCCATTTGTTCTGCCCTGTATGCCCTGTTCCGTCTACCACCTACTTCCCACTTCCCACTTCCTACTTCCTATTTCCGCTCTCTTTTCGCAATTGAGCCATCGACCCCACCGACGGCACCGCATTCCGCCGCACAGCAATCATCTCCGCCACAATCGAGACGGCGATTTCTTCCGGCGTCAGCGCGCCGATATCGAGACCAATCGGCGAATGGACCCGCTCCAGCTTTTCCGCCGACACGCCCTCGCCTTCCAGAACTCGGTGGATCTCGATGAGCTTTCGTTTGCTGCCGATCATGCCGATGTAGCGCGCGGGGGTTCCGAGGGCCCAGCGCAGGCAGGTGAGGTCGCCCTTGTGGCCGCGCGTGACGACGACGAGATAGGAATGGTCATTGATCTTGAGCTTGGGGAAGATTTCTTCCCACGGGCCAGCGTGGGTTTCCGACGCTTCCGGAAAGCGTTCCGGCGAGGCGAAGGCCTGGCGGTCGTCGATGACCACCACGTCGAAGCCGGCCACGCTCGCCACTCTGGAAACGTAGAGCGAGATGTGCCCGCCACCGAAGATGTACGCCGTCGGGGTGGCCAGGATCGGCTCGACAAAGATGTCGAGCGAGCCGCCGCAGATGAGCCCGTCTTCGTATTCGGGCTTGGCGTTCAAATTGAAGTGCAAGCGGCGCGGCTTCTCCTCGCGCATTACCTCCTGCGCGACGCTCCAAACCTCCGCTTCCACGCAGCCCCCGCCCACGGTGCCGACAATCGAGCCGTCGTCTCGAATCAGGATTTTGGAACTCTCGTAGCTCGGGATGGAGCCCTGCACCTGGATGATGGTGGCGAGCGCCGCCTTGCGCCCTTCTTTCCTGAGTCTGGCGATTTCCGCGAAGATGTCCATAGGTACTCTAGGGTAGATTATCTGGCGCCAGCGGTCGTGTCAATGTAAGCGGCCAGCTCAAATTGCATGACCACGCCTCAGCGAAGTCCTCTTGACTCCGAGCCCCGCAGCGAGTATGCTTCCATTTGGCAACCATTTTGGAGGCAGGCATACATATGGCCACACTAACCATTAAAAAGCTGCCCGCCCGGCTTCACGAGAGACTTAAACAGAGTGCTGCCCAACACCGGCGGAGCATCAACAGTGAAGTGATCGAACGCCTGGAAAATGCTCTGGTCAGCACCCGCATCGACCCGGAGGAATTCCTCGCGAGCGTTCGGCAGCACCGCAAGAGACTTTCCCGAGTCTGGGTCACGGACCAGGACCTCAAGGAAGCCAAAAACTGGGGCCGCTTGTGATTGTCGTGGACACGAACATTGTGGTCTACCTCCTCGTCCCAGGCCGTCTCAGCCGAGCAGCGGAGGCGGTCTTTCGGCGAGATTCCGGGTGGGCCGCGCCGCTTCAGTGGCGCTCCGAATTCCGGAACGTCCTGGCCTTGTATCTGCGGCGCGGGATGCTGACCCTGGAAGAGGCCCTCAGCACCATGGAGCAGGCGGGGCTGCTCCTCCAGTCGCGCACCTACGAAATCAAGTCCCGAGAGGTCTTGAGATTGGCTGCCGAATCTGGTTGCTCGGCCTATGACTGCGAATTTGTTGCCCTGGCGCAAGACCTTAGTGTGCCGCTCGTGACCTCCGACCGGAAGCTGGCGGTGAAGTTCAAGTCCACGGCCATTCCTCTTCAAGAATTCGTCCGACCAGCTCGCCCATAGGCAACGGCCCTCCGCTGTGGTATAGACTCTGCTGGAACAGATCTGCACTCCGAGGGATCGTCTATGAATGGCCATGAGACCGGCCCAACTCGGCTCTACTACGCTTTGGCAGCACTGGTCTTCATGGCCGGATGGGTGCTGTTCGCGGTGGTTCTTTTCAAGAACCTGAGCGGCCTGTCGAGCAAGCTCCAGCAGGTGGTGGTGCCCGGAAAAGCTGAGTTGAATCTGGCGCAGGCCGGCACTTACACCATCTACTACGAATATGAGAGCGTGGTCGGCTCGAAGGTCTATGCCACCGGCCGTTCTCTTTCCGGCCTCGAATGCGCGGTGACCGCCAAGGTGACGGGCGCGGACGTGCCCGTGTCGTCCACCACGGTGAGCTCTCATTACTCCCTGGGCAGCCGCTCTGGTTTCGGTGTGTTCGATTTCACAATCGATCGGCCGGGAATCTACGTCCTATCCGCCCAGTATGCCGAAGGTCGCGAGGGCCCGGAAGCGGTGCTCGCCGTGGGGCAGGGCTTCACCACCGGAATCCTCACCACGGTTTTCGGCGGCTTGGCGATTGTCTTCGGCTCGATGGGCTTGGCCGTGGCCATCGCCATCTACACCGCCCTCAAACGCTACCAAGCCCAGAAGCGCGCCCTGGACCGCTACGCGATTTGACTCCCGGCCCGACTCGTTCCTGCTGCCGGTCGTCCCTGCGCCAGGGCATGGGATATTTTGGCGCTTGACAAGTCTAGGGCAAGTGTGATAGACTACGATCTCTGAGAAAAGCAGCACTGAGTCACGGTGACGCCAGGCGCGGAGCCCCAAGCGATGAAGGACGACGCAAGACATGTTACCCTTTAGTACTGAATATGCCGACGAAATTCTTGGGGCATATAAATACGGCTATAGAAAAACAAAGCTGGTATGTGGTGATATATCAACAACTTACGATTTCCACAGGCATAACAAAGCTGGTATGTTGTTGAAAAGAAACGAGGGCTGTTTTTACAAAACAAAGCTGGTATGTACCCTTCCTGCTATAACATACCAGCTTTGAGAAAAAACAAAGCTGAACTTTTCGCGCCCTGCGGCATAGTGAGCTCGCGTTTTGGATGATGTGAAGTCGCGAAAGGGGTTACTCCTATGAAAGCCGTTCGATTCCACGAGCATGGCGGACCTGAGGTGCTGAGATACGAAGATGCGCCGGAACCGAAGATCCAGGCCAACGAAGTTTTGGTGAAGGTGAAGGCGTGCGCGCTGAACCATCTCGATATCTGGCTACGAGTGGGCGTGCGCCGCTGGACGCTTCCCATGCCGCATATCGTGGGCAGCGACATCTCAGGCGAGGTGGCGGAGGTCGGCGCGCTGGTTAAGCGCGTGAAGCCCGGAGACCGCGTCTTGCTGTGCCCGGGAATCAGTTGCGGCCAGTGCGAGACGTGCTTCAAAGGTCTGGATAGCGCCTGCCGGAGCTACACGCTCTTTGGCGTCATGGTGGACGGCGGCTACGCGGAATATGTGAAGTCGCCGGAGATGAACGTCGTTCCCATTCCCGGCGATCTGAGCTTCGACGAGGCTGCGGCGGTTCCGCTGGTATTCATCACCGCCTGGCACATGCTGTTCACGCGCGCCGGCCTGAAGCCGGGTGAGGACGTCCTGGTGATCGGCGCCGGGTCCGGGGTAGGCATGGCCGCCATCCAGATTGCCAAGCTGGTGGGCGCGCGCGTGATCGCTACCGCCGGCGCTGACTGGAAGCTCGAAAAGGCGCGGGCCTTGGGCGCGGACGAGGTCATCAACCACAGCACGCAGTCGATCGCCGAAGAGGTCCGGCGCCTGACCGACAAGCGCGGCGTGGACGTAGTTTTCGAGCACGTGGGTGCGGCGGTTTGGGAAGATTGTTTTGAGTCGCTGGCCACCTACGGGCGCCTCGTGGCCTGCGGCACGACTTCCGGGCCGGAGGTGAAACTCAACTTGCAGGTTCTGTATGGCCGGCAGCGCTCGATTCTAGGTTCCTTCATGGGCAGCAAGGCGGAGCTGCTGGAGGCGCTCAAGTTCATCGCGCCGCGGAAACTCAAGGCGGTGATTGATTCGGCTTTCCCGCTGAAGGATGCCGCCGAGGCACAGAAGAAGATGGAAAGCCGCGAGTTCTTCGGGAAGATCTTGCTGCACCCGTAGCGCCCGCCTTCAGGCGGGCATTTCGCGTGGCAACCTGAAGGTTGCCGCTACGACACCCGTAGCGCCGCCCTGTGGGCGGGACGGCAGTAGGGGCGTGTCTTGGGACCGCCCTCATGTGGAGACGGTCCGATCATGAGGAGCATGAGCATGAACAAGAACCGGATTGTTCCCTTTTTCCTGGTGCTGGGCCTGGCTGCGACGCTTGTGCCTTCTGCCGCGGCCCAGCAGGGCTACTTCCGCGTGGAGCAGCGCGACGGCATCTGGTGGATCATCGATCCTGACGGCAAGCCGACGCTTTCGATGGGCGTCAACCACATTGCCTGGGAGCCGGACAAGATCAAA
>Ga0315294_10003446_pt1 | contig 17211 bp, 32 predicted proteins | sample YL17G13_40_MG_FD_203626 | JGI IMG/M metagenome (GOLD analysis project Ga0315294, IMG submission 203626) | Sediment microbial communities from Yellowstone Lake, YNP, Wyoming, USA - YL17G13_40 | ecosystem: Environmental > Aquatic > Freshwater > Lake > Sediment | place: USA: Wyoming | collected... | reverse complement strand
ATGATTTTAGGCGGACTACTTTACTGTAAGCTAATTGTTTATTTGTGACTTTGGTTGAGTTTACAGTAAGCCAATTGCTTGTCGGAGTATTTCGATACGTGAAAAGATGAATGTACCTGCCCGCGAGCGCGAGCCGAGCCGCGATCCCCCCCCTCCCCCCCAACGCGCGAGCGCGCGGGCGCGGCGGCGGTGGCGGGCGAGTGCGGCGGGCGGGCGGGCGGGCGGGCGCGGAGCGAGGCGCGAGGCGCGCGGGCGGGCGGCGGGCGGGCGGGCGGGCGCGCGGCGGGCGGGCGGGCGGGCGCGCGGCGGGCGGGCGCGCGGCGGGCGGGCGGGCGGGCGCGCGGCGGGCGGGCGCGCGGCGGGCGGGCGCGCGGCGGGCGGGCGCGGAGCGAGGCGCGAGCCGAGCCTACCCGCGCGCGCGATCGCGGCTCGCCGCCCGCGCGCCAAGCGCGCGTCGCGGGGGCGGCGTGATCGCCATCACATCCCGCGATCGGCATGCCCGCGCGACGCGGGGCGCATCTCGTGATCGCGAACACGCCGACTGGTGGGAGCGCACGCCAGCGTGGCGCGACCGGCATCACTGCCATCGTGGCGTGATCGCGATCACGCCCGCGATGCCCGCGCGTGGCGCGGGTGGCGCGGGTCCGCCGCCGGTGTGATCGGGCGCACGCCAGCGTGGCAGTGATGGCGCGCACGCCACCAGCGCGCATCGATGCGCGCCCGCCGCCGCCCGCGCGGGAGTGGCGCGCCCGCGCCACGCGCGCCGCCGGCTGTGATCGCGATCACGTCCGGCCAGGTTGGCACGGCGATTGCTACTGGTGGGGGCGGGTGGGGCGCGCGCGGATCGCCCGCGCGGCCGCCCGCCCGACCACGATGGCGCGCGCGCGAGTGCGCGAGCGCCCAGAGAGGAGCACCCAGATGCCCAGCACCAAGCCAACCAAGCCCGCGAGCGCCCAGCCCGCGAGCACCAACCCGCCCGCGCCTGTGCGCGAGCGCCATGCCCGCCGCCTCGACGAGGCGACGATCCTCGCGCGCTACCCGCGCGCGATAGCCGGCACGCTCAGATTCGAGCAGGACGGCACGCGAGCGACCAAGCAGACGATCGAGGCGCAGCTCGATTGCGGTTGCCGCCGCCGACTCGCGACCAGCGACCTCTGGCAGGTCGCGCGATGCCGCGAGTGCCGCCGCGCCGAGCGCGCGACCGCCGTCGCCGAGCGGGCAGCCGCCCGCGTCGCCGAGCGGGCAGCCGCCCGCGTCGCCGCGCGCGCGCCAGCCGCCGTCGCCGCCGCCTGAGCGGCGACCGAGCCAGCGAGCACCACCGAGCGCGCGCGCACCCACCCGCGCGCGCGCTCACGCCGAGCCACGACCGACCGGAGCGATCCGGCCGGCGGCGAGTGCGCGAACGCCAATCGAGTGCGCGAGCGCGGATCGCGCACCAAGCAACCGCGCGAGCGCCAATCGAGTACGCGAGCGCCAAGCGCGCCACCGGACACAGCCGGCACGCCGACCAAGACGGCAGGCGCGCACAGAGGCGAGCGGCAGCAGGCCGCCGCCACGCAGACACACAACACGAGGAGCACCAAGATGCAGGATAGATCGAACTCGACCGCGCGAGTGCTCGCGCGGATCGCCACGCGAGGCGCTGAACGCGCTGCCACGCTGGCTGAGGCTGAGGCACGGATCGCCCGACAGGGCGCTCGCTTAGCTGACGGACGACTCGCGGAGGAGGCGGCACAGACAGCCGCTGACCTCGCGCAGCAAGCTGAGATATGGCACGCCCACGCGCGCACCGCGCGGAGCGCGCGAGCGTTCGAGCGCGCCACCCGCGCGGCGGCGAGCGCCGACCGAGCGCTAGAGCGCGCTGAGCACGCCGAGTACGGCGAACTCACTGCTGGATAGGCGAGCGCACGCAGCCGACTAAGACAGGCAGCCAGCCGAACGAGCTGGCTGCCAGCGCCGATCCACGATCAAGCCGCTTATCGCCCGCTGGTGGGCAGCGGCCAACCAAGCCGGCCGCCGCGCAGCTGAGTGCGCGAGCGCCAATCGACCGCGCGAGCGCCAACACACACAACAATCAAGGAGACAGAGATGACAGACAAGACCAAGAATCAGATCGCACACGAGATCCCAGCCATGCTCGTACGAGCATTAATCAGACAGGCTGAACTCGGTGAGTGGGTAGTGAAGACAGAGAACGACGGCGATTGGTGGATTAAGGTAACGAGCACTTTGAAGGACGCACCTACCAATCTATTAAACCTTCGTGTTGTGAGCACCGAGATACACGAAGACGCACCACCGGAGGCGCACGACATCGAGGGCGGCGTTAATTTTATTGTCTTGAAGCCGATCGTCTGACACGCAAGAATTAAGCACAGTGGCGGCGACGACAGGCCGCCGCCACAATCAAACCACAAAAGTACGAAGGAGTAAAGATATGAAGGCAAGTACGCTACACAGACTCGCGGACGAGACCCAAAAGGCGATGTATGAAGCCTTGTCGGAACAGCACAAGCAAGGCGGAGAGTGGATTATCGAGACTGAGAACGACGGCGACTGGACGGTTGAGGCAATCGAACACTCAAAGACGGCAGGACATTTAGTCCTCACTGTCGCGAATGCAGACACAGAGGAGACGCGGAAAATTGAAATCTCTACGTACGTCGTGATCACAGAGACTTCGAGTATTGCAGACATAAAGAGTTAACCCTGCATCGGGGGGCGCGCTACCGCAGGAGGCGGCAAGCCAAGCGAGATGGCGAGCGCGCGCAAAAGCACGCACCACAAAGGCGCGGCAACACTAAACATAAGGAGACACACAATGAAAACTAAAAAAGCACGGACTCCGGCTGAAGAGTTATTGCTTGCCCAGCTGGCGGAATCGTACAAAAGCATTGCACAATTGCGGGCTTCGTACCAGCAAGCACAAACTGCACATCTCAAGCTACGGCGAGAGACCGAAGAAGCGGGATTGCTTGACGAACGCATAGAACAAGTTCGCTGGCAGATGGCGGAGACGGACGCAGACGCTAACCATGACTGGTCGTTCCGCGAAGATATACACGAACAGTATGCTAAGAGGGAAGAGTACACAGATGAAGACATAGTGGCTGATGCCGTAGAGGATATTGGTTTTGACGGCTTGTTACAAGAACTTGGATATGTGACTACGCAGAACAAAGATGGTAAGAACGTACTGTACAAGCAAATAGCTAATGACTTTTGTCTGCACGTCATCGGCAAACACGGTAATCACTTACCGGTGACGCGGGACGAAGCTACTTTTCAGCTGTACAGCACCAGCGGGTGCGCGCCTCTCAAAATTTGGGACGTACCAATAGTCGGTAACTCACTACTCTCAGCTATTGACCAAATAGAAAAGGAAGCCTACGAAGCAATAAAGTAAACCATATCGAAATACAGCGCGCCTCCGTACAAGGCGGCAAATTGAGCGAGACAGTTGGCGCGCTCTAAGCACAAAAGTGCCAAACGCAAAAGCACGGATGCGTACAAAAGCACGCACCACAAAGGCGCGGCAACACTAAACATAAGGAGACACAAAGATGACCAAGCAGGAAGAGCCGAAAGGCAAGCCAATAACGCTTGTATACGGCCAATCAGCCAAGTACGAACCCTTACTCCTCGTACTCGACGATCACCTCGATGAAGCTATTGTTATCGACGCACTAAAAAAGCGCGGATACAACGTAGAGGAGCTTAAATCAGAGTACGGAGAAGCCATCGTTGCGGCTTTTGGGTTAAACGCAGAGGAGTGGGAAAGGGAAAAGGCTTACTGGATGGACGGAGAGATGAAGTGGTGTTGGGAAGTTGAAATTCTACACGGTGAAATCGGTAAGTCGTTTTAATTCAGATACGCGGATAGGTGAGTGCGTGAGTATCAACATACAACACAAAAATATTAAAAGGAGCAACGCAATGGAAGAACTTAGATGTTGCGGCAATTGTCGCAAGGTCAGCTATACGGAATTTGGTGAAACGCTGGTCTGTACGGTTAAACCTAAAAAGGCGAATGAAGTGGCTGCCTTCGAACTCTGTGATAACTGGGAGTTTGACGGTATGTCTCAGGAAGACAGAAAGAGTGCAGATAACCAAATACTAATAACAAAGGAGCAAAGGTAATGAGCTTAACAATAGAACAGGCACAACGAAAACTCGAATCACTTGAGCATGCGCGTAAACGTCTGCGCGGTGCTTACGCCGAGTACAAGTCTGAGTACGAAAGTACGAAAGATATGGGCTTACTGTCCGGTCGACTTGCGGTCGAAGAGATAATGCGCGATACTTTAATAAGCGCGGACAGCGACAGCATAACAGATGACGTTGATCTCTTAATAAAGATTATAACCATGCAGTCGGCAGAGTTAAAGCAAACGTATGCCGATCGTTTCGGTGAAGAAGTGGACTACAATTTTGCGGTACGCGGTTTTGAGCCAACAGAACGGGAAGCGATTGACGGATACGTGTTTAGAAAGCGCGTAACGGAGAATTGGTGCATAGAGGTAGTTAATCAAGAGCATCGTCTCCCTGCGTACGATCAAGATTGGTTCGCGATGCTTGTAGACCGAGACGAAAACTACATCGACCTAACCGAAGGTAAGAATATTGACGCAATGCTTGAAGAGGCGAGAGAACGAGTCGCGAAAATGGAAGCTAAGTTATTGACCTAACGTTAGGACACGTTTAGTGAGCATTGTCCTGCGGCTGGTACGATGTTTGCCAAGCATACGCCCAACGCGCGCCGTACTGCAAAAGTGCGGTTGGCACGCCGTTTGTTACGAGTAGGACGGCGGCCGGACACGCCGGCTTGTCCGATCTAAACCACAAAAGCACCGAAAGGAGCAATACCCATGAAAGTCGAAATCAAGAATGGTAAGCTGCTCATCGAAGCCCCTGTCAAAGAGGTAGAGTCGAAGAGTGGTAAATCCATCCTGCTTGCTACATTCAACAGCAATCAGGTCTCCGGATGCGAGCACAAAGGCAAGCCGGTCGTCATCAGTCTTGCTGCTTATATCAAAAAGTAAACGGAGCATTAGCGCGCGACCGGCTAAGCCGGCGAGTCGAGCGAGACGGCACGCGCGCTCCAAGCGCAAAAGTGCGAACGCGCTCAAGAATCGCACACCACAAAAGCAAGGAGCAAATCATGGGTGATACAAATTCACCGCATACGCTTACGCCGGATAATGCTGGATGTTGGATAGACTGCGCTGAAGGTACGTATGTCGGTCAACGCATTATCGGTATCGCAAAGCAGTATGGGTTTAAAATAAAGCCGGAAGACGAAAAGTACGTAACGCTTAGCGAAGCACTTCTGCAGGACGATGGCGCGGAACAGCACCAATGGCTTGCTGATGAAGCAGAGGAATACATGCAGGAGTTAGCGCCGGAAGGGTTTTATTTCGGTAGTTCAGATCAGGGTGACTGGGGACTCTGGGAGTTAAACGATGAGGAAGCCGGATGAACAGACTTGAAATAGCAAGAGTTAAAAGCGCATTAGAGAGCAATAAGCAAGCTCAGAAAGTATGGCAAGAGGTATTAAAGGCTGATTTTGCGCAACCTGCAACACTGCTTTTGGTTAAAAAAGCGCAGACGTTAAGTAACCGCAGTATTCAGCGTTGTGCACGTGTACCGGACGTGAGAATTTGGCTGTACGCGAGCGAATTACTCGATAGTTTAAATGCGTATACGAGTGCTCCGCAACACATAAACTGTACTGCACTTAACATACATGAAACACTTATACGTGGATTAAGTAGAAAGTTAGAGGTTCACGGTGGACGATAACTTGAATCCTTATCTCAAAGTTGCACGTATTGAAGATGTGGAGTACTCGTATGACGATGGTTCGTATTTTTGTACTTTGTGGATTGTCGGTCGGTATACCGAATACCTTTTATTTGTAAGACAGTGGACAATCTGTAGAAAATCACCGATACTTGCGGACATATGGCTTAACTAAGGAGCAATTATGAGAATACAAGGACACTTTACCGCTCTGGACGGCACACAATTTCCGTTTTTTGAGCGATTGCTCGCATGGCAAAAAGCCGGTAAAAACTTTACTGTTACCGGATACGGTCAACGAATACCGACCACGTTCTGTATTAAGGATGGAAATAAAATAAAACGCGTTTATGCCATCTGTTACGGTAACGCGAGTTCGCTTTACTTCAACAAGGGCGCATTTCGCGTATTTCTTCATTAATTACACAATATAAGGACACACAAACATGGAAACTGATTTCAGACACGCAATTAGCGATACAGCGCGTACTGTACTTGCAAAAGCACGCGAAGACCTTGCAAAAGCGCGTAAAGCGTTTGATAAAGCATACGTAGACGCGGTAAAGCTAAAAATATTCGACATACGTATTGAGCGTATGCGCGAAGCTTTAGTCAAGACTGATATCGATCTTTATGAATACGATCTTAGTATAAGTGAAAATGGTGTTACCAATGCGTTTTATCGTATATTGCGCAATTTATACAAGGAAGATATAGACGAAGACATCGTGAATGAATACTATGACATATTCAGTTTTAACGGCTTGTTACAAGAGCTTGGATATACAACAATTCGACACAGTAAAAGTTATCAAGTTATGCGCAAAGATTTCAACGACGGTTATTTTTTACTCGTCGCAGATAAGACCGGTTATGGTTTACCGGTGACGTTGGAGGATACCAGTTTCAGTCTTTACAAAGACGGCGGACAATCGAGTGAATTGAAAAGCTGGAATACATACGGAGATTTGGCAAGTAATAGTGCGCTAAGAAAGATTCTTAATACGGACGCGCCAGAATTAGCTTCATTGGCGAAAGTGTCAATACTCAAACTTATTGACACGATAGAGGATGAAGCGATTGAGTTTATTAGAGTTGTTAACGCCACGCGATTTGTCGGTAGTAAGGAATGATCTACGCGTAGGACAACCGTAATTAAAATGGCGACCTACGATTAGGACGATCATCAAACCGCACATACCCGTCCCGCGCCGGACGGGCAAATGACGGTTGGCACGCGATTTGTAGCATATGGCGGTAGCGGCCGCGCGAATGCCGGTCAAACATATACAAAAGCATTGAGGATGAAATGAACGATATAACAAGATTACCGATAACGTTGGACGGATTAGCACAGTACGTACAAAAGCTAAGAGAAGACGTACAAAAGCTAAGAGATGAACTTGAAGCATTAAAGCGTCGAACCGACGTAGTAGATAGAGCGGTGAAAAAGTAAGTGTGCAGACCGGCATGGTACGCAGAGAGAATCTGTGGCAGCGAACTCTGGACTCCTCCTTGTCGCGTGGAATTACCGGTCTGTACTTTATTACATGAAAGGAATAGCGTATGAACGTACAACAAGAACAGCTAATTTTAGCCGAATTGAAGTTTGAAATTGAGCGTTTAGTAAAGTACGCAAGTAATGAACCAATTCCGTCAACTATCCGCGCACTCGCAGTAAATATCTTATTACTTGCCGAATACTGTGCAAGAGCAGATGAGCAGCATTTTGAACGTATGGCTGCACGCATGGCCGGAACGTTGTGTAAACGGGCGGAAGATGCTACCTTAGTAGCCGCGTACGACAAGCCACCTAATTGGGAGTATTATCAGGACTTGAATAATTCATTTCGTGAAACTGGTAAGTTGTTGAATCAAATAATCGAGTATTTCCACAAACGAAAGGAGTTAAACGATGATAAAGAATAAGTTATACTGCAACGTCATCGAGCTTGAAAAAAGCGATAGTGCAGATTTAGAGAGATGTCCTGCGTGTGATGCTAAAACGCTGCTATATAAAATAGCTAAAGCTACGCGTATCGTTGAAGGTACGCCATACGCGGAAATATATGAATGTCACAGTTGCGAACAACTGACCGTCGTATTTGTAGAAGGAAGAGGTTGGCTACACGTCGCGATGAGGAAAGGCGACCGCTTATGAGGTTACATCAGTTTGATTTAGCCAAAAAGCTTGAATACACTTGTCGTGCAATAGACCGCGAGTATTTGGACCGAAAATTGTATGCTGGTTTACAAAAGCATGTGAAGAAATTTAAGCAAGACAAGAAAATACGAATCGGTCGAACGTACCGGTTCTTTTCGCGTGAATTGATACGATCTGCTCTTAATGGTCTACTTTTTAGAGTATTGCGTATCAGATATGCACGCGATGAAAAAGGACAACGTTTATCGGGTGAACCGCTTGAAGCCATGTGCCAAAGACTTGATACCGGCGACTGTATAGTAATCCGAATTACTGAGTTGAAGAATTTGAAAGTAACAAAAATAAAGCACCAGTAACTAATTAACTACTATTAATAACATAAGGAGATTTACCGTGTCTAAAACAACCAAAACGATCGAAAGTCTTCGTAAGCAGGCGAAGGCGGAAGCTCAAGCTGAGCTTCGTAAAGCACAGGCAAGAGCAGACATAATTCCGGATGTCGGCGAGGTCGAGGAAAATGAAGTCGAGCAAACGACTGCAATGAAGCCGACAGTCACTTCGCGTACCAGAGGACGTGTATTTGTTATGCCGGAAACGAAGCCAAAGGAGAAGAAAGTACGCGTACCGGCAGAAAAGAAATCGCGTAGACTTGATGAGGCTGCGATTCTTGCGAAATACCCGCACGCAATTAAGGGTACAATGCAATTCGATGAAGTGGCGAATAAACAGTCGATCGAAGCCAAACTCGCGTGCGGACATCGTGATCGGGTTTATACCAGTGACTTGTTCCAAATAAAGCGGTGCGAGAACTGCAAAAAGATCGTCGTGAAGGAAAAACTGGCTGCTTTGAAAGCGAAGGACAAAGCACCGATCAAGTCAAACATTATACCGATATCGCATAAGACGACAAAAAAGGCCAAGTAACGATATCGTTGCCTTAACTCGTAATGGCGCGGATGGTATGACCGCGCCATTTCCATATTTATCAAAGGAGATAGTATGCTTAGTGAAAACGATAGATACGAAGAACTGTTGAACGCGTTTATTTCTGAAATAGAAAAAAATACGTGTTTTCGCATACCACGCGAGTGCCAGAAAAATGCACATACAAAAGCATGTTGGCTAATTTACATCCATCAAAAGGCGTTAATGTACTTCGATAAGATTAATACTAAAGACAGCAATATCGAGAATTTTGTTGTTACGCTAAGACAAATATTGCCTACGCTTAAACAATTAACGGAACAAAAACGCAACATGATAAACACATAAGGAGTAATAAAGATGTCAAACGCAGATAAGTGGGTAAGATCCGTTATAGTAGACTTACCGATACAGGGCGAACCATCATATACGCATGACGGTATATTTACCAGATTTAAAGCGCACGAGAATCAATTTAAGTACGTAGTGCGTCATGTTGATACCGGCATCATTATTGCTGCTGAAAACGCGGCGAAACGCGATACCATTTATAACGACTTGACACATAACGATGAACTAAGTGACAAAGTGTTGAGACGAACGATCAAACAAATGGAGGAGATACTAAATTCGAAGAAACGCGATGACAAATAATAAGATGGAAACGTTATCCATTATCTTAATAATTGTATGGATAGTGGGTTTTATTATCGCGTGGTGCGTACCGTATTATAAAACTAAGAGGAAACATAATGACACCACAAACAGAAAGTAAAATTGCGATTCTCGTGTCAGAAAAGTATAAACATACAGTACAAAATATTGTAAAATTACTTGAAGATGACTATGAATTGGTTCATTTTCAGACAGGTAGCTTCATAGTTTATTCATTTTCGAAGGAGAAAGGGCGTGAACCAATTCAATTACATAATCAAAAGAATTGAACCGTATATTTACTCCTTGTGTCGAGGTTATAGCATCGGATTACGCGTATTAACAGTAGACGACCTTAAACAGGAGTGTTACTTGAAATTGTATAGCATTATCAGTAAAAATAAAAGTCGTACACCTATGTCAACCGATGACATAGAGAAAGTGTATTTTCGAGCAATCAAACATTTGCTTATAGACATAAGGCGGACGTACAAAAACGATAAGTATACTCATACCTTTGACATACACAATGACGGTGATGAACATTTACACCCTATCGCAGAAACTGATCAATCGGAAAGTTATGATACCGAATATCTTCTTGCCCAAATCAAAAAGCGTATGAAACAACAGGAACTTAAATTATTTGAATTGATGCTTAGTCCGAATGAAACATTAATTCGGTTAGTGTTGAACGAATACGCGGAAAAAGGAGATAGGCGTAAAAGCGGAGAAACAGTTTTTCAATTTAAATCCGTAAGAATAATGAAGAAACATTATGCGAAGACTATGAAGATAAGCCCTGCAACCATTTCAAGATTAGTTGAATCGGTACTCCGGAAAGTTTCAGAAGTGCTTCATAATGAGAATCCCTGAATGATAATACTTCATTTGTTACTTGTCGAATAAACTCAGACCTTCCTAAAGCGGCCGGATCATGGCCTTGCAATTTTATAGGCAAGGCTATCGGTCTGTTAGACATACGTGCAAAAGCACGGCGCGCTTGTGTTGCTGCCGGTACAAAAGTATGCACGTTATCCGTTTCTTCCCACGTATCCGGATCATAGCAGACCAACACGACAGACGGTCGTCGTAGCGCAATCTTTAAGGCCTGTTCCTTACTACAGTGCTTTCCGAGTGTCGCAATACCGCCGGATACCCATGCGTCAAAGATACCCTCCACAAGAAAGACGGGTTCTCCTTCTTTTATACAATCTATACGAAATACTACGCTATCTTTACCGATTAAACAATTCTCTTTTCTTGGGTTACCGGTTTTTCGTTTTATTACTTCGTATATTGATCTTGATTGCCAGTATACTACTTTTCCGTTCTCGTACATCGGTGCACAGATACTTATATCGTCAAAACATCCCCATATTACTTTAGCCGGATCGACGTTTCTACTTAATATATAATCCCATCCTTCTGGAAATTCGGTTCTGTGTTTAACGTATTTGAACTTAGCGGGAAAAATGCTTTTATCGTGTAAATCAAAAAGTGCCGGTTCAATAGATTTAACGTTCATTATGCGTTTGTGTGCAAAAGCCGGTGCGAGTTTTTCCAACCGACCTTTATAGTCACAAATGAAACAGTGAAATACGCGTTTAGAAACGTTTATCCATAATGATTTTCTGCTACATAATGGACACATGACCTTGTATTCATCGCCGGAGGACACGAATATTCGGCCAAATGTACTTTCTATTAATGTTTTAGTTGTGTTCATTGATTGTGGTTAGGTCTCGGCTTAGTATTAAGATTTCGTCCGACTGTTTATTTTTAGACATTCCATAAGACCATTCAAGCGGTAAAATTACGTTATTTTTATACAGTTCTCTGATATCGTAACAGCCGTTATACGACATAATCCAACGTTCTCTTTTATTTAAAAGTTTAGCAAGCGTACAGTGATTAAAGTTTTTATGCTTATCACCTTTTACCCCGTAAAGTGCTTGGTCGTTAGCGTACGGCGGGTCAAGATATAAAAACGCGTCTTTATGTTTGGTTATTGTATCTTGATAATCCGCGCATTCAACATGAAAATTTTTAGCCTTAAACAATCGTAAACGTTCAATAGCAGCTTCATTAAAACGCGGATGTCCTATACTCATCCCACCGGAAAATGTAGCACCTGAAAAGGACGAACGGTTTAACACAAAAAAAACGGCTGCACGTTCTATTTCGTTTGTTAAGTTCTTGTATTGTTTTTGAAGATTACAAAAAGTTGTATTTAAAAGAGGAAGGTATTTTTTTACGCGTGTAACTAACAGTTCAGGGCTTGTAAGAAGAACGCGCCAAAAAGTGATTAACGGTTCAAAAAGATCAGCACCGTATACTTTCATTCGTACAGAACAAGCAAGCTCAACAGAAGCACCACCTAAGAACGGAGAACATAGCTTTATTTCATTCTTAGGGATGTGAACACAAATAAGATTGATCGCACGGGTTTTTCCACCTGGATATCTTAATGGTGAATGCGGAAATTGGTATAAATGACTCATGTTATAAAAGCGCGGGTTGCGCGGCTTCTTTTATTAAGGATCTGTCGAAATCGGTTTTGACGAGTATCGGTTTCAAATATCTCTTATTATCTCTATTCTTAACAAACACCCATCGCATTACGGAGTCGGCTTCCTCTTCTTTTGTTTGGCATATGGCAATCATGCCGTCCGCGATCTTTGCCTTATCCCAACTATCAGCTACGTCATCCATATCGAGTACGGTTTTTGTAAACCCTAATCTTGTTGTTTGTGTAGCCGTCCATACCAGTACGTTACTTCGAACACTAAGTCCGCGCAATTCCGATATTACCTCTCCAATAGCGTATGTTTCTCTTTCATTTCTTGGTCTGCGTAATTCGTCTACGTAATCGAGCATTAATACGTCTGTATGAAAATTATAGCGACGCGACAATAATTTTATATGCGCACTAATGTCAGCTACCGTAACAGATCTTGATGGGTATTCAGTTATTACCAAATTTCCCTTGTACAGATTACGGAATGACATCATATGCTTAACAAATTTATCCTTGTTTCTTATTATTTCTCCTGTGGTCATACCGGTCAAACGTCTATCAAACCTACGCGCAACTTTCTCTTTAGACATTTCAACAGTAACATATAACACATTCTTGCGGGTAAAAAGCGCGTTAGCCGCTAAATTGATAAGTCCCATAGATTTGCCACGACTCGGTGGTGACATAAGCATCCACAATTCCTTACGCGAAGGTCCGCCCTTAGTATGTCTGTCTATTGAGTGAAAAAGCGTTGGTATACGGCTACCGACGTCATCTGCGTCTGACACTCTCTGCTGTATTGAATTTTCGTCAAAAAGAAATAAATCATTTGGCTTACTTAATTCGCCGAAAGTTAACGCTTTATCAAAAAGCGTTTGAATAGCCTTTAAATCTCCACCTTCTATAGCCTCAGCCGCACTTATAATGGTTCGTCTGTACAACGTTCGTAACGCAAAAGTCTGTATAGATTCAGTAATAAACGCTACTTTACTTGGCGTCACTTCAACAGTAGTTATAGCCTTTAATTCCTCCGCTATTGCGTGATGAAACGCACCTTTCGTATCCTTTAATGCTAATTTTGCTAATACAGAGAAATCTGGAGCGGTATCGTGTTTATCAAAAAAATCAAGTGATTGTTTAAGTATGTGCGCTAATTCCGGCGTATCCATACTATCAGTAAACACAAAAGGCCTATTCGTCGCAAGCCAATCCGGAGTTTCGGCAGACATACGTATCACAGCGCGCTGAAACTCAGCGTCAAGTCCAGCTTTATTTTCTGGCATGTTAACCGAATCGCTTCTTTAGAGATTTATAAATTTTGTTCCATGTTTTTGCTGTAAATGGCTTACCTTTTTGTTCCCAATTCATATCGTCAATATAAACTGATGCAACCGGTTTAATTGATGAGTAATCTGGATTATGCTTCCAGTAATAACATTCTGCGTATCCTTTATAGTCAACTTGTTTGTCCGTGTAGTTTTGAGTTCTAATAAACGACGGCGGCATTACCGTGCGGCCGTTAATGTCGTCAAACGGTATACAGTTTTTAAACAAAAAGCTTAATAAAGCTTCCGTTACAAGACGTGCTGTAAAAATGCAAATATACCAGTCGTCTGCTCTCAATTTCCGTAACGTTTCTGCAGCGTTAGGTATTAACGGATGAAATGTATTTGGTCCTTGCCACCCTAAGTGTTCTGTTATACAACCATCAAAATCAACGACCAGTATCTTTCCATACATCTTGTCTCCTCTACTCGTATATGATATTCTGTTCATTGTACACTCCTAAAACCAAAACCAGTAGAGCCGAAACCACGATTACCGCGCATAGTTAACGGTAATTCGGTTACAAATTGTATGTCCACAATACTAAATTTCGGTATTGGAATTAATTGTGCCAATCTATCACCGTTAGTTACTGTAACAGCAGTAAGACTTGGATTAAACGCAACTATAAACAAATCTCCGGTATAGCCGGAGTCGATAGTCCCTTCCATAACAAATAATTTACGTTTCATAAATGTTGATGATCGCGGCCGTATACAACCCCAACAATTTTCGTCAACCTTAATTTTGAGTCCGGTCGGTAACCATGCAAAAGCAAACGGCATTATAACTAATGATTCTGGCTTATTTTTCGGAAACCAGACTTCCAGATCAAGACCTACATCACCGGCGATATGTTGTTTAAAGTGGTCACCGGCACGTATATCCGTTCTTACTACAAGTATAGACGTTTTTTCGTTCATGTACGTTTCTCCACGTGAATTTTATCCATTAATCCCTGTACGTAACGCGACATATCAAATTTAGTTACTACATCGTTTGGATTTCCATCAGGATCGATAGAACATTTTACTCCATTAAACTCGAAAGTAATAGTCGTATTTAATAATTTTGCAAGTTTAGCCGCAGACTTAGCTGCATCTTTTATGTGTGTAGTCGGATAAACAATAACGTTTAATATTAGGTTAGTCATGTTTTATTCTTTTATCGAAAATCATTATGTCAGTATCGTTAGCAATACAAATAGCCGGAACGAGGTCTAACCATTCCTGTTCAAAACGTTCACGCGAATTAAAAAGTGTCAAATCCGGTAGAAGCATACCATTGGTATAACGTATTTGTGCGCGTCTTTTTCGTTCATCATATTCTTCACGTATAACAATTATCGTATCCATAAAACCAAACTGAATAAACGAATAATCGAGTAATGCGAATTGTTCTACAGTCTTTGGTGCGCTGTCTATCAATAGGAGAGTTTTATCTGATTTGTTAAAATCTGCTAAATGTTGCTTAATCATAGCATGTACTTCCGTCTCTACACTCGGAGCGGCGTACGGATTTGACTCCGCTGCAAAAGCGTTTGCCGCCGTTTTTAATCGTAGTGTTTCTCCGATGTGCAGTACGTCCGCGCCATACGTGGCAAACAGACGGGCAAAGTGTGTTTTTCCGGCTTGTTGTTCTCCAAGAACCCACCAAACGCGTTTATTCATGTCTGTTGTTCTAAATCAACGATTTCGTCATTGTCAGCACCGTAGCCGAGTAATGCAATCGGTACGCCGGCTGTCTTTATTTCCTGGATAAACGGATTGGTATTAGCATAATCACGCCAATCAACCTTATTCGGATCATTATGGCTTATTAGATAATCCATAAAGTTGATTGCTATCTTCGTTGGCGCGCATATACGTACAAATTTTTGATATTGCTCTCTGCTAAACGAAAAAATTCGTCGTATTTTGTTTGTGACGGTGGTACGTTCATCCGCTATTTCTCTTCCCGTCCATTTGCGTATGTCGTCCCAAGAAACTTCTACTTGGTCGTTGTAAAAATCTCCGGAATAACCAAGCATCTGTCCGTCATCGGACATTACGTTACCGACACGTATTGGATATGAACGGATTACGCCGTATACGTCACCAAGATACTTGCTCGGTACACCTATGTCGTTCATAAAACTCATTGGAGTTACGTCACGTGACGTTACATACGGATAGACATGACCGTGATTAAGCGACAGATCGAAGCCCTGTGCCGTTTCACCGAGTATTTTTGCTTCTCTTTGCAGCGCGGCATGTAGTTCGTCTGACACGTTACAGACAAAAGGTGCGAGTTCCGGCACATCTTTTGCTAACAATACACTTGGGTGACGCATAATTTTTTGTGCAAGAGCCGCGCCGCAACCCTTTGTCGTACTCGAAATACGAACAAGCGTATCACGTTCCGTTCGTTTATGTTCTTCCGTGATAATTACGGCGTGTCTATCGATACCGAGTCTGTCCCTAATAGAAACGTCAACGGACTCAAACTGTTCAATTTCCTTGAACAACGTATCAAGCGTTATACCGGCGGACGCAGCGATCAACAATCTATCGATGTTTTGATTTATGGCCGCTATTGGTAATTGTTGTACGAGAAAATTACCAATTGCTTTCGATCGAAACCAATGACCAGCATTAGTCATAAAGTTACATACTGCTATATCAGGAGTATCGCGTAAAGCAAGATATCCGGCTATTTTTCCTTTACCGGTACTTCCCCATTGACCGTCAATTACTATAGTTATTCTTCCTGCTTTCATCTTTTTTTCTCCTTAAGTTCTGTTGATAATAGATCATGAGCTTCATTCACAGCTAATTGAAATTGCGCGCGTGCTATTTTACGTACGTTATTTGTTAACGTTATTGTATCTTCACCGAGTAATTTTTCACGACCGTATACAACTTCCACACCAACGGTTTGATAATTCTTCGACAATTTTGCTGATAATGAGTATTGGAAATATTCTTTTGACATAATTGCTCCGTAAAATGAAAGGACGTCACTTAAGCGCGGCTTGGGGGGAATGCCGACGGGAGTTACCGCGCGCCGTGACGTCCTATAGTTTATAATTAACTAATCAAAAGTCTTCAGTTACCGATTTTTTGGTTTTTTCCTTTGACTTTAATCTTCCTGGTGAAGTACCTCGCATATTACGCTCAACGGCAGCCATAACGTCATCATCTTCTTCCGTTTCTTCTCCGGCTGCTAACGCCAGTTTTTCACGAATTTTGATACGAATAGCGTCATCATCATCCGATTTAAACACCGTAACGTCGAGTTCATTGGTTCGAATAAACGTTTTTAACTCGGTCCTGTCCAGTTCGTCGAGTCCGTCGTCATTTTCAACAGTCACGTCTTCCTCTTCTTCTGCTACAACTTTAACTGGTTTTTTTTCAGGTTTTACCGGTTTTTTTGCCGGTTTTGGGTCTTCAACCACCCCACTCGTATCGAAGTTCTGTTCCAGCGCTTCTTCCATGTCTGCTTCCGACGGCACTTGTTCTTCAAGGAAATCGTGTAGCTCTACGGTTTCAACTTCTGACGGATCGACTGGATTCTCTTTAGGAGAGGCAATAACTTTATATTCCGTATCGAAACCAGAGCCGGATTTCGTTATTTTCAATTTTCTACCGGTTTCAAAATCAGACACGTCTCCGTATTCAGGGTCTGCCATGAATGCCATGATGCCGTCAAGTATTTGAGGCCCAATCTCCAGTACGCCGACATTTTCTCCCTTGATTGCGTTAACAAAATAGCGTGTTCGTACATCAAGAGATTTCGCAACCTTCTTCAAACCTTGTGCCGATAATTTCTCCTGAAAAGC